>Ga0208040_1003508_pt1 | contig 12704 bp, 9 predicted proteins | sample AD_UKC083_MetaG_FD_184431 | JGI IMG/M metagenome (GOLD analysis project Ga0208040, IMG submission 184431) | Active sludge microbial communities of municipal wastewater-treating anaerobic digesters from USA - AD_UKC083_MetaG (SPAdes) (version 2) | ecosystem: Engineered > Bioreactor > Anaerobic >... | reverse complement strand
CGCCTGCAAGATGTCGGTGGACATGTTCAAGCTCAGCAAGGATGACTTCCTGCCCTGCGTGGAAGATATCGTCACCGCCGGAGATTTCATGGACATGACCGACGGCGCGCAGATTATCTTTATCTAGCTCCAATCGCAATACCAAACGCAACAGCCCCCGGCAAGCCGGGGGCTGTTGATCATTGTTCACCCAGCACCAGATAATTGATGCAGGTCCGGTGTCCACCGATCCCATGAATGAGAAGGTCACCTGCATAGTATGCATACCCGGTCATTGTCACCTGGTGGTTTCCAGCCTCAAGATGGATGATTCGGTTTCCATCCAGGGGAAACCAGTAATCTGGAACAATGGCAATGTGGGAAGATTGAATTACACCATCCACGGAAACGTTTACACCGATCTCCCCGGAAGGATTATCAAGACCTTTTGCCAAACCATCCGCCCATACCATCACAACCGAGGGTTGATCCAGGTAAAAATTCAAAACCACCCCGGGAACCTGGACGTTGCCCCAGTCACCCGGCAGGGAAATGGTAACATGGCTGGAGAGGCAATATGTTCCATGATCCAGATTTAACGCGTTTGATCCAATACTGCCATCCGCTGCTGCAAGCGCAACACCGGATTGCATGGCATAGGGAGCGCCCGTAAGCGGCTGCCTGGGGGTCATTTCCGCATCCGTCCCCACCTGGATGCCAAGGTAAAGTGCATCATTCCCCCACAGGCTGGAAGGGATGGGCACCATGCTGCCCAATGCCACCTGAAACAGTCCGCCCGTCACCGGGACGGCATTCCCGCCCAGGTGAGCTTCCTCCCAGAGGGGGGGCCCGCCGGTTGGAACTGCATAGAGCCGGAAAATCATATCCAGGCTGCCAGTCAGGGGCATCCCTGCCCTGTCTGCCAGTGTACCCTGGTAGGAAATCACGCCCGGCGTAAACCCCTGGGCAGGCGCCTGCACCCCAACCCTGGAGGCTGCTGCTGCCTGGAAGGTGACAAGCAGCAACGCCACCACCACGATGGTGCCAAAGTTGGGAATAAAATGATTTTTATGGGTCATCAACCAGTGTTTCATGTTGTCTCCTGTTCAATCCATCCAATCATCAACGAACCAGCAGTGGCAGGTACACTTTCAACCAGTCCAGCAAGCGCGCCCAGTACCCCGACCACAGGTCATATTTCGGACTGGTGGCATGACCGATCAGAGAAGGCTGCGCCACCGTCCCGCGCACCTGGTAATTTTCAGAGCTGCCCTCCACAGCAGCAATGCCAAACGTGCTTTTGGTCAGGATGTAGTTTACGGAGGTTGCCTGGTCCGGGTACAGGTCCAGCCAGATGGAAGACGAATAGGTTAAAGAGAGGTGCCCGGCATAATCCTTGTATTGCACCTCCACAGCATGATCCTGGTCCGTTACAGCAGGCAGCAGCCAGTACAGGCTCTCTGTAATCGGCATCCAGCCCGTCCAGGCTCCCCCTGCATCCCGTATCTGGAAGGAGGTCACCCCGCTGGCAGTATCCTGGGCAGCGGTTTCCACCTTCACAAGGGTCTGGTACGCCAGTTCGGCGCCCTCATTCAATTCCAGCGACCCGGTTGGTGCCTGGGTGTCAATGGGAACCTGGACAGATTTTGGCGATTCCCAGTTGCCGGTTCCATCCACCGATTGATAACGCAGGGAATTCTGCCCATTATTTCCAATGGCAAACGGACCGGAGTAGGTTATCCAGCCGCTGCTGTTCAGGTTATACCGGGTGGAAGCAACCCCCGACCAGTCATCCGTGGCAGTCAATGTGACCGTCACGGGGGAAACATACCAGCCATGTTCACCGGAAGTACCGGAGAGCGTAGCGGTTGTTACCGGGGCGGTGATGTCATAATAATTGCCCGAAGTGTAAGATTGGCAGCCAACAATCGCACCGACATCATCGAAGGTTGTGTAAAGATACTGCCCTGTGTTGTTGTTGCGAATGTGAAAATGCAGGTGGGCACCCGGGTTGCAGGCGGAAGGACAGGTGCCGGGAGCGCAGGTGCTGGAACCGCAGGTATTTCCAATTTGGTGGCTGAGGGCAATGGGCTGCCCCTGAACCACCGGATCGCCCTCGTTGACCAGGGCGCCATTCTGGGCAATATGCAGGTACCATTCCGACAAGCCATCATCCGGAGTGTGGCGAATGACAACCCAATTTGCCGCATTGGTATCCACGCAGCCGCAGATGGTGCGGCTTTCGACGACATCATAGACATACCCAGAGCGGGCAGCAACAATTGTTCTGTTGAGCGGCATGACAAAATCCACGGCGTTGTACGGATTTGTAGATCCATGCGGACACGGACCGGAAGCCCAGGCGCGGGAGATATAGTACCGGTCACCATAAGGGAAGGGCAGTTTATACCCGGTAGCGTTGGTCTGTTTGTCCAAAATTGGAACCGACAGATTGCTGTTTTCGTAATCCAGCAGGATTTTGACATCCGGGGAGAAGATGGTATCCGGCACGCTGGCAAGCAACCGGCGGAATTCCGGTGTACCTTCAAAGTGAAGATCCCACCGGCTGCCGTCCCACTCCGCCAGGAACACTGACCCGGAGCCGGTGACAAAGATTCCGTCCCTGGTCTCCACTACCGACCCCTTTGCCAGGTTGCCTTCAATCAGGACATTCCTGGTTACATGCTCGGTTTGCACCCGGCTTTCAATTAATGCCAGCAAGTCTGCCTCGGAAGGTGGCAGGGAATCCTGTGCCCGCACGGGGGAGGTGTGCCCCAGGAGGGATAGAATGATCAGAATTGCAGAAACAATATACTGGAATCGGGACTTATTTATCATCATGATCCGCCTTTTTTAGTTGTATGAATATCCAGCCTGGATGGGAATTTCACGGATTGCCATAAGCCAGCCAGGTTGCGGAAGCGCCGAAAACTGCCGAATCAGCCCAGGTGTAATAAACCATCTGGAAACCGCTTGTAGTCACATTCTGGGCGTACACTGTAAACCTGGCATTGACATCCTCTTCCATATCAAAACTGCTGATATTGACCGTCACCGTGGGAGGAGAAGCAAAAGGCTGCGGGAAGCTGACATTCACAACCGCATAGCGGTTCCCCGACCCTTCATGAAGCGTCCATTCCGGGCAGGAAACCCAATCACAAATCTTGATCCCGCTTTGAATAAGATATTCATGGACATCGTCTCCCAGCTTTGCCCGGGTGATTGCACCATCTGGAACTGTGAGCGCCACCGGTACGCCACCAACCGGCTGGCGGGGGGAAAGCTCGGCATCGTTCCCCACCTGCACCCCCAGGTAAAGCTGGGAATTCTCCCAAACTGTCGCAGGGATGGGCGCGATGCTGCCAAGATTGATGTGGAATAATCCCTGCGTGACGGGAACCCCGTTTTCCCCCTGGTGTACTTCCTCCCACAGGGGCGTTCCACCAGTGGGAACTGCATAGAACCGGAACACCATATTGATTGCGCCGTTCAACGGGTTGCCAGAGGTATCCGTCAGCGTCCCCTGGTAGGGAAGAAAACCAGGTATGCCTGCCTGTGGAAGTGTCCCGGTTGGACTGGAAGCAAAAACCTGGTAGGCTCCCAACAGAAGCGCAACAAGCACCAGGGTGCCAATATTAGGAACGAACAGGTTCTTATGGGTATTCAACCAGTTTTTCATAGGTCCTTCTCCATCTTATTTCTTCATAATTATGGCTGTGCAAAAGTCAGCACGTGCAGGTGTTCCCACGAACCCGATGCATCGCCATAGTAGTAACTGGTGCCGGGAGAGTTGTATCCCGTGGAAAACCAGATCTCGACTGTATGTGGTCCTGCATCCAGATCAACAAATGTTTCACCGTGCAGGGTGCCAAAGTTGGATTGAGTCACTGCCAATTCTCTGACCAAACAATTCCCATCCACAACAATGCAGGCATCGGACCTGCCGCCGTGAACCGAATGGGAAACCAGCCCCTGGTGCATAATCCAGGCGGTACAGTCCACCTCACAGGTAAAAGTGATTGACTCGCCAGTTGGAATCAGTGTAACCGTTGAGTTGGACACCGTCTCCGGATTGAAGTCATCATACCGAGTGGGGGCAAAATGGCGGGATTGAATGGAAGCATCTGCAACCGAAAGTGCCAGGTCAGCCACATTTGCCTTCAATGCCACCGGCACGCCGCCAACGGGCTGGCGGGGGGCAAGCTCGGCATCACCACCCACCTGCACTCCCAGGTAAAGCTGTGGGATTTCCCATGCATCTGCGGGAAGGGGCGTGAAACTCCCAAGATTGACGTTGAACAGTCCCTGTGTCACAGGAACCCCATTCTCGCCTTGGTGGGTCTCCTCCCACATGGGTGTTCCGCCGGATGGGACTGCATAGAGGCGAAACACCATGTCAATCATGCCATTCAATGGATTGCCGGTTGTATCTGTCAACGTTCCCTGGTAGGGAAGAAAACCGGGTACCAGGGTTTGTGTTGCCGGTGCAGCCTGTGCCCGCTGTGCAAAAATAATGGAAGCAACAATCAGAATTGTGACCAGGTTTAATCCCACCTGGATCACAATGGGGGCGGAAATCCGTTTTTTCATCTTACCCTCTGCTGCGTTGGAATGGTTCGGTGGGGATTGATATCTTTCCCACCTGTTGGATATATATTCATCCCATTATGGTCTGGTTTTTACGGGAATACCAGTGTGGGATGTCTTATCATTACCGGACAAAATACAAAAAGGCGGTATTCCCAACCGCCCAGGTCACATCCACCACCTCAATTTATTCTTTTTACCGTTACTCCACAGCCAACACCAGGTTAAGCTGCCAGCCGTTGCCCTCGTCCAACACAAGCGGGTACCCGGCGATCAGGTCATCGCCCTGGATCTCCCAGGATTCGCCGCTACCCGTATTCGTCAGGCGATAGGTGCTGCCCGGATCCACGGTAAACCATTCCGGCAGGCTGTTCACCCGCGGGTAGTTTTCCGGCAGATTCCAGAAGGCTGCGTGGCGGGCAGAATCCAGGCGCAAGTTTCCCTGCCAGTCCCGGCTGGCTGCCAGGTGCAGATACAAATCCCCACTGGAGCGATCCAGTTCGGCACCCAGGCGGGTATCCTCCCGCCAGGAATCCAGGCTGGCGCCCTGTGTTTTCCAGAGCGCATAAAGCAGCGAAGTGCGGATGAAATTCCCATCCAGGTGGAACTGCTCCACAAAACCGTCCGGCTGCTGCTTGAGGAACATTACTTCAATTTCATCATCCACCCACTGCCGACCGGCGGGCAGGTCCTTGAAGGCAAGCATATACAGCATCGACTCGATGGAATCAGCATAGCCATCGGCTTGAGGTCCAAACTCCCAGCCGATGGATTTCTGCATACTGACCGCAGACATCATTTCCAGGATGGCGCTGGTATAGCGGTCCTCCTGGTTAGCCAGGTCAAACGCCAGCATCCCCCCCAGGTTGTACCCCCAGGAATCTAGGGGCTCCAGCATATACGGCTCCATCGTAACGGTATCCACACCCCGGTACCACAGTCCTTCCGGAGTGCGCCCGGTCACCAGCAGGCGGTCAAAAAATGCCTGGATGAGTAACCGGTCCTCCTCAGCAGCGGGCAACCCCAGCGACTTTACAAGAAAGTAATACTCCCCCAACCCGGCAATGATCTCTCCGCCATGGTCCATCAGGTTAAAAGACATGAGATTGGGGTCCGCTCCCGGGCGGAAGCGGGGATCCTCCGGCAGTGGGATATTATTGGAAAAATCCCAGTAATTGGTCAGGAATCCATCATATACCGGCAGCACCTGGTGAAGGTATGCCTGTGCCACCGTATGTGCCATCTCCAGGTAGGCTTCCTTTCCCGTCAGCCAATAAAGCCGGGTGAGCACCTGGAGCAGGTTGCCGTTAATCTCCGCACTGTTGGCAGGAATGGCGCCAAAGTTTGTCTGCACGTCTGCCAGTCGCAGTACTGCAGCCAGGTTTTCCTCCAGGCGGGGCAGCCAGGGACCTTCCCCAAGCCATTCGGTCAATGCCAGCAATCCGTCCCGGTCATACTCGTTCACTGCAGCTTCAATGAGAATATCCTTCTCCTTGACAATAATTTCCCCGGATTGCAGGTCAATGGTGCATGGCAGCGACCCGCAAACCTCGCGCTCATACAGGATTCCTTCCACCCAGGAGGATTCGTTTGCCGGGTCCAGGTAGTGGCTGGCAGCCACCAGCCAGGGATACAGGTTGCCGCCAGAAATTCCCGGATCCCATATCTGGTGCCAGCGGGAGGTGGAATAGGGCACCAACCCGCCGTGATCATAATAACGCAGACCTTCCCAAGCATTCAGGGCGTTCCAGGCGTGCAGAAACGCCTCCTGGCTCAGGTCTGCATCCAGTTCGGCAGCCGCGCGGAGGTCTCCCCGTTCCAGCGCATCATAAAGCCGGGTCACCAACGCCCTTCGTTCCGTCTGCCGGTCTGCGGGAGCATTGGGATAGGTATACCGGGGCAGGGTCGGCTCCAGCACATCCCACCTGCGAAGAGTTCGATCCACCCGGCGCACAATTGGATTCCATTTGAGAATGACCACTAACAAGCACGCAAGCACAATCAATGCACCTGCAATCATCACTGGTTTGCGTTTCCGTGGTTTCATGATTTCATCCCTGCCTGTTGATCCAATACTTCCTGGTAGATGGTTTCCAGTTCATCCATTTCATCCTCCACAGTGCGCACCGGCGGGATACCTTCCCGCAGCCGGGTCAGCAGTGCTGGATCGGCAATCAACCGTTCCACCTGGCGCGCCAGGTCCCAGGCATTGCCGGGGGCAAACAGCAAGCCGCCGCGCCCATCCTGCACCAGTTCCGCCATCCCGCCCAGGTTGGAGGCAATCACCGGCACACCGCAGGCAAAGGCTTCCAGAATTGCATTGGGGCTGTTCTCATACCACAGCGAGGGGATGACCAGCACATCCACATTGCCAAAGATCTGCGCCAGCCTGGAGCGCGGGTACGTCCCCATCCAGTGGATGCGCGAATCCTTCTCGTACTGTCTGCGCAAGCGGCGGACATAGGCAGGGAACTTTGTTTCATCCCCATGGATGAACAACTCCACCTTTGCCCCTGGAAGATGGTGCAGCGCCTCCAGTATCACATGCACCCCCTTATGCCAGGCAACCTGCCCCATGATCCCCAGGCGGAGCACTCCGGGAGCGGTGGAACCTTCAGCGGGCTGCCCGCCAGGCGGGATTGCCACGCCCTGGCGCGAGTGGCGCAGGATGCCCAGTTGGATGCCATTTTGAAGATATACCGATTGAAGAAAGCGGGAAGGTGCAATCACCACCTGCGCCTGGTTCAGCGCGTCCCGCAAGGTGGAGAAACGCTCCCGCAGCCGGGAAATCTGCCCCGTTTGCCGCCGCCAGATCCATTCCATGAATCCTGGCAAGTGACGGTTCAGCCAGCGGTAGTATCTCCTGTGCTGTCCTGCCAGGCAGCCCGCGCAGCGCGCAGGGTCCACCAGGGTTGGGCTCAATCCTCCATCCGACCGCAGCAGGGTGATGCGCGGGCAAAAATACCAGAAATCCGTCAGGCTGACCACCAGCGGGATGCCTGCCCGGCGCACGGCGTGGATGGCTGCCGACCCCAACAGGTAACCGCCCACCAAGTGGAAGACATCCGGCTGGAACTCGCGGATCAATTCCTCCACCTGCCTGGATATGGCGGGATGATCGTATTGCCACACGAATGAATCGGCGGCACGCTCCATGTTCAGGTCCAGCCTCCGCACACGAACTTCCTGGAAGATGTCATCCGTCCACGCCAGGTCGGAATCCTGATCGGCATCCAGGCGGCGGATGCAGACCACACGGACGGTGTGCCCCCGTTCCTGCATATGCCGGGCAGTGCGGTAAGCCCGCCATTCTGCGCCGCCGGTATGGTCTGGTGGAAAGTGATGGACTGCCAGCAGAATTCTCATTTTCCGTTCCCTGCCTGCAGCCGGTCCCGGGCTGCCCGGTGTGCCAGGTGCAACGCTTTTTTCATCCACTCCCACTCGGTGGCATCCAGAACGCGGAACAGACCCGCACAGATCACAAATACCACCGCACCAATCGCCACCGAGATGATGACATGCAGGTCGTTTGCCAGCCAGACAACTCCACCCATCACCGCCGAGGCAGCCAGGATGCGCAGAAAATCCGGCAGGGTGGAACGCGGTTTCAGGTGCAACCGCATCAGGAAGTAAAACTGAATGGCGCTGATTGCGTCCGTCGCCACCGAGACGACCGCCGCGCCCATCATGCCGTATTGTGGAATGAAGATGAAGTTGAGAATGACATTGGCGATGGCGTTGATGATATTGATACGGGCAGCCTGCTTTTCCGCCTGGATGACGGTTGCCATCTGACCGCAAAGGCTTGTGTACATCCGCAGGGGATAATCCCAGATGAAGACCTGGAGCAGCGGTCCGGCAGGAATGAAGGTTTGATCATAGAGAAACAGGATCAAGGGAGTGGCAATCATCATCCCGCCCACCGCCACCGGGATGGAAAACAGCCAGCTAAACTTAACAGACCGGTAAAACCACTCCCGGACCGTGGTGGCATCCCCGTTGTAGGTGCGCGCCAGGGAAGGAACAATGGCAGTGCGGAAACCGCGCGTGATTGATAACAATGAAAAGATAAAATTGTGAGCTACGTTGTACCACCCCACCACCTGGTCCGACTCCAGCGATTTCAGGATCAGCGTGTCGATGCTGGTATCAATGGTCATGGTGAGGGTAATGATGCCGAAGGGAAACCCGGAGCGAATCATATCCAGCCAGAGGCGGGGTTGAATGGAAAAAACCGGTGGCAGCATGCGCTGGCGGACCGCCATCCAGAATCCCAGGGCAATGCGCGGCAAAAACGAAATGAGGCTGGCTACAATCAGCCAGAAATAACTCAAACCGCTTAACAAAAAGATCGCCCCAAAGGTAATGAAGGCGATCTGCCCAATGATGACAAGAAGAGACGCCTCCTTCATCTTCTCATACGCCTGGAAGAGGTCAAACAGGGGGCTTTCGAATGCCGCCAGGAGAAAGGTGGTGGTATAGAGGAAAATCCCCAGGATAATTTCTTCGGAATAGCCCGCCCGGCTTCCTGCCAGCGTAATGCCAATAATCCCCAACACAGCCAGCAGCAGGCGCAGGAGAACCAGGTTCCAGAAGTAACGCAGGACATTGGCTTTGTCGCGGGCAGCCTCGCGCATCACAAACTGCGAGATACCCAGTTCGGCAAAGACCTGGAACAAGCCAACAAACGCCAGCACCACCGAGTATTGCCCGAAGCGGGCATCACCCAGGGTGCGGACCACCAGCACCATGAATAGGAAATTCAAGCCCCGCAGGATGAGGTTGCCAGCGGTGACAAATGCTGTATTCTTGAAAATTATGCGAGCCAGGCTCCCGCCGGAATGGGTGGAAGAATCCATCATCGACTACTCATCAAAGAAACGGCGCATCATCATTTCAAATGTAATCAGCGGAGCCAGTTTACCGATGCTGTACAGCTCAACACCGGACATGTGGAGGTCAAAGACGGAACGGACAAAAGCCGGGTCCAGGATGCCCCGCTCCAAGGCACGCTTGTCGAACAGGATTCCTGCCGCCCAATCCCGCAGGTCGCGGCGCACCCATCCCCCCGGATCGGAATGAAATGTTGGAAACTCAGGAAAGATATGAAAGAGGTGGCGGTTAACAATCCGCCTGGTCTTCTGCCATGACCCGTGCACGCGCCGGATCCAGGTGCGGTCGGTGAGCAGCATATCATCGGTGTCGCGCGGGACCCGGGTGACCCGGGGAATTTCCCGGTTGATCACCGCCAGGTACAACCGGTCCTGCTTGCGAAAATCCATTGGCAGGGAGTACACAAAATTCATCAACGGGTAATCGCAGAAAGGATAGCGGTTTTCCATGTATGCCCGCTGATACACCATGTTGAAATGGCTGAGATGTACGCACTGGTTCACCTGGCTGATAAAGTCCGCCCGCCGTTCATACGGGAGACGCTGGTAGTACCTGAGATCGTCACGGAGTGATTCAAACGCCGCGTCCCTGGTATGGTTGTAGACCTGTGGCAAATACAGCTGCTTTTCATCCGCTTCGGTAATGCCCGGCCAGACGGAATACTGGTTGTGGTATTGGAAAATGGCGGTCAGGAAGGAAGCTTCACTCAATCCAGCAAATCCCACCGGGAAATGATCCACCACCCGGCAGCCCAGCAGCTGGTCACCGTTAAACCCGGTCAAATTGACGTCCATCCACTGCCGGGCAGGCTCCAGGCTGATGGCAGCGTGTGAATGAATCAGGGTGGTAAAGCCTTCCGTGGCTTCCAGGTGGAACGGGACATGCTCCTGCATCCACCGTCCATTTTCCTGGGGGAAGGCATGGTGTTCCGCCCCCAGCCGTTTTGCCAGCCGGGCTGCATATACCAGGTCACGGCAGCCGGGTATCCCATAGGTAATTGTGGAGACATCCGCCCCCAGTCGGCGGGAAAACCCCAGGATGGTGCGTGAATCCAACCCGCCGGTCAGGTAAATCCCCAGCCGCTGCTCCCCCTGCAGGCACTTTTCCACCGCCCTGCCCAGCAGCCTGCCAGTTTCCTCCACTGCCTCTCCAAAGGAAATTCCCCGGTTTTCCTCCGGCAGGCGATCAAAATCCCAATAGGATGCCTGTGAAAGACAATCCCGGTCTGCTTCATAGACCAGGCAGCTGCCATGACGCAGCCAGCGGATTCCTTCAAAAAACGTGTTTTCGCCCAGCAGGCGCTGAAAGCGAAAAAATTGCGCCACGGCAGCCAGGTTCAATTGCCTGTCAAAACCTGCCTGCTGTGAGATGGCTTTCACCTGGTTGGCAAACATAAAACGCCCGCCCTGGTGGGCATAAAACACCGGCACAAGCCCCAGCCGGTCATTGGCGACCAGCAGGCTGCGGTGATGCCCATCCCAGATGGCAAGGACAAAAAAACCATCCAGCATGCCCAAAAACTCACGCCCAAACACTTCGTATAACCGGACCAACAATCCCGGCATTCCGCCTTCTGCTGCGCCATGTCCCGCCCGGGTCAGACGATCCTGCAGATCCGCCAGGTTGGATATTTCGCCATAACACACCAGGGCAACCTGCCCATCCCGGCTGACCACCGGCTGCGGCTGGCTGCAGAATTTGCCAATATTCACCTGCCCCAGCCCGGCACCGGCACCCACCGTTCCATGCTGTTTCTGGTACCAGGGTTTCAGGCTCATCGCCGACCCCATCTCTTCCAGGATGGACTGGACAGGGGATCGATTGCCTTGGACAACACCAAAAATCCCGCTCACAGGATCCGCTTTCTACCCGAACAAGTAGCGCTGCACCTTGCGCAGAGGGGTGCGCCGGAATATTTCCATAAAAAGAATGGGAATCCCCAGCCCCAGCACAAACAGGATTGGCACCAGCAGCCACGGATTTGCCAGCAGCGGAGGATGGAAACGATAGATCACCTTGGCAGTAATTTCCATGATGGTGTAGTGAAGCAGATAGATGCCGTATGACCGGCTGCCCAGGTCATTCAGCAGGCGGGCAGTTCGGGGTGGCACTTCAGCAAAATTCGTAAATGCCAGTAGAACCGCCAGGGTATAGACCAGGGTTGTGACCAGCAGCGGAACGGAGAAAATATTGATGTGGGTGACCCGGAGAATCCAATCCACCTCCAGCACCGCTGCCACCAGGCTGATTGGGATCATGACCAGCAAAAGGGTCCGGTGCCGGGTTGCCCAGGCTTTCCAGTCTTCCAGGTGAAAAGCAGTAACCAGTCCAAGTGTAAAGTAGAGGATCCACTGTAAAAACAACCAGGCGGGGGCAATTGTCGAAAGCAGCTCCGCCAGGGGGGTGCCCGCCTGAAACAGCTTAATGTACCGGAAGCCCATCAATATGAATTGCGCCAGGAAGGAAAGCCACAACAGCAGCCGCGGGTGGTTTTTTGCCAGTGGAACCAGCAGCGGCGCCAGCAGGGACAAATAACACAGCAACGGAACATAATAATAGGGTCCGGCTGCACCGATCGTCAGGAACTGCCAGGGATACTCCCAAAATGCCAGCCTTTCCCCCAGGAGAAATCGATATATGAAGATCAGCACGCTCCAGATGGTGTAGGGAATCAACAATGTGACAATCCGGGCGCGCACACTCTTCCAAACAACAGCCTTGTTGGCGCTGCGGGCTGAAAATGCGCTAAAAAACCCCCCCACAAAAAGGAACACTGCCACTGCAAAGCTGCTGGATTGCCTGAGGAACGCCAGGAAGTAATAGGCAGGCGTGCCGATCATGTCAAAATTGGGCGAAGTGACCGGGCGGTAGCGGTGCGCCCAGTCGAACATTGCCACCTGCCCCCAGCCAGCAGCATGCCCCAGGACCACCATAAAGATGGAAATGCCCATCAAGAGCGAAAGTCGTTTTGCCATGCCTTCCTACCCATTCCTGAATAAATAAAAGGGAGTATGGATAGTATTATACACATGCCCCCCGCTTTTACAATCATCAACCGGGGGATGAAAAACAACGGGATGGAAAGCACCAGGATGGAAAGCCCCTGTCATGCGGGGTTCAGGACGGCTGGCTGATAATCAATGAAGTCATCGTCAGCGAACCTGCCAGCGGCACATCGTTGAAATATGCCAGTGCGTCCCCCGGCTGCTTGAGCGCCAGCGCGTAGAGCATGGGCAGGTAGTGAT
>Ga0208040_1003500_pt1 | contig 12723 bp, 9 predicted proteins | sample AD_UKC083_MetaG_FD_184431 | JGI IMG/M metagenome (GOLD analysis project Ga0208040, IMG submission 184431) | Active sludge microbial communities of municipal wastewater-treating anaerobic digesters from USA - AD_UKC083_MetaG (SPAdes) (version 2) | ecosystem: Engineered > Bioreactor > Anaerobic >... | reverse complement strand
CGTCCTTGTCAATGCGGCGCTGATATGGGAGCCATGCCGTGTAACTGAGCATTCACCATTTCAAAAAGATCAGGGGTGACCCCTGCAAGGAAAGGTCACCCCGATACTTACTTTTATTTCTGCACAGGCACCGCTGTCAGCAGCGGGCTTTTTGCTGTTATCCCATCAGAGGTTGAGCAGTCTGGACTGGATCTCAAGGGCATCGTAGTTTGTGATGCCGTTACCGGTATCCTCAACGTCTCCGTTGAATTTGCCCAGAGGCGAAAGCTGATACTTGTCGGGATTTGCAAGTGACTGCATGATGTAGATCGCATCTGCAAGGTCTGTTGAGCCATCGTTGTTGGCATCGCCCGAGCGCTCGACATCGGCATCAAATCCGAGGGATTCAAATATTCCGTCAGGGCTGAACTTTACAGGCAGCATATTCTTTGCAGAAGTGAGCCTGCCCGCATATTCGTTGAGTCTTTCGATATAATTGTCAGAGGTCTCGTCCATTTCCTCTATGCTCTTATCCTCAATGGCTATATAAAGGTCTATGATAGTGAGATCGTTCATATCGCCGCTGAGGCCGTTGCCGTTTACGTCCATATTGTTTTTGAAGAGATCAAAAACATCTGCGGGAAGGATGGTCCTCTCCTCGGATACACCTTTTCTGAGCTCACAGGTATAGATGTACACGTTGAAGGCATCAAGCGAATTGAGCACACCGTCTCCGTTGGTGTCGGGACGTTCCTTTTCGCCGTCCTTTACAGCCTGTACGAAGGCTCTGTACTCTCTGTCGTACATATTCACGTTAAAGTCGATATAGGGATCATTCTGAGGAACTAACTCATAGTAATGTGTGGTCACATCGCGGTGTATTCCCAGGTCTGACAAGCCCTCGGCAACGCTGTCGAAAAATTCGGGGGTTATCATATCACCTGTAACATTTCCATGCTCAAAGCAGTACAGCATAGTGTAATCGATAGTCCAAGGCGACAGATAGTAACTCCATTCATTAAAACCTTCAATAGCAGCATAGATATTCTCTGTACGCTCAGCGATCTCGTCACTGAACTCAGGAATAACATAGGTATCCGGCTCTCTGTTCATGTACAGATGATTATCCAGAGATGCGAGCCAGAAATATGCTATATCAGTAAGATCACACTGACCGTCTGCGTTTATGTCGGGATCAATGGTGCCGTTTTCCACCAGTTCACAGTACATAGGATAGCCTGCCTTCAGGTAGACACACTGTTGTTTCAGTTCCAATACAAAATCCTCATTGAGCACATGATGGATCATTCCATCATGATGACAGGGCGGAGGATTATCCATGGGTTCATCAAATTTCAAACCATAATCCCCATAGCTTTCTATATCCAGATCACTGAAGATGAGAGGATTCTTTGTTATGTAATATCTCAGGAAGCTTACACCGTCATCACCGGTCAGCAGACCATCTCCGGTTATATCTCCGACTGCTTCTGCCGGCTCTGTATACTCTTCGCCCATATCAAATCCCTTAGTATAGCCGTAGAATATGATACAGTCATCGAGAGTGAATTCCCCGTCCCCGTTTATATCAAGAGGGATCTCTCCGTTGTTCATTGCTGCGAATGACTCGATCTCCTCATCCCATAGTCTGTTCTGCGGAAGGTCTTCGTAAGCAGCGCCTGCTGACATTGAGATCGCTCCTGACGCTATTGCAAGAGCTGCGCTTAGTGATATCAGTTTCTTCATGTTGATTTACCCCTTTCTGTTGATAAAAGATCGTCTGGGATTTCCCCATATTAATAATAGCACATTTTACAGCGATAATCAAGCATTTGCGGAAAAATCTGTAAAAATTCACCCCATAGGTGCGTAAACGCATTCCTTCAGTCAGTTCTGCATAAAGGTTTATCCCCCGATTTGACAATCGAAGAACTATATATTATAATTGTAACGTATATTACGTAAACGGAAGGAGCATTCATGTGAGCGAGACAAAACGCCGAAAGGGCAGGAGCAGACTGGCTTTTCCCGAGGATTACTGTGTTGTGGATATTGAGACAACGGGACTTGCTCCCGAGGAGTGCGAGATAATCGAGATAGCCGCTGTCCGCTACAGAGGTGGAAGGAAGGCAGCTGTGTTCAGCACTCTCATAAAGCCTCAGCGAAGGATAACCCCATTTATAACAGAGCTTACGGGAATAACCAATGACATGGTGAAGGACGCTCCTGACATCACATCGGCTATTATGGACTTCTATGAGTTTGCAGGCAGCGATATGCTCATGGGCTATAACGTGAATTTCGATATAAACTTTCTGTATGACAATCTGCTCCGCTGCCACGGTATCCGCCTTGAAAATGATTTTGTGGACGTGCTGCGGTTTGCACGAAAGGCTCTGCCTTTGCTGCCCAACAGGCGCCAGACCACTGTGGCTTCACACTATGGTATCGAGATAGAAGGAGCTCACCGTGCGGAAAAGGACTGCGAGATATGCAATGCCTGTTACCTCTGTCTCAGAGACGAACTGAAGAAGATGACGGAGGAAAAGAAATAATATGAAATGTCTGAAAGAAAAGCTGTTTGAGTACGCCCGCGAGCGCTACGGCTCAGAACCGGAATACCTGTGGGAGCGGACTCCCGACTGTGCAGTGCTGCGATGCAGTGCCAACAAGAAGTGGTATGCTATAGCTATGGGAGTCGACGGGAAGAGCCTGGGGCTGGAAAAGGGTGTGAAGTATGAAATAGTAAATGTGAAGTGCAGTCCGCTGATGACGGGCTCTCTCCTTGCCATGAAGGGCATACTGCCCGCTTATCATATGCAGAAGGAACAGTGGGTATCGGTGCTGCTGGACGGAACTGTGGACGAGGAACAGCTGTTTGGACTGCTGGACATGAGCTATGAGCTTGCCTCACAGAGCGGCAGCGGCAAAAGGCTCCGCACCGGGCACAAGGAATGGCTCATACCTGCCGCTCCTGCCATGTATGATGTTGAGCAGGACTTTCAGCGGGACGGCACTATCATCTGGAAGCAGACATCTGACGTGATAGTTGGAGATACAGTCTTTATATATATGGCTGCTCCCCTGTCAGCCATCATGTACAGGTGCGTGGCTGAGGAGGTCAATATCCCCTATAACTACGATGACGGCAGCTACCGCATTAAAAAGGCGATGAAGCTGAGACTCACCCACAGATTTTCCCCTGAGGATATGCCACTTGCTAAGATGAGGGAGCTGGGAGTCTCTGCCGTAAGAGGGGCAAGAGGAGTCCCCAACACCCTTTCGTACAGGCTCAGGGAGCTTTGCGGGAAGGACTGAAAAGCTTAGTCCGGCGGCGGACCGCTGCTGCCTTTTTGTGGCATAGTTCTGACGATCCGGAACTTTTATCCCGCGCTCCTTGCTTTTTTATTCTGTTTATGTTATAAGCGGGGAGCCCCCGCAGGCTGTTTCGCGGCAAAGTATCATAAAACGGCAGTTTTTCTCCGCGCCCCTTGCAATTATAATGCTTTTATGTTATAATAAACCGTATACACTTTATTTTTCCCCGATTTTTTGACAGGAGGATCTTTATGCTTAATGCTGATCTGAAGGAATTTGAATTTACTTCCGATTATGACGAGCTTGTTGTTTCGGCTGTACTGGCAGTGCCCTCGGGAGATATAAACGGCATCGTCCAGGTCATACACGGCATGAACGAGCACAAGGAGCGCTATTATCCGTTCATGGACTATCTGGCGGAACAGGGCTTCATAACAGTCATAAGCGACAACAGAGGCCACGGAAAAAGTATCGTTGAGCCCGATGACCTGGGCTTCATGTTCAGAAGGGGCGGAGAGGGCTTTATCAGTGATATCGCTCAGCTCAACGGAAAGGTAAGGGCTGCCTATCCCGATGTGCCTGTGTTCATGGTGGCAAGCGGAATGGGTGCAGCAGGTGCAAGGTGCTTCATCAAGGAACACGATGCCGACATAAACGGTCTGGTGCTGCTGGGCACTATCTGCCACAGTGCTTTCTCGCAGCCTGCCCGTATCATAGGCTCTGTAGCTTCAAAGCGTCCCGGAAGCCGCTTCCGCAGCGAGAAGATCTTCGACACCATAGATGACTGCTTCGGCAAATTCTATGAGGATCCCATAAATTCATGGAGGTGCAGCGACCCGGACGTTGTTCTTGCGTACAACGAGGATCCGCTGTGCAATTTCAAGCCCACTCTCAACGCCTATCAGGAGCTTCTCTGGCTGGTGAAGCAGTCCGAGTCGGGAAGGGGCTGGAAGACTGCCAATCCATCACTGCCCATACGCTTTATCTCGGGAAGGGACGACTCCGCTATGATATCGGAGAAGAAGTTCATGGGCTCCATGAAGAAGCTGGAAAAGCTTGGATATGAGAGCATCTCCCACCGCATATTCGACGGCATGAGACACGATGTGCTCATGGAGAAGAACTCGGTAAACGTGTATAAGGATATTGCAAAGACCCTTTTCTCCTGGCTCGACCGCTGGAACGACGAACGCTTTGAAGCCATGGCTGAGGAAGCTGCGGCAGAGGAGCTGCCCGTTCAGCAGGAGACAGAGGAAGAGGTAAACGAATAAATTACGGATAGCAGGACCGCGGCAGCACCGTCGGTCCTTATATCGTGAAATGAAAGGATCAATTATGGATATCAACAAGACACTGGCAAAGGAATTCGGACTGAAACAGGAACAGGTGGACAACACCGTCGCTCTTATAGATGACGATAAGACTATCCCCTTTATCGCCCGTTACCGTAAGGAGCTCACAGGCTCCCTCGATGACCAGATACTCCGTGAGCTCTACGACAGGCTCATGTACCTGCGCAACCTTGAAAAGCGCAAGGAGGAGGTAACAAACGCCATCACCGAGCAGGAGAAGATGACTCCCGAGATAGAGGCTGCCATCAGCGCTGCCGTTACTCTGGTCGAGGTAGAGGATATCTATCGTCCCTTCAAGCCAAAGCGCCGTACCCGTGCAAGCATTGCCCGTGAAACCGGCCTTGAGCCTCTGGCTGAGCTGCTCATGGCACAGGAGAACTCCACTGACCCCGAGAAGGAGGCAGAGGCCTTCATCGACGAGGAGAAGAAGATAAACGATGCCCAGACCGCTCTTCAGGGCGCTATGGACATCATCGCCGAGGACATCTCCGACGATGCTGACATCAGAAAGAAGCTCCGTGCCCTTGCAGGTGAAAAGGGAGAGCTGGTATCAAAGGCTTCCGACCCCGAGGCTGAGAGCGTATACATGAATTACTATGAGTACTCCGAGGGTATCCCCAAGGTGGCTAATCACCGTGTTCTCGCCCTTGACAGAGGTGAGAAGGAGGGCTTCCTCAAGGTGGCTGTCACACTGGACGAGACTCTGGCTACAGATGTTATATTCGGCAAGTACATCAAGGCTAACAACGCCTGCGGAGAGCTTGTGAGAGCCGCTGCCGCAGACAGCTACAAGAGACTTATATTCCCCTCTATCGAACGCGAGATACGTTCAGAGATGAGCGCAAAGGCTGCCGAGGAGTCCATAAAGGTATTCGCAGCAAATCTCCGTCAGATGCTCCTTCAGCCCCCCCTCAAGAGCAGCATAATCCTGGGACTTGACCCCGGCTACGCTCACGGCTGCAAGACCGCAGTCATCGACGGTACAGGCAAGGTGCTGGATACCGCTATCATCTATCCCGTCGGCTCTGCGGGAGCAGTTGAGGCTGCAAAGCGCAAGGTCAAAGAGTTCATACAGAAGTACAACGTAAACGTCATCTCTATCGGAAACGGCACCGCTTCACGCGAGACCGAGAGCTTTGCCGCAGAGATAGCCAAGGAAGTTCCCCAGGACGTAAGCTACATGGTAGTAAGCGAGGCAGGAGCCTCCGTATACTCCGCTTCCAAGGTAGCTGCCGAGGAGTTCCCCGAGTATGACGTATCCATAAGAGGAGCTATCTCCATCGCAAGACGTCTCCAGGACCCCCTTGCAGAGCTGGTAAAGATAGACCCCAAGGCTATCGGCGTGGGACAGTATCAGCACGATATGCCTCAGGCAAGAATGAGCGAAGCTCTTGGCGGCGTAGTCGAGGACTGCGTTAACTCCGTCGGTGTTGACCTGAATACCGCTTCACACTCTCTCCTCTCATATATTTCGGGTATCAATGCAACAGTTGCAAAGAACATCGTTACCTACCGCGAGGAGAACGGCAGATTTACCGACCGCAAGGAGCTCCTCAAGGTGCCGAAGCTTGGCAAGAAGGCTTTCGAGCAGTGTGCAGGCTTCCTGAGAGTCCGCGACGGCAAGAACCCTCTGGACAATACAGCTGTTCACCCTGAGAGCTATGAGGCAGCTTCCTCACTGCTCAGCGAGTGTGGATTTACCCTTGCCGATATCGCAGGCGGCGGTGCAAATGGCATAAACGAAAAGGCTGAGAGTATCGGCATAGAAAATATCAGCAAGTCCCTGGGCATAGGCGTTCCTACTCTCACCGACATCATCAGCGAGCTCAAGAAGCCCGGCCGTGACCTCCGTGACGAGCTTCCCGCTCCTCTCCTCAGAAGCGGCGACGTTATGGAGATTAAGGACTTAAAGCCCGGCATGGAGCTTGTGGGTACTGTCCGCAATATCATCGACTTCGGCTGCTTTGTGGACATCGGCGTTCACGAGGACGGTCTGGTGCATATCTCCCAGATATGCAGCCGCTACATCAAGCACCCCCTGGAGGCTGTAAAGGTGGGCGAGGTAGTCAAGGTAAGAGTCCTTGACGTTGACCTCAAGAGAAACCGTATCTCCCTTACAATGCGCCTCAATGACGAGGAGGAGAAGCAGCAGAAGAAGTCAGAGCGCAGACCCAACAACAAAAAGCGCGAGGATCGCAAGCCTAAGGCGTTTGACGCTTCTCAGCTCCACAACAGTATGTTCCGTATCAAGAAGAAGTAAAAGGTGATACACATGGCATTCAGAACAGAAGAAAAAGAACTTGTATGCGGCGCCTGCGGAGAGACCTCTCTCCAGACTGTGGTCGCAGAGTTTGACCCCGACGAAAGCGTTCCCGACCTTGACATGAGACCCGATGAGCCTCACCGCTCATATATAAAGTACTGGGTCATGGAGTGCCCTCACTGCGGCTACTGCAATGCTTCCATAGATATTCCCGCGGAGTTCACAAAGGAATATCCTATGAGCGAAAGGTACAGAAAGCCGGGCGATGACCTGGCAGGGCGCTTCATTAAGATGTCCCTCTCCTGCGAGAAGAACAAGGTATATAACGAGGCTGTGAAGGCTGCTCTTTATGCAGCCTGGGTGTGTGATGACGGGAATGACGAGAAAAGAGCGGCTGAATGCCGCAGGGCAGCTCTGAAAATATATGACAGCCATAAGGCTGTGCTGTCCGAGGATCAGAACATCGTCCTCCTTGCTGCCGACCTCATGCGCAGAAGCGGCGATTTTGAAAGAGTGAAGAAGGAATACAAGGGAAAGTACTTCCCCTCCACACTTTACAGGCTCATCGCTGCCTATCAGATGGGACTTGCCGAAAAGGGCGACAGCTCATGCCACAAGGCAAACGAGATACCGGGAATTGCCGTAAAATAAGGCAGACCTTACAGAAGTCCATATATAACAAAAGCAGCCCGTGCATTACGCTCATACAGTATTCACTGAGAGCGCCCTGCACGGGCTGAGCTTATATGTCAGTCTTTAGTCTGTTGCCTGGAATACGCCTCTTACAAAGGTGTAGAGAAGTGCGTGGATAGAGTCATCGCCGTGGTGACCGCCCTGAACAACGTGCCATACATGGGGAACGCCGTTCTTGTCAAAGTTGTTGTGGTAGCCCTGAGGAGTGTTGAGTCCCACAACATCGTCCTGTGTACCGCCTGTGATGAACAGGAGATGAGGCTGATCCTCGGGATTGCTCCACTTGAATGCCCCCTGTGCGCCGGGAGCTGCACATATAGCGCCCACATAGCCGAACTTGTCGCCGTGCTTCATGCCTATCTGGAGAGATTCACGTCCGCCCATTGAGAAGCCTGTTACCGCAGTGTAGTCCCTGCCGGTCTTGACGCTGTACTTCTCCTCGATATGAGGCATAAGGCTGTCAACGATATCGTCAACGAAGTTGTCATAGCCCTCGTTGGAGCCCGGATCTGCAAAGCCTGTTGCGTCATTCATAGTAGCGCTGGTGAATACGAATGGAACTACAACGATCATGTCCTTAGCCTCGCCCGAAGCTATGGCATTTCCGATGATCTGCTTAGTGTACATCTGACCGTTGCCCTGCGTGATCATACGGTTCTCGTTCTCGAAGAAGCCGTGGAGAATGTAGAGAACGGGATACTCCTTGCTCTCGTCGTAGTCAGCGGGAAGCAGGATATTGTAGGGCTTGTTCTTGTTTGCCTTCTTGGAGAAGTAGGTCTCCTTCTTGATAGTGCCGTACTTTACTCCCGGCTTCTCAGTGTGAGAATCCGCAGGCTCGCTGTTTACTACCTGGCTCTGCATGAGCTCTGTCAGCTCCTCGGTGGTGTACTTCTGCTGACCCGGAACGATAACGGGCTCTACTACAGGGAACTCGGTTATCTTGCCTGCAACGAACTGCATGATTAGTATAGCGTCGTTGAGCTCGTAAACACCGTTGCTGTCAGCGTCCGCAGCCTTGAGAGTCCTCTTGTCGGTGATACCGTTGATGAGTCCCTTACGTGCAGCCACGATGTCAAGAGAGTCGATAATCCCGTCATAGTTGATGTCGCCCTTGTTCATCTTCACCGCAGCAGGCGGCTCCTCGATAGCTGTACCGCTCTTTGCTCCCACGATCTCATCGATGTAGAAGCCGCAGGTGCCCTCGTCGGTCTCGATGTAGAGCTGGATATTGTCCGCGCCCTCGGGAATGGTAAAATCATTGTTTTCCAGATGAGCCCATTCTCCCTTTTCGGCAGTTACCTGTGCGATCTTCGGGTACTTATCCGTAGTACCGTCACTGTACTGCAAGGTGAGGCAGAAGGTCACGGGAGAGGAAGTATCCTCGGTCATTACATAAGCGCTGAAGGCATAGGACTGCCCTGCGCTGAATGAGGAACCGAGGCTTACAGTGGCACCGTTCCAGTTGTTTTCTCTGCCGCTGGTGTAGAGGGAAGCTTCTCCCGAGCGAGAGGTGCCCGAGACCACCTTTACAGACGCAGAACCGCGGCCCGTCCACTTTTCTGCGCCTTCCTCAAAGGTGCTGTGAAGAAGATAGTCTGTATCCGCAGCGGTTACGGGTACTGATGCAACAGCTGAGAGGGAGAGTGCTGTTGCTGTGATGAGGGGTAATATTTTTTTCATTTCCAATCCTCCTTTTATGTCTTTGTTAATAATAAAAGAACATATTATATACTATTTCTTAACATATATTTTTTCATCCGTCAACCCACAAAACGCAGATTAGGTGCAAAACGGACATTGTTTTTTGCGTTATGATAATATGAATACTATTATTGTGCTATTATGATATTTTAATGATATGGCAGTGATATTTTTCACAAGACAGCTCTTCCTGAACAGCACAATATATCAGTGTCATGAAATTACAAAAATGACTTAAGCAATATTCTGATTTAGGTTTAGAGTTGAGAGTTTAGAGTTGAAAGTTGTGGAGTCGCCTGCGGCGACAATATTTAAATATTGTGAGCGAAGCGAACACATTAACTCTCAACTTTCAACTATCAACTTAGCGCATACGCGCTAAATTATGATTTATCTTATCTTTATAAATAAAATGCCCCGAAGCCATAAGACTTCGGGGTTTGTATTCAGGTGTTCCTGCTCTTATTTTTTATTGTAGCCGTCGGGATTGTTCTTCTGCCAGTTCCACGAATCACGGCACATATCCTCAAGTGTCTTCTCGGTCTTCCAGCCCAGGACCTTCAGCGCCTTGTCCGCATTGGCGTAGCACTCCGCAAGGTCACCGGGACGTCTTGCACCGTAAACATGGTTCACCTTTATGCCGTTGACACGCTCAAAGGTCTCAACTATCTCGGTAACGCTGTAGGGCTTGCCTGTTCCCAGATTGATTATCTCTACGCCGTTGTGGCTGAGGATATAGTCTATAGCCTTAACGTGCCCCTTTGCAAGATCGACTACATGAATATAGTCTCTTGTGCAGGTGCCGTCGGGGGTGGGATAATCGTTTCCGAATATGGTCAGGCACTCTCTCTTGCCCACAGCAACCTGTGAAACATAGGGCATAAGATTGTTGGGGATACCCTGTGGATCCTCGCCTATCATTCCCGACTCGTGTGCGCCGATGGGATTGAAGTATCTCAGCAGAACCACAGAAAGCTCCTTGTCAGCCTTTGCGGCATCCTCGAAGATCTGCTCCATCATAGCCTTTGTCCAGCCATAGGGATTGGTGCAGACTCCGCGCTTCATCTCCTCGGTATATGGAACGGGATTCTCCTCGCCGTATACTGTAGCACTTGAGGAGAAGAGAATGTTCTTAACGCCGAACTCATTCATATTCTCAAGTAGAGAGAGTGTGGTGTCGATATTGTTCCTGTAGTACATCACAGGCTTTGCCACGGACTCGCCCACAGCCTTGAGACCTGCAAAATGTATAACAGCGTCGATCCTGTTCTCTCTGAAGACCTGTGCAAGCTTCTCACTGTCCTTGATATCCAGTTCGTAAAGCTTTACAGACTTACCTGTTATTTTTTCAACTCTGCGTATCGCCTCGGGAGAGCTGTTTGCGAAATTGTCCGCAACCACAACATCGTACCCCGACTCAAGAAGTTCAACAGCGGTGTGGGAGCCTATATAGCCTGCTCCGCCCGCAAGAAATATCGTAGCCATGTTATTTTTCCTTTCCCGACCGATCCTTCTTTTCAGCAGATCGGTCTGTATGAATATAATTATACACCATCAGGCGACGAAAATCAACACTTTGTTAAGATAATTCTGAGTTCCTGTTCACCTCAGCCGCCCTTTTCTGCCTGCCTTACGCCCGCCATTGACATATTTAATGAAATATGGTACAATCTATTAGATATTCATATCATTGCAATAATAATCTGTTCCGTAAGCTTTTTACAACTTCCGGAGCTTTAAAAAGAGGTAGTAAAATATGCAGGAAACAAAAGCGCGTATTTCAAGATTTCTGGAGCTTATCACATCAGAAAGATTTTATTACGGTCTTATTCTGACTGTAATGATATCCCTGCCCATAACAGAGATCTTCGACGAGCTCCATTCAAACAGGTTCGTAAGTCAGCCTATCATTATTGAAATAGCAGGATATATCGGAGTTTTCTCCATTTTTGCACACTTTCTCATGCATAAGGGCGTAAAGGTCTATTTGTCTGACCTGCTGTTCTTTGTGATGCTGATCATCTCGATACTGTCGGCTGTCTTCACAAAGAACAAGGACGCCACATTCGGAGGCTTTTACTACGATGAATGGCTGTCAAACTTCTTCGGATACTTCTCCCTCATGTTTGCAGGCACCTTTATCGAGGACAGTAAGCTGAGAAAAAACATCCTCAAGGCATTCGTCTTCGTAACACTTATCCAGACCAGCGCTGCGGCATTGCAGACTATAGGCATATTCAATGTTGAGGTCTACTACGATCCCGATGTGGCAATGGAAAGAAAAAGAAGCTACGGTCTCTTACAGCACAGCAACTGGTACGGCGGTCTCAGCGTTCTGCTGTATGCCTGCACATCGGGCATATATCTCTTTACAAAGAGCAAGGCAACAAGAAATATCATGTTCGCTGTCTCAATGGTCTGCTTCTATACCCTGCTTTCATCGGAAGCCCGTCTTGCGTGGGTGGGGGTAGCTGCCTATCTTTTCTTCCTTGCGGTGTCCATTATTGTAATGAAGCTCAAGGGCTATGACAAGGACAAGCTCCGCAGTATCGTAAAGCGCTTCGCTCTGATGATACTGGGAATGGCAGCGGTTACTGCTTTTGTTATCCTCGTCTGCGGAAAGCTCATTGAAAGGATACAGAAAACAAGCAGCGAGCTGTCTACACACAGTGCAAAATCCATCGGCTCAAACAGAGGCTATATCTGGAAATACGGAATAGACGCCGTTCCTGATAACTGGCTCCTTGGAATAGGTCTGGACAACTACAGAGATGTCTTCTATCTTGACCCCGATAACAAGCCGTTTTTCACCCAGGGCAAGGGCCATAATGAATACCTCCATTACCTGGTAACACAGGGCGTATTCCAGCTTGCGGCATATCTCACTCTTCTATTCCATGCCGCAGTCACAGGTACCCGCACTGTCATTCATGCTGAAAAGGAAGAGGACCGTCTCGTTGAATGGGTCCTCCTGGGAATGTTCTTCGGATATATCGCACAGGCTATGTTCAACAGCAGCGTTGTGAATGTTGCTCCCTATTTCTGGATAACGCTGGGTATGTGCCTCACCAAGAAGCACCAGCGCTGGTTCGGCTACAGAAAGGAAAAAAAGGCTCAGAAGGCATGAGTCTGAAACAGTAAAAAGTCCCGTAACGGTACGCAGATACCGTCACGGGACTTTATTTTTATCATTACAGTCCGGCTGTGTTCTTGTTTATGTGATCACTGCTGATAACAGCCTCCCACCAGCAGCGGTTATCGAGATACCACCTGATAGTCTTACCTATTCCCTCTTCAAAGTCTGTCTCAGGCAGCCAGCCAAGCTCAGTACGGATCTTTGTTGTGTCGACGGCATAGCGCAGATCGTGCCCTTTTCTGTCCTCAACATAAGTGATAAGGCTCTCGGGCTTGCCAAGC
>Ga0208040_1003495_pt1 | contig 12739 bp, 8 predicted proteins | sample AD_UKC083_MetaG_FD_184431 | JGI IMG/M metagenome (GOLD analysis project Ga0208040, IMG submission 184431) | Active sludge microbial communities of municipal wastewater-treating anaerobic digesters from USA - AD_UKC083_MetaG (SPAdes) (version 2) | ecosystem: Engineered > Bioreactor > Anaerobic >... | reverse complement strand
ACGCGCGGAAACATGGGATAAACGCGGTGCTTTTCCCAAAAGCGCTGGATGTGTTTGAAAATAAAATCGCGGATACACCAACCGGAGGCTGCTCCACAATCGCGCAGCTTGCCGGGGGCACTGTCGTTGACCCGCAGGCGCCAATAGACTCCCTCGGATACCGGACGATGATTGCCATGATTGCCAACCGTTATTTTGACAATCCTTTTCGCGGTTTTGCTCCACAGACTGACTTTAACGCCGACCCGTATTTTATCGGGTATTACTCCCTGGGAATGCACCTGTTCGGATTGATTACCTGGCTCCGAAGTTCATTAAGCAGCCAAAGCTACGAAACAGTTCATTTTTTGGCGAGGGACGGCTACCTGCCGATGAAAGCCTATGAGATTTTCGCGGAATTTGGCGGACCTTCCCCAACCGCGCATTATGCCTATGCCTCCCGCAAAGCCCTGATGTCCGCTATTGTTTCTAACCGTTTAGATTTCTTTGATTTGCCGGTTGAATACCGCAATCACAGCCCAAAAACACTCCTGAAGGTCTTGAAATTCTGTACCAGAGATTTCAGGGAATCAGAAATTGAAACGCAGCTGAGAGCCGCCGATATTCCGTACGAAAAGGTATTTGAGCGGAAGGAGGAGTACCGCCGCTTCCTTGCATATTTCCTCGCGAATCTGTATTCATCGGAGAAGCATCAGCAAGCATATGAAGTTGCAAAACTGTACTATGCCGGTTGGAAGACGAATACCGACGTAGCCTTCGATATGGGATACAGCGGAAGAATTCAGGAAGCGATTTGCCGGCTGGTAGGTCAGCCAATCCATGTGTTTTTTGTGCACCGCGACGAAGTGCGTGAGCCGATGCTGGAACGCAAAAGCGCCTTTCACGCGGAGTGCTTCTACGACTTCACTCCGATAATGAGCGGGTTAATCCGCGAGCATCTGTTTTCGGAGGCGGGCGGGTCTTGTATCGCCTTCCAGCAGGAAAATGGGCGGGTTGTTCCGGTACTCGAAGAAGAAGAGAAAAAATACCCGGACCGTTTCGTCGTTGAACAGATACAGCGCGGCGCGTTGGATTTCTGCCGCGATTTCCTGGAGGCTTTCGGAGACTATCTGCCTTGGCTTCCGTTTAAAAACCAGGAGCTTTCGTTTCCGTTTGAGGGCTATCTGAGCAGCATGAAGGATGGAGATTGCAGGCTCTTCAAAGCTTCTTATTTTGAAGATACGGTTTACGGCGCAAAGGCTTCAATCAATATCTACGATTTTATGAAAGCCCAATATGCCCGCATGTCCAGACCCGAGATGGGTGGACCAGACGTGGTCAACCGCCTTCTACATAATCGTGGAAAACTGACGAAATTAATCGCTTATACCCTTTTCGACCGCATCACTTTAAAGGAAAAAGTGAAAAAGCAATTAGCGAAGCGTAAGTTTCTGTTACGCGTTACGACCAAGGTCTACCATGCCTGGAAAAAACTAAAGCACAGAAGCCCCTAAGGTGGGTTCGCGTGGGATAAGATGGCGTTGTTTATTGTTGGTAAATCCTTTCGTGGATGGTAAACCAGGGCTTTATCTCTCAGCGCTTATTGAAAACTATTGTGATGTCAACGCCCGACGCTTAAAGCTATAATAGTAGGAACACATCAGCAATTGACTTGGTGTCAGCAATTCATGGATACAATTCGGCAAGCGAAGTCTGAAAAATACAAATTACCAGTCGCGGAGCGCCTGATTCTAGCCGCTCTGCTGCTCGCTTTTGTGGCCTGCGCGGGGCTGTTGGCCTTCAATTTGAAGCAAGGCATTGTCCCGGACGAGAATGCGCACTTCATCTTCGCGAAGCATTACGCTGGCACTCTGGGTATCCCCCCGGACGTCCCGCAAACCTACGCGCAAGGCTGGTACATCGCGCATTACCCCTTTCTCTACCATTGGCTTTCCGGGAGAGTGATTAACCTCACGCAGCTCTTGCAGCCAGCGGCTTCAGACTGGACGCTGCTGGTGGTCCTGCGTCTTACCAGCGCTCTATACTCGGCCGGAACTTTGCTTTTTACCTACCTCCTATCCAAAGAGCTGATACGCAAAAAGTGGTGGCCGCTTTTGCCTGTCTTTTTGCTGGCAAACACCCTGATGTTTACCTTTTTGGCTGGCGGCGTGAATTATGACAGCCTGACCAATCTGCTGTGCACCGCGGGGCTCTTTTTCCTGATGCGCGTTTTTTGTGGCCGGGAATTTCTCAGCAACAGTTTGGGCTGGCTCATCTGCATTTGCCTGGCCTGCCTGGTGAAGTTCGCGGTGCTGCCCCTGGCGCTGCTCACCTTCCTGGCCTGGCTTGGTTTCACCATTTGGAAGCGAAAAAAGCTCCTCCCCCAGCCCAAGTGGAACCTTGGTCGGGCGGCGCTGCTGGCGGCAGCCTTGCTGCTCGTGCTGGGCAACCTGGCGCTCTACGGTTACAACCTGGTGGTGTTCCGCGAAGTGCTGCCCGACTGTGAAGACATGTTCCAGGCCGCGCAGTGTGCGCTCAGCCCCTACCATGAACGCCTGGAGGAGTTGGGTCTGCCTGAGAAGCTGACTATTCCGGAGAGCATTCGGCAGGGTTACCCGGACCCGTTGGAGTACCTTACCGGGCAGTGGTTCAAGGACATGCTCACCAAGACTTACGGCATTTTGGGGCACAGGTCTTACTTCCCGGGGCATATCATCACTTTCTACCAGCTGTTCTACCTGGGGATGCTCCTTTTGGCTGTGCGCTTCTGGCGCAAGCCCGGCTTTGCCATTTGGAGCGCGCTTGGCATCATTGCCGGGTTTGTGCTGGCGGTGTTCATCGTCAATTTTGAAAGTGAACTAACCTACGGCTTCAAGCAAATCTCGCTGCAAGGACGTTACCTCTTTCCGGTCATCGGGCTGTTCTACGCGCTGACAGCCTATACCCAAAGCCTGGTAAAACCCAAGTTTCTAAGGGTTGTGCTGGTGGTAATCAGCTGTGCGCTGTTTATTTTTGGCGGTCCGCTCAAATTCCTGACCCTGGCGGACAAGGCATTTGCCGGTTGGTTCCTTCCTTAGTTGCACCATTCTGGCTCTGTTGAATAATCAAAAAACGCGGCTTTGCCGCGTATGTAGTTTCCTGGAGGACTTTTCAAACCCAGGTTTACAGCCTGAAGTTACCCGTCCTTGTGTTCTTCCTCAGGCTCTTCCTCTGTTAGTTCCTCCGTCTGGTCATTTGCAAATGCTTTCTTTTTGCGCGACGCGACCAGCAGCAGCACGCCCGCGCCTGCCAGCAGCGCCACCGCCGGTATCATCCACAGCGGGTTTAAACCGGAAATACTTTCCCACAAGCCGGGCACGGCTGTTGGAGTGGGGGTCAGGCTAGGGAGAAGCGTGCGCGTGGGGCTGGGAATCTGGGTGGGGGTGAGCGTGGCGGTCGGGGTCACCGGTGAGGGCGTTGGGGTGATAGTCGCGGGCGGGGTGACGTTCAGGAGCAGTTTTTCGCCTGCCCAGAGCGTGTAGTTGACCGTCATGTTATTCCAGCGCAGCAGGTCTTCCAGCGCGATGCCATAGTACTCAGCAATCCAAGAGAAGTTCTGCCCTTCCCCAACGGTGTGGTAATACTTGCCATCCGCGGCAGGTGTCAGCATTTCCAACGGCGTGAGTAGGCGTGGTGTGGGCGTAGGCGTCACGTTGCCCGGGTCAATCAACAGCACCTGTCCAATCTGCAGGGGCATATCAATCGTCAGGCCGTTCAGCGCCAGAATGCGTTCCACGGTCACACCGTAGGCTTGACTGATAAGAGTCAGGTTTTGGTAGGCCCCCACGGTGTGCGTGATTTTCCCATCCGGCCCGGGTGGACTGGCGCTAAAGAAGCCGATAGGAGTAGGCGTTTGGTAACCTGGGGAGTTCGGATTAGGGATTACCAGCAGCTGCCCAACCTGCAGGGTGGTGCCTTCGGGCAGGTTATTCCAACGCAGGATTTCCTTGATAGTGGTCTGATATGCCACCGCGATTGCCCAAAAAGATTGCCCGGATTGCACTTCGTGCACAATTCTTCCGCTGGCATCTGGCTCGGCAATTGCGACCGGCACGATAATGCCGTAAGCGCCGCCTCCGCCGCCAGGTCCTCCGGGAGACGTATAGGTGCCGCATTCTTTGCCGGAGACGTAAGCCGCCTGCAGGATGTAATAGGTGGAACCATTGGAAGCCCTGGCGACCCCCGCGCCGACGTTGCAGTAATAAGACTGGGTAGCGGGGCGCATATGGTCCGGGTCGGCCCACATCAGCATGATTTCATCAATGCCGGCGTTATAGCCGACGGCAAAGTTTTCGGTTGCCCAAACCGTGCCCCCGCCGCCGTAGCCGGCCGCCGCGATGCGCCCCTTCACATCGCCAATATGCCAGGTGAGCAATTGGTCGGCCATAATTTGGGCAGTGCCCTGCGCTACCGCGTTGATAATCGGGTCTTCGATAAGCGCGGGAAGTCCGTTGGACATTCGCAGGGTGTTCATTGCCATAATCAGGTCCCCAGCGGACACATCAGCCAGGGGCATGGGTTCGGCTTCCGCCGCGGCCTTTTGGACCGGCAGCAAGGCGAGCGAGAACAGCAGGATGCATGCGAGGAACGCGCTACAGCGATTAAGGCGGGACATATTTCATATATACCACAATTTTGAGCGCCAGTTTTTTTAGGCGATAATAGATTCATAGAACGGAGAGGCGAAATACGCGCTGATGATCAGCGTCAATATGCCGTGTAAGGATGATAAAATATGCTCAGGAAGTGTAATGCGTGCGCGAATGCGCTTTCCAAGGAGTCCGCGTTGAAAAAACTCGTCATCCAAATCCCTGCTTATAACGAAGCTGAAAACATCGCCGGCACTTTAGCGGATATTCCCCGCAGTTTTGAAGGCGTAGACGAAGTGCACGTGATTGTCATTGACGACGGCTCCACGGACGGTACAGCCAGGGTAGCGCTTGAGAACGGCGCAGACGCAGTCATTCGTCATCGGCGCAACCGAGGGCTTTCACGCGCCTTCATATCCGGCATCCAATTCGCGCTGGCTCTTGGCGCGGATATCATCGTCAATACAGACGCCGATAACCAATATCCGGGTAATGAAATTCAACGCCTAATTCAGCCGATTCTGGACGATTCCGCAGACCTGGTGATTGGCGACCGGAATCCAGCGGAAAACGCGCATTTTTCCGCGGTAAAACGCAGAATGGAAGCGTTTGGCAGTTGGATTGCCCGGAAAGTCTCCGGAACAAAGGTGCCGGATACCGTCAGCGGCTTCAGGGCGTATTCCCGCTACGCTGCGCTCCCTTTGCAGGTGTTCAACCCCTATTCCTACACGCTCGAGACGCTGGTGCAGGCCGGCAAGAGCCAGATGAAAATCGCCCACATTCCTATTAAGACCAACCCGAACCTGCGTGAGTCTCGGCTGCATAGGGGCTTGCTGCACTTCATCTGGAAGCAAAGCGGCGTTATCGTGCGCTCGTATGTGCTCTACCAGCCTCTGCGCACTTTTGTCTCGCTCGGCGCGGTCTTTTTGGCGGCCGGTCTGGCTCTTTTGTTGCGCTTTCTGATTTACTATTTCATCACCGACACCGCCGGTCGGCTGCTGCAGTCCGTCACGATTGGCGGCACGCTCACCATTGTGGGCATCATCCTCATCATCATCGGCTTCATCGGGGATTCCGTGCGCGCCAGCCGCCAGATTTCTGAAGAAATTCTGATTTCCCTGCGAGACAAAACCCGCCTGGGCGAACTTTCCCAGGTGCGGGAGTTCAACGGCCAGCCGGTTTTCACGCCCGACCATCCTTTCCCCGCAAACGAACATTAGAGGCGCGTAAATCCGTCTATTGGACGAGGAAAAAACACGCAGCTTAAAAATGCAGAAATTTTTAAAGTTTAATATCCGCTCCACAAAAACCGTATGCTATACTTTGGATGCGGTGAAAGTACGCGGGCGGAATCTCCCGCATTTATTAACAGCACTCAAAGGACCAGCGCGGCATTATGTCGTTTGTTCATCTGCACGTACACTCCTCATATTCAGTTCTGGACGGCTTCGGCAAGCCCGCGGATCTGGTTGCCAGGGTGCGCGAACTGGGCATGCCCGCGGTGGCGCTGACAGACCATGGCACCATGTTTGGCACCTTGGATTTTGTCAAAGCTGCGAACGCGGCTGGGGTCAAGCCCATTATCGGGCTGGAAACTTATCTCGCCCCGCGCTCCCGATTTGATAAAGACGTAAACAAAGATAAAAAACCCTTCCATCTCGTGCTGCTGGCCGAAAACGTGCAGGGTTATAAAAACCTGCTGCAAATTGCCACCGCCAGCCAGCTGGAAGGCTTCTACTACCACCCCCGCATCGATAAAGAATTCCTTGCCGCTCACGCGCAGGGTTTAATTGCCAGTTCTGCCTGCCTCTCGGGGGAGCTTTCGCGCGCCTTTCTGGAGGGCGACCCCGAGAAGGCAGAACGCGCGCTGCGCTGGTATCTGGACTTGTTTGGAACAGACCGCTTTTTCCTTGAAATTCAGGACCACAACCTGCCGGAATTGAACCAGGTTAACCGCGGATTGCTTGGGCTGGCCGAAAAATTCCAGGCGCGCATGATTGCCACCAACGATGTGCATTACATCCGGCGCGAGGACGCGGAAATGCAGGATGTGCTGCTGGCGATTCAGACCGGCAAGCTGCTCACGGACAAAAACCGCATGACCATGACGGACGACTCGTACTACTTGCGCAGTCCGCAGGAGATGCGCTACCTCTTTTCGGAAATTCCAGAAGCGCTTAGCAATACGCTTGAAATCGCAGAGCGCTGTGAGGTAGACCTGACCCGAAAAGGCTACCACCTGCCCAAATTCGAACTGCCCAACGGCGAAAACCCAGGCGCCTACCTGCGCGAACTGTGCGTGGAAGGGCTGCGCAAGCGCATCCCAGGGGAGGCGGACTTGCCGGAAACGCGCGACCGCCTGGATTACGAATTGGGCGTCATTCAAACAATGGGATTTGAGGAATACTTCCTGATTGTATGGGACCTGTGCCGACACGCCCGAAATAAAAACATCTGGTACAACGCCCGCGGCTCCTCGGCTGGCTCGCTGGTGGCTTTCGCGCTGGGGATTACCTCAGTAGAGCCTATCCGGCATAAACTGATGTTCGAGCGCTTCTTGAACCCGGACCGCGTGACCATGCCGGATATCGACCTGGATTTTCAGGATGACCGGCGCGCGGATATGATGGAATATTGCAACGAAAAATACGGCGCGGATAAAGTCGCGCAGATTATCACTTTTGGCACCATGGGCGCGCGCGGCGCCATCCGCGACGTTGGGCGGGTGATGAATGTGCCACTTCCGGAGGTGGACCGGGTAGCGAAAATAATACCAGGCCCTCAACAGGGGAAGACTCCCAGCATCGCCGAAACATTGGAAAAATCCCCGGAACTGCGCGCTGTTTACGAATCCAGCGAGCAAATGAAAAAGCTGATTGACACCGCCAGCCGCATGGAAGGCGGCATCCGCAGCGTAGGCACCCACGCCGCAGGCGTCATCATCAGTGATCAGCCCATCACGGAATACCTGCCGCTGCACCGCCCGACCGGCCAGAACGAGGACCTTCCGATTAAGTCGGTAGCCCAGTACGATATGGACGGAATTAACGATCTCGGCTTGTTGAAAGTGGACTTTTTAGGGCTGGTGACGCTCACGATTATGGCGAAAGCTTGTGAGCTGATTGAAAAACGCCACGGCAGAAAGCTAACCCTCGAAAGCATTCCCACCGACGACCCGGAGGTCTACCGCTACATCAGCGAGGGGCACACGGTCGGGATGTTCCAGCTGGAAGGCAACGGCATGACCGGCAAAATCATGCAGATGCAGCCGACCGAGCTCTCGCACCTGATTGCCATGATCGCGCTGTTCCGGCCGGGTCCGATGGACAGCATTCCCGAGTACATCGACCGGATGCATGGGCGCAAGCAGGTCACCTATGCCCACGAGAAGCTGAAACCCATCCTCGAGGAAACCTATGGGCACGCGGTCTACCAGGAACAGGTCATGCAGGCGGCTATTGCCCTGGCAGGGTATTCCCCCGCGGATTCGGATAAACTGCGCTCCGCCATCTCCAAGAAAAAAGAGAAGGAAATTGCCGCCCACCGCGTGCAGTTTATCGAAGGCGCGGTCAGGAACGGCATTGCCCGCAAGGACGCTGAATCGATCTTCACGGACTGGGAAGGTTTCGCGCATTACGGCTTTAATAAAAGCCACGCGGCGGATTACGGCGTTATCGCGGTGCAAACCGCCTACCTGAAATATTACTATCCTGTAGAGTACATGACCGCGCTGCTTTCCGCGTGGAAGAACGACATTGATAAGTGCGCGCTGTACGTGGCTGAATCCAAGGCCATGGGCTTGGAAGTGCTGCCTCCGGATGTGAATACCAGCGGATATGACTTCGTGATTGAAGACCGGCCTGAACAGACCGCCGCGATTCGCTTTGGACTGGGCGCGGTCAAAAACGTCGGCCAGGCGCCGGTGGATTTAATCATCGCGGCGCGCGGGGGCAGGAACTTCACCAACATCACGGACTTTGCCCGGCGGGTGGACTTGCGCCAGGTCGGGAAACGCCCGCTGGAGTGCCTGATTAAGGTGGGGGCGCTGGATAGTCTGGGGCCCCGCCACGCGCTGTTGAATTCTCTGGAACAGTTGGTATCGGTCAGCGCGGCGCATTTCCGCGCGGTGGAATTGGGGCAGTTGACCCTCTTTAGCGGAGCGCAGGAACCTGGCGCTGAAGTGAAGCTTTTTGCCGCCAGCGCGGCCGACCACAATGAGCAGTTGGAGTGGGAAAAAGAACTGCTCGGATTGTATGTTTCTGATCACCCGCTGAATACCTACATGAGCTTGATTAATGGTCAGATTACGCATCTTGCAAATCAGCTGGAAGAACTGAACAACAAAGAGGCAGTGGTAGTTGGCGGTCTTGTAAAAAAGGCGCGTTCCATCCTGACCAAGAAACAGCAAGAAATGGCCTTTGTGACCATTGAAGACAACACCGGCGAGGTGGAATTGGTGCTCTTCCCAAGCATTTGGGAAACGAGTGGAAGCCAAGTGGAAAGCGGCGCGCTTTTGTTGGTCAAAGGAAAAGTAGACCACCGCGAAAGCAGCGTCAGCGTTCTTGCTGACCAGGTTACGCGGGTGGAAACCTCAGGTTTAAAAGACGCCCTGACGGATAACCGCAACCAAGGGCCTTACTATGAGCAGGTGCTCGCGAAATACCTGCCAGATATTGCCGTGCTCAGCCGTTTTGGGCATTCAGGTTTTATCGAGCGCGGAACAGGACCGGTTGATACTCCCCGGGTTGGGGGCGCGCCAGCAGAAGCAGACCCATTTGAGGAACCCGAGTGGGAAGAAAACACTTTTGCCAGCTTCCCGCCGCCAGCAGCCGAAAGCGCGCCGTTGGGCGAAGCAGACCTGCCAGCTCCTTTTCCAGCCGAACCAGCCGGGGAAACGCTTTCGGCGCCAGAACAGGACCCTTCGGCAATATCGCCAATTAGTCCAGCCCCAATACCTGAATACACAGCGCCCACGGAAATCAAGAATCACCCGCGCTTATTGGTGACTATTCAATCCTGCGGCGAACGAGACCGCGATATCCGTCATATCAAGCAGATTCACGGGTTTCTGACCTCACACCCGGGTGAAAACCGTTTTTTCTTCCACATCATAGAAGCTGACTGCAGCTACGAGATTGAGTTCCCAAACGAAACCACGGATATCAACGAGCGCATTCTTAAGGAACTCAGCCGCTTTGTGGGCGAAATGAATGTTCAAATAGCAGAGGACTAATCCCTTTAAATAAGAGAAATGTTATGCCGGAACAAAACCTTGACTTTCATCCCACCGAAATCTTGATTCTTTCAGCCATCGGAAAACCAGGCGACCGCACTTTCTTTTTGAGAGGCGGGAACCGCGAACAAAGCGTTACCTTACGGATAGAAAAATTCCAGGTGCAGATGCTGGCGGCTGGCGCAGCCCATTTTTTGACTGAACTGAAAAATCGTTTTCCGGACCTTGAAGAACCTGTGGGTGCTTATGATGAACGCCGCATGGTGCTCGAACCTCCCATTGATCCGCTCTTCCACGTCTCTGAGATGAGCATGGGCTATGATATCGAAAACGACCTGATAGTTCTGATCTTTGAAGAAGGCAAAGCGCCTGAAGATAGCGTGGAAACCCACTCCGTAGTCCGTTTTTGGTGCACGCGTTCTGAGGTCGCGGGACTGGCAGCCTGGGCGGCAGAGCTGGTTTCGCGCGGCAAGCAGGGCACGGTGGAAAGTGGCGAAGCGCCCAAGCCGGAAAATGGTTATTTACCGCGCAACAACGGGCATAAACATTGATCCTCTTTTATGGATGAATCCACTTGCCTGCGAACGCTCGCGCACGGGCAGCTCACCCTTCTGGGTCAATTCACGCGCAGCTCCAATTTCACTTTTCTGGCATCCTGTTCTTTTGAAGGAACGAGTTTACAGGCAGTCTATAAACCCGCGCGAGGGCAGCTGCCCTTGTGGGACTTTACCCCAGGAACGCTGCCCAAACGCGAAGCCGCCGCCTGGCTGCTCTGCCGACACCTGGGTTGGGATTTTATTCCGCCGACCGTTTATCGAACAGAGGGCTTACCGGCTGGCGAGGGGTCCGTACAATTATTTGTGGAACATGACCCTGAGCAGCATTACTTCACCCTGACAGCCCCTGAACGCGAGTCCCTGCGCCAGCTGGCGCTGTTTGACCTGCTGGCAAATAACGCTGACCGCAAGGGCGGGCACATTCTAAGGGGCGGGGACGGAAAACTGTGGGCGATTGACCACGCATTGTGTTTTCACGAAGAACCCAAATTGCGGACCGTCATCTGGGACTTTGCCGGCCAGGCGATCCCTGAGCCGCTGCTCGGAGCGTTGAAGGCGCTCGCGGCTGCGCTTGCGCCAGAGCAGCCTTTTTATCTGGAAATCGCAGATTACCTAAGCGATGCTGAGATTAGCGGCATTGGCAAACGCTGCGCAAAACTGCTGGCCGATGAGCGCTTTCCATTTCCGGACGAAAACCGCCGTGCGACCCCCTGGCCGCCGGTGTAGATAATCCCGCTATAATTGAGACATTACAAACACGCGAGGTGATACTTTGACCGAGACAGTCCGATTGGTGATGGTTGGTTTTGGAAACGTGGGCAAGGCTTTTGCCCGGCTGCTGTTGAATAAAGAAACTGAACTGCTGCAGAAATACCAGCTTAAACTTGTGGTGACTGGCATTTGCACCCGCTCCCATGGGGCGGCTATCAATCCGCGCGGCCTGGACCTGCGCGCTGTGCTTGATACACTGCGGACAGGCGGCTCGCTCAACGCCTTGGATACCACGGGATTCAGCGGCAGCGTGTTGGATTTCATTGACGCCTGTGAGGGCGACGTGCTGCTTGAGTCCACGCCGGTGAATCCAAAATCGGGTCAGCCGGCAATCTCGCACCTGGAAGCCGGCTTGCGCAAAGGCATGCACGCCGTCACTCCGAATAAAGGCCCGGTGGTGTTTGGGCATCAGCAGCTGAGCGCGCTGGCGGCCAGCCTTGGGAAAAGATTCCTGTTTGAATCAACCGTCATGGATGGCGCGCCCATCTTCTCTCTTTTTCGCAAGAATTTGGACCTGGCGGAACTGAAAGGCTTCACGGGCGTGCTGAATTCCTGCACGAACCTGCTTATTGGCCGCATGGAAGACGGGGAGACCTTTGAGCAAGCGCTGGAATACGCGCGTTCCATTGGTATTACCGAGACCGACCCCAGCAATGACGTGGACGGCTGGGACGCTGCCATCAAAGTTTCCGCGCTGGCGACCGTGCTGATGAAGCACCCGCTGACGCCGGTGGAAGTGCAGCCAACCGGCATTCGCGGGATTACACCCGAGAAAATCGCCGAAGCGCGCGCGGCAGGCAAACGTTGGAAGTTGGTTTGTTCCGCCGGCTATGATGACCAAGGGCAATTTTATGCGCGGGTTTGCCCCGAGATGGTTGGCCCTGAGTCTCCGTTCTACTCCATCTGGGGCACCGATTCCATTGTGGTTTTCAACACCGACGTGCTGCCCGGTCTGGGCATCCTTGAGACCAAGACAACCCCATATACCACGGCGTACGGGATGCTTTCTGACGTGCTTTCCGCGCTGAGGAGCTGAGCAGCGGCATGACCGTCGTCTTCCTGGGCTTGGGCACAAATCTGGGCAGCAGAGCTGAGAACCTTGCCGCCGCCCGCGAGCAGCTTGCCGCAAAAACGCGCGTGCTGCGCGCGTCCTCCGTTTATGAGACTGAGCCCTGGGGTTATCGTGAACAGCCCGCTTTTCTAAACCAGGTCCTCCAATTAGAAACTGACCTGAGCCCCCAGCGTTTGCTGCGTTTCGTCAAGCGGGTTGAGAGAGCGCTTGGAAGGACCAAAACTTTCCGCTACGGCCCGCGCTTGATTGATATCGATATTCTGTTTTATGACCAATCGGTCATAAATGCCCGCCAGCTTCAAATCCCGCACCCGCGTCTGCACGAACGCGCTTTTGTGCTTGTGCCGCTGGCAGAAATCGCTCCGGATTGGGTGCATCCCGTTCTGGGGCGGAGTGTGAGCGCGCTGCTGAGGGACTGCCCGGACAGAGAAAGCGTGCGCAAGTGCTGAACGCCCTGGCTTTGGCGGCTTTTTTACTGCCCGGACTGTGCTGGTGGGTC
>Ga0208040_1003482_pt1 | contig 12776 bp, 5 predicted proteins | sample AD_UKC083_MetaG_FD_184431 | JGI IMG/M metagenome (GOLD analysis project Ga0208040, IMG submission 184431) | Active sludge microbial communities of municipal wastewater-treating anaerobic digesters from USA - AD_UKC083_MetaG (SPAdes) (version 2) | ecosystem: Engineered > Bioreactor > Anaerobic >... | reverse complement strand
AAGTTTTATCATCTCTTCTGGGTTTATGTTATCCCTTTGTTTGGCAAGCCAAAGCAATCCAGTCTTCACACAAAAAACATCAGCGTCTTCAGTGATGCTGTGGTGGACGATCTGAATTACCCTGTCCCGTCTGTCGTCATTAAACGGATCATAAACCAGACTGTCCAGCCCTCCCTTGATAGTTTTGTCCAATGCTTTGATGAAGTCCGGAGGTTCCACCCCAACAAGTTCTTTGATTGCATTATCGAACTGATGCAGATACTCATAACAATAGCAAATCAGAAGGCGAATTTGAAAATAGCAATCATCTGCTATTTGCTTGTCTTCCTCTTTGTTTTGGGATTCAAACACTCTTCTGGCATGGATCAGATAAAACAACGCCTCTTTGTAGTTGTGAATAGAAAAATTTAGACGCCCAAGCCTGAATAGAACGTCGTAGTTGATGATCTCGATACCCCGGATATCTTGATTTAACTGGTACATTGACTGCGTAAATGAGGTGCCAAAATATCGCAAGCGGGATAAAACTGTGCAGTAATTCACTTGGTAGAATAATCGGTCCTCATAAGCCAATTTCTCGCTATCCTCTTTATCAAGCTCACGCAAACATTTCTCCACCAAGGCGCAATTAAAGAAAACGTTAGCGAAGAGCATAAGAGTGTTTGGGTCGTGTTCTGACTCTTTTATGAACGATATCCAAAGCCGCTTAGCTTGATTAAATAAATCGATCGCGGCTTTTTCTTTATGAGAGTCTAAGTGAAACAGCTGTCTGTCGATCTCCTGAATATCTTGTAATGACATAAGGACAGGATCGGTTGCGGGTTCGAGGGCAACACTTGCCGTGAAATCAAGCAAATCCTCAAGTCTCAAGCCATCTGATGTATTTAGTTTTTCCTTAATTAACTTGTAAGCTATGCAAATTGACCTGAAATCGTCATGAATAGTCATTTACATTCCTCCCCGTGAGGTATCTTCATACAACCCAACTTAATTAAATGATCCTAAAAACCATGACTCGATTACTTCTGTAATGCCCGTATCCATTTGGAGTTCATCAGGCTCCCGAGCAATTCTGAGTATTTGGGGAGCATCCGAGTCAAACCCCATGATGTCAAAATATTCCTGGAAGCAGCGTTGGGAAGCCTTTAAGCTTTCTTCATCAGCCTGGCCGACTAGGAAGAGGTGGGCGGTTTTCGTATTTTCAGTAAAAAACTCGCACAAACAATTGGTCCGATCGATAAAACTTTTCATCACCGCGGTGGGCATATTGAAATAAACCGGAGAGGCAAAGATTAGTTTGTCTGCTTCCATCAACTTAGGAAAAAACTTTTCCGTAAAGATGTCTGGGATGACGCACAAACCTGTTTCCTCGCACTCAAGGCAACCGTTGCAAAATTCAAACGGAGTCTCGATGAGGTCCAGAATTTCAGAATCGCTCTCGTTCCGTAGTGCAATGGCGTGTGCTAATCTTGATAAGCGCCAGGTATTGCCATACTTCCGATGACTACCATTAACTATTAAAGTTTTCATTTTATCTCCTTACTTATTGATCAAAGATAATTGGTTTCAAGTGAACAGGCGCCGCATTTTGTGCAGCCAACCAGCCCACGCAGTCCCAAAGCTTTCGCTTTTAGCTGGTCTGCTACAAACCTGGAAAGATTTAGATAAGAATCAACATTAGTTACAGAGTGATTTTCCAGTGGCGTCCTATCAAGTGGTTGAAACGGCATAAGGGTTGGAATTACACCCAGGTCAATCATTTTTTTCGCTGCTTTTCTGACGTCTTCATCTGGCTGTAAACCAACAATGAGGACAGAAGAAATTTTCCCTGGGCCAAATATTTCTAAGCCTTTTTTGAACGCGGAAAAATAATGTTCTACAGAGATAGTAGATTTTTGAGGGCAGATTTCCTTACGTAACTCCTCATCAAAAATTTCCAGATTCATTATCAATGAATCGATGCCATTTTCTTTATAGGTTACCAGGCTCTCCAAATCTATTGGAGGTACTGTTTCCAGAGAAATCTGAGTTTTTGGAAATTCACGTTTTACAATATTTGCAATTTTTGAAAAATATGCAATGTTTTCTTCAAAGGAATGGTAAACCCCACCACCAAGTGCTAAGTCATAATTGGGATTGAATGTTAATGCATGGCAAACCATTTTTGCTGCTAACTCAGGTGCGAGAATCGGTTTTCCGTTTCTTAAATTACAGAACTGACACTTTTCGGTTAACGCGCACAACTGGTTTGGCCAGAAACCAATACAATCACTTGAATGTGGGCGAATAAATTCCCCAACGGTTATTCCTTCTATCTGATCAAAGCACCACGGTTCGAGTTTTAAAAACTTAACATCGATAAGATACTCATCGTCTTCAAGGAGGTTAAACACCCCGTCTTCTCCTAAGATGGAATAAGGAGAATCACCACAAAAACCTTCGTTGATACACGCATTTACAGGAATTCCACTTAACAAGATGTTTGGAGAATGGACGAAACCTTTCTCAATGAGGTATGGCTTTTGGGTGAGTTGAAGATACGTATCACTATTAACCCTCACACCTCTGCAGAGTAATCCCGCTTTAATCGGAAGAATCTCTTGAATTTTGCAAGATTGGATGTATTTTTCAACAGAAGATTCGCATACTTGTATCATTTTGGTTGTGCGTTCCAATAGGGAAGCCTCTAAGCCTTCTTCTAGTAGGAGTTGCCGATAATCCTCAGCGCACGAACAATTAGATAAATCATTATACTGTGCGAGAAAAAGGTCCGTGTTATGAGAATTCCTCAGCTCGATGAGCATATTATAGATACTTTTTGTGCATTGATCGCAGGTGACCTTTTTGTGATTACTGAATATGTGTGCGTCAGGTTCTGGTGGGCCACCGATAGGATCTGCAATCAGAAAACTATCCTGGAAGGACGACGGATCTTCAGGAAACCTTTCCACCACATTTTTAAGGATTTCTAAAACTGTTCTGGGTTCTAATAGTGTGCCTTGTTGGTTTTTTTCCAAAACATCAGCGATTGTGAATTTTTGAATGTTTACAAACATCAGTACGGGAGTAACATTCATAATCTTGAGATAATCAATCGATGCTGATACATCATTGATAGTCTCAATATTGTTCATCGGATTTAATCCTGCTATCACAAAAGCATGTGGAATTAACTTGTTTTCTTTAGCTTTTGCGACTGCACCTTCAAACGTGGGCAAAGTTAGCCACTTATTATAGAGGACATTTCGCACGAAATTATTCTTGCTTTCGAACCCAAAAACCACCCTGAGTTGAAGGTCCTGCATGAGTTTCAATTCTTCTGATGAAAGGGGATAGTTTATGAAATCTACTGCGTGCGATTCGACATACAAAACAATATCACGTTTTATTTTTTCACGTTTCGCATTAATTTGGTGTAAAAGGTGTGAACGGACCTCTGGTGGTAATTCGTTATTATCGAAAAACGAGCCGCAGGGAGTGATGCATAATCCCAGAGGAGGAAGATTGTTGAAATCCAGCTTGGTCGGATCAGCTCTCACAAGGCCATTAGGGGTAGTGCCGTACTGGTTTTGTGTGATGTAATCAATATCTCCGAGTATTTTGTCGATTTGTTGTTTTAGTGCGTCAATTGGTTTCAAACCTTTTATCTTAGGATATTTTGCGTAGAAGCATGGTGAGCATAACCCTTTTTTGGATCTTTTGCAGTACTTACCACGCAGGTTATACTCAGGCCAGGGACCGATAGATTCCTTTGGACCTCCCCCAAATGCTTTTACTTCCTTACATAATTCTTGCTTATGATCACGATAATAAGCTTCTCTTAATCTGCATGTCAGCCCTTTTATCTTTCGAGTGAGTGTTTGCTCATTTAATCTCATTGGTGTCAATTGTTTCCTCCTATAAAATTCCTTCTTCAAAGGATGCCTCCGAAGTATGAACCTTTATAAATCTTATTCCCCGACTTCCTCCTCTTTTACCAATAACTCTACCTTTATAAATTCTGGCGAACTGGTCAAGTACGACTTTGGGATTTCACCCAGCAGCCAACCGTCATTCGTTGCCTCGCCATAATAGTATTTCTTCCCGGTCTCTTGTTGGTAAACATAATTCCCAACCATATCCGAACTTCCACAGACCCCAAAAGCCATGTGGCTTCTGTCGGGGTAATCGAGCAGCGCAACTTCAAACCCCAAGCGTACGAGAATGCTCGCGCAAAGTATCGCAACATCCTCGCAATCCCCAACACCTTCTACCAAAGTTTCGATTGGATAACGCGGCCACTCACGAAACCCTTTCGTCTCTTCATCCCCCTTGTATGTAATAGCGTTTTGAACAAATTTCAACACACAAAAAGCCTTATTGTACGTAGACCATTGCACGTCCGCGAAGATCTTCTGAAACTCCAACACCAAGCGGGTTAATTCTGGCATGTCTTTTTGCGCGTAAATCTTGTATTGCTTGATATCTCTTACCCGCGCCTCCGCCGCAAACTTTCTGTAGCGAGGCAGATCGATTGCAAGCTTAATGGAATAGGTGTAGGTCTTTCGGGATCCCTTTGGGGAAAAACTCCACTGATATTGCCTGACGATTTCACTATCTGTCTCACTGAGCGTTGTCACAAAATCACGATGACTCACCGTGCTGAAGATGGCCCTTTCCTTTTCAGGGAGCGCAAGATACTTTTTCTTCTGATCTGAGAAAAGATCCTCAAGCAGGAGAAAATTCACATTGTGTAACACCTGTGAGGCTGCAAGCATGTAGGAATCATTGGTCTGGACAGTTTCCCAGTTTTGCGACTCTGATAAATTATTTGGTACGTAAAAATCCTGCCAATCGTTATCCTTCTTAAGAAAATACCTCGCTCTTTGAACCCCGTGGTCTGATGTAATGCTAAAGTTGGGCCGCAGGAGTGGTTGGGAGATGTCTAGAAGCCTGCGCAAACCCTGCTGGTTCAACGGATTATCTTCAGTTTTCTTAAGTTCCTCATACATTCGCTTTAGGTCTTGTAAATCCAGTTGCCACAGATCCTTGAATAATTTCATGGCATAGTCAGATAATCTTGACTGAATAGGTTCGACAGTTTCTTGCCAATCTGCAAACAAATTCGCTTTGCCGATTAACTCTGTCGCTGTGTAATCTGTTGGGCGTTGATGGTCTAAGTAAACCTTGTCAGCGATGTCCTGATTCATCATCGCTACTCGAAAATACTCCATCCAACCACTGTCCGCAATAATCGCGGACTGCTTAAACGCATCTTCAAACTCTGCCCCAACAAATAGAAGGTGATCCTTCAAGCCTTTTATCTTCGTCAACCAGCCGTCGATCACACCTTCACTACCACATGTTTTTTCAACCATTTCGCGGATGGTGTCCGCTGCGATTAGTTGCACATCTATTCCGGTGATTTCCTGAATACGTTGCTGGTACTCCTTCTTCAGCATCCGAAGTCTAAGAATCGGAATGAGATAAACCACGTGATAGTAAATAGCGGCCGCAAGCTCTTGATACTCCTCTGGAATTTTCGCGATGAATTTGGGCTTGTCAGGGATATTCTCGATAATTAATTTGATTTTATTGCGAACCTTCTTGAGGCGGTCATCAGGCTTTTTCCTGCCTTTTTCGACCTCTTTTCGTCTTTCTTCAGAATTCTTCAACTCGTCCATTAATTGTGAAATCAATGCGACCAGGCTTTGCTTGGCGGTGTCAATCCCCCCGGGATAGAGCTGTCTTTGCTGCGGTAGACTGATTGCAAACTGAGTAATCTCGGAACTCCAATTTTTTTTCAGGCGTGCCGCGTTTGCACCGATTTTTTCAGCGCTAACCTCAACGATACGCTTAACAATTCCTTGTTCGCTGTCCTCTATTTCTGCCAACCAGCCCAGAGATTGAAAATCCACATATTGGATTTTTTCCAGCTTAATTTCTTTGAGGACCACTTTGTAATCGTTGGTTTCGGGGTCGAATATCACCTGGCTTATTGGATCTGGAAGAGGACTGAACAATTCCCTTGTCCAGCGCTCGCTATCTCCAAGTGATGATTTTAAGCGGCTCGCCTCCGCGCTCGCGGCGCCTGCCAAGCCCTCGCCCAGCAGTAGTGTGTCAATTATTTCCAGGGACTTTTTCAGGCTGCAATATTCCTGTAAAGCTTTAGGGTCATATGCCACCAAGGCTGTGCCCATTCCAATGAGTGGCAAGCTTCTTCCTGATCTGGCAGATTTTTGGGCGAATTGTTGCGCGGAATTGCCGCTTAAGAGGTGCAGCAGACTATTCCCAATCATGCCCTCCATGGTCTCATTGTCGCTGACTTCACCCGCTCCCATCTTTTGGTTGTGGAACAGGTACAAAGAGGTAGTTTCGAGGCGGGGAGGGTCAATTTTCAGAGCTTCACACATCTTGTTTAGGTATTCTGACTCTGAATTGGTTAGCTCTTTTAATTCTTCAATTAATGAGTATACAAACAAGTCAGGATGCTTATCCTGGTCGGTCTCTGGAAAAGCAGCAGCATTAAGCAAAACGTGAAGTTTAAATGAATCACGCTTAGAAATCGTATCCAGGACTAATAACATAATTGGGATTAGCAGGCCGCCGGCAAGCATGTCTTTTCCATCAGCAAGCAAGAAGATATTGAAAGGCACGTCTTTTTGCCCCTCAAACCCCGCTTGAATCTGTCTGGAATGATCCATCAGCTCAATTATCTTTCCATCCAATAAGCTCTTTACTTTTTCTTTCCCATCCACAAGAGCCGCAAAGACATCGGATCGGTTCGATGGAGAGTTTCCCGTAGGATCTTGAGGAAGGCTGTCATTTATTGGAAAAAAGTCGGTTTGAGCCAATGAGAAACGCAGAAATTCACTGATGTTTTTTGCGTGTTCGCCTCGCTGATGATGAAGCTGGCTAATCTCCTGAAGAACGCGTTCAGATGAATCATCCAGCGCGATGCAAAAACATGGCGTGACGAGGCCTATTTCGCTGCTGCCCATAGTGTGTTTCCTCCAGACCGTGGTATTGGCTAAAACATGGGAATAGATTGGGAGGTTGGCTGGTTTGCCAACCTCCCAGGTTGTTTGTTACGACTTCAATGCATCCTGATATTTCCGGATATCCTCTAGCTCCTGCCGATATTGATCGACGATCCCCCTATCCCCGCCACTGGAAAGCGAGGCGATCTTGGCATTGTATTCCTGGATAACTGCGTCCAGATAGGCGACAGCCTCTTTATTACCCATGCCCGCGATTTCCTTGTCTACCGCCTCTTCGACCTTTGCTACAAATTCAGAGTTCTTGGCAAAGGCGATCTTCGCGCTTTCCCGGCTGTTTCCAAGCAGGTTATCTTTTCCCGGACGTGCCTTGCTCTTCTCATAATCCTTGAGAATATCCAAGTAATAGTTTTTACCGGTGTGGACGATGTACTTGAAAGCGAAGCCAATGCTGAACCACTGCTTGGCTTCCTTATCTTTTTCCGGCATAAAGTCTTCGTTATCCTTATAGACTTCCGGGAGCACGTGCAGCGGGTCATCCGGCCGATCTTTACCCGAGACGGGAGTCAGTACCAAATCGTACATCTGTCGACAAGTGGCCATGTCATCCAAAACATGAACTGGGAGTCCATGCTCCAGGACCAAAAAATCAACTCTGTTCTTTATCCCGGTTCGTACAACCGTGATATCATCCTCGTGATTGTCCGCGACTAATTCATCTGTGTCGTCCTCGATTCCTAACAACTTGTCCTCTTCTGGGTTCGGCACGCCAATGGATTTGTTGTACTTAAAGAAGGGATTACAATACTTAAAGGTTTCACGCACTTGATTCCAGAGGTATGTCCGAGGATCTGCGCCTTTAGTTTCTGCAATTTCCCGGATGACGGAGAGTAATGACAAGTTTTCTATCATCGGTGTGAACAGGTTGCCCGTAAAGGTCTGAAGGTCCGCATTAAAGCCTTGTTTTACCCATTTACAAAATTCCGAAACAGCAGTGAGACTTGCAGGGATGAAACTGAAATCGGAAACGCTGCTAATTTCCTTAGTAAAGCGCTGATAGTAGGCTTGAAAATCCACGTCGATTTCTCTGCGAAACTCATACACCGCCGCTGTATTTGCAGTAGGTTTTAATAATCGCTTCGCATTCTCATCGAGTTGTGTCAGCATTTTTTCAATATCACTCGTTGCAACCTTTAGTTCAGAGATGAATTGTGAAACCTCTCCGAACAACTCGGTGATTAACTTTCTGGCCTGATCCTGCGCTGATTGAATTAGCTCAGAGTCAATTGCGTCTTTCATCTCCTTGATGGCAGATTCCTTAGCAGCCTTGAGTTTCCTGTCCCAGCCTTTTTTCGATACTGCACGCTCAAGCTTATCTTCAAAGCCATCGTCAAGTTTCTTCAGTCTATCTTTAGCCAGTTCATATTCGGTCTTTTCGCGTTTCAGGTCTTCGCTTGTTATGCCATTCTGGTTTAGGGCCGCAATGACCTGATTGAGAGAGGTGACTGCCTGGGTAGGCTGTTGTAGAGGGGTTTGGTTTGCCAATCTCTCCAATACCGCTATGGTCGTCGAGATACCATATTGCTTGATAAACTGCAGCACTTCTCTGGCTAAAGCCTCTTTTGCCTTGCCCAGTAAGATATCGTAATTTGTTTCGATGCCCTTAATCCGGTCCTTGACCAGTAATTGTGCCTCCATGTACTGGTTCTCAACAATTGAAACTGCCTTGGCAACGTCAATAGCATCCTTGAGCGCTTGTTCATGGATAAATGGGATGGGACTAATCGACTGCAGGTTCCTGATCAAATCCTTGTCGAGAAGACTGTTTCGTGTAAGGATTAAGGAGGCAGTCCGTGAGATGATCGCGTCCTCCCGCGTGGCCAAAAAACCTTCCCGCAAGACTTTTTGGGAATACTTGCTGGCACAGAAATCGCGCAGCCGAACCTGGGGAAAGATCAGAGAGGCTGCGGCTAATGAACTGAAGGCGCACAACTTACCCTCAAATCTCTCTCCAAATCCGACGACATTGGCAGCCATCTGAGCAACATTAGCTTGAAGCGAGAGGCCAGACGTAAGAAATAGGGCTTGCGCCATCATATTCGCAACATCATCCAAAGAGCTTAGCCGTTGTCCTGCTGCATTTTCAATTCCAACAACATACTGTTGATCGAAAGGCGGCTTGGCGATATTTACGTTCACCTCGTTAGAATAGCGTACATTCCATTCCGGGTGCTCGAGTAAATAGTTGTTCTCTCGGAACCACGCGTAGGCGTTTGCCAGCGCTTTTTTTCTTTCAGCTGATTTCTCAGGTTTTATTTCCTGGAGGAATACTGATGGGGCCATGCTCATGCTGGTAATTTTTGGATTGTTATTTTCCAGAATTTTCCGGCAGATGTAGGCTAAATCAAAAGCCATTGAGGAGCCGGTACCGCCGCAAGGGGAGAAGATAAGAAAAACATTGATGGCATTGTTGTTTACAGTAAAACGGAATTTACTATTTTCAATAGCTTCGGTTTCTCGCTGTCTTTGGATTAGCTTCAAAGCATTAAGCGCTGAACTCAGACGCGAATATAAGGAGCCTCCAAAGGTGTTATCGGTAAACTTGTTGAAAAAAGTCAACCTTCCCACTAAGCGCATTTGTCTGGGGGAACCACCAGCGCCACTTAGCATCCCTGGCGGCGGCGCGAACTTCGGCCACCATGCTTTGGTGAACGGATGGTTGTCCAAATGTTCAACGACTACCGAAGGATCAACGCCAGATAATTCAATGCGTTCACTGTTTCTGTCAAAAAATTTTGAACCCTGTTCCTCAATGTTCGAGTCAATATCAAGGGACAAGAATTTGACAATTGGAATGTCTCCATAGGCTTCCTTAAAAAGCTGCTTCAGGCGCCAACCGACTTTACCAGCCGTTGTTCCCAAGAAGATGAACAAAGTTGGATCGAAACGAATTGCGATTTTTTCCTCTGCAATACCTGCGTTTTCCATGTGTTCTCCTTATCCTAAATGTTTGGATCACTAATAAACTTGAAATCGTATACGCCAAAACTGTAAATCGGACCTTCATCGAGAGAAGTGGGGCTGCTGACGCGGCGATAACCGCTGTTCATCTCCCCTGATGGCTCTAATATGATACGCTGCTGCCCATCTTGCTTCGTGACAACTAGTTTGAAATGTTCTGCTTGAACGCTGGGGTCGTTCACAATGATGTCGCAATCAGCGCTGCTGCCTACCCGGACCTCAGCTTTCCCCTTCTCATTAAGATTGATGGTGGTTAGAGCGTCTGGATCATCCTGTCTCCATAAAACCAGTGTGCCTCTGACGATTGGCTTCTTGGTTGCGTCTCCGACTTTTCGGGCGGCAGATTTCAAAATGATGAAGAGGACAAACAACAAGCCTGCCAGTCCGAATATATGAAACTTGCAGCGCTGCCAGAGCCCAGGTACCTCAAAGCTGAAGCGCAGGTCGCTGCCGCCGTTTTCATTTTCCAGGTTGATATTGGGGTTTTGGGTCGTGAATGTGATTGTGCTGGCATAACTTCCCGCCTTAAGCAGACCAGAAGGCTTGAGCTCTAAAACCAGATCATTCTTATTCGCTTGAATATAGTGCGAAGGATTGCTCAGGCTCAGCTCTGGAATTCCACCTAATGCGAATTGCACAGTCTCTTCTTTGTTGCTGGTCGAATTTGAAGAAATCCGCAGCTGGATTGGGCTGATTCTGAAGCAGAAAATCTTGTCACACTGGACCAGCACTTCTTCCACGTTAAACCGAATGATTTTTTGGAACAGCTCGAACGAAACAGGCACTTTGTTTTCAGTAATGTCTACTGCGCTCTCTGGCGTCAGAAGTAAGTATCCTGTCCAGGTTCCAGGTGCCAGCATTCCTGTTGGCTTCATCATTACGGATATTTCATTCACTACATTTGGTTTAATTGTGTAAACCTGGGAATTCTCCACCTCGAAACCCGGAAGCTGCAAAGTAGAAATCTTAAATTTTTCTTCTTGGGCAGAGGTGGTTTGAACTTTTAGCGTAAAGGGGATACCCTCTGAAACCCCCATTACATCAAAGCGCGGATTTGTAATGGGAACATCGAAACCAAAGTGGGCATCCGCAACTGCAAGGCTGGGAATTCGTTTGATCGTTAGGTTCTTGGTGAGCGTTTGGTCTACGGATACGCCCTGGATAAATAATCCATCAGTAAGTACATTCAGGATGTGCGTGCCATCCTGGCTTGGTGCAAATGAACTGGAGAATTGGCCTTCCTTCCAAACCAAATCGCTCGTTGCTGTTTTTCCATCCGGTTCGCGGATTTCAAGTTGGAGTGTGCCGTCCATGATTTGGGAGAGGTCCAAGTTTGTATCAAACACTACGTCAACGGAAATCGGTTCAGTCCTGATTTCCACATAATCACTGGAAGGTTCCACAAATTTGAGATCGGGAATAAAAACGCTGCTAAATGTGCGGTAAGCCGATACTGGTATCAGGTCCTTCATGCCGCTAAGGCGGATCATGTAGGTTCCGCTTTGCTGCGTCTCAACAAACTCCCGGCTGAAATTCCCATCACCAGCCAGGGCGTCTCCATGCGTGCCGTCATCATAAAATCGATCAAGGCTCTGTTTGCTTCCGTCAGGAAGAGTGACCTCAGCGCTAAACGCGGCGTTTCCGACAACCTTTCTGGTGCTTCCGTCTGCCAGTTCCTCAATAATGCTTGTGGTAATCAGGGCGGGCTTTCCAGCCTGAATAGCGCTGATTGGCGAGGTTATCTGAGTCCTCAGTCTGGAGCGCAAGATTGCCCTGGCTTGCACCTCGCCTGAGCCATTGTAAGTAAATTTCCAAGCACCACTGGCTGGCGCGTCAACTGTAACCACTGAAAAATTGGGGTCGTCGGTCATCATAAAACTGACGGCGGTAGACCCGGCTTGAATTTCGACCCCAGTCGGATCGATTAAGGACATCTGCATATTCTGCGAATGACTGGCGACAAACGATACTTTGCTGATGTAAGGCGTTAGAGCAGGGTCCAGGTAAAAATCCACCGATTTCTCTGCGACTGCCTGCGTTCCGCTCGTTATCGTGCGGTCTTTCAATTCTCCCAGGATTTGGAGAAAGCTATCCACCAGGTCGTTGGCAGTATTCGCGGGAATTAGTTTACCGCTGGTTTCTTCTGCTATTCGCTGCAAGACAGCGGTTTGGCCGTAGGATGTGAGACCAATCGCGTACACAGGAACTCCTAGCGCTACCGCTGCCGAAACAGCCTCATTTGGGTAGTTGTAATAGAAATTAGGAATTTCTGGTCTGCCATCAGTTAAAAAGACTACGACAGTTTTATATTCGCCCAGGTTTTCTTTTGAAAGCAGTAAATTGGCGTTTTCGAATGCTGCTTTAAAATCCGTATAGCCATCTGGATAAATAGGTTGGATCAGGTTCAAAAGCTCAGTTTTGGCTGTGTTGGAGTCCAGTTCGACCATTCTCTCGGTAATAATCTCGCTGCCGCTTGAAAACCGAATGAACCCGACTTTATCACCTTGATCAAGCGCCGAAATCATCATCTTGGTAGCGGTGTATCGCAGGTTGGTGGGGTCATAAGTGCCCATGCTGCCGGAATTATCCAGAACGAAAAGAATAGCAATGTTCTCCGCTGCACCTGTTTGAGCGAGGGAGCGACTGGCTGGAAACAAACAACCCATTAAGAGTAACAATGTTGTGATTATCTTGATGGCTTTTTGGTTTCTTGATGATTGAAGTTTCATAGTCTCATCCTGCCCTTATCTTCAACTACAATTATATAGAGATGTTTCC
>Ga0208040_1003479_pt1 | contig 12785 bp, 10 predicted proteins | sample AD_UKC083_MetaG_FD_184431 | JGI IMG/M metagenome (GOLD analysis project Ga0208040, IMG submission 184431) | Active sludge microbial communities of municipal wastewater-treating anaerobic digesters from USA - AD_UKC083_MetaG (SPAdes) (version 2) | ecosystem: Engineered > Bioreactor > Anaerobic >... | reverse complement strand
CTCCAATCTTTATTTCCCCATTCATGGTATATGTGCAATAGTTTAGGGTAGAAGTGGGTTTTAAATCCATCTTTTGTATATCCTAAATTTTTGTCCCAATCAATATCCTTGTTTGCAAACTCACAAATCCAATTAAACTCTTCGGGAATATTAGGGTGATTTTCTAGACCAAATTTCCAAACACTTAAAGCCAAAGTCCCCTGATCGCGAGTTTTTGTATAAGGATTTGAAAATTCTTTAATAGTAATTTCGTGCCAAAAGTTTAAAAATTCTTCAGACTTATCATTAAATAAAAATACGCCACCATTCCAATGTCGCCAATTATCAGGAATTTTTATTCCATATTCTTTTTGTAAATATTCACTAAGATGAGAACAGCTAGGTGCCTTAAATTCGTATTTTTCTCCTTTTCTATTTTCCCATAAATTTTCTTCAAAATTAAATATTATTCCTGTTTTGCCCCATATTTTTTTTTCATAATATGGATAATCAAAAAGAATAGCTTCGTTATCAGAATTATACCAACATTTATCAGACTTGAGAAATTTAAACTGTTTAAGTTTAAATTGTTTTATTGGTAAAATATATCTTTTTATGAAGTAAGTAATATTTTGAATTGAATACTTTATTGGATTGTTTTGGTATTCTGCAAATATTTGTAAAAGTTGTTGTGATTGAGCTTTTATTTTTGGATTTGAGAAGTCAATTTTTTCAAAAAGTTGGGATATTTTTATTTTAAAAGTTTCATCATTTTTAATTTTGTTTACAATGCAAGAGCAATTCATGGCATGAGGTGAAAAATATTGTAAAGAACAATGGTCTTTTGCAAAAGTAATAGGTGGTTTGTAAAAATTAAAAATTTCATCTACTTTTTCATTAATCGCTACAATATCTCCATCTAAATAACAATAATTATGAGTTTTTGGTAAAAATTTATTTAAGCCTGTCTTTATGAAAATGCTGGCTTGATGATGGTCAAAGTCTTCTGGTGTATCAATTTGAATGATGTTGTTATGTTCTATTTTTATTTCATTTCGTTTTAAGTCGCTTAGAACAATTATTTCGTTTTTAGAGTATTTACGTAAGAATTTTAATGAAAAGTTTAGCTTTTCTATATGTTCACTTCCACCACAAACTACAAAAACAAATTTATTCATACGGTATATAAATTTATGCTATCCATTTTTTAAACCATTTTTCCAAAACTAATATTTTCCATAAACGCCAATGGTCTTTTTGTTTAATATAATGATTTATAGCTGATTGATTAATAATCTCAGCTTCAACTAATTTTGAGTTATTTAAATTTTTTTCATAAAATTCAAAATTCATATAAAATTCATCGGGTCCCGTAAAACCTTGTTTTTTGCGATTTAAAATTTTCTTTGGTAAATCTTTTTGTAAAAGTTTGTATAGGATTATTTTTTGCTTTTTCTTATCAAAATACTTTTCTGTATCTAAGCTAAGCATTTTTTCGCAAATTTCTTTGTTCAAAAATGGCATTCTAACTTCTAAAGAATTTGCCATACTAGCTCTATCCATTTTTGTTAATAATAGCTCACCCATAAATGCCTTGATATCAATTGCTTGAAATCGTTTTGGTTTGTCTATATTTTCGTTAAAATATTTTCTGTAAAATTCCTTTGTATCAGTTGGAGTATATTGATGATATTTTTCGGTAAGTAGAAATTTTAGTTCTTTTTCATCAAATTCACCCATTGCCATAGCTTTTGCATAAGAGTCTATATCAAAGTTATTTATGGGTAAATCCCAATTCCATTTTTTTGCTTTTGTTAGTTCCGCTTTTGAAATTTCCCATAAATATTCTTTATGCCAACCATAGCCTGCAAAAAACTCATCAGCACCTTCGCCTGATAAAATTATTTTATTGTGTTGTGAAGCTAATTTACAAGCGAAATATGTTGGAATTATTGATATATCAGCAATTGGTTCGTCATAATAATACATTAATTCGTCAAGAATATTTAAACTTTCTTGGTTTAGTAGCTTTGAAAAATGGTTGGTTTTATAAATTTTTGATACTTTTTCTGCAAATAAATGTTCTGATTTTTCCCAATTTTCGAATCCAATTGAAAAAGTATTAATTTCTTTTTTAATTTCTGAGAAATATTTAACTAAAATTGAAGAATCAAAACCTCCGCTTAAAAAGCTTGCAATATCTGTGTCTGAATCTATTTGCTCTTTTATTGAATTACGAATTAACTCTTCAATTTCTTTGATAAGCTTACTTTTTCTTTGTTTTTTGATGTCAATTTTTAGTTCAAAATATTTTTTGTGAGAAATATTAAAATTTTTATCTATTTCGATATAATGTGCAGGTGGAATTTTGAAAATGTCTTGAAAAATTGTGTTTGGCGAAGGAATATACCTATATATAAAATATTCGCTAATGGATTTTTTATTTATTTCTCTTTTTATTTCCGGGTTTTTAATAATTGCTTTTATTTCGGAAGCAAAAATTAAATTTTCTTTATCGCAGAAATAGTATAAAGGTTTTACTCCAAATCTGTCTTTAACTAAAAATAATTTTTGTAATTTATTATCAAAAATAGCAAAAGCAAACATTCCGTCAATTTTTTCTAAAAATTTCATTCCCCATTCTTGATAGGCATGTATTATTAGTTCGTCATCAGAGTTTGATTTAAAAATATGAGATTTTTCCTCTAGTAAAATTCGTAATTTTTTATAATTATATATTTTACCATTAAAAACTGAATAAACATTTTTGTTTTCACTACATGTAACTTGAGTATCAGACTTGCTAAAATTATTAAATGCTAGTATCCTATGTCCTAGTGCTAATTTTTCATCACTACTAAAATATGAGTCATAGCCATCAGGTCCTCTGTGCGTTAAGGTATCGCGCATGGAGTTAAATAATTCTCTATTAATTTTAGAGTTTTTACTCCACCAGCCCGTTATTCCGCACATAATTAAAATCGTTTTTTAGTTGGTCAATATCGAATTTGTTAGCAATTCTTATGTACTTTTTATAAGCATTCAAGGATTTTTTATATTCTTTCCAAGATTTTTCAAGTTCCCATTTTGATTTTAACATAGATCTGTATTCTTTGCAAATTGTGTCGTAAATTTCATATTTATAAAATTTCCATTCAGGGTCTTTTAATAAATTTTCTAAAATTTTCACATTATTTCTTTTAAATACAGTTATGTCGTGAATTTTTGAAGCACCTTTTGGGTGGTCATTATAAACAGACCATATTTCATTAAAATACTTGAATTTAGAATTTTTAATGATTTCTAAATGTAAAGCCCAACTAAGCGATAGAGCAGAAGCATTGAAATTGTTTAAAAATTTTGAAACTTTAGTGTTCCTAAAAATTAATGATGCTGTTGGGATAATATTTCTTACTAATAAATCCCAAGGCATAAAGTCTTCGACATATCTATTAAATTGCGAGTAGGTTTTCCAGTTAATGTGTGTTCTATGATTGTAGTTTGCATCATTTGACTTATTGTATTGTTCAATTTTTGCGTCATGAAAGCATCCTGCATAATCGGGATTATTTTCTAAAAAATCAATTTGAGTTTGGATTTTATTTTCGTAACACCAATAGTCATCTCCGTCTAGAAAACAAACATATTTAGCTTTAGCATTTTGTGCTAAGATTTTAGCAGAATTTAGTGCTCCAATATTATCGTTATTTAAAATAAGTTCAATTTTATTCTGATTTTGCTGGAAAAAGTTCTCTAATATTTCTCTAGTTCCATCTGTTGAAAAATCATCAACAATAATAATGTTGTAATTATATGATGTTTTTTGACAAAGTATAGAATTGATACACTTCTCAATAAAATTAAAGTGATTATGGCATAATATACCAATGTTGAGCATAGTATCAGACTCGTTTTTCATTTAATTGATTTTAGAATCTATTAATTTTACTATATCTTTAAAACAAGTTAGTTTTTCTAATTCTTCATCTGTTATTTCTATATCGTATTTTTCTTCTAAATCAATTACAATATCTACAATTCTTGCAGAATTTATTTTAAGGTCACTGATAATGCTTGAGTTTTCATTAAAGTTTTTCCATACGTCTTTAGCAAGCGTGTATTTTTTTAAAATATTTATTAAATCGGTTTTAATATTTTCCATAATTTAGTTTTTTTCAAAGTTAGTTAATTTTTTTTAAAATGATACACGAATTAACATCTCCAAACCCGAAACTTGCTTTTGCAATATAATTCAAATTAATGTCTCTTATTAGTTTTTGGGGGATTTTGTTTTTATCCCAAATGGTTTTTATGTTTTCGTTAAGGTCTTCACAATTTATTGAAGGATGTATAAAATTATTTTGTAATTGCAAAATAGCTGCAATTGTTTCTATAGCTCCAGCTGCACCTATGGTATGACCTAATAATGATTTTAACGAGTTGATATACGGTAATTTTTCATTTAAATTTAAAGCTGTTTTCCAGTTTTCAACTTCTTGGTAATCAAATTTAGTGCCTGTTAAATGACCACATATTAAGTCTATATCTTTGCCAGAAATATTTGCATTATTTAGTGCCGATTTAATACAATCAATTACTCTTTTAGGGTTTGATGCTGTCATGCTCCCCCCATTTCTTTGACCACCAGAATTGTATTCATAACCAACTATTTCTGCATAAATTTTAGCATTTCTATTTAAGGCATGATTAAGTTCTTCAACAATTAGCATTCCAGCTCCAGCAGATGCTACAAATCCATCGGCACTTGCACTTAAAGGGCGTGATGCTTGAGTTGGTTTGTCATTAAACTTTCTGGCAAGTAATCTCATAGAATCAAATCCCGCCCACATATATGGGCTATAGGGGTCGGCACTACCAGCGATAAATAAACTAGCTTTTGATTGTTTGATTTTTTCACTAGCCATTATTATTGATTCAGCTCCTGTAGCACAAGCAGATGAATTAGATATAGTTTGGTTTGCCAATGCAAATATATTTGACAGTACAGCAGTTGTTCCACTATGCATTAGATTTTCTATTATTTGACTACCTAATTTTCTAATATTTTTACTGTTTACCAAAGGGTATAACTTTCTAGCATATAATTCGGCTCCACCAGCACAAGAGCCTATAACAGCTCCATAATTTTCATTTATGTTTTCAGCGAACTTATCTGGTAATTCTAATTTTGCGTCATTCCATGCTTGTAGTGCTGCTAAAACAGAATATTTAACTGTTAAATCTGCATCTTTTAATTCGAATTTTTCAAATATTTTCTCATATTCGGAATTGTTGATATCTGGAACGCCACCTATTTGCGAGGCAAAATTATAATCAGCTAATTCTTTAATATATTTAATGCCTGAAATGCCTTTTTGCATTGATAGTTTAAAACTTTCAATATCATTACCTATAGGGCTAATAACTCCTAATCCTGTTATAACAACACGTTTACTCATACTTTAAACTTAATTGTGCCTTGCATACGACACAAAGTTCTTCCAATTTATTATAAAGTTTTATTTCAGATTTTAATACATTATTTCTGAAATATATTTTATCTCCAATAACTTTAATTTTTTCTCCTCGTTCAACTATTTTATAAAAACTACTTTCCAAATTAGAAAATAAAGGCATAAAATTTTTGTTGGATAAGTGTAAATCGTTTAAAAATATTAAATGAGATACCATGCCTATTTGTCCCATTGCTTCTATTAAAATTACACCTGGAGTTATAGGTTTGTGCAAAAAATGAGAATTGTAAAAATATGCTGATGATTTAAATTTATAAGTTCCAACTATTTTATCTTTATCAATATATTGTATTTCATCTACAAATAAAAAATCTTTACCATAAGGTAGTTTAGAAATTATGCTTGAAAATAAATAATCTTGATTAGTTTCAATGTGCATATTTAAAAAGTTTTAAAACACAAATATAAAAAATAAAATTATATTTGCATAAAACATTTGAATATTAATTTGTTAAATAATGGTGAATAGCAAGTTCCATACTTTATATTTTGAAGCAACTAGAAATTGTAATTTTTCTTGTATATATTGTTCAACAGGTTCGTCAAAGAGTAAGAAATGCACGGATGCCGACTATCAGGCAATTGTAGATCATATTTTTGTCCCAGCAAAAAATTTAGGAACTAAATTCATTGATTTTTCAGGCGGAGAGTTTCTTTTGCGTAATGATAGCTTAAAATTACTTCAGACGGCTATTAATATGGGATTCTCTGTTGGTATTGTTAGCAATGGTACAACTTTAAATAATGAAAAATTACAACAATTAAAGGATATTGCAGGTGAGGAACTCATTATTTCGTTAGGAATTAATTCTTTTGATAGTGATAATATAGTTACTAGAGACAATCATTATACTAACACAATCAAACTTATTGAAAAAATTAGTGGGTTTGGTTTTAAAATTAATATTAGTGTAACTATTGGTGAATTTAATAAAAAATCATTTGCAGATACAATAAAAAAAATATCTGATATGTCTTTGGCATTTAATCGAATTCCATTTTCTATTAGAAATTGTAATGCTTTGGATTTGATGATTACTCCAGACAGTATGAAAAACTATTTTCATCCAGTTTTGAGAAATTACTTTAATGGGCAGATTAGTTATGTCCCATTTTTTTTACCTCCAGACTCTTATAATACAATTACTAAAAGTAATATTTATAATGATGAATTGCCCTTAAATCCAAGTATAGGTTGTTGGGTAGGTTCATATTATTCTATCAATCCCGAAGGCGAGGTTTCTCCATGTCCATTATTTGGTGATCAGATTAGTGGAGGAAATGTTTTTAAAGAAAACCTTAAAGATATTTTATTTGAGTCAGAACTTTTTAAAAAAATTCTGAATAGAAAAAATTTTAAAGGTAAATGTGGAAATTGTAAATATACTTTAACTTGTGGTGGCTGTAGAGTAATGGCATATTTTTTAAATGGAGATCCATATGCTGAAGACCCAATTTGTTTTATTGATAAATTAAGTAATGAAGAAATAGAAGCAATTGAAAAAGAAACAATCAAAAGTTTTAAAAATTATAACAGAATGATAAAAATTCGCAATCTATTAATAAATAAAGACTCATGAATACAAATAAAGAATTTATCCTAATAATAGGTGGGAGTGGTAGTATCGGTTTAGCTTGCGCAAAAATGTTAGCTAAAAAAAAATATAATTTGGTTTTAATTCATAGAGATTCTCGCTCAATGCAAAAATTAAGTCAAGTAGAGTTTGATAAAATTAGAAATTCTGGTATAGAATTGTATAATATCAATGTAAATGCCAATACCGATGAAGCTTTTATAAAATTAAAAGAACTTTTAAGTGAAAATAATATAAAATCTATAAAAGCATTTATTCATGCTTATGCTGATGCAAATATTGGTAGTATTTTAGAGTCAGAAAAAGAACTTAGTGCAGATGATTTTATTCATAGTTTTAATTCTATGGCATTAAGTTTTGTAACTTGGTCAAAATGGTTGAAACAAAATAATTATTTACAAAATTTTTCAAAAATAATAGGTTTTACCAGCGAAGGTAGTTTTAGAGTGTTGAACAACTATGTTGCGGTAGGAATGGCAAAATCAGCATTGGAATCGGCATGTAAATATTTAGCTATAGAGTTTGCACCATATGAAATTAATGTGAATTTAATCAATTCAGGAATTGTTTTTTCAAAATCTGTTGAATTAATGGAAAAGCAAAAACCATTTATTGAAAAAGCTATAAAACGAAATCCTTTTAAACGATTGACAGAGCCTTCTGATATTGCAAAAGTTGTTTCTTTTTTGATTTCTGATGACTCGAACTGGATTACTGGACAAAAAATAACAGTTGATGGAGGAGAACAGTTGTTGAGCATATAAATTAATTGTAACTATCTTAATAAGAAAATAATGAATAAAAACGTAATATTACTATTTTACCCTTTAGTCGATAAAGATAAGCAGATTCCTAATTTACCTTTTTCGGTTTTGAATTTGGAAAGAATGCTAAGAGATTTAGGTTTGGAAATTATAATTATTGATGAAAGAGTAATAGTGGATTACAAGCAAATAATTTTAGAAAATAAAGATAGGCTTCTTATGGCTGGCGTTAGTGCTATGATTGGATATCAGATGATTTCAGGAAAAGAGTTTTCTTTATTTTTTAAACAACATTCAGATGCTCCTTTAGTGTGGGGAGGTTGGTTTGTAAATGTTTTGCCAGAACTTGCATTAAAAGAAAATTTTATAGATTTTATTATTCATGGACAAGGCGAAATCCCTTTTAAAAATTTTGTTGAAACCTTTATCAGAGGTGAAGATTTTAAAAATATCAGAGGACTAGGATACAAAATAGATAATAAAATAGTGATAAATCCTCTAGAGAATATTGTTGATGAAAAAAGTTTTCCAAATATTAACTTTAATCTCGTTGATGTAAATAAAATTGCAAATATTAATGAGCCCGATAATACAGGTGCAAGTAGTCTTAATTATATTGCAACTATTGGCTGCCCATATAGTTGTGCTTTTTGCTGTTTAGCCAGTATCTGGGGACAAAAAACTTTCAATAAAGATGTGTCTTTAATAATTGATGATTTAAAACTTTTAAAAAATAAATATCGGGTAAATAAAGTTGCATTTGATGATGACCATTTTTTTGGAAAGAGGTCTTTTGTAATAGAACTTTGCACTAAAATTATAGAAGAAAATTTAGATATAAAATGGGAAGCTAATGCTCACATATCAAATTTTCTAAAGAGTTATTCTGATGAAGATATTGAACTTATTTCTCAATCTGGTTGTGTAGCTATACGTTTTGGTGCGGAGTCGGGAAGCCAAGAGGTCTTGGATAGAGTAAATAAAAAAGTTAAAGTCGAAGAAACATATCAGATTGCTAAATTGATGAGAAAACACAATGTTAGGTGTGTTTTGTATATTGTTGTATCTTTTCCATGGAATCCTAGCGAAGACTTTAAACTTACTTTGAATATGGTAAGTTTAGCTAAAATTATAAATCCAGGTATAGAAGCAGGTATTAATTTTTTTGTTCCTTTGCCAAACACTCCTCTTTATGAAGAAGGGATTAAGTATGGATTTGAAAAATTTACATCATTTGATCAGCTTATTAAATTTATAAAAACAGAATATACAGCGCCTTGGTGGACAAGAAATTACAGAAAGGAGTTGCATCATTTTATATGGTTTTATTTTAAATATGCAAATCCTCAACATTATAAGCAAAAACCAAAAGAGATAAGTGTGTTAAGTTTTCTTGTTAATAAATTCTTTTATCCAATATGTTATTTAAGACTAAAATTTAATTTTAGAAAACTTAGATTTGATGCATATTTGTATTTCTGTCTTAAGAAACTTTTTAATTTTATTACAAGTAATAAATATGCAGACGATAGTGAAGCAATGGCAAGAAGTAGGTCGTGGAGACGTTAAATGTATTGTTTAGCATGTAAATTTGCAAGCTTGTATAAATCTATCTTTTATAGTTTCATAGTTTCTGATTCTAAATTCTGAAATTATTTTTTCTACTGGAGATTTGCAGAAATATATTAATCCATTATTAACCAGATATTCATTTTTTGTATCTTGGACAAGTTTTGTAATGATTTTTTCTATTTCTAAATATGAAAAAGGGTAGGAGTTTATATTTTCTTTTTGCTCATTTAAAATAAATGTTTTAAAATTATTTAATAAAAATTTTTCGAGTTCTTTTGTTGTCATTTTATTTAATTCAAATGATTCAGAATATAATGCTTGTTTTTGCCAGGAATCAATTTGTCTTAATAAACCTTTCATTGTTTCGGCATTGTAGGATTGAACTATGGATTGATTATGAAATACAAAATTATTTTCTAAATAAGTTTTAATTTCTGATAATTTTGTTGAACTTAAATTCCATATTGATGCATTAGGAGGATAAAAAACATTATTATATAGAAAAGGTACATTTCTTTTATTTAAAAACTCTGCTAAATCTGGTAAGTCATGCCAGTTTTGTTGCATTACGCAAGTTTTAACATTAAAATATGTTGATTTGTTTTTTGCATATTCATAAAACCAGTCAAAATTATGTAAGAATATATTCAAATCTCCACCTATTCTAATATTCTTATAAATTTCAGGATTTATTGTATCTAAAGATAAGGTAATATGAAAACTTAATTTGTTTAAATAGTATTTTACTTTGTCGTTTAGAACATTGCCATTTGTTGTTATAGATAACTTTATGTTGGTATTTAACTCAATCATCAAATCCCAAATTTTAAAAAACTTGCTGCCAACAAAAGGTTCGCCACCCGAAAAAGATGCTTCTTTTAAATGAGGTATAAATTCTTTCAGTTGTTCGTAAAAGACATCATCATAAGGGCTTTGAATCATTTTTTTATTTTCTCTTTCTTGTCTTATTCTTGTTGAATATTCACCATTACACATTATACATTTTAAATTACATTGTTCCGAAATCTGAAAATCCATACTAACAGGATATTTACTTGTAGTATCGGGTAAAAAATCGTATCTGTATGGACTTTGTGCATGATAAAATTTGTTTTCTATGTTTCGTTTACAATCATAACATCCAAAATTTAAATCATTATGTAAAATATGTTCTCTTAATTTTTTTGCTCTTTCACTAAACCATATATCTTTAATTTTGTCATTAGGATATTTTCCTAAAGGATACATTTTGTTATACCAGCATGCTAGGATGTCGCCAGAATGGGAAAAACATAAAGACTTAAAAGGTGCGTGGCAAAGATACTTTCGCTTCGATATTTCCCTAGTTTTATTGAAATCCTTAATGATTTTCTTGTTTAGAGGGTTCCATATTTTATTTTTAGTGAATATTTTTTTAAACATATAGAGTTAATAATCGAACATTGATAATTTTATTAAAAGACGCTCAGTGTTATTGTGTATAAGTTCTGAAAATAATGCTTCTTTATGGAAAAAAAACAATTTGTTTATTATTCTTTCTCTTTTTTTTATGTCAAAATCATTTATCAATTGCATGATTTGTTGATAAAAATCATAATTGTTTTCTCCAAGGTGTTTTTGAAAAGCTAATAATAATTCTTCATATGAAAAAGAACTTAATAAATTAATCTTTTTTTCTCTTTCAATAGCCTCTGAATGCCAAGTTTTAATTTGTTTTTTTAAATTTTTAAAATTGCTATAATTAAAAAACTCAATTTCTGAGTTTGCTATAAATTCAAAATCATCATAAAAATTTGATATTTCAGCTAATGTCTCACTATCTAGTGCCCAAAGCGATTCTTTCGGCGGGAAAACAATAGTATGGAAAATTAATTTTATACTCTTGCTGTTACAAATTTTAATTATTTCAGGAATTTCCTTCCAATTATAAGGCATAGGACATAGATTTATAAAAAAAGGCTTATTATGTTTTATGGAATATTCATAAAAATATTTCATATTTTCTACAACGCTATCAAAAGATGCATTTTGCCTTATTTTCTCGTAAGTTGACTTTGTAAAAGAATCTATTGAAACTGCAATAGTAAAATTCCCTTTGTCTAGTAAATCTTTTATTTTTTTATTTAAAATTGTTGAGTTTGTTGAAACTGTAATTTTTGCTTTAGGATTTAATTTTATGATTAATTCCCAAATATCATAATAAAGATTATTTAAAAATGGTTCTCCGCCACTAAATCTAGCCTCTTTGATATGTGTAATAAATTCTTTAAGTTGTTCAACAAAACTACTGTCATAGATTGGAGACAAACAAGTTAGATTTTCTCTATTAGCCCTAATGCTAGAAGAGTTTTCGCCAGTACACATAATACATTCTAAATTACAAGTATTTGAAATTTCAAAGTCAAGCATAGCAGGGTATTTGCTCTTGTAATAGTAATGCAAATCGTCATAATGGAATGATCCTGTAAGAGTAAAAGTTTTGCCTAAAATTCTGTCTTTACAGATTTCGCAACCTAAATTTAGATTATTTTTTTTAATGTTTTTTTGGAGTGCTTTAAGCTTTTTACTATTCCAGACTTCTTTAATAGTGTTTTCTGGAAATTTACCTAAAATATATCCTCTATTGTAACAGCAACTAATAATGTTTCCAGATTGCGAAAATCTTAAAGATGTGTATGGCGCGTAGCAAATTCTTTTTAAGCCTTTACGATTTAAAGAAGTATTATATTCTTTTATGTGATGCTTGTTTAGCATTTTTTAATCTGTTAAAATGTCTCAAAATCCTTTAAATCTCTATTAACAATGCTTCCAGCTTTTACATATACATTGTTCCCAATTGTTACATTAGGCAAAATTATAGAGCCAGCGCTTATATATGTTTCATTTCCTATTGTGCAAGGTCCAATAAGTGAACATAATGGTCCGATATTTACAAAGTCACCAATAATAGTCTTATGTCCAATACTAGTGTTATTATGAATTAAGCAAGATTTTCCAATTATCACTTCATAAGATATATGTACTCCGGGTTGTATTATAGTTGCATTTTGGCTTAATTCTGAAATAGACAAGTTTTTATCCCAAATAACATTGTTAGGACTGCCACCTAACTCAATTAATTTATTATACATTTTTTTTCTTCTGCGAGGATTTCCTATGCAAACACAAAACTTGTTGTCAATTTTTAAATTATCTAATAATTTGCTAGTTTTTTTGATAACTTTAAACTTTTCAAAAATTAAATTCTCAGAATTTTTATTTTCATCATAAAAAAACAAATTTTCTGTTTGACTTTGTTTTAAAAGCATTCCTAAAGTTTCTTTTCCAGCAGAACCACAGCC
>Ga0208040_1003474_pt1 | contig 12792 bp, 9 predicted proteins | sample AD_UKC083_MetaG_FD_184431 | JGI IMG/M metagenome (GOLD analysis project Ga0208040, IMG submission 184431) | Active sludge microbial communities of municipal wastewater-treating anaerobic digesters from USA - AD_UKC083_MetaG (SPAdes) (version 2) | ecosystem: Engineered > Bioreactor > Anaerobic >... | reverse complement strand
GACCGGGCACCCGCTTAGTCAAGATTACCACTAATCCAAAGGTTTATGCCGTGGAACCAGGTGGAATCTTACGCGCCATCCCTGATGAGGCTACCGCCGTCGCTTTGTATGGCAGTAATTGGAACAAACGCGTTAGCGATGTCGCTGATGCTTTCTTCACCAATTATAAGATGGGTACTACTTTAGCTGCTGGCGAGATTCCTGCTGGCACTTTAGTTAAGAACCCAAATAATCCGGATGTCTATTACTTTGATGGCACAAATTATCGGACTATTGCCGACGAAGCGGCCTTCAATGCCAATCGTTTCAGCTTTGATAACGTCATGACCATCAGCAATACTATTACTGCTGGCGGCTCCGCTATCACTGCTAACGAATTTGCCAATCCAGATGCTTCTGCGACTGGTGTTGGCACCATTCCTGGACAGGGAACTGGTTTGACTGTCGCTTTGAGCGCCAGCACTCCTGCTTCAATGACCATCCCATCAAAAGCAACTCAAGTTCCTTTTACTAAGGTAAATGTTACTGCTGCTAATGATGGCGATATAACCATTCAAAGCATTGTGGTTAAAAGAACTGGAATTGGTGCAACCACTGATTTAAGCAAGGTATATATTTATGATGGTAATGTTAGACTTGGAGCTGGCCGTACAATTTCTGCTAGCACAAACGAGGCTACCTTTACTAACTTAAACCTTGTAGTTGCTAGTGGGTCTACTAAAACATTAACTATCACTGCTGATATTGGGACAGGTAAGACTGGTAATCATGCTTTAGGTATTGAATCAGCTTCTGCTATTACCTCAGCTGGAGCTACCATTTCCGGTTCATTCCCAGTGATTGGTAATATAATGTCTTTGTCAGCAACCCCAGTTGGTAGTTTAGATGTTGAATCAAATGCATCTTCTTACACAAGAAAAGTTGGAGAGCTTGGTGTAGAATTAGCAAACTTCTCTGTCTATATTAATTCAACAGAAGATGCTTCTTTTAAAGGTATTACCTTATATAATAGTGGTCGTGATGTAATCAGTAACTTAAAGTTATACAGAGGAAGCGATTTAGTGGCTACTGCTATACAAAATGGTAGTTACTTTAATTTTGTATTATCTTCCCCTTATTTAATCGAGAAGGGCCAATCAGCTAGCTTCACCGTTAAAGGTGATGTTGGTGGACGTTTAGGAGATACTGCAACTTTGTATGTAAGATATAATACGGATGTTGTTGTGACTGGTCACACCTTTGGTTATAATTTAGCTATTGATAACGAAAACGTAATTGACGCATTTAATGGTAATGGTGCAGACTCTTATATTGAAGAAGTTGATGCCTCTCCATTATCTAACACTACTACTCTAGAAGCTGGTCAATTGACAGCAGCTTTCGTTGGCCCTAACACTGGCGATGTCGCTAAGAATACAACTAACGTTGAATTGTTAAATGTTAACCTTACTCCTCAAGCTGATTTAGATGTTGAAAAATTAACCGTTACTATTAGTGGTAATGGTAATTTAGCCGCATCTGATGTTGATAATCTTGATTTGATGGTTAATGGAGTTGTAATTGCAACAAAATCAGTTGTTACTATTGGTGATAATATCTTTGATGAAATATTTACTTTAACTGGAGGTCAGACTGCGTCTGTTAAAGTTTTGGTTGATATTAACAGCACTGCTGATGGTAATGAGACTGTTATTGCTACAATCAAAGACATGACCAATACTGCTAATTTCGTAGCAAAGACAGGTGATGGCGATACCGTTTCTGATATTATTCCTTCAGGAAATATTACAGGTAAAACTCAGACCGTTTTAGCTCCATCCTTAGCTCTTAATTTAGCATCTAGTCCTGCTGGAGGCGTTTCTTATGTGAAGGGGACTTCTAATGTTCCTGTTGCTGGATTTGCATTCACAGCTGGATCAGCTTCTGATGTTAAGGTCACATCTATTAAGTTAACTGCTTACTTAGATGATGATAATACAAACTTTGGTGATGCTGCTGATAAAAATCAAGCATCAGGTGCTAAGAATGTAATGACTACAGTTGGCATTTACGATGGTGACACTTTAGTCGGCACCAAGAAAGCTTTAACTGTTGGAACATCTGATATTACAGTTACTTTTGATGGTTTAAGCTGGATCGTTCCAAAAGGTACGACCAAGAACTTGGTTGCTAAAGTTGATACCGCAAACAACTTAAATTCTGATGGTGCTGATTCCATTGCATTAACAATTGCTGCAGCCGGCAGTGTTATTGCAGAATATGGGACAGGTAGCAATTTAGTTCCAATCTTGACAAGTAATAACAACACTCCAACCATTTATCAAGTTATTGATACTGGTGGAGTTATTACTGTTGGTTTAGCTAGCGACACTCCTTTAGCTGGAATGGTTTTGTCCGGAGCAAGCAATGTTACTTACACCAAAGCTAAATTTAGTGCAACTAAAGAAAATTTTGTTGTTAGTGAATTAGAGGTTGTTAATAGTGCTAATCACAGTAACTTTGTATCTATTGGTCTAAGCTATCTTAATTCAAATAACCAAATAGTTACAAGGACTCAGTCATTAGTTGGCGGAAAGGCTACTTTCACTGGTTTAGATATCTTTGTTCCAAAAGATGGTGATGCCTTTGTTACTGTAGTTGGTAATATGAATACTGTGGCTGCTGGTGCTTCTAATGGTAATGCTTCAACATTAACTGTTGATCATGATACTAATTTTAAGGCCACCGGTGCGTCTTCAGGAGATGTAATTACTACTACTGCTGAAGGTGCTGATGCTGTTGGTAGCTCCATGGCATTATATGAAGTTATTCCTTCTGTTGCTTTTGCAAGCAATACACCATCAGGGACCTTAATTCCTAGCATTAATACTCATGTTGCTAAGATTAACATCACTAATGGTGGAAACAAGACCATGACTATGTTTAATACTCAAAGCAATCAGTTAGTATTAAATATTAGTGCTACTGGTGCTGGATTAGCCGGGGCAGACGAAACAGTTACAATTAGAGATAAGAATGGTACAACTCTTTGCACGGTTGCTGACTTTAACTTAGGCACAACCGCATCGTTTACCTGTAACTTTGCAACCCAGTTAACTATCGGCGCTGGCGCTACTGAAACTCTTGATGTTTATGTAGACACTACTGAGCTAGCTACTCAGGGTAATACTATTCAAGTTTCCTTAGCTCCAACCGCAGCTAACTTCAGATGGGGAATTAATAACGTAGGTAACTTTGCTACTGGCGATATTAACTTCCGTGGCACCTTAAATGGTGGATCATTAGTAAAACCATAAGTTTTTACTTTGATTTTACAGTCTTCCCAATTTCCTTTAATTAATTGGCCTTAGCTTGAAGGTTAAATAAGCAAAAAACCACCACCCTTCATGGGTGGTGGTTTTGTTTTAATCGATCAATTATTTTTTAGCTTAACTATTCTTTATTCTTCAACTCTTGACAGGCTAGCTTGATTATCCTAGGGTGAAGACAAACAGTGACTGTTCGGACCAACAATCATCGAATAGTCCAAGGAGAGAAAATGAAAGCAACGAGCATTATTCGTGGCACAGTTGAGGGTCTGGGTTGGGTAGCTATTGCCATGATTATCGTGGCCATTGCCACAATGTTTTTTGATAATGAACCAACGGCCTCGCCCGACAACAGCTATTAACGCTGTCATGCCCTCAGTAGCCGCCCTAGATTTATCTAGCGGCGGCTTTAATTTTTCTCTTATATCCATTGACATTTTTATTAAAATCATTTAAGATAGCGGCAAATAGCACCTTTGAAGGAGGAAAGATGAAGGCGATAAAAATTGTCGGCTGGTCTGTAGCGGGCATAATCGCGGCTGCTTTTTTGTTTTTTATCTATTGTCTCGTCGCTGTCTATGATGATGACGACGACGAATGAAAAAATTCCACATTATAAATTATAAGGAGTGATAAAATGGAAGAGAAGCAACAACGTGAGCTGCGAACAGTTATAGTAATTTTGTTGGTGAGTCTGGTGATAATTGCCGCCGTCATTGCCGCTGCCATCTGTCTACCCGATCAGTGGCCAACTAAACCACAACCACAACCCCTGGTCACCGGATAAAAACAACTTTCTACCCCCCCTGCCATAACCCTCCGTAAGTGGCCGTCGATGGCGCCATCTGTCGGCGGCCAAACTTTCCACTTCCCATGGTGGTCTCCGAGCCGTCAATCCTTGTTGGTTGACGGCTTTTTAATTGAAACAAAAACACCCTCAGATGAGAGTATTTTTGTTGCGCTTGCTTAGTTAGACGATTTTGCCGATTTTGTTGAAATGCTTGACTTACTGACTCAAATAGTATATATTTAGGTCAGTATAATAACCTAAAATAAGTTATGATAATTATTAGGCAGATTCAGAAAGACATAGAAAAAGCATTGTTTAAAGGTAAAATAGTAGTGCTTTATGGTGCTCGGCAAGTTGGCAAAACCACCTTAGTCAAGAAGATTATCGAACAGCACGAGTCTGATTCGCTTTATTTAAATTGTGATGAGCCTGATGTGCGTAGTGCCTTGACTGACAAAACTTCAACCGAATTGCTATCTTTTATCGGTTCTCGCCGACTTGTAGTTATTGATGAAGCTCAGCGAGTTAAAAATATTGGCCTAACCTTGAAATTAATTGCTGACAATTTTCCTAAGATACAAGTCATTGCTACTGGTTCTTCGTCCTTTGAGTTGTCAGGTAAGATTGCTGAACCGCTGACTGGTCGGAAAATAGAATTTTTTCTTTATCCTTTTTCAGTGGAAGAGTTAACTCAGGTATATTCTCGACTAGAAACTAACAGATTATTGGCTGAAAGATTGGTTTTTGGCATGTATCCTGGAGTTACCTTTGCTGGCGCAGACCGAGAAGAAAGAGTCCGTGAATTAGCCACTAGCTATTCATACAAAGACGTGCTGGCTTATCAGGATATTCGTAACCCTGAACTTTTAGAAAAGCTTTTACAAGCCTTGGCTCTTCAGGTTGGTAGTGAAGTTTCTTATACCGAATTAGCCCAATTGCTCGGGGTTAATAAGATAACGATTGAGAACTATATTCGTATTTTGGAGCAAGCCTATATTATCTTACGAGTCGGTCCGTTTTCTCGCAATATCCGTAATGAATTGAAGAAAAAACGAAAAATTTATTTTTATGACTTGGGTTTGCGCAATGCTTTAATAAATAACCTTAATCCTATTTCTTTACGCCAAGATATTGGCGCTCTCTGGGAAAATTTTATGGTTATGGAAAGAGTGAAGAGAAACAATAATCTTGGTATTACAGCTAATATCTATTTTTGGCGGACAACCGACGGCAAAGAGATTGATTATGTTGAAGATTCAGGTGGAACACTTGCGGGCTACGAGTTCAAATGGCAAAAGAATAGTTTTTCTATGCCCAAAGAATTTTTAAATACTTACAGTGGCAGCACGGTCAAGCTTATTAATCGCGATAATTATCTGGAATTATTACTTTGATTGGTATTATGTACTAATTTAATTTTTATGGAGGGGGATCAAGCGTTAGTTTTTGAGCAATTAAAAAAGGCGTCAGAAAATAAATACCGAGACATTAAAAGCCTTTTTTGCCCAGCCCTGGGGAGAGCGGTGGTTTTTAATGCTGACGGTTTTCATCATTTACGTTATTATAACAGTCGGAGTGAGCGACCAAAACGAGTCCAAGTTAATAAATTGACTTATTTTAAAAACGTTCCCGATGTTTTATCTAAAACCACCACAATTCAAGAATACAGGAGAACCATCTGCTCAACCGGCAAAGCAGATCGCAGTGGCTATCGTGCGGTAAGCGTGGTGGAGTGGTTCGGCTTTATAGCTATTATTAACTTGGAGAAAAAAATTAGAATTAAGATAGTGGTTAGGCGAATTGGCCAACAAGACGGTAAATATCACTTTTGGAGTGTTATGCCTTATTGGCGGTTAAATAGCGGCATCAGGATTACTGGTGCGGCTGACTTAGAAGATGATTAAAAAACAAAAACACCCTCAGATGAGAGTATTTTTGTTGTGCTTGCTTAGCGGCTTTTAGTTCATTGCTGAACTTAGCCGAACGGGGCCTTCGCCCACAAGCACTATTTCATGATAGGTGATTTTATGATTTTTGTAAAGATTAGCCTATCGGCTTAATTTGATTTACTCAAAAAATCGGCCAATTAATCTCTTTCTTGCCTTCCCGTTAGTTTTTCTCTATACTTAAAGCAGCGTTTTGGCGCTGCTTTTTGCTTAATTATTACTTAATATTATGTCGCGAGCCTGGTATCGCTTTGTTTTGAAGCTGGGGGTTTATGCCAGCTTGGTTTCTTTGTTTTTGGTCAATAAACGCTATTATTTTCCTTACATCACTTCCAAGCAGCTTTACTTCAATATTTTGTTGGAAGTTTTAGCGGTTATTTGGCTGGCCTTTATTTGGAAATATCCGGCCGATCGGCCCAAGAAGTCGTGGCTGACTATCGGCTGGCTGGCCTATCTGGGCGTAGTACTACTAACCAGTTTCACTGGCGTTGATTTCAATCTTAGCTTTTGGGGCGACTTGGAGCGGATGCTCGGCTGGTTCCCGCTTTTCCATTTCTTCTTGTTATACCTAATTGTTGCTACCGTTTTCCGCAGCTGGCGCGATTGGCAGCCGCTGCTGATGACCATGGTTGGCGCTGGCACTTTGCTTAGCCTAGTCGGTATCTTCCAAAATTATAATGCTTCTACTTTGGGTAATGCCGCCTATATGGGCACGCTGATGCTGATGTCCATGTTTATTGCCGCCCTGTTAATCGGCCGTAGCCGTAATTGGCTAACCGCCGCGCCCTATTGGTTGGTTCTAGTGCTTCTTTTTATTGGCCTGATCCGAGCCGATATCTCTGGCGCTTATGCTGGCTTAGCGGCTGGAGCTTTGCTCTATGCCGGGCTAATGACTTTTTTAAGCAAGCATAAGACTGCTAGGCGGATTGGTTGGATTAGCTTAGGGCTATTGGTGGTCGGCATTGGCGCCGTCTTTGCTCTGCGCTGGTCGCCGGTTTTGGACAATACTCAACTCGGCAAGATTTTTCGCGATTTTTCTTTACAAAATAATACCCTTAATACTCGGCTCTATTCTTGGACCTGGGCTTGGCGTGATTTGCCCAAACATCCAATCCTCGGAGTTGGTTATGGCAATTTTGCCTTTGTTTTTGACCGCCAATTTCAGGGCGAGTTCTATAAGTTCTCCAAGGGTGAAGATTATTTTGATCGGGCTCACAATAATATTGTGGAGATTGCCACCACTACTGGACTACTTGGTCTAGCTGCCTATTTGTTTATGTTTAGCTGGGCGGTGATTTATTTAATTAGGGCTTATCGTCATAAGAAAATTGATTTGCCAGAATTCGCCGCCTTGGCTGGCTTTCTGATGGCTTATTTTGTCCAAAATCTAGCCCTCTTTGACTGTTTAGCTAGTTATCTCTTCTTGATGGTTATTCTAGGGTTTATCCACAATTTGGACAAACTTCATGAGCCAACGGTTCGTCCTAGTGATAGCGATTGGACTAGCCGCGAAGTAGCTATCTTGGTAGTTGGCGGTCTGTTGGCGGCTTGGCTAGTTTGGGCGGCCAATATTACCACCATGCGCATGCTGACCAAGACAATTGACGGAATTATTAAGGTCAATCAGGGGCAGGCTATGGATGCTTTAGCGGCTTTCAAGCAAGCTCAGGCCGAAAGGTCGCCGCTGATACGCGATGCTCGCTCAGCCATGGTTAATGCCTTTGTTAGCGGCAGTTATGTCTTGGAAAAATTGCCAATTACCCAGCTCGGTGAAATCTTGAGCTATGGTAGTCAAGCCACAATTGACAATTTGAAATATAATCCCAACGATAGTTTCTTAAATATGCAGCGGGCCCAGTTTTTGTCGTTAGCTAGCCAGATTAGTCGCAATAATTTATCGGTTAGCTATAGTCGTGATGGTTTAGCAGCTGTGGAAAAATCTATTGCTAATGGCCCAGAACATATTTTACCCTATTATGTCAAAGCCCAGCTCCTGTCTGATCTTAATCAGCCCGATGAGGCCATCGCCACTCTCAAACAGGCCTTAGCTATCAGCCCGGATTACTGGGATACTTATTGCCATCTTAGCCGTTTGCAGCTGCAAGCTCAGGTGGATATGAACGAAGCTTATGGCTATTTGGATCAATGCCTAGATAAGGGCGGGGTAACCATGCTCGGCCCGGGCAATTATTTGAACGAGGCCATCAAGCATTACCAGCAAGCCGACGATGTGGAGCGCTTGACCCTGTTAACCGAGCAATTAGTTCGTATTTATCCCCAGGGCGCTGAAATCTGGCTGAAACTGGCCGATCTCTATCACAAGCAGAACCGTCCCGAAGAAGCTCAATACGCCGCCCAGCAAGCCATCCAGCTCAAGCCGGAATACCAGAAGCAGTTAGAGGGGATACTGAGGGCGGCTGAATCTAAGTAACTTCAGGCAATAACCTTAATTTTTGTTTCATAATTTCAGGCTATAACCTTATGAAGAATGGGTAATTCCGAGTCAAATTTTATGAAAAAACTTAGGCAGATCTTAAAGTCTTGGAAACAAAAGATTATCCAAGATTTATCACTTGATGAGGCTTTTCGTTATTTGGCTGTTATTAATAGGGCTAGCCAACAGAAAATTAAATGGGGGAGTATTTTGGAGATTGTTATTGGCGTTTATTTATAGTTAAAATTGACTCTGAATATGGAAAAGATTAAAGATAATGAACCAATCAAAGTTTTAATCATTAATCCACCGAGATTTAATGGGCAAAACGTTCGTCGAGATGAGCGTAGCGCCGATATATTGCCTGGTGAAGTTAGCCCATTTTATCAAGGAGCTGTCTTAGCCCAATATTTAAGAGAAAAGCATGGAGTTGTTGTTGATGTTTTAGATGCCAATGGTCTCAATTTAGATTTTCAAGCCGTGGAACAATGGATAAAAACAAGGTCTAGTTATAAACATGTTATTATTAAAGCTGCCGACGATACATTGCTTCATGATATTGTGGTTGGACAGATAGCCAAGCAATATGGCTTGACCACTTTTCTTTGGGAGCCGATATTGTCTCCAGCTGCCCCAGAAAGAGTTCTCTATGAGATTAATAGGGGTAAACAGTCTATTGACTACCTTATTTTATGTGAAGCCGAAGTAACTTTTAGCGATTTTTTACTATATGGCCCAGAAGCTCACGGATTAGCTTTTATTAAGGATAATAAATTTATTATCAATCAGCGATTAGAAAATGAGAGATTAGCTGATTTAAATAGTTTACCAATACCAAGTTTCCAAGACCTACCTGTTGATAAGTATCAAGCCTGGTTTGGTGAGAAACCATGGATGACCTTATTTACCTCTCGTGGCTGTATTGGCACTTGTAGCTATTGTTTGATTGGTGGTAGTACTATTAGTCGTGGTTATGGGCGCTGTATTAGATTGCAAAGTCCAGAAAGAATTTTTCAAGAAACAAGTTTGTTGATTTCCAAATTTGGAGTAAAACATATAACTTTTTGGGACGACTGCTTTACCCTTAACAGAGATAGGGTTGTAAGATTTTGCAACCTAGTTATTGAAAATGGTTTGCATTTTAATTGGAGTTGCATGTCCCGCGCCGATTTAATAGATGAAGATCTTGTTATTTTAATGAAAAAAGCCGGCCTAACTAAGATTGGTTTTGGAGTTGAGTCCGGTAGCCAAAAGATTCTTGATTCTATACCCAAGAAGGTCACAGTCCAGCAAAACATGGAAGCAATTACAATGTGCCATCGTCATGGCTTGTGGGTTTGGATATTTTTGATTATTGGTTTGCCGGAAGAAAACTGGTCAACCGTTAAAGAAACCATTAATTTTGTCAAAAGATCAAAGCCTGATTATCTTTTTTCTGGTTGTGCCACCCCCTTCCCTGGAACCGTTTACTATAATCAATGTCAGCAATATGGCTTGTTTGATGGGGATATTTTTGATGTTATTGCTAGAGAGGCTGTAGCTACTGGAGCACAGCCAAAAGCAAAATCAAAATATTTATCAGAAGTAGAGCTAAAGAAAGCTGAATTTTTAATTCATCGTGCTTTTTTATTTAGCTCGTTCAAAGTGATAATCTCAAAAATTAGGGAAAATAAAAATAAGTTGAGCGTTGCTTATTTGTGGTCAAAATTTAAGTTTTTCTTTTTGGCCAATTAGTATATGAAGATGCTTGTTGTTAGTCCATTCTTGCCCTACCCTGTTGATTCTGGCGGCAAGACCAGGTTGTTCAATCTTGTTAAAGAGGGTAGTAAATATTTTTCAGTGCATTTCCTGTTTGTTAACCATGGCCAGCAAAAAATTGATTTAGGAGATTGTCGGTTAGCCTTGCCTGGAGTTGTCTTCCATCAAGTTGTTGCCGATAATTCAAAATTTAAACAGCTTTTTTATTTATTTTTGCGTATTTTTGGTTGTCAATTTTTTTGCTATAGAGAAATTAAAAGAACCATAAACAATATAGTACTTGATCATAGAATTGATGTTGTGCAGTTTGAATTCTCGCAAATGATAAGATATTGCGACAAACGCCTTGCTGCTAAGAAGGCTTTAGTGGTCCATGAGATTATTTTTAGAAGTTTGTGGCGTCAACTATCAGTTAGTTCTAGTTTTAAAGAAAAAGTATTAAACTTTGGACGTTTTCTTTTTTTTAAGCTTGAGGAAATCAACGCGCTTAAAGACTTTGACCTAATTATTGCCATGAGCAATGAAGACCGCCTTTATTTAAATCAATTTACCAGAAGGAGAGATATCGAGATAATACCCAATGGAGTAAACACGGCTGGTTTTTCTTTTTCTAAGGATATTTGCCCCAGCAGACAGCTTTATTTTATTGGTTGGTTTAAAAATTTGCAGAATGTTGATGCTATGGATTTTTTCTTAAATGAATTATTACCAGTCTGCTCTAATCGGGGCGTGGATTTCAATATGAAAATTGTAGGCAAAGACGCGAGTGATGATCTAAAGAATAGTTTTACTAAACATGGTTTTGATTACATTGATTATCTTCCCGAAAATATGTTTTCCAGCCTTGCCAATAGTGTGCTAATTGTTCCCCTGCGTTTTGGCGGCGGCACTAGATTAAAAATATTGGAGGCAATGTCTATGGGTAATCCTGTGTTGTCTTCGCCGATAGGGGCTGAGGGGCTTGATTTGGTTGACGGTCAAGACGTTTTAATCTATCGAAGTCAAGACGAATTCGTTAAAAAACTATCTAGGCTACTATCATCTAGTGATTTGTGGAAGAATCTTGTTTCGGCGGCTAGAACCAAAGTTGAATCCGCCTATGACTGGCGTGTAATAGTTAAGAACAGCCTAGCGATCTATGGTCGACTTATTGGCAATCAAAATGATAAGATTTAAGAATCTCGCAAAGCTATTAAAGCGCGGCATTACCAATAAATATTCTAAAGGCATCGGCTGGCTTTTTGTCGGTCAATTTGTTTCTTTATTTTTTTCTTTTGCTGTTGGTTTGACCGTGGCTAGATACTTGGGACCAGAAGAATATGGTATTTTAAGTTACGCCTTGAGCTTCGCCGGGATATTCACCTTTATAGCTAGTTTAGGGGCAGATGGGATAATAAGCAGGGAGCTGGCTAAGAATGATGGTGATGAATCAGAAGTTTTGGGAACCGGTTTATTATTAAAGATAGCTGGTAGCATTTTCGCCTCGTTACTATGCTGTTTGATTCTATTCCTTGTGCCGGATAAACAGGGTTATCGTTATTTTGTTCTCTGGTCGATTCCGGTTATTCTCTTTCAATTTTCCAACATATTTAATCTATGGTTTCAAGCTAGGATTTTAAGTAAGTGGATATCATTGAGCCAGATTGGTTCAATTGTTTTATTGGCTATAATTAAAGTATCATTAGTTGTTTTTGATGCTCCGGTTAGATTTTTAATTTTGGCCTATTCGCTGGATATTGTTTTTTGGGCCATGTTTGGCTATTGTTTCTATGTGCTTCATGGCGGTTTATTAAATTGGCGCCTTTCTCTAAAAATGTTGTTTAACATTTTAAAAGAATCTTGGCTATTAATGTTATCAAGCGCTAGTTGTATTTTATTGTTTAAGATTGACCAAGTCATGGTCGGTCAGATGCTTGGCAAATTAGCTTCCGGATATTATGCGGTTGCTGTTAAGCTATCAGAGGTTTGGTACTTTTTGCCGGTTTTAATTTCCAATTCTGTATTACCAGCCCTTATTAATGGTCAGAAAAATAGTTGGTTGGTTTATCGCCGTCGAAAATTTTGGCTTTTAATGTTGCTTCTATCTTTTTCTCTGTTATTTTCTATTTTTATGTTGTTTTTTGCCAAACAACTGATTGGTCTGCTTTTTGGTAATCAGTTTTTACCAGCTACCCCTATTGCTAAAATTTATGCCTGGTCTAGCATTGGAATGTTTCTGGGCACTGGTCTTTGGGTTAGTTTGGTTTCAGAGGCCAAGAATAAGATAATTTTTATGGCTTATTTAAGCGCGCTGATACTTAATATTTATCTCAACGTTATTCTAATACCAATAATCGGCTTATCTGGAGCTGCCTGGGCAACGGTTATTTCTTATTCGTTGGTGCCCATGATTCTATTATTGCCAGGGCTTAGTCATAAAAAGATTTTTAACCAATAATATCCATATGCCTTCATCTAAAATTTATTTTATCATTCTCAACTTTAATGGTTATTCTGACACCGTGGAATGTCTGGAGTCTTTGCGACGCTTAAAAAATCAAGATTTTCAGGTTATTC
>Ga0208040_1003464_pt1 | contig 12814 bp, 11 predicted proteins | sample AD_UKC083_MetaG_FD_184431 | JGI IMG/M metagenome (GOLD analysis project Ga0208040, IMG submission 184431) | Active sludge microbial communities of municipal wastewater-treating anaerobic digesters from USA - AD_UKC083_MetaG (SPAdes) (version 2) | ecosystem: Engineered > Bioreactor > Anaerobic >... | reverse complement strand
TCGGTGCCCGGTGGAGCGAACGCGGAATCGAAAACATCCTGAAAGTGCTGTTCCATTACAGGCTCAATGAAAAACCGATAATGCCACTAAGGGCGTATCCGTAGGTAACGTGTTTTTGTTGCAATCAGTTCGTTAGTCCTCTTGTTCCCTGGTTCGAGAATAAGGACATTCCGGACCTGTCCGGGAACCATCGAGCCAACGAGCCAACGAGCCAACGAGCCAACGAACCAACGAACCAACGAACTGTCCTTCATATGAACATCCAGACTTTCCTTTCCCGCCTGCCGCTGTTCAACGGACTTCCCGAAGAGGACCTGAAGGCCCTCTCGGGCATCGTTGCCGAGCGGCCCTACGCGGCGGGCGAGACGATCTTCCGCGAGGGGGACCGGGCCGCGGATCTCCACATCGTCTATTCGGGCAAGGTGAAGATCTTCAAGCTCTCGTCAAACGGCAGGGAGCAGATCCTGCACATCATGGGGCCCGGCGAGCCCTTCGCCGAGGTCCCCGTCTTCCAGGGGGGCCGTTACCCGGCCGGCGCCGAGGCCATCGAGGCAAGCCGCGTCCTTTTCATCCCGAGGGACGGCCTCGTCGACATGATCAGGAAAAACCCGGCCCTGGCCCTGGACATGCTCGCCGTGCTGTCGCGGCGCCTTCGGGAGTTTGCCGCCACGATCGAGAATCTCTCCCTGCGCGGCGTGCCCGAGCGGCTCTCGGCCTACCTGCTGCACGTCAGCGGCGGCGAGAAGGGGGCGGCCGAGTTCGAGCTGGGCATCAGGAAGGGGCTGCTGGCCAACCTGATCGGGACGACGGGGGAGTCGGTCTCCCGGGTGCTCGCGAAGATGTCGCAGGCGGGGATTCTCCGCGTGCAGGGAAAGAAGATCGCCATCCTCGACCGCAGGGCCCTTTCCGACGTGGCCGCGGCGAAGCGGGCACTGGACTGAAGCAGGCGCCATGGAATTCCGCTACGGCCTCGACGACCGGCCCCCGCCCCTGGAGTGGCTCCTCCTGGGACTGCAGTGGTTTGCCGTCGCCGTCCCGTCCATCGTCATCATCGGCAAGATCGTCTGTACCGGGGGGCCCGCGGCGGCCTGCGACCCGTTGTCGTACCTCCAGAAGATGTTCTTCGTTGCCGCCCTGTTCATGCTCCTCCAGATCTTCCGGGGGCACGGCCTGCCGCTCATCGTCGGCCCCTCGACGGTGATCCTCATCGGCATCCTCTCGAGCCCCGGCGCGGAACCGGCCGCGGTTCACACGGCGATCCTTCTCGGGGGCCTGATGCTCTCCGCCGCGGCCTGGACGGGCCTCTTCGGGATGATCCGCCGGCTCTTCACCCGGCGCGTCGTGGCCGTCGTGCTGCTGCTCATCGCCCTGACCCTCACGCCGACGATCATCCGCCTGGTCACGGCGGGAGGAGCGCCCCCCCGCGAGGGAGTCCTGTTCGCCTCCGTCATGTGCCTCGCGATGCTCGTCCTGTACCGGCTGCTTGGCGGCGTCTGGCGCTCGACACTGATCCTCAGTGCCACGGTGGCGGGAACCTTCGCCTGGCATCTTCTCTTCCCCTTCGCCGCGGAGCCCGGCAGCGGCGCGCCGGCCGCGCTCTTCGCGCCGTTTTTCACGGGCTTTACGACGACGCTGTCCTTCGATCCCGGCCTGCTGGCGGCCTTCTTCGTCTGTTTTCTGGCCCTTGCCGTCAATGACATCGGCTCCATCGAGTCCATGAATGTCTTCACGGGCGACGGCGACGCCGGCGGCCGTCTCCGGCGGGGCGTCCTGGTGACGGGCCTGGCGAACCTGGCGGCGGGACTCCTCGGGGTCATCGGCCAGGTCAACTACTCCCTGAGTCCCGGCGTGGTGGCCTCCTCCCGGTGCCTGTCGCGCTTCGCCCTTGTGCCGGCGGCCCTCCTGATGCTTGCCGCCGCCTTCTCGCCCGCGGCCATCGCCGTCATGGAGGCTGTGCCTTCCGTCGTGGTGGGAAGCGCCATGCTCTACATCCTCTGCTCCCAGATGGCGGCGGGGATCATGGTCCTGACCGGGGGCGAAGGGGCCGGAGACCTCGGCGGCGGCCTCGTCGTGGGGATCCCCCTGCTTACGGCCGTCGTGGTGGCCTTCCTGCCCGCAGAGATCGTCGAGACCTTCCCGCCCGTGATCCGCCCCGTGGCGGGCAACAGCTTCGTCATGGGGGTGCTGGCCGTGCTCTTCCTCGAGCACGTGCTCTTCCGGTCTGACGGCGGCGGCGCGGCAGCGAACGGCCCGAAAGGGGGCAAGCCGTGATCGCCCTGCTCGGCGCCGCCGCAGTGTACGGGCTGTCCGCCGGCTTCTCGCCGGGGCCCCTGCTGGCGCTGGTCATCTCCCAGTCGGTGCGCTACGGCGTCCGCGAAGGCGCCAAGGCCGCCATGGCGCCCCTGGTCACGGATCTGCCGATCATCCTGCTGAGTGTGGCGATCCTCCGGCCGCTGGCGGACAGCCGCGCCGTCCTGGGCCTCATCTCGATGGCGGGCGGCCTCTTCGTGCTGTACCTGGCCTCGGGGTGCCTGCGCGCGACGCGGCTGGATCTGGTCGAGCTTGGCCAGGCCCCTCGGTCCCTGGGCAAGGGGGCGGCCGTCAATGCCCTCAACCCGCACCCCTACCTGTTCTGGCTGACCGTGGGTGGCCCGGCCGTCCTCGGGGCCTGGTCGGAGGGCCCCGCGCGGGCCGTCGCCTTCGTCGCCGTCTTCAGCGCGTGCATCGTCGGGGCCAAGCTGCTGGTGGCAGTCGTCGCGGGGCGGTCGGGGCGCCTGCTTTCAGGGACTGCCTACGGTGTGGTCATGCGGGCCCTGGGGCTGGCCCTGATCGTCTTTGCGCTCCTGCTGTTCAGGGACGGGCTTGCGCTGACGGGCCTTCTGGCGCATTCCTGACTGTCCCGGCGCGGCGGAGTGTGATATAGGGGGAAGGATTTCACGGAACGAGTGAAGGACATGAAATTATTCACGCCGCGCGAAACCTTTTACGATCTCTTCGAAGAGCTGGCGGACAAGCTCGAGGAGGGGGTGAAGCTGTTCACCGAGATCCTCGCGAACTACGAGTACTCGGAGTACAAGGTGGGCAAGCTCAAGGAGATCGAACACGAGGCCGACCACATCACCCACCAGGTCTACAAGCGGATGCACAAGGTGTTCCTGACGCCGCTGGACCGTGAGGACATCTACCTGCTGGCCAACAAGATGGACAGCATCCTCGACGAGATCGAGTCCGCGGCCGTGCGGATGTACCTGTACCGGATGAAGGCCCCCGCGCCGGAGCTCGTGAAGATCACCGAGGTCCTCGGCAAGGCGATCCATAAGATCCACGAGGTCATCTTCTCCGTGAGAAAAAAGCAGGACGCGGAGCTGATCCTCGCGCTGTGCATCGAGATCAACACCCTGGAAAACGAGGCCGACCAGCTGCACCGGGCGGCCATGGTGCGCCTCTTCGAGGAGGAAAAGGACGCCATCGAGCTCATCAAGGCCAAGGACATCATCGGCCGCATCGAGACGGCCGTCGACAACTGCGAGGATGTCTCCAACATCATCGAGGGCATCGTCCTCAAATACAGCTGAGATCGGGGACGTTGTTTACTAATTAGAATAACTCTAAGGCGTCCGCCAGGATAGGAGGGACCAGTTGCCGAGAAGGGCCAGATTAGACGCCGAGGGCGCCATCCATCACGTGATTGTCCGCGGAATCGAGCAGAGGCGGATTTTCGACGATGACGGGGATCGCGGAAATTTCGTTTCACGGCTGGCGACGGTCGCCGCGGAGACGGACACGACGATCTACGCCTGGGCATTGCTGCCCAATCACGCGCATGCGCTCGTCCGGAGCGGGCCGCTCGGGTTGTCAAAATACATGAGACGCCTTCTCACGGGGCATGCCGTCTACTACAACCGGAGGCATGAGCGCACAGGCTACCTCTTCCAGAACCGCTACAAGTCGCTCCTTTGCGAAGAGGAGCCCTATTTCAGGGAACTGATCCGTTACATCCACCTCAACCCCCTCAGGGCGGGCCTGGTCGCCGACCTCCGGGAACTGGATTCCTATCCCTGGTGCGGGCACGCCTTTGTGATGAAGGGAAGCGAGTACCCCTGGCATGACGTTTCTTCCGTGTTGTCGCGCTTCGGGGAGAAAAGACAAGAGGCGCGGCGACGGTACAGGGATTTTCTGGAAAGCGGAATACGGGAGGAAGCGGCGGGGGGGAACAGGCTGGAGTGGAGATCGGACTGGAGCCTGTTGGACTGGCTGAAAAAACTGCAGCCGCCCGGCAGGACGGAGCCATCCGGGGATGGACGCATCCTTGGGGGAGAGGCGTTTGCCCGAGGCGTCGGGCGGGGCAAGAGCGCGCCATTGCCCGATGCGGCGGCGGCGAAGGCGATTATACGCAGGGGTTGCGAGAAGGCCGGTGTAGCTGTCGAGGAACTGCTGTCGGGCAGTCGGCGGGCGGGGGTGGTGGAGCTGCGCCGGGGGTTGGCGGGCCAGCTCATCGCGTTGTCCGGGATGACGCTGGCAGAGATCGGCCGCCTGCTGGGCGTTACAAAGGCGGCGGTCTATAAAATATTGGACAGGACGTCTTGAGTTATTCTAATTAGTAAACAACGTCCCTGATCCGCGGAGTGGCGGTTGTGAGGAAGGCTGTCGGGGCAGTTCTTACGAGTGTTCTCGTGATGGTCCCCGTCCTCTGCGCGGACGGTGCCGGCGCGCCGAGGTGCCTTGCGCGGGACCCCTCGGACACGGTCGAGTACGTGGCGGCGAAGGCGAAGCTTTCCCCGGCGGAGCTCCTGGCGCGCCTCGTCTATGCCGAGGCCCTCTCCACGGGGATCGGCGACGACCCCCTCGTCCACGAGGCCATCGCCTGGGGCGTCATGAACCGCGTGCGCCTGGCCGAGCGCTCCGAGAGCGCAAAGCGCTCCTACGGGAGCGGCATCCGCGGCGTTGTCTTCAAGAAGGGCCAGTTCAACCCCGCCGTCTCGCCGAGGTCCCCCTTCTCGAAGGACTTCCTGTGCCCGAAGGAGCGCGCCCTGTGGCAGATGGCCGTCGAGGCGGCCGGCAAGGCCATGGCCGGCGAGAGGAATCCCTTCATCCAAACCCCCTGGGAGCAGGACAACGGCCTTTCGCTGGTCGTCAACTTCTACTACCCGAAGTCCATCCAGGCCGACGGCATCCATGCGCCCTGGGAGGGCGGTGGGGGCCTGGAGTTCATCGGCGACATCATGATCGGCGACAAGATGCTGCCCGCCGAGCATGTCCGCTTCTACCGCCTCGCCCGGCCGCCGGCGGACCTCAGGCCCGCCCGCTGACCGGGGGCCGTGGAACGGGATCCCCTTCCCGTCAGACGGACATCGGCGCCGGGGTTGACGGGATTGCGGGATTACGGCATGATCGACCAGGATTTTCGCCGCAGGGGGCAGGCCGCCCCGCGCGGCGCCGAGCGACAGGCGGCAGGGATGCCCATGTACAACGCATTTTTCCAGTTCGCCAGGGAGCCCTTTAACATCACGCCGGACCCGGCATTCCTGTACATGAGCCCCTCGCACCGGGAAGCCCTGGCGTCGATCGTCTACGGCATCGAGAACCGCAAGGCCTTCATCCTCGTCGCGGGCGATATCGGCACGGGCAAGACCTCCATCCTCCGCGCGTTCCTGCAGGACATCAAGCGCGAAGACATCCGCTACATCTACATCATCAACCCGAACCTCACCTTCCGCGAGTTCCTCGAGAAGATCTTCCGGGAGCTCGAGCAGGAGGCCGAAGGGCTCACCACGACGCAGATGGTCGAGAAGCTGCATCGCATCCTGGTCGACGAGTATGTGCAAGGCCGGAATTTCGTCGTCGTCATCGACGAGGCCCAGAACATGCCCGTCGAGACGCTCGAGAGCATGCGCCTGCTGTCCAATCTCGAGACATCGGCGTACAAGCTGATCCAGATCGTGTTTGCCGCCCCGCCGGAATTCGAGGATGTGCTCGAGAACCCCCGGCTGCAGTCGCTCAGGCAGCGCATTGCCGTCCGGGCAACGATCCTGCCCCTGAGCGCGGAGGAGAGCGCGGAGTACATCCGGCACAGGCTGTCGGTCGTCTCGATCGGAGGGGAGCCGGCATTCACCCCGACCGCCGTCAGGATGATTGCGGCAAAGGCAAAAGGCATCCCCCGGGTCATCAACATTCTCTGCGACAATGCCCTGGCCGCGGCGTTCGGGTACCGCGAAAAGCCCGTCGACGCGAAAATCGTCCGGGAAGTGCTTGCCGCATACAAGCCTGCGGTCAAACCGGGCGCAAAGGGGCGCCGGTCCGTGTGGGCGCCCGCTGCCGCGGGGGTGACCGGCCTGCTTCTGATCGCGCTCTTCGTCATGGTCTTCAAGGTGTTTGACACCCTGGAGCAGCACCGGGCGCAGATCGCAAAGCTCCGGCAGCCGATCGTAAGGGCAAAGGTCGATCCCGTCATGCGCGAGCAGGCGCTCCTGAAGGCTCGGCAGGCCGAAGAGGAAGACGCAATCCAGGCGGCCCCTCCGGCGTCCGGGGAAAAGGCCCCGGCGGCGCCCCCCTTCGGTGCGCCGGCCATGGGCGGCAAGGGGATCGCGTCACGCGACCCCGACAGCTCGGGAAAGCCTGCGGGCGCCGCAAGGGGCGGGAAGCCGTTCCCCCTGAAGGCCGTGGTCAGGAAGGACGACACCCTGTTCCGGATGACGGTCCGGGCTTACGGCTTCAGCAACGACAGGGTGATGGAGTTCGTCCGGCAAAGCAATCCCTCGATCAGGGATGTCAGGAGGATCGAGGAGGGCGCCACGATCGTGTTCCCGCCCCTGGATGAGGACCTGAAGGAATCCGCTCCCAGGTGAGCCCTCCGGGGGTTCCCCTCCGCCCCGGGTCCCCCTCCCGGAGACTGTGTCACCATGTCATTCCCGGATCCAGCGATAAGAAGCCGGTCGCTTCAGTTTAAAAGTCATTGCGAGCACCCGCAGTGTGCGCGGCAATCTTTCACGAACGGCGAGATCGCCACGCTCCGCTCGCGATGACGCGGGCTTATCGCTGGATCCGGGTCATTGCGAAGGAGCAAACCGACAGAAGCAATCTCGGATGGGATCGAAACGATTGAGATTGCCGCGCTCCCTTCAGTCGCTCGCAATGACGAGAGCCGATGATGACACCGTCTCCCGGGGCTGGGGCTTGCCCCCGGGACTAGTAAAAAAGTATTAGTTGCATTTCCCCTGCGACTGTAGTATCTGCCGACCGTGGTGCCGGAAAGTCAGCTACCGCGCTGAAAATCGCCCGGGGTCGCGAAAGACGCGTTGACCCGGATCCGGCCGCGGAGGTCTTCGGCAAATGAGGAATCAAGGCGTTGCGGTGCGGGTCCGTCCGAAGAGAATGGATCTGGTTCTCGGCCGGGGGCCCGGCAGGCCGGCCGTCGAGGACCTTCATGCCCCCGGAAAGGGGATGTTGTGGGGATTCCTGATATCGGTCGTTCTCTGGCTGGCGCTCGGCGGCCTGTGGGCCGCGCTGGCGTGATCCGGCCTCGGCGGGCTAACGGGAAGGGCAGTCGGACACCACCCCCCGGAATCGAGATGAAACGCGAAAAGGCAGGGCTTGCGGCCCTGCCTTTTTTTTACGGGCAGAATAGGGACGTTGTTTACTAATTAGAATAACTCGACGCGATACCACCAGGGTCTCTAAAAGTTATTCTAATTAGTAAACAACGTCCCTGATCTCATCCCCGATATTAGTTGACAGTTGGGGCGTTTTACGATTATGTAATGAAATCAATGATCGCGGGCTGAGAAGAGGTTATGTACAAGGAATACTACGGCCTTTCGGAAGACCCGTTTCACATCAGTCCCAACCCGCGGTTCCTCTACATGAGCGATCAGCACCGCGCGGCCTACGCCCACCTGATGTATGCCATCAGTGAATCGAAGGGCTTTGCCGTCATCACTGGCGAGGCCGGCACGGGAAAGACCACCCTCATCCAGACGATGCTGACACGGGTCGACGGCCACACGCGCACGGCGCACCTTTACAACCCGAGGCTTTCGACAACGGACTTCCTGAAGTTCATCTGCGAGGACCTGGGCCTGAAGACGGATGGCCGGACGACGAAGGGCGAGCTGCTCATCCTTCTGCACAACTTCCTGATCGAGTGCTATGCCCGCCGGGAGCGGGTCGTGCTGGTCATCGACGAGGCCCAGGCGCTTTCCCACAGGCTTCTCGAGGAGGTGCGGCTGCTGACAAACCTGGAGACGCCGAAGGGCAAGCTCATGCAGGTGATCCTGATGGGCCAGCCCGAACTGGGAAAGGTCCTGTCCGAATACCGGTTCCGGCAGCTCACGCAGCGGATCAACATCCGCTACCACATCGAGCCTCTGGATCTCGACCAGGTCCGGGCGTATATCGAACACCGCCTGAAGGTCGCAGGGTACAAGGGGGAAAGCATTTTCACACCGGCGGCCGTGAGGATGTTCTGGAAGTTTTCGAAAGGAATTCCCCGGATCATCAACACCCTGTGCGACGGCGCCATGATCATCGCCTGCTCGAGGGAACAGAGGATCGTCGACGAAGGGATCGCACGGCAGGCGATCCGGGACATGGGCTACCTGAAGCCGAAAACCGTTTCGCTTTTCCGGCGGCAGGCTCTTCTCTATGCGGTCACGGGGGTCCTGCTTGCCGGCGTCCTGGGGATTGGCGCGCTGGCTGTTTTCAAGCAGGGAGCGGCGTTGCCGCCTGCCCCTGTCGCTGAAAAGGCGGTCGCGCCGGCGCCGCCCCCGATAGTGAAGAAAAACATTACCCTGGCGTCACTGGCCCGGCAGCATTACGGGTTCGCCAACCCCACGATCCTGGACATCCTGCTGCTGCACAACAGGAATATCACGGACATAAACAGGGTTCCCGCCGACGAGACGATAGAGGTTCCCCCTCTCACGGACGAGCAGTTTTTCGGCACGGACACGGACGGGAGGCCAACCCTCTACCTGGGCACGTTCGAAAACGAACAGGCCATTCAGATGCTCCGGAACCATCCGCTTCTCCTGGGAAAGACGCTCAGGACGACCCTGCGGGAAGTCTCGAGCGACACTCACTGGTACAGCCTGACCGCAGCCGGGTTTAAAACAAAACAGGATGCCGAGAAGGTCTTCCGGAGCTTGAAGGAGAAGGGAGCCCTGCCGGCCTTTGCCGCTCAGCCCTGATACGGCTCGCCGGACATTGCCCTCCGCCGGGCCGGGGCGCCTTGATTCCTGCCCTCCCGAGCGCCTTTCGGAATGGAGCGCCTGTCATCCCGGTTGCCGGCCGGGCGCCCGCCTGCGCCGCGGTAAAGCCAAAAAACCCCCGGCACCTCACTCTTTTCGAACAACGCCCCGAATCCGATCCCACTTCGTTCCCCTGCGGGGCTCCCCCCCGTCCTTGCCGTACGAGTAATGCCTGCCGACCAGGACCGCCGCGTCGGCACGGTTCAGGACGACCCCCAGGACTTTCTCCCGGGGCAGGAGATCCAGGGCAAGCCTGACGTCCTCGATCGAGGTCGATCCCGCCCGGACAACCAGGATGATATGGTCCACCTGGGGCGCGAAAGCCAGTGCGTCGGCCCCCGCGAGCACCGGCGGGACATCGAAGAATACGTATCGGTCCGGATAGCGGTACTTGAGATCCTTCACGAGCCCCTTCATCCGGGGCGAGCCCAGCAGTTCGCTGCTCGTCGTGACCGTTTTGCCGCCCGAGATGACGGTGAATTTTTCCACACCGGGCCACACGATGAGATCGCCCAGGGAAGTGCCGTCGAGCAGGTAATCGGCCAGCCCCGTGCGGCTCTCGAATCCAAGGCACTCGTGGACACTCTGCCTGTGCAGATCGCTGTCCACGAGCAGCACCGTCTGGTTGTATTCCTTGGCGAACGTGAGGCTCAGGTTGACGGCTGTGAGCGTCTTGCCTTCGCCGGGCAGGGCGCTCGTGATCATGATGGTTGTTCCTCCCTGCTCTCCCGTCTTTTGGAGAATCCGGGTGCGCAGCACCTTGTAGGACTCCGACTCGTAGGACCCGCACAGGTAGCCGACGCATCGGTTTGCCATGAGATGCTTCGCGTTGAGCGTCACCTGCCGGGAGTGTATGTAGGTAGGTGACACCCAGCCGTCTTTTCCCGGGGCCGCAGAGGGTTTGGGTTCCGGGTGTGCCGGTTTCTCGAGCGGCGCGCCCTCGTCCTTTTTTTCCGGGAGAATGGCGGGCCCGGCTTTCCGTGCAGTGGGTTTTTCGTCCGGGACGACACGATCGGTTCTCTCGGAGGAGGGCACGGGTTCCGGGATCGGCGTCGCCGGCTTCACATCCGGTACGGCCTGACGTTTCGGTTCGCTGAGCGCCGGGGGCTCCGGTGCAGGGGGCGTCGGCTTGGTCTCCGGCACGGAAAGGCCTTCCCTCCTAGCAGCCTCTACAAGCTCATCCGGCAGCGGCAGCAGCGTCTTGCCGTAATGGTTGACGATCGCTTCAACTTTGCCGATCCTTTTGTTTTTCCCCTTGAACAGCCGGTTCATCATGGTCCCTGTTCTCCCAACCCTGCAGCGGTTTCCCGGCCACCCGCGCCTCCGGGCGCGCCGAATCGATGAATGAGCGACCCCGTTGAGCCGCTCGAATCAATGAAACGCATGGATTACAGCACCATCCTCCTCATGATCTTCGCCCACAGGATGTCGAGATCCATGATGAAAAAGTGGAAGATCACAATCGCGATAACGACGGAGACCGCGGCCCCGATCAGCACCTTCCTGCGCTTCTGCTGCTGCTCTGCCGTGTCCTCACGGGTCAGGATGTCTGGGATGACGGCCAGGACAGGCAGCCCCACGGCGCCGGACAGGGCCGCCGCGGTGCGCACAGACTGGTCGCTGAACTCCTTGAGGGCGGCCGAGCCCACGCCCGCCCCGATGCCGAGCACCAGGCCGATGAGCAGGAAAGCGGGGATGTTCGGGAACACGGGCTTCTCGGGGAGCCTTGCCGCGTCGATCAGCGTGAACCGCTCGCCCATCTGGCCCTTCTCGAGACCGGAGGCCGTCCGGGCCTCCATGGATTTTTTCTTGATGTCGTCGTACTTGACCTGCAGGCTGTTGCGCTGGGCCATCAGCATGCGGTAGCCCTCCTCCACCTTGGGCGCCCTCGACATCCGCCGGTAGTAGTCGTCGCGCTTCGCCTCGAAGCCGCTGATTTGCCGCTTCACCGACTCGACTTCCGATCGCACGCCCGAGAGCTGGGCCGACAGGGTTACGTAGGCGGGGTTGTCGGGCTTGCTGTCGATGGAACTCTGCCCTGCGGTCTTGAGCTTTTTCTCCAGCTCCGCGATCTCCAGCTTCGTCTTCTTGACGTCCGGGTACTCGTCGGTGAACCGGCTCTCCAGGTTCACGAGCTTCACCCTCAGCTCCCGGAGGCGGTCCTTGTCGGGGTTTGTGGCATCCGGCGGCACGCTCGCCAGCTGGGTCTGAAGGTAGTTCTCCTTTTCGCGAAGCTCCCGCAGCTGGCTTCTCAGCCGTTCGATGTCCTGGTCGATGCGGTCGATCGTCTGGATGTTGTACTGTGACAGCTCCGGCAGGGCGTTGAGATTGGCCTGCTTGTAGGCGGCGATCTTCCTGTCCACCTCGGCCATCTCCTCCTCGACGGCCTTGCTCTCCTCCTCCATGAACTTCGTGGCCCCCTCGGTCTGCTGCTCGCGCACCCGCAGGTTCTCCTCGAGGTAGAGCGAGGCCAGCACGTTGGCCACCTGCTGCACGACGGCGGGGTTACGCCCCTCGAAAGAGAGCTGGAAGGCGATCGTGGCGGCCGTCGGGCGGCCCGTCCGGCGGTCGATGACTTCGGCGTTGATCAGCTCGAACTTGACGTCCTTCTTGCGCATCTTGTCGATGATCTCCTCCGTCGTCCACTTCTGCTTCAGGTCCTCGTAGAGCTTGAAGCGGTTGATGATTTCCATGAGGCGCGTGGAGCTCATGATGCGCTGGTTGATGGTCTGGAGGCGCTGCTCGGCGTAGCTCGAGACGGTCGTCATGACGTACTCGCGGGGGATCTCCTGCTCCTCGATGAGAATGGTCGAGGTGGAGCGGTAGGTCGGCGGCCAGGCGAAGGCGATGATGGCGGAGAGCAAAAACACGCCCACCGCGGGCCAGATGAGCCAGTTCTTCCGCCGCTTCACGATGGCGATCACATCGCCCAGCGTCTTGACATCGGGTTCCATGGATACCTCAAGAACCGTTTCAGGTTTTACGTTTCAGGTGTTATGCAATGCAAAAAGCGATTCAGGCCATTTGCGGCCATTCAGGAAGACCTCTTCAGAGACTTGATCAGTCCATGTATCATGCTGGAAACTCGGACCAATTCCTCGACTATGTCGGTTTTCGCCGGTTCGGCAAGAATACCGATCCTGCCTGCAATCAATACCTGTGTTCGAAGTTCTGCTGCCGAACCCTTCGATATGTGCAGAAAACGGATGAATTCCGGTTTCGTGTCTCGCTCTGCACCTTCTGCGATGTTGGAGGCAATCGAGACGGCGGCGCGTGTCATTTGATCTTTGAGACCGAAATCTCTGCATCCTCTCAATTCTTCATAGATCCGTACGGCAAGGTTACTCGCCCGCTGCCAGACCTCCAGATCTTCAAATGACGAATATGCCACGATCCGCCTACGACGAGTTTAAGTATTATGATTTACGTGTTAAGTTCCTGACGGGCTGTTGCCCAAAGTCATTTTTCAGTCGTAGAGGGCATGGGGTGCGCGACGAGCGCTTTCGATGGTCGGACAAGCGAACAGAGCCCCCATTCGACCGGCGAAGCCTTCGAGCAGCCCCCGAAAG
>Ga0208040_1003463_pt1 | contig 12817 bp, 10 predicted proteins | sample AD_UKC083_MetaG_FD_184431 | JGI IMG/M metagenome (GOLD analysis project Ga0208040, IMG submission 184431) | Active sludge microbial communities of municipal wastewater-treating anaerobic digesters from USA - AD_UKC083_MetaG (SPAdes) (version 2) | ecosystem: Engineered > Bioreactor > Anaerobic >... | reverse complement strand
AAAATTCCTAAATACTTTTGTAGCAAACAAATGGCAATTCCGGCAATTGTGCCTATAGCCAAACCGCGAATCATGATGTAGGCCGACTGTAGGAGGAAAATTTTGCGAATGCTCTCGTTGTTTGTTCCGAGCGCTTTTAGCAGGCCGATAGTTCCCGTTTTGTCGAGGATGATGATGAGAAGACCCGAAATCATGTTGATGCCGGCAACCAGAAGCATGAGTATGATGAGCACTGCTGCATTTATGTTTTGCAGTTCCAGCCAGTCAAATATGCTGGAGTAGCGTTCGGTCAGGCTTTGTACCTTTAATCGTGACCCATCGTCGAGAAAATCGTATCCCACGGCATCGTCAACCCGGATGGCTATGTCATCCACCTTTTCAATGTTGTCAACCAGCACCTCGTAACCGCTTACCTGGTTGCTGCTCCATCCGTTAAGACGGCGGATATGCCCAATGTCGCAGATGACAAATAGCTTGTCGAACTCCACCATTTTGGTATCGTAGATTCCCTCTACTACGAAACGTCGGAAGCGTGGGGGTTCCTGAACAAAGAAAACGTCGTAGGAGTCGCCAACCTTTAGCCTTAATAGGTTGGCCAGTGTTTTGGATATGAGGGTTTGGTTGGTGGGGGTGGAGTCGCTAACGCTAATAATGCTGCCCTCCACCAGGTTTTGACGGAAAAACGACCAGTCAAAATCGGAGGAAACTCCTTTAAGCGCCACTCCCTGCATATCGGAGGGTGTTTTAATAATACCGGCCTTAATACCAAAAACCTGGATATGCCTAACCCCCTTAATCGCTTTAAGGTCCTCCACGCACTTTAGATTCGATGGTAACGGGAGGGTCTCAAGCGACTGGTTGCTGTCGTAGTTGGTTATCTGGATATGGCTACCAAATCCGGCTACTTTGGCCTTTATCTCCTGCTTGAACCCGGTTATTACGGCTACTGCTACTATCATCACTGCAATGCTAAGGGCAACAGAGGTAATGGTTATACGGATAAAAGGCCTGGACAGGCTCATGCCGTTTGTGCCTTTAAAGAATCGTCGGGCTATGTAGTTTTCGGTGCGCACAGGTTGAAATTTCTTTATGGAATAAGTTGGGTAGGATTTGTGCTATTTTCTGCCGAAATCGGCAGGTATCTCACCCCACACATGGGTTTCCCATTTCAGCAGGGGGTTGCTCCACTGGTTTGTTCTTAGCCACTTTTCGGCCCTTTGTATCAAGTCGAATAGTATCTGGTTACGGGGAGTTTTCTCCAGCTTTGTTCTGGCCGTCTTAGCCCGTACCCAGGCAATGGCGTTCATGGAATCGGTGTAGATTGGGATGGTGCTGCCTTTCTGGTTCAACAGGGCCAGCGCATGGACAATTGCCAGGAACTCCCCCACGTTGTTTGTCCCGTCCGGGAAGGGTCCCTGATGGAATATTTCCTTTCCGGTTTTGGCATCCACGCCCCTATACTCCATTTCAAGGGTTGCGGTATTCCATGCCGCATCAACCGCCAGCGAAGGGTAAACAGGGCTTGGTACGTTTTCATCAATTTGGAATACGGCCTCCTGTGCCGGATTCATTGCCATGTACTTCTCGTAGCTTATGCTAAAAGCCTTCTCTGCACCAGCTTTAGTAGGAAAACCTTTATATTTTGCATTCGGGAACCCTTTAATTTGTTGCTGGCACTCCTCCCAGCTCCCGTAAATGCCCGGGTTGTAACCAGCCCACACCACGTAGTAGCTATTTTTGCTTTTCATAGTGCATAATTTTTAGGTTAAGATTACAAATACTTGCCCATACCTTTGTGCCAAGCGGCCGAGCGGATGGAACACCCATATTTTGGCCTCGCCGAATCCGCAGGTAACTGCCGCTTGCTCATGCACGTTTGTGCAAGCTGCATTGCATTGGTGTTTCATTGGTTTTTTAGCTTGATGCTTATGCCATGAAACAAACCATTGGGAAACAACATGATAATTTGAAAAGTGGCTTTTATCAAGGTTGACTTATTTCTTTCGGTTTTACCTTTCAAAGGTACATGATGATTTCTGATTAATACGCTGATGAATAAAAACTTTTAATGTATCACGGATATGAGGGATGATACAGAATAGGACAGAGTTTATCAGTAAAATTCGGCAATATCTATATAAGCAGTATGCTATATTCCCATATTTTAAAAGTTTGATTGAAAAAGCTAGTCAAAATCGGAGTAGAGCAAGTATTTTTTTCTGATCAACCTGTACTTAGCCAGGTCGTCCGACCATGACCTGCGGATTTCGTCGGCGTTCATACCGCCTTCAATCTGCCTTTGCAGCTCGTCGGTGCCGGCAAGCAGCCTGAAGAAGCTGTTAAAAAACTTCGACTTGGTTGGATAGGTATTGTAGGCGTAAACGAGCCACTCGATATTTATTGATTTTTTACCAAGAAAGTACTCCACAGGATAGTCTCTGAGGTCGATGCCGTAACACTTTTTACCCTTGTAGGGTGGATTAGTGCTGGCCCCCTTTTTCTCAACCGGTAAAAACCAGAAGTTCCTGAGGGGGAAAGCCGGGTATCCAAACATTTGAAATGGGTAATCGGTTCCCCTGCCCACGCTGACGGCAGTTCCTTCAAAAAGACCTAGCGATGGGTATAGCAGCACCGCCAAGTGGTTGGGTAAATTTGGTGATGGTTTTACCGGAAGGGGCATGGTTATTCGGTGGCTGTATCCTTTGCAGGGGATAACACTCAGGTTGCATTTACGACTCTTGGAAAGCCATCCCTCGCCGTTTATCATCAGGGCAAACTCACCAACAGTCATTCCATAAACCAGCGGAACAGGATGAAGCCCTACAAACGAACGGTTGGCGGTATCAAGCACAGGGCCATCAACATAAAATCCATTGGGATTAGGCCGGTCAAGCACTATTAACCTGACGTTGTTGATGGCACATGCTTCCATCATGTAGTGTAGGGTTGATAGGTAGGTGTAGAACCTCACGCCAACATCCTGCAGGTCGAAGAGCACCACCTCAATATCGCGAAGTTGCTCCTTGGTGGGCTGCTTGCTACCACCATAGAGCGAAACAACAGGCAGTCCTGTTTGGTAGTCGGTACTGCTTGCAACAGGTATTCCCGCTTCAAAGTTACCACGGAAACCGTGCTCCGGGCTGAAAATTCGCCTCACCTTTACACCTGATGACAGCAGGGTGTCAACCAGGTGCACTCCTTTCACCAGCGAGGTGTGGTTGGCCACCACAGCAACGTTTCGCCCCAAGATTTCGGGAAGGTACTCCGGCACCTGCTCCGATCCGGCTTCAACGGTAGTTTTGTCCTGTGAAGTTGCCGCCAAAAAGTTGAAAATAAGCAATATGGTTGGAAAAAACTTCATAGGATGGCGAGTTGTTGCTGATTCTGATAGTTTAAATAGTCCGGAATGCTTAGGGTAGCGTAGATATGCATTTGGATAGGATACCTTAAATGCCAAGTTTAAAACCCTTGTGCTAAAGTAGAAATATTTTTTGATTCCGCCTAGTGAAGCTGAAGTACATGGTTTATAAAGCACAAAAAGGGTGGTTCTGCAAGCCACCCTTTATTTTGCACTTATTTCAAGTTCTGCTAAAGCTTACGACCGGGATACTGCTTAAGGGCTACCTCGAGACATTCCATGGCATTTCTCAAATCCTCGGTGTTCAGCACGTAGGCAATACGCACCTCGTTTTTACCCAATCCTTTTGTGGAGTAAAAACCGGTTGCAGGAGCTACCATGACGGTTTGGTTCTTATACTCAAAACTTTCGAGGAGCCACTGGGCAAACTTATCGCTGTCGTCAATTGGCAGCTTCACAACGCTGTAGAAGGCTCCTTTTGGTTTGGGGCAGTAAACCCCCTCCATCTTGTTAAGGGCATCCACCATGAAGTTACGACGGTTGATATACTCGTCATATACCTCCTTAAAATACTCTGGTGGCGTGTTGAGGGCAGCTTCGGCAGCAATTTGCCCGAAGGATGGCGGTGAAAGCCGTGCCTGTGCAAATTTCATGGCGGTTGCAATCACTTCCTTGTTACGTGAAATTAAGGCACCAATCCGAACGCCACACATGCTGTAGCGTTTGGAAACGGAATCAATTAGGACAATGTTGTTATCAAGCCCGGTGAGCCTCATCACCGAAAAATGGGTATTCCCGTCGTAGCAAAATTCACGGTACACCTCATCGGAGAATAGGTAGAGGTCGTGCTTCTTAACAATGGTTGCCAGCTGCTCAATTTCCTGTTGGGAGTAAAGGTATCCGGTGGGGTTGTTGGGGTTGCAGATAATAATGCCTTTGGTTTTAGGTGTGATGAGCTTTTCAAACTCCGAAATTGGGGGAAGCGCAAAGTCGTTTTGTATGGACGAAACAATGGGTTTAACCACAACTCCCGCCTGTAGGGCAAAGCTGTTGTAGTTGGCGTAGAATGGCTCGGGGATAATCACCTCGTCACCCGGGTTCAGGCAGGACATCAGTGCAATGGTAATGGCTTCTGATCCCCCTGTTGTAACGATGATGTCGTTGTGGGTGATGTCAACGCCAATCCCCTTATAGTAGCTGGCAAGCCCCTTGCGGTAGCTTTCGTTTCCTGCCGAGTGGCTATACTCAACCACTTTTAGGTCGTGATGTCGAATAGCCTCAAGCGCTACCTGAGGAGTAGGAATATCGGGCTGTCCAATATTCAGGTGGTAAACCTTACGCCCCTTTCGTTTTGCCTCTTCGGCAAAAGGAACCAGCTTTCGGATTGGAGAAGCTGGCATAGCCAGCCCCTTTTCGGATATTTTTGGCATGTCTTTATGTGATTTGGTTTGTAATCTATTGATGTGGTGCAGGCTCGTTTGGTTTAACCTCACCCTTAATTACTAGCATAACCGGACTGGTTTTGGCGTTGGAGAAAACGCGTATGCTTTTCTGGAATGTTCCAACTATGGCTGTGTTGTACTTAACGGTAATGGTTCCCTTTTCGCCTGGCTTAACAGGATCCTTGGCCCACTCCACAACCGTGCAGCCGCATGATGCCGAAACATTACTTAAAATCAAGGGTTGTTTCCCGGTGTTCGTAAACTCGAATTTACGGGTTCCATCTGAATTTACGGCAACTACCCCGTAGTCGTACTCCGTTGATGTAAAGGTAATTTCAGGAGCATTTTCGTCCACCTTTTCGGTGCTTTGTGCATTAACCATTGTGCTGCAAGCTGCGGCCAACAAAATGGCGAAAAAAATTCTTTTCATCGTAATCTCGTTTTAGCAAAAAGTTAAACAATATATTGTAAGGCACACTTTTTATCAGAGGAGCTTTAGGCTGAGTTGAAATTGCACGAAGTTGGCAGTGCATTTCAGGTTGCAAAGTTAGGGTTCTTTTAGCTATTTGGTTTAAACTACTGTTAATAAATGTAATTGTACAATCCCACAGCTGGGCCAAGGCTACAACTTGATAAAGAAGTGCACTGGGTTGGGCAAAGTTTAGCAAAGCGTTCATCCGTCGAGCTATTCTTTTAGGCTGCGACCATTTTTTTAGTTGTTTTATGTTTGGCTGAGGCTATAAAAAGTAATAAACAATTCGTAGTCTGCGGTTGGTTGCACCGCCGTTGGGCTATCGAAAGCGGGATCAGCCTGCTATTCTTGAAATGACATACGGTGGAAAACTTACAATTAGCTATATTTACAGGGCAGAGCCCGAAGAGATAGATACGACCGAGGCACACAGCCTAATCCAAACAGGGAATCTGCTAGATCTACTTTTCTGAAATCAAGGGTAGGTTTCTTTGGTTTTTATGGGATGCTCGGATGTTAGCAGATGTAGAATAGCAATCGGTGGCTAGAGGCCGGTAAGCCGCTTAATTTCATTCAGCTTGTTTAGCGCCTCCAGCGGGGTAAGGTTGTTGATGTCCAGCGTTTTAATCTGGTCGCGAATCTGCTTCAGCACGGGGTCCTCGAGCTGGAAGAAGCTCAGCTGGTAACCCTCCCTCCGGGTTCCAATTTCTGCTACCGGTTTATGTAGAGTTTCATTCTGTTGCGATTTTTCAAGTTCTGCAAGTATTTCGTAGGCCCTTTTAATCACGCTGGGTGGCATGCCGGCCATACGCGCAACGTGGATGCCAAAACTGTGCTCGCTTCCGCCGCGAACGAGCTTGCGCAAAAAGATTACCCGGTCGTTGAGTTCCTTTATGGAGACGTTGTAGTTCTTCACGCGGGGGAAGGTGGACTCCATTTCGTTCAGCTCGTGGTAGTGGGTGGCAAAAAGGGTTTTAGCTCTGGCGTTGGGATGCTCATGCAGGTATTCCACAATAGCCCATGCAATGGAAATGCCATCGTATGTTGAGGTTCCCCGACCTATTTCGTCAAGAAGCACAAGGCTACGGGACGAGAGGTTGTTGAGAATACTGGCGCTTTCCTGCATTTCGACCATAAATGTTGACTCACCGAGCGAGAGGTTGTCGGAGGCACCAACCCGGGTAAAAATTTTATCAACCAGCCCAATGCTTGCAGCTTGCGCCGGAACAAAACAGCCTATCTGGGCCATGAGAACAATCAGGGCGGTTTGCCTGAGCAAGGCTGATTTTCCTGCCATATTTGGTCCGGTAACAATAATAATCTGTTGCTCGGTAGTGTCGAGGTAGATGTCGTTGGCCACGTACTCCTCGCCTGCCGGTAGCATGCGTTCAATCACCGGATGCCTGCCCTGGGTTATTGAGATGGCGTCGCTCTGGTTAACTGTTGGTTTAGTGTATCCGTACTCATGGGCGCAGCTTGAAAACGACAGTAAGCAATCGAGCTGGGCAACAAGGTTGGAGTTTAGCTGAATGGAGGGGATGTACTCGCCCAAGTTGTGGATAAGATTCAGGAAAATTGACTGCTCAAGGGATTGGATTTTCTCCTCTGCACCCAGAATTTTCTCCTCGTATTCCTTAAGCTCCTGGGTAATGTAGCGCTCTGCCGAAACAAGGGTTTGCTTACGTATCCAATCGGCTGGAACCTTCTCCTTGTGGGTATTCCTAACCTCGATGTAGTAGCCAAATACGTTGTTAAAGCTAACTTTTAGCGAGGGTATGCCAGTTCGTTCAGCCTCTCGTTGCTGTAAATTCAACAAGTAATCCTTCCCGGAGTAAAGGATGCTACGGAGTTCATCCAGCTCGCTGTTAACGCCGTTGGCAATAACAGCTCCCTTGCCCAGAAGCGGGGGTGGATCGGCAACAATCTCCCTTTCAATCCTTTCGCGAATTCGGGTGCAAAGGTTTAGCTGCTCCCCAATGCGCAAAAGGGTGGGCTCGCCCGATTCATCGCAGGCCTTCTTTACGTCTGCAAGTAGGTTGAGCGAATTTTTCAGCTGAACTATCTCTCGGGGGGTAATACGACCAACGGCGGCTTTTGATATAATTCGCTCGGTGTCGCCCATACCCCTTATTCTATCCAGCAGTGTACTTCTTAAATCGGGGTTATTGAAGAAGTAATCCACCATGTTGAGCCTGTCATTAATGGCATTCAAATTCTTCAAGGGTAGCGAAACCCATCGTTTTAATAACCTACCACCCATTGGCGATGCGGTTTTATCAATAACCTCGATGAATGTTTTAGCCCCCTCGTTAATGGAGGTGAACAGCTCCAGATTTCTTGAAGTAAAGCGGTCAACCCAAACGTAGTTTTCCTCATCAATTCTCGAAATGCTTGAAATATGCTCAGCTTGGCTGTGTTGCGTGATGTCAAGGTAGTAGAGTATGGCTCCCGCCGAGATTACTCCCAGTTTTAAGCTATCAATTCCGAATCCCTTGAGCGAGGTTGTTTTAAAGTGGTTAAGGAGTTTTTCGCGAGCGGCATCCTCGCTAAACGCCCATTCATCGAGCCGGGTGGTGTAATACTTATCGCCGAAATGTTCGGTAAACTCGCGCAGTTTCGAGCGTTCAACCAGCACCTCTTTGGGTTTAAAGTTGCTTAGCAGCTTATCAATGTAATCCATGTTGCCCTCGGAGGTTAGGAATTCACCTGTTGATATGTCGAGGAACGAGATGCCAGCCAACTTCTTATCCAGGTAAATGCAACCCAGAAAGTTGTTTTCCTTATGCTCAAGTATGGTTTCGTTGTATGCTACACCGGGCGTTACCAGCTCGGTGATGCCCCTTTTCACAATGGTTTTGGCCAGTTTTGGGTCTTCCAGCTGGTCGCAAATGGCAACCTTATAGCCTGCCCTAACGAGTTTTGGGAGGTAGGTATCGAGGGCATGGTGCGGAAATCCTGCCAGCTCCACAAAAGAAGCTGCTCCGTTGGCCCTTCGGGTGAGGGTTATACCGAGAACGCCTGATGCCAGGATGGCATCCTCTCCAAAGGTCTCGTAGAAATCGCCCACCCTAAAGAGTAGCACTGCATCGGGATGTTTCTGCTTAATGCTAAGGTACTGCTTCATCAGGGGTGTTTCCACCATGCCCTTATTCCTGCCTTCGTCCAAGGTGTTTGCTTTTGTTTATCCACAAAATTATCAAATCCTCACCAAGTTTCAGCTTAAAATGTAACATTTTGGTAAACCGGATTAGCAGTTTTAATCTGATTAAATGAGTAGGGGCAATGGGATGAAAAAGGGCTATACCTTCGGAATTTTTACACCTTTTCGGCGTGTGAAGTAAAGCCCCGTAAAGGTTAGGAGGCCGTTCAGGATTACCAGCTCAAATCCGAACTCGTACCCGCCAAAAAGTTCCTTGGAGTATGTGCTTAGCAATAAACAGATGATGGGCGACAGCAGGGCTATTAGCGGAACCAGCTTATCGTTTGTTTGAAAACGGGTGAACATGCCAAAAGCGTATAGTCCAAGAAGGGGGCCGTAGGTGTAACCAGCTACGGTAAAAATGGAGTCAATTACACTTCGGTCATTAAATGCGTTGAAGATAAGAATTACGGCTACAACAACAGCAGATATCATTAAATGAACCCGTTTCCGCACCTTTTGAAGTGTAGCCTCATCCATGTCCTTTGTGTTGAGGATGTCTATAGTGAACGAGGTGGTAAGAGCAGTAAGGGCTGAGTCGGCGCTGGAGTAGGCAGCAGAAATCAACCCCAGCACAAAGAGAATTCCAACAACCGGTGAAATGTAGCCTTGCGTGGCTATAATGGGGAATAGGTTGTCGGTTTGGGCGGGTATGCTTATTCCCTTTACCTCTGCAAATTTGTATAGCAGAACTCCCAGCGAAAGGAAAAGGAGATTAACGGGGAGGAAGGCAAACCCGTACCAGTACATGTTTTTCTTGGCGTCGGAGTAGCTTCGGCAGCTCAGGTTTTTCTGCATTTGGTCCTGGTCAAGGCCGGTCATAACTATTGTGATGAACGCTCCTCCAAAAAACTGCTTAAGGAAGTGAAACCGGTTGTTGATATCGTCGAAAAACCAGATTCTGGATAGCTCGCTATGGCTTATGGTGCTTACTATCCCTGAAAAATTCAGGTGTAGCTCTTTGGCAATGAAAAAGATAGTAAGGATAACCGCTACAAGCATGGTAATAGTTTGGAAGGTATCGGTCCAGAGCACGGTTTTCACCCCTCCTTTACGGGTGTAGAGCCAGATTAAAAGAATGGTGGCGGTTACGGTTACCCAAAAGGGAATGCCCCACGCGTCGAAAACCGTAAGTTGGAGCACGCTCGAAACGATGAACAGCCGGAACGCCGAGCCAATTATCCTGGATACCAGGAAAAGAACCGCTCCGGTTTTGTAGGAGTAAAACCCAAAGCGTTTGTCGAGGTAGGTGTATATTGATGTTAGCTGAAGCCGGTAGTATAATGGCAGCAGCACGTTGGCAATAACAAAGTAGCCGAGGAGGTAGCCCAGCACCATTTGCAGGTAGGAGAACTGGCTGGTTCCAACCCATCCGGGAACCGAAATAAAGGTAACTCCCGAAATGGATGTTCCTATCATGGCGATAGCCACCAGGTACCAAGGCGAGCGCCTGTTACCAATAAAAAACGACTGGTTATCGGAACGCCTGGAGGTGAAGTAGGAAATAATAAAGAGTGCTGTGAAGTAGCAGACAATCAGAATGATAATTGCAGTTGACGACATAAACTCCTGGTTTTAGGCGCTGCAAGTTTAATCAATTTAAGCCAAAATATGCTAGGGTTCGGGACAGCGGTTTTTGATTAGGTGAATGGGGATTCGTTTTATACTGCTCATCCGCCAAGCATAAATTCCAAAATTTTGTTTTATGCTTGGGTAATTCTTTCAGGTAATCTCCTGCTTGAAGGGATAAAGCTGGTATTTCATCTTATTTTCCTTTAATACGGGGAGGAATTTGCCATTTAATTCTAAATTCATGTAGATTTGTGGAAACTTTAAATTTTATCGAACCCAACTTTCCGATTGTGAGTGGCTGTGTCCCAAGTTGAACATGGGAATAGCCTAAGGGAGTACGAAGTGCCAAAAAAATTGATGGTTGCAAGGCTGTTGATAAAAATGAATAAAGAATAGAGTATGAATGTCCAGTCATATCCCTCAAAGTTGCTGGAAACTGCTGTTGAAGAATTTTCAAAGTTCCCCGGAATAGGCAGGCGTTCGGCCCTGAGGTTGGTGCTCCATCTGCTACGTCAGGACATAGAGGATGTTGATAGCTTCACCAGGGCCATAACCGATCTGGGTCATAATGTGAAGTACTGCAGGGTGTGCAACAATATATCCGATACGGATACTTGCGGCATTTGCTCATCGCCCCATCGCGATGCGGGGCTTATTTGCGTGGTGGAGAGCATTAAGGAGGTCATGATGATTGAGAGCACCCACCAGTTCAACGGGTTATACCATGTTCTTGGAGGCGTGATAAGCCCCATGGAGGGGATTGGCCCTGCCGACCTGAGCATCGAAAAGCTGGTTGACCGGGTAAACCAGGGAGGAGTAAGAGAGGTTATAATGGCTCTTAGCGCTACCACCGAGGGCGATACCACTAATTTTTACATCTTTAAAAAGTTGAAGGACAAGCCTGTTTTATTCTCCACGTTGGCACGAGGGGTGGCTTTTGGTGACGAGCTGGAGTTTACCGACGAGGTAACCCTGGGCAGGGCAATCCTCAACAGGGTGAAGTTCGATGCTTCTATCCCGGATTAGCTAGAGGAAAAATTTGTTTTGGCATCACGAATTTTGGTGTAACTTTATGATTGGTAATTTGGTAAAACATATCATCCAGCAAATCCCTTTAGCTATGGGAAATCGATTTACACGCATTCTCCTGCTACTCCTTATTTCTAGCCACAGTATTGCCCAAACCAGCTTCAACGAGCTGGTAAGCTCGGCAAACCTGAACTTGAAGGAAAAAAACTATAAGGCTGCCGCCGATCAATTCAAAAAGGCCCTTGAGATTCAACCTGACGATACCGTTGCCCTACAGGGGGTAATCAAATGCTACACTCTTTCGGAAGATTACAAGAATGCCCAGCGGTATGCCGATATTGCACTTGGCAAGTTCCCTACCTATCCCGAGTTTCACCTGTTGCAGGGAATTATATACAACCTCAAGGGCAACCATGAGGAGGCTATTTCTGCCTTTTCCCACGCGCTGGAGCTTAAACCCTCCAACCGAACGTCCGTACAGATCCTGATGAACAGGGCTTCTGCTGAAATCAGGCTGGACAATTTTACCGATGCCCTTGCCGACTACAACGCCGCCATGGAGCTCGATCCCCGCAATACCAGCATCTATACCTACCGGGGGTTGGTTAACTTTAGGCTTGGCTTCTACATTGATGCCGTTAACGACTACACCAACGCGATTGATCTTGAACCAAACTCTGCCCTTACCTACTACAACAGGGGTATGACCTACCTGAAACTTTCCGAAAAGCAGAAAGCCTGCGCCGATTTCCACATGGCCTGCAAGCTGGGCGACATGAATGCCTGCAAGATGATTTTAACCGAGTGCGGGGGTAGGTAGGGCTATTTCGGAAAAAACTAGTTTTACATGTAATTCATCTTCCCCAAAGCTGAATGTTCAACTCTTTTTTCTGAATATTTTTGAAATATGCTAATTTTGTTTGAACATTTGAACCATGATTAGATGAATTATACTATAGATCACAGCAGCTCCATACCACTTCATGTCCAGGTGGAGAATCTGCTTCGGGAGATGATAAGGGACCCCGAGTTTGCAAACGGAAAATTTCTACCCAACGAGGTTGATTTAGCAAAGCGTCTAGGTATTTCTAGAAACACCTTGAGGCAGGCTACCAACAAGTTAACCTATGAAGGATTGCTTGTTCGAAAGAAGGGGGTCGGAACAATTGTTGCCACCAAAAGTGTCAATACCCGTCTCATGAATTGGCCTAGTTTTTCTCAGGAAATGAAGGCATTAGGCATAAAGATTATTAACTATGAACTACATGTATCATGGGAGCAGGCTGATAAGAAAATTGCTGATTTTTTTAGAATCTCGGAAGGAAAGAAAGTTCTTAAACTTGAACGCTTAAGGGGGGGGCCGGACGGACCCTTCGTTTACTTTATTTCATACTTTCATCCAAGAGTTGGGTTAACAGGGAATGAGGATTTTAGTAAGCCTTTGTACGAAATTCTTGAGAAGAATTACGCTACTATAGCCCAACTATCCAAGGAAGAGATTATCGCTATTGCTGCTAATGAATTTTTAGCACAGAAATTGGGCATGAAACCTGGCGATCCAATTCTTAAGCGCAAACGATACGTTTTTGATCCTGGAAGCAGACCAATAGAGTATAATTTGGGTTTCTATCGCGGAGATAGCTTTGTTTACACTATTGAAAGCGAAAGAAAGTTATGAATATGCCACTTTTCTGAATGACACATTTTTGATAAGTCGCAAATAGTAAGGCAGATAATAAAATTCA
>Ga0208040_1003462_pt1 | contig 12820 bp, 20 predicted proteins | sample AD_UKC083_MetaG_FD_184431 | JGI IMG/M metagenome (GOLD analysis project Ga0208040, IMG submission 184431) | Active sludge microbial communities of municipal wastewater-treating anaerobic digesters from USA - AD_UKC083_MetaG (SPAdes) (version 2) | ecosystem: Engineered > Bioreactor > Anaerobic >... | reverse complement strand
CCCTTACAGTAATGTACGGGGTTCTTTTTTTAATGAATGTACAAAAATATTTATAAAAGTTTGTAACAAATTCAAATATTATTCGTATAATTGCATAGAAAACGTTCTTTAAAAATATTGGGGTATGAGTAGTGGTAACATTACTCGCAATAAGAAAGCGAAAGGTTAGTGTCGAACTTTCCCCCCAGAGTAGGCATACTCTGGTAAGCTGTGAGAGCTAACTACCCCAACCACATTTAAGAAGCGAAAAGCCAACCGTTAATGGGTTCGAAAGGACAGGAGAAACAGATAGATACTCTGACGGCAATGGTTACTCTGAGGACAGTTCGCCCTGTCCGATTAGGCGACAGAGTAAAAGAACCCCCGCTATTCCCCGAAACTCACCTTGTGCAGAATCAAAAAGGAATTGCAGGGGTTCTTTCTTTTTTACAAAAACTCTTGACTTTTTAATAAAAGCATTGTATCTTTACAGTGCTTTTTGTTTTTAGTGTTGTCCAAAAACTGCTCTCTATCCCATTGTATGATTCAGGGCAGTTTTTATTTAATGTGTTATATGGATGAGATTTGGAAAGATATTGAAGGATATGAAAAATATTATCAGGTAAGCAATCTTGGTAATGTCCGCTCTGTCGAACGAATCGTAATTGACAGAAAAAGTATTAGAAACTTTAAATCAAAAATACTTACACGAACTAAAAACACGCATGGTTATTTACAGGTTTTTCTTTCTAAGAACGGTAAAATAAAAACTTGTAGAGTGCATGTTTTAGTAGCAAAAGCATTTCTTCCAAATCCAGCAAATCGCCCAGAAATAAATCACATTAATGCAAACAGATTAGATAATAGCGTTTCTAATTTAGAATGGGTAACGTCAAGTGAAAATTCCAAACATGCTTTTAATATGGGACGACAAAAAAATACATTTAAACGTAAAGTATTTATATAATCTTGTAACATTCCTGATTCTTTTTCGTATAAGTATTAGAAACCAAAACACAAAGAAATGGGACAGTTAGTTTACATCAAAGCAAAACCGGGTACTGAAAAAGACCTGAACAAGAAGCTGAAGAAAGTCAAAATAGGATACGAATTCACCACAGCCAAAATGAATCAGGACTGGCTGGATGACATCAATACAAATCCAAAAGCTCATCAGAGACACCTGAAGCCGGAAGACAGAGACCTGACAATGGAAGAACTGAAGAGTATCTTTCCGAGATGGACTAATGAAGGTCTTCTGGATTTTGACGTAGCATTCGGAAGAACCAGCGATGCTGAAGCAAAGAAACTTGCAGAATTCATTGTAGCAAACAAAGATTCTCTGGAACATATAAAAGGTGGTGATTCATACCTTGAAAGATTTGAATTCACCCCGGAACAGATTGAAGTAATAAAAAGTCTGAACCAGCCAGAACCAGAACCAGAGATGCTGCCAGTGGAAGAGCAAACCAATCCTGACCTGCAAAGCGGTTTATTCCTTTGCAAATCATGGGGACTTGAGCCGTTCTGGGTTGTGTTTGGAAATGTTGAACGTCCCAGCTTCCTGAAGGTGAAGAAGTATAAAGACGACCTGTACAATAATCTGTACAGGGACAAGAAAGGACTGGCTTATATGCTCATCCCACTGCTGCCAATCAATAACAGACAGGTTGAATTTGTTAAGGAAGTGTACGAGCACGCAGCCAGTCTGGGTCTCCGTGAAAATTTTAACTTCATCATTCCTCTGATTTACGGACTGGACTTGGTAAACCTGAATGAAGTTGCAGCCAACTATAAAGAGACGTACACCCCAGAAGAGCTACAGGACAGGTTCAAAAGAGTCTTCCAGATGACCAGCAGCATATATCCTTACAATGGTTCGTATGGTTTCACTTGGAGAGATGACAAAAAAAGATTCGTGCCCACGGGTGGAAAAAGCATGCAAATTAATACTCGCTGCTCAATTCTCACTGCGCTGGCAAGGGCAATCGGTGGCAAGTATGCTGCAGTAATAACTTCAGAACTCACTGGTAGCCGTTACGTAGAATTTGAATTCAAATAAAATATTCTTTGTGTGTTTTAATTGGTTGTGTCAATGCGGTATGTAGTTAATCAGACTACCCGCATTGACTTTTTAATTTAATTTACTATCTTTGCAATATGAATGAAATTTGGATACCAGTTAAAAACCATGAAACTTATTGCGAAATAAGTAATTATGGTAATGTTCGTTCGATTAGAACAGGTAAATTAAGAAAATTACAAAAACATATTGATGGTTATTATTGCTTAGTATTTTACATTAACAATAAAAGTCGCATTAAATATCTTCATAGATTAATCGCTGAAACATTTATTCCAAATCCCGATAATTTACCAGAAGTAAATCATATTGATGGAAATAAATTAAATAATTCAATTGATAATCTTGAATGGTGTACTCATCGTCAAAACATAATACATGCATATGAAAATCAATTAATTAATCATTCATATGGAATTACAGCAAAATTAAATAAAAATGATGTGAATGAAATTAGAAAGCTATATCCATCTCATACACAATTAGAATTATCAAAAATTTTTAACATTTCCAAGTCACAAATACAGCGAATAGTTAATAACAAATCATGGAAGAATTGCCAATAAACACAAATTAGTGTCCGACGTTTGCAACCATTTTAATTTAAATTCGTATAAGTATTAAAGAGCAACACTTTAAAGCAAAGGGTTCGTGTTCCGGGGACACGCAGAGGGTAGACTCCAACCTACCTTATAGTCTGAGTTTAGACTCATTCTAAATAAGACCCAGAATGAAACATCTGCTCCCCAGATTCGTATAAGTAGTAAATTTTTAATTTAAAAAGTGATAAAAACAAAAACGCAACAATTTTATTTTAAAATGCCAGTAAAAAAAAATGTGGTTTTATGTAACAAATTCAAATAACTTTCGTATAATTGCATAGAGAAACACAAGTAATCATTTAAAAAAAGCATTATGGAAATCAACCTGAAACAATTAAGCACACAAAAGACAGAAGGTACGGTAGGCAGAACAAAGATGCGCCTCTCCGAAAACGCAACCTCAATGGTCTTTCAGATGTTCACCAAAAACATCTATTCAAATCCTATCGGTACGGTAGTGAGGGAAATTACCTCAAACTGTTTCGACAGCCACGTTGAGGCAAAAGTCAAAAGTCCTGTAATCATCAGAAGGACAATTGATAAGGCTGACAATACGCAATACATATCATTTATTGACTTCGGTGTTGGGATGTCACCTGACAGGGTTAATAATATATATGGTGTGTATTTTGAAAGCACCAAACGTGCCGATAACACACAAATCGGTGGTTTCGGTATCGGTGGCAAAACTCCCCTTGCATACAAACGTTCGACTGGTCATGGTGAAGGTGAATACGACAACAGTTTTTTCGTAATCACAAACTTTGACGGTGTGAAGTATTTTTACTGCATATCAGAGGGTGAGGAATGTCCTGAAATCTCCCTGCTTCATCAGGAAGCTACAAAGGACAGGAACGGTACAGAAATCCGTATTCCCATCCTTGAAAGAGACCTGAATTCATTCAAAAAGGAAATGGTTCGTCAGCTTTACTACTTCGAAAACATTATCTTCGAAGGGTTTGGAAATGAAGATGACGATTATTACAATCGCAATGATGAAATCCTGACAAACAAGTACAGCATTGTACGGGGTAAAAACTTCCTGTTCAGGGGTACTGAATATGCAAGTGAGATGCACGTTTGCTTGGGCAGGGTAGCATATCCGATTGACTATAATGTACTCGGTCTGTCATACAGCGATTACAGGCTTCCGGTTGCTATCCGTCTGGAAGTTGGCGAAATCAATCCGACTGCAAACCGTGAAACACTTGATTACAATGAGCACGCCATTAAGACAATCAAAAAGAAACTGGCTGATGCAAAGGCAGAGATAACTGAACTTCTTGCAAAGCAGTATGCAAATATTGTCACACTGGAAGATTACTTTAAGGTGAAAAACCAGTTTGGCACACTGACCTTTGCAAATGGTATCAGCATCAATGTTGGCAACCTGATTAAGCAGTCAGATGTTGACTTCTCGAACTTCAAGTACAGCTTTATGAAGATGCCGAATGACAGGCAGTTGTTCAAATTCTTCTTCCACGTCAAATCATACGGTAAGAAACCGTCTCGTAGCAGGTACACATCAAAATACGAATTTGAAGGTGGCTATGAAGAATTGCAGAGGAACAGCAACCTATTGTACATTGACGGTGAATTCAACCGTAAGGTTCTGAAACAGGCTTACCTGAAATCAATACATGACCTGTATCATATAATTGAAAACAGGGATATTACAGCCGGATTTGTACGTGCTGAAATAGCTGAACTGTTCAATGTACATCTTGACAAGTCAGTTGATGACAACGGCAAACCTGTTGACTTCGTGAAGTCTCTGATTGATATGCAGGAAGAATACTTTGCCATTGTACAAAGATTTGCGCAGGATTATGACAGTCTGGAAGTGCCGGAAGATTTTGTCCTTAGTCGTAAGAAGAAAGACGGTCTGTCAGAAGAAATTCGCAAGAGCAGTATTCCTATTAAATTCGTAGGACATTACAGCAAATCAAGGGTGAAGGTTCAGGCATTACTCAATTACAATATGCCTATCTTCTACGGTACGCAGGAAGAAGAACACAAACTCCGCAATATCTATGACATATATTGTGCGCTTTTTGACAGCAACGCAGTTGTAAGTGGCTATGACAGCTACGATAACAGGAATAAATTCTCAACAGGTTACAACAGCTATTATTACAGGAACAATAACAAACCTGCCCCGAAGAATAGCATAATGTTTGTTGTTGTTGCGCAAAACAACCTGAAATACTTCGAATTCTGCAAGAAAGCATACAAAGCAGATGAATTCTTTGCAAAGATGTTGTACAGGAAGGAAGATAAGGTTATGACATACTTCCAGACCTATGACCTGAAAAACGACTGGTCAAATATAAGCTCCCTGTATCGTTCAAAGAACTTTGGTAAGGTCAATGCTTCAATGGGTAAGAAAATCAATGAGATAAGAGACTTTATTGCTTCTCTCCCGAAGGTAAGTGGCAGGGATGACATTGGTTCTTTGAAGTCAAGTTTAAGCAAATACTTTGACCTGTCAAATATAAAGATGACAGCAGAGCAGAAACGCATCAGCAGAATGATTGCCGAAGTGAAGAAGGTGGAAGCATTGAACGACAAGACTTTAGCTTACATATACTTCCGCAATGATGATGAACTGGAAGGTGCTACCCTGATTGAGATACTTAAAAAAGTGATGGTGTTTTAAGCACCATCACAATTTTTTTGTATATTTGTGAAACATTTATAAATTTGTATCGTATAAGTATTAGAAACAAGTAATAACTTAAAAAGCAACAGCATGAAAAACATTAATGCAATCAAAACCGGAAACGTAGTTAACATCAGTATTGATGGCAAACTCCAAAAGAAAAACTGCGGTTCTCCGAAAGAAGCAGACGAGCTTTATCGCCTTGTGCTGAAAGCCAAAGACGACCCGTCTGATGCAAACCTCAAAGCAATCAGGTGTTACCTGAATGAGAAACTTCGCATTGCACTTGTTGCAGGTCTGGAAACTGACCCCGACAGTGGCGAAGTGTACCTTGCCGGATTTAACACTCCGCTCCCTGACACACTGGTTGAAATCATCAAGGAATACCATGAAAATGATTATCCTTTGGATGCAATCATCAACTTCTGGAAACTCCTGATGATTAACCCTGACACAAGGGTGCGCAAATCGCTCTTTGACTTCATTACAACCCACGACTTTGTTCTGACCGACAAAGGTTACATGGTGGTGTACAAAGCCGTATACCGCAAGGATGAAGGCAAACAGGTCAATACCCTGAATGAATTCGTTACCAACCAGTGGCTTCATGTGAAGAAAGATTGGGGATGCTCACCGAACAAGTATATGGTGTTCCAGTACCTTGATGAAGCCGACAAGTACGGTATCACCAAAGTGGAAACCGCCAAAGGATGGGATGAAGATGAAAAGCAGGTCAAGGTTCTTGGCAAACTTGGCGAAATGTACGCCAATGTCATTGCCAGTGAGAACAGCGAAGTTGCAGATGATGTTCCGGTTTACACGGATATGCACACTCGCACCATGAGCATTGTACTTGGAAAACCTGTACAGATGCCACGTACCGAATGTGACAGCGACCCTGCAAGGGATTGTTCATACGGTCTGCATTGCGGAGCAACAGCATACGTTGAAAGGTTTGCAAATCAGGGCAAAAGCATAATCCTTGCTTGTCTCGTCAATCCGGCAAACGTTGTGGCTGTACCGAACTACGACCATTCCAAAATGAGGGTGGCTGAATACTTCCCGTTTGCTTATGCAACATACGAGAACGGCAAAATCGACATCGTTGAGCAGTCATACTTCGAACTGGATTATCAGGAGTATGAGACAGAAGTACTGGAAAGGCAGATTGCCAATGTACAGGCAAACGAGCTTCCGATTGAAACTGCAATCAATGCAGAGAAGGAAGAACGCCCAATGTCCGAACTTATCAAGATACTCGAAACTCGACTGTTTGATATAGAGTAATTACTTGTGTTCTCTCACAAAACCCCCTGTAATAGTGCAGGGGGTTTTTAGTAAACAGTAATGCACAATTTAAATTAAAAAAGCAATGGCACGCAAGACAGCAAAAGATTATAAGGTAGAATATAATGCGCTTAACAGGCAACTAACTGCACTCGAAGCTCGTATAAGAGCAGGTTTAATTAATTATGCACAAACACATCCTGAAACTGCTGTTGCAATTGGAAAGACTTATTTGAGTAATAAAACTGATTTCGCAGAGTATTCCAGATTAGTTATAAGAGATACACCAATTGAGGAATGTCTCACCATTTTGGAATCAATGGAAGCTGAACTTGCAAAGAAAGACAGGTACAAACAAACTCGAATCGAAGGATTTTAATTAAAACAACCACAGATATGGAAGCAACAAGAAAACGTCAACTCAAGAAAAGATACAAGACCATGATATGGCTTGGATACATGTGCGTAGCATTCTTCGCATTGTTCCTGACAACCATAATCATAATCAGGAGAAATTCAACCGGGGATTGGACAGCACTTTGGATATTAATACTCCTGATGACAGGTTTACTTCTCCCGCTCATTGCAGGACTGATATTCGGAATGTACGCCAGTCTAAGCCGAAATGAACTACTCAGGTATAAACGAAACATCCAAGTATACCGGGCACGCAAGTTCGCTGTAAAGACCATAGAACATCTACAGGAAGGTGAAGTTCAGCAAGCTATAGATGAATACCTGAAATGTAACAACTACCCGGAAAGGTTATTTGACAACTACGTATACGGGATGTTAATCATGGCGTGCCACCTGTCCAAAGAAAACAAACACCATAAGCAGGGCATACACCGAATCAATGATGTGAAAAACAGATTCGACCCGGCTAAAGTAGAACTTTAAATACAACCACGTAACCAATTAAAATTAAAACACATATGGAAACAATTAATGCAAAAATCAAAGAACTACTCAAGGTCTCAGCAGTGAACCTGATAGGTGAAAAGGACTTCTGTAAGAAGTTTGACGCTAAGATGAAGAATCAGGAACGCCTGATGGACGAACTCAAGACACTTGCAAAAGCCAAGGGGACATTGGTGGGAAGGGTTATACAACTTCCGCATGCTGACAGCTATGCATTGTATCTTGTAACAAAGGTATCCAAAACCACAGCCAGTGTTGTATGGCTTGACTGGTGTGACGGATGGCAGGATGATATCCTTGATGCCGGGTGTGACATACCAATTGCCAAGGCAAGTGCACTTATAGGTAGACGTGACGCACTTGATGCAATGTTCAGTAAAACCAAATTTTAATATGTACGCTATCTCAAGAAACAAAAGAAAATACTCTCCGACTCCCATCGTGCGACTATCGATGGGAGCGGATGGTAAACAACAGGAAGAGATTGTACTAATCTCAACCCTGAAGAAAGCTGAAGGGGACGCAATGTCCGAACGCATTGTACGACTCCTGAATGATAACCTCTCATCTGAACCCGGCATGGGTTCTGAATACCACCCAGAAAAAAAATAATCAGTTGATAAAGTAACATTTTGTAAAACCAAATTTAATACTATATTTACACCATGAACATACACTACATAAAAGGAGACGCAACACGCCCAAGGGGAGATGGTACAAAGATAATCTGCCACATCTGCAACGATATCGGTGCATGGGGAGCAGGATTCGTTCTCGCACTCAGTGCCCGGTGGTCAGAACCTGAAGACTCATACAGGGTAATGTCCAAGGACGAACGTAAGCTTGGCAATGTATCGATAGTAGAAGTGGAAGATGACATTCTGGTAGCCAATATGATTGGACAGCGTGGCGTGGGTTGTGATGAGAATGGTCTACCACCCATCCGTTACACTGCCGTGCGTGCTGCCCTGAAGAGTGTAAATGACTTGGCTACCCAGATTAATGCAACGCTGCATATGCCACGGATTGGCTGCGGTCTTGCTGGGGGACGCTGGGAAGACATCGAGAGTATAATCAAAGAAGTAGTAACCGTTAATGTATACGTATATGACCTGAAGTAAAGCTGCAGATGGAACAACTTAACCAGAACAACCACAACAATTTAAAATAAAAAACATAACATGAAAAGACTAAACTAAGATACTTTATGGCGGTTGGCACACAGTTCATCAAGCATGATTTTAATCTTCCAGACCACAGTACTCAGTTACAGAAGGCAGAAGAAATCATAGAAAAACTAAAGGATAGATTCAAACACATACAAATAACAAAAAGCATTGACGGAGATAAACACACAGTACTATATGAGGAAACGATAAGGATACTGGATTACGTTGGAAACCTTTCCAAAGCAGCTTTCGATATAGAAGAAGAAATCGAAAGACTCTATACCATTCAATTCCAGCATGCCCCGGAACTCGGAAAGAAATTGTGCAATGACCATTATGAAAACATTCACCATCCATACACATTGCTCAAGAACCGTTGCTTCAAACTTCTGGAAGATATGGATGCCGAATATTATAAAGTCTGGAAAAAACATCCACCTAACTGGAATATATAAAACATAAGGACGCAATGTCCGAACCTGATTGATTTTTTGTTGTTTCCATTGTACGAGTGCTCTGGGAGTGGTTGCCCGGAGCACCGTCTTTTTATACCTACCCCAATGTCCGAACTAACTTACTGATATACAGACTCGCTAATTTTAGCGACTGCCATTGTCCAGATTGTCCAGCTATACCATTGTACAAAAAAAAATCTGGACAGATTGTCCAGATAAATGTCCAGATTAACTTAGACACTTACTTAGACACTATGTCTATGTTAATGTCCAAGTAAGTGTCGAAGTAACTTTATTATCTTAAATTGTTACATCGCATTGTACGCTTTTTTATTTTAGATTGTTACGCAATGTACGATTAGTCCATCCCGGTTATCTGGAAAGCAATGACCAGTACTTGGAAGTGCCATTTGTTTTTTATTCCTAACCTTCTACGCAATTTGTTTGTGGAATATAGCTCAAGCAAATGAGATGTCAATGTCCACAAACCAAAACCAGCAATGTACGCCAGTCCAATTGATTTATCCAATGTCCACATCCAGTCCCATTGTCCGAAGTTCCTTTCAGACATATAGAGTGCACCAAAAATAATTATGATTATTATCGCTGGGAGAAATGTATACCTGATAAAAGGTACACCAGCTTTCTTCCAGAACTTAACGTACTTGGGTAAACGATAAGCACGCATTTCCTTTTCAAAGTATTCTAACTCTTCCGTTGTGTACGGTAAAGTATTAACGTCAGTAAATTGTGTTGGCATAATAAACTCTTTTATAGTAAATACTTAATACCTACCATAATTGTTGGAATTCTTATCACCAAACTTTATTATGGCAATAAGTCCAAACCAACTGAAAGCAGTAAGTATTAATGCAATCACCCATGCACTCCACGAAAACTTCTTCCTCTTGGAAAACGTTAAGTCATCCATAGTAAGTACCGCAGCCATAAACGTGACCAGCAATCCAAAAAAATATACCAGCCAAACCCACCCCCAACCATGTATCTGATAATACGCTTCGTATTCCATACAATATTTTAATTTAAATTGTCATCATCTTCCAAATCAATATCATCATTGCGATGCTCTTCCGCATACTTAATATTTCCCCCAACCCATAACGCCAGTACGCTTATCCAACTAAGCAACGAAAGTAATAAACACGCAAAGAAGTCGCTTGCAAGTATGCGCTCATCCTTCTCCCTAAAACTCCGTACACCCATCCAGAGTGCAACAAAATATCCTACAAAATAAATCTGCCAACCTATACCCATAGCGCAAAAGTTTTTATTGTTAGTGTTATGCTTAGTGCTACAAATTATTATTATAACAAAGATAATCATTATACGATAAGACGCACCATTTGTTGTAAACATTCGTCAAATAATTTAATGCATTAGTAAAATAATAAAACAACTTCGCACTAATGCTTTAAGGGGTACAAGTACGGGTACAAATAAAATTATAAAAAATTATAAAATCGTGTTTGTGAAAAAAATTCTGGCGGGGGGAAGATGCGTGTGGGGGGCATACATTTTCCCCACTTTCATCCATTTTTCCCCACATTAATATTCACACTTATATTTTTTAGCGTTTAACTCCCTGATACTCAGTATTACAATTTTCTATAAAAAAGTACAAAAAATTACAATGGAAATGGTTAAAGGTACAATAAAGTGGCATTATAGTACATATAACGAACTACTCGTTTGCCCATGTAATGCCCGTTTGCAGTTAAGTCTCTGTACCAGAATGTTTTAATGAATAAAAATTATTCAGTAGCACTCTCATATTTATCCCACTCTTCTTCACTACGTTCGGCATACATTTTATCTGCCTTTTCAATGAGTTTTGCAAGGTGAATAAGAGTATTAGCATCCAATGTAAGATAAGAATATCCATCAGTCTCTATTTGGACACACCCATCATTATTAAAGACGCATTTAAAACCATCGCTTTCTGCATCAACAATTGTGGTATGGATATTACCTGTTTTATCTACCTGTAATTTTCCGTTTTTAGGATATACCCTTTCAAGATATTCGCCTATGTAATTTTTTTCTTTTGCCATTGCTTTTTATTTTATAGTCCACCTTTCTGGCAGTTTGTGAAGTTTACAATTAGTTACTCAAAGAACTTTATTTGTGGTGCTGGTAGGAATTGAACCTACGTGGAGTCTTGTGGTACATCGGTTTGACCCTTCACCAGCAAGTTGTCTTGCCATCATCGACATACAACACCGTTTTTAAAGAGCGTCATTCATTTGTGGTATCGGCAGGATTCGAACCTGCACTTATTGCTCTCGCATCTCTTAATCAGGAGCTACCCGGTTAAGCTACCCATGCGACACAACCTGCTTCGACCTATATGGATTCGTCAGGGTTTCCAGTCCCCCACGATACCGCCTTCAACAATTTTTTAAAGAACTGTTTTCAAATACTTATACGAAGATAATTTGAAAATGTTACAAATTATTCATATATTTTTTTATAAATTCTTCGTCCAGATACATTTTATGTTCTTCCAGATATTTGTCTATGTCAAGTTTAAGGAAATTATCAAGGTACATTACGTCTTTTTTATTTATTGTTTCAATCCAACCATATTCTTTATCAAGTTTTTTAACGTGGTTTTCAAACATATCTTTAAAAACAAGATGCGCAAGTTTTTCAGTTGTATCACCTTCACCAGTAACTGGTACTCTACCAAAATAAAAATGCTGTTCAAGAAAACGATATATTTCCAATGGAGTTATCCAGATATATAATAAACCTGTAATGAATACCCAATACTTTGCTTTTGTTACTGAAAGTGCTGAAAGCTTTCCACCCATTTCAACTTCAATAAGGTAATTCGGACTATAATTAGATTTATAATCATTTTTAACTTCAATACCGTATTTCTTTTGGGGTAGCCAGATATCCCAATCGCTTTTATCTCTTTTCACACTTTCTGGTCTTGTACCGTCATCAATAAATGCGTCTGGTTCATCCTTTAATATTATTTTAAGGATTTCAACTTCTCCGACTTTTCCGGCTTTTAATGATTCAGGAAATTCTGACATTGAATTAATATTTTTTCAGGTTACAGTAATAATATGTTTCTTCTGTCTTTGGGTAAATAAGGACAAGGACTTTGCTTTTCGGGTTAAATGTTATTATTGTTTCTTCCGGTTTATAGTCCTTATCGTTTATGCAGTCATAGATATATGTTTTATCCATCTCTGGTTTTTCGATTACTGTGGTGTTATTTACTTTGAGTTGCAGGAATTCACCTTCGTAGTTAGCACCTTTGAGTATGATTTTGTTATTGGTATATTTCACGAAGATTACCGTATCATTACGATATTTGAACTGGATGTTCTGTGAGTGTAATGATGATAGGGGTAATAGTAATAATAAAAGCAGAGTTAGTGATAATATATGTCTTTTCTTAATCACTGATTTATTTTATTTGAACAGTCCTTTCAGGTATGTAAAAACATATCCAATACACATCAGGACAATTCCTGTGATATATTGTGGTTTGACAGTTGCCAGTGCTTCTTTCCTGAGTTCTTTCATTGCTCGTTAGTTTTAAAAATTTCCATTTCTATGTCACATTGATTTATGGTGATTCCTTTTTGTTCAGCTTTTTTGATAAAACAATCCAAGCATAAAGA
>Ga0208040_1003461_pt1 | contig 12825 bp, 12 predicted proteins | sample AD_UKC083_MetaG_FD_184431 | JGI IMG/M metagenome (GOLD analysis project Ga0208040, IMG submission 184431) | Active sludge microbial communities of municipal wastewater-treating anaerobic digesters from USA - AD_UKC083_MetaG (SPAdes) (version 2) | ecosystem: Engineered > Bioreactor > Anaerobic >... | reverse complement strand
TGAAGGGCGAACCGATCGTAGAGTCTCCGGTGGACGCCCTGAGGTGCTTCTGGGGCACAGGCCTGGACGCCCTCTCCATCCCCCCCTTCCTCATCGTGAAACCAGATCGTTTTTAACATCTGGACCTTGAAGTGGCCCCGGCTTTGTAGACAGCCTGAGGGGTGTTTTGCGTTAGACTCAGGCAGCTTCATGGTTTCCGGTTTCCCGGGTTGAGTATACGGCATCCGGAGTCCTGTATCCCAGCGAAGAGTGCATCCTCTCCCCGTTGTACCATTCCAGATACCTGCCCAGTTCGATCCTGGCCTCCACCATGTCGTTGTAGCTCTTCAGGTATACCTCTTCGTACTTCACGGTTCGCCAGAGACGCTCGACCATCACGTTGTCCAGGGCTCGGCCCTTGCCGTCCATGCTGATCCTGATCCCGGAAGCCTTGAGTACGCCTGTGAACTCGCTTCCGGTGTACTGGCTGCCCTGATCAGTGTTGAAGATCCCAGGGCGGCCGTACTTCTCAAGAGCCTCCTCCAGCGCCTCCACGCAGAACCTCGGGTCAAGCGTGTTCGACAGCCGCCAAGTGAGTACCTTCCGGCTGTACCAGTCCATGATCACCGTCAGATAGCACCAGCCTCGAGGCATCCTCACATAGGTGATGTCCGACGCCCAGACCTGGTCCGGCCGTGTGATCGCAAGCCCTCTGAGCAGATAGGGGTACTTCTCGTGATTCTTCGCCGGACGACTCGTGTTCGGCCGTGGACATATCGCCACCAGCCCCATCAGCTTCATCAACCGTCCGACTCTCTTCCGACCGGCCTTCATCCCGCGGCCCGGGAGTTCCTTGCTGATACTCCGCGCTCCCATGGACGGATGAGCCGTGTAGATCTCGTCTATCGCCGCCATCAATCCGATCGGCTCCAGATCCCTGCCGATCCGCTTCCGGTACAGCGTCGACCGGTTCACTCCAAGTATCTCACACTGCCGGACTATGCTGATCGATGGCTTCTCCAACTCAACGGCCGTTCTTCGATCGGCGGGCAGAAAGCTCTTCAGCTTTTTTTTTGGCCCAGTCCAGCTCGACCTTCGCCTGCCCCAACTGCCGGTGTGCTTCGTCCAACTCCCGCTGCAGCTCAGCCTCCCGGCTCCGAACCGAGCCCTCCGAAAAGATCTCCGGAGCCCGCTCCAGGAACTCGTTCTTCCACCGGCTGATCTGAACCGGGTGCACCCCGTACTGCACCGCCAGCTCCGCTATCGTCTTCTCTCCTCTGAGCGCATCCAAGGCCACCTTCGCCTTGAACGACGCAGTGTGCACCCGCTTCGGCATGTCCCCTCCCTCGAGAAGCCATGCCCAATTCTAACTACACCACCTGTCTACGAAAGGGAGCCTGCTCACCCGGATAGGTCTGATAGACGGCTCAGTTCGAGTCGCTTCTGCCACCATTCGAGCTTGTTCTTCCGTTCCCTCGCATGGGTCTTCCCCCATGGCCTGCCCTGACGTCCTCCCTGTGAGTTTCCCCACTCGAGGTACTCGTCTGCCACTTCCCTGAAGGCTCGCTTCATGTGTTCCAATGCGGATGTTGGAGGAGGTCTAAAACCGAGCCGTATCTGTCTGTGTTCATCTTCCAGCCGCTCGGCCATCTGCTTGGTTTCTGTTTTGCTCCGAGTTCCAGTGAAGAACACTCTTTCCCCATGGAAGTTGGTGTACCAGCCCTGATACTTCCCTCTTCCTCTCTTGTCCGCTCGGACTCCTGCCACAGCTCTCACCTCCTGAAGTCAACGAGAGAAACACACACCATCAGGAAATCTCCATGAAAATATCTCACAGGGCTAGACACCAATCCTCGCAAGCCTCGCTGCTTCAGCTTCAGCTTCTCGTTTAGCATGCCTGAGCCTCTCTTCGATGTGCTCCAGTATGCTCCTAACGGTCCAGCAGGGCTTGCCGCCCAATCGCACCGGAGGAGGAAACTCACCTCTTGTCACATATCGCTTGATGGTTTGTGGATGGCAGTTGCACATCTCAGCTAGAGCCTTCTCCCTTATAATCGTCTCAGGTTCAAGCTTTGCCAGATCCTCGAGAATCCCCCAAGGGGGCTTTCGCTCGATAGATACTGTCTGTTGCGTCAGTCCAGATCCCATACTTCGTCCTCTTCCGTAAGAAGCCGTTTAGCTTCTTTAATCGCCTTTTCTGGTGTTAGTGAGCTGTCTTTCTCAACTAGACAGACTGCAAGATCCATAATGTCGTCGGGAAAGGACGTATTCGCAGTTAGCTGATCCCCGACTCCTACATGTTTAGGCTCGTTGGTTCCCTCACTTACATGCTTGTCGTGGTTCTCTACCTCTTTCAGTCTAGAGTCTTCTAGTCTTCCAGTCTCGCGTTTAACTAGATCGTTGCAGGAGATGTAGATATCGGGATCCGGCGACGGATCGAACTCGGTGCCGTCGCGATGAGTTCGCAGATCAGCCACGGAAGGTGCGTGGTACGTGCACGGAGTCCTTTCACCAAGAACGCTGTAAACGTAAACCCCCATTACTGTTATGACCTTAATTCCATCCACGGGGTAGTCGATCCGTATCATCTCGTTTTCCTCGAGCTTCTTTAGAAGATCCCTCAGGGTGCTTTCTGGGAGATTTAGCTTCAATGCTGTCTGCCTAATGTGTAGGATGAGTTGATTCTCCCATAGAGTGACTCTAAAATGCTTCTCAGATGAGATCTTCGGTAAGTTAGCCTTCCTCCAGGCTGATGCGAGCAAGAAGGAATGCAACACGAATAGCTTGGGAGGCTGAACGCTCCAGAACTCGAAGAAGTCGTCGACGTCGATTTTAATGAATCCCGACATCAGTACGTGTGCCACCCCTCTGGAATCGAAAGGTTCTGTATTGGAATGGGAGGACTGTGCCTATTACCATAGAGCTCATCTATCCTCTTACTCCAGCACCTTCAGTGTATTCGTTGAGAACTGCGAGAGAGTGTTCGTCTTCATTCGTTATCTCCGACCAGGATTCATCTGTTTGAAGTGGCCCCGGCTTTGTAGACAGCCTGAGGGGTGTTTTGCGTTAGACTCAGGCAGCTTCATGGTTTCCGGTTTCCCGGGTTGAGTATACGGCATCCGGAGTCCTGTATCCCAGCGAAGAGTGCATCCTCTCCCCGTTGTACCATTCCAGATACCTGCCCAGTTCGATCCTGGCCTCCACCATGTCGTTGTAGCTCTTCAGGTATACCTCTTCGTACTTCACGGTTCGCCAGAGACGCTCGACCATCACGTTGTCCAGGGCTCGGCCCTTGCCGTCCATGCTGATCCTGATCCCGGAAGCCTTGAGTACGCCTGTGAACTCGCTTCCGGTGTACTGGCTGCCCTGATCAGTGTTGAAGATCCCAGGGCGGCCGTACTTCTCAAGAGCCTCCTCCAGCGCCTCCACGCAGAACCTCGGGTCAAGCGTGTTCGACAGCCGCCAAGTGAGTACCTTCCGGCTGTACCAGTCCATGATCACCGTCAGATAGCACCAGCCTCGAGGCATCCTCACATAGGTGATGTCCGACGCCCAGACCTGGTCCGGCCGTGTGATCGCAAGCCCTCTGAGCAGATAGGGGTACTTCTCGTGATTCTTCGCCGGACGACTCGTGTTCGGCCGTGGACATATCGCCACCAGCCCCATCAGCTTCATCAACCGTCCGACTCTCTTCCGACCGGCCTTCATCCCGCGGCCCGGGAGTTCCTTGCTGATACTCCGCGCTCCCATGGACGGATGAGCCGTGTAGATCTCGTCTATCGCCGCCATCAATCCGATCGGCTCCAGATCCCTGCCGATCCGCTTCCGGTACAGCGTCGACCGGTTCACTCCAAGTATCTCACACTGCCGGACTATGCTGATCGATGGCTTCTCCAACTCAACGGCCGTTCTTCGATCGGCGGGCAGAAAGCTCTTCAGCTTTTTTTTTGGCCCAGTCCAGCTCGACCTTCGCCTGCCCCAACTGCCGGTGTGCTTCGTCCAACTCCCGCTGCAGCTCAGCCTCCCGGCTCCGAACCGAGCCCTCCGAAAAGATCTCCGGAGCCCGCTCCAGGAACTCGTTCTTCCACCGGCTGATCTGAACCGGGTGCACCCCGTACTGCACCGCCAGCTCCGCTATCGTCTTCTCTCCTCTGAGCGCATCCAAGGCCACCTTCGCCTTGAACGACGCAGTGTGCACCCGCTTCGGCATGTCCCCTCCCTCGAGAAGCCATGCCCAATTCTAACTACACCACCTGTCTACGAAAGGGAGCCTGCTCACCCGGATAGGTCTGATAGACGGCTCAGTTCGAGTCGCTTCTGCCACCATTCGAGCTTGTTCTTCCGTTCCCTCGCATGGGTCTTCCCCCATGGCCTGCCCTGACGTCCTCCCTGTGAGTTTCCCCACTCGAGGTACTCGTCTGCCACTTCCCTGAAGGCTCGCTTCATGTGTTCCAATGCGGATGTTGGAGGAGGTCTAAAACCGAGCCGTATCTGTCTGTGTTCATCTTCCAGCCGCTCGGCCATCTGCTTGGTTTCTGTTTTGCTCCGAGTTCCAGTGAAGAACACTCTTTCCCCATGGAAGTTGGTGTACCAGCCCTGATACTTCCCTCTTCCTCTCTTGTCCGCTCGGACTCCTGCCACAGCTCTCACCTCCTGAAGTCAACGAGAGAAACACACACCATCAGGAAATCTCCATGAAAATATCTCACAGGGCTAGACACCAATCCTCGCAAGCCTCGCTGCTTCAGCTTCAGCTTCTCGTTTAGCATGCCTGAGCCTCTCTTCGATGTGCTCCAGTATGCTCCTAACGGTCCAGCAGGGCTTGCCGCCCAATCGCACCGGAGGAGGAAACTCACCTCTTGTCACATATCGCTTGATGGTTTGTGGATGGCAGTTGCACATCTCAGCTAGAGCCTTCTCCCTTATAATCGTCTCAGGTTCAAGCTTTGCCAGATCCTCGAGAATCCCCCAAGGGGGCTTTCGCTCGATAGATACTGTCTGTTGCGTCAGTCCAGATCCCATACTTCGTCCTCTTCCGTAAGAAGCCGTTTAGCTTCTTTAATCGCCTTTTCTGGTGTTAGTGAGCTGTCTTTCTCAACTAGACAGACTGCAAGATCCATAATGTCGTCGGGAAAGGACGTATTCGCAGTTAGCTGATCCCCGACTCCTACATGTTTAGGCTCGTTGGTTCCCTCACTTACATGCTTGTCGTGGTTCTCTACCTCTTTCAGTCTAGAGTCTTCTAGTCTTCCAGTCTCGCGTTTAACTAGATCGTTGCAGGAGATGTAGATATCGGGATCCGGCGACGGATCGAACTCGGTGCCGTCGCGATGAGTTCGCAGATCAGCCACGGAAGGTGCGTGGTACGTGCACGGAGTCCTTTCACCAAGAACGCTGTAAACGTAAACCCCCATTACTGTTATGACCTTAATTCCATCCACGGGGTAGTCGATCCGTATCATCTCGTTTTCCTCGAGCTTCTTTAGAAGATCCCTCAGGGTGCTTTCTGGGAGATTTAGCTTCAATGCTGTCTGCCTAATGTGTAGGATGAGTTGATTCTCCCATAGAGTGACTCTAAAATGCTTCTCAGATGAGATCTTCGGTAAGTTAGCCTTCCTCCAGGCTGATGCGAGCAAGAAGGAATGCAACACGAATAGCTTGGGAGGCTGAACGCTCCAGAACTCGAAGAAGTCGTCGACGTCGATTTTAATGAATCCCGACATCAGTACGTGTGCCACCCCTCTGGAATCGAAAGGTTCTGTATTGGAATGGGAGGACTGTGCCTATTACCATAGAGCTCATCTATCCTCTTACTCCAGCACCTTCAGTGTATTCGTTGAGAACTGCGAGAGAGTGTTCGTCTTCATTCGTTATCTCCGACCAGGATTCATCTGTTCCTTCTAATCCGAGGGGCTTTCCCATTAGTTAATGGCTTGCTCGGTTCAGGTTTCTGGTCTTCATTGTGAGTCATCTTTCCAAGCTCAGTCTTCTCTCTACACGATTTGGACTCATCCTGATCGACGAATCGGAAATCAGGATTCAAGGAACCATCACCTCGAGCCCGAGGGAGGTTTTCCAAGTGACGCTTTGCCTTTTCCATCGCAGAGATAACTGCGAGAATCCCTTCTCCGATGCCTCTGTAAGTCCGAAGGATGGTTCCCTCTTTCCCCATCCAGTTCTGTCGTGACGACAACCCAGGAACCATTTCTGAATCGATGAAGTCAATCAGAGCCTCTACCCCATCCGTTTCACGTATTTCGACGTACTTCCCCAAGATCATAGCCATCATATCGTCAAGACTTACCGACACTTCAGATGAAAGTACTGGAGTAAGTGCTTGCGAGAGTTCATGCCCTTCACTCTTGTTTCTTGGCTTGTAAAATGCATGTCGACCAGATACATACCCTGCCAAGGAAGCAAGCCGCATTGGATCGATCTGGAGGACTTCGGCTATCGAGAATACTTTCTCGAGAGAAGGAGGGGGCACACGAAGGTTCAGGATGTTAGACAGATATGATGGATTGATACCGAAACGATTCGCGGTTACGAATTGAGCTTCTCCTGGGAACAGAACGGACATCTGCTCCTTGATCGCGTCGACAAAAGCCCTAGATGAAGATTTCAGCGCAGAGTCGCTTGATGCTTTGTCAGCGGGTACTGTCCAGTTCTTTTCTCTTTTCGAGGACATTTCTACAGTTCCTCCCTTGCTCAGCCACGATGTTTCATATATGAAAATAATTTGCGAAAGATGTCAAGTCGACCCCAAGCACAAGTATCGCTCTCATAGAGAAACACTGTTGTACTGGAGCTCCACTCGAAGTGATTAGCCTATTCTGCACTAACCAGAAATCCCGAGACCATGCTGACGAGATTCGAGTAGCGTCAGCTGACCTGAGCCATCCAGACGAAATCCGGAGTAATGGACTGAATCGCCACGAGATCGCCGGAGGCTCAATAAGATGAGAGGATGGGGCTCTGGCGAATCAGAGAAGGTATCCGCTCGAGGTTCGTGAGCGGGCCGTGAGGCTCGCTCAGGGGAATACCGAAGAGTACGGTTCGGAGTGGTCGGCAATGAGGAAGCTGTCTATCGGAAGGTGATCACGAAGGGAGTCCATCCCTCTCAGATGCATTCCTGAGTGTGAAACTCACGACTCCCATTCTCATGATGCTAAAATGGGAGCTCGAGATTCGTTCATTCTAGTCTATCGTGATGCATCACAGGGATATATACCAGACTCTGTGCTAACGGGAAGGAGCCTCTATCTCGATGCTTCATAACGGAAAACACGGGATGTGCCCGTCAAGGTACCATCTGAAATTCTTCAATAGATCAGGCTCCTGTTCTGGGCATCAAATGCGTCAACACAAACTGAGGCATAGCAACACTTTCTCTTGATGCTAGGTCAGGTTCAGTACCTGCTGATCTGCTACACCGAGCGTTCTACCTAAATGCTAGCATCGAGCCTTAGGTCAGAAGCGTGAGCGACTCCACGATGATTCTCTTGCGAAAACGATCATCGGGCTCCAAGACCGCGCTGATCCATCATGAAGGCCCATGGCGCGGGATCGACCAGGTCGAGGACCAGACACTCGGGTGGACTGGTTCAACAATGTGAGGCTCCTCGGGCCAATCGGGAACACCCATCCGATCGAGTTCGAGAACCTGTACTATCAACGCCAGGAAGTTCCGGCCATGACGGTCGGCAACACGTGAACAACTCTCAGGGGAAACCGGGGCGATTCACTCCTGTCTACGAAAGGAAGCCTGCTCACGTGTTCCATGCTGATCGTTGACTTGCAGATGTTAGAGTACAAGACTATTCTGAACTTGTTCAGCGGGGCGTTGATGTCTTGATGTGCACCCGGGAGGCATTCCAGATAGCGATCACTTTTCCCATTGATGGACCACTGGCGCTCTTGATGAGGGTCAAAGTTGGAAAGGGTTTGAATGGACTTCAGTCCCATTCTTAGAGAGAGGATCCCCACAGAGGCTCTCTCTTTCCTGTCCGAGGGTGAGTTGGTTTATCATCTGGCTCTAGTAGACACCATGGCTGCAGGTAAACAGAAGGCGTCCTCCAGATTATGGCTGATAGTTACGACCCGTCAGGTTGTTTTCTGTGCCCCAGTGTTGAATGCCTCTGGTGGATACTCAATTGAGAAGGGTGCGATACCACTTTCAAAAGTTACCGGTTGTAGTCGAGCAGAGGCTAATACGATGGGCGGTTGTGGCTGCAGTACTAGGAAGGTGTATCACCTGAAACTCCTGATGGTCGGATCGACGATGAGTTTCGCTCTAGCACAACAAAGCGAAGTAGACCGTACTGTTCAGGTCATCACTTGCCTGCTTCAGTCGGATCGGGGGTCGTGATCTCTTCATTATTCGTGTGCACACTCGTGTTCCTTATCAGGATCTATCAAGTCGTTTTGTCTCCCTTTTTGGGCAGAGTCGGAATCCGCTGCATCCACTATCCAACATGCTCGAGCTACGCCATGATGGCTTTACATAAGTACAAGCCTCGAACAGCTCTGGTTATGACTCTTCAACGTCTCCGGGAATGCCATCCCTTTTCCGGTAGACCCTATATCGATTTCCCCTAGCCAGTAGAGGAGCAGAGCGCATGAGAAAGCTTACTTGCCCTGCTTGTGGTGAAGGAGTGGTCACCACCTCTTCTAGCGCGGATATTTCCATGATTCGGTGTCCCCATTGTGGATCAGCTATGGCAGGAATGTCAGGTGTTCATCAGGTTGGTCGAGTGAGAGATTCTACCAGATGTGGGTACTGTGGTAGCAGGATACCGGACTCCGATTCGACCTGTGGCGTTTGCGGTTGTAAGAACGAACCCACCAAGTTCAACCAACCAATAGAGACTTCTACTACATCTGCCAACAGTATCACTAAAGAAACAACACTCTCTAGCTCGACTTCAGTCGAGTCGAACGCCACCAAGAAGTTATCGATAGTGACTGGTATCTTGTGCTTCTTCATCCCCTTCCTTGGCGTCATACTTGGGTTGAAGGACCGGAAGATGAATCCCCGCAAGGCGACTGTTGAGATTCTATTGTCGATCTGCCCTACAATGATGTTCGTCATCGGTCACGTTATTGGGGCAAATGGTGGAAGCCAATCCAACTCCTCTCGGGATGTCGGCACATCCCAGCAAGGTGCGCCGACATTCAAGGATTGGATTCTCGATGAATTCGATCAATATGATGTTACATCTGTTGATATCGCTGGGGGGACAGTCACTATCTATTTTAGCATTTCCGACAACCTCTCAGAAGATATGGTTGTCGGTGGTGCGAAGGCCGATGTCATGTACATGTTGAAGGATATCGCCGAAAGCGGCTATGATTACTCTGAGATACGAATCATCGGCAGGTTCCCGATGATCGATTCTTACGGAAACTCTGAGATCATGAATGTTGTTGACCTGAGATACTCTAGAAGCACCATCGATAGAATCAATTGGTCTGGGTTCTTGTACGAGAATGCTTTCGCGATCGCCGACTCCAGAAACATCCATCCAGCTTTCCAGAGGTAGCTCTGGGGAGTATCCTCTATCAAGTGAGACCAATCTATCTGTTTCTGAACTAGCCTCAGCAGCTGTTCTGTGACATGGACTAATCGACGTATTCGGACATGGGGACACCTGATGAGCCGAAATCCCCTCAAAACTCAACTTTCGACCCCCGACCTTACACATTAGTGGGACCCTGGTTTTCGGGTAAAACGAGTAATCCTTACGGCGACATGAGCATGGCGCTCTCCGGCTTGACCAGGCGAAGCAGCTGAAGGATCTGAAGCGACAGAACGCGCGGTTGAAGAAGATCGTAGCCGATCAGGCTCTGGACATGGCTATCCTGAAGGAAGCGGCCTCCCCAAATTGATGAGCCCGGCGAAACGCCGCCGGGCGATCGAGCGTGTAATGGACAACCTTGGGGTATCCGAGAGGCGTGCATGTCTTATCCTTGGCCAGCACCGTTCCGCGCAGAGGAATGAGAGACGGCAGAGCGACTTCTCGCATGCTGTTACAGAGCGGACGATCGAGCTGGCCTGCGATTACGGCAGGTATGGGTACCGGAGGATCACGGAGCTGCTCTGCCGCGAGGGCTGGGCGGTCAACCACAAGCGGGTTAGGCGGATCTGGCGGCGGGAGGGTCTGAAGATACCCCTGAGGCTGCCGAACCGGAGACGATTGTGGCTGAACGGGGAGATCTTCGGCACCTTGACCGAGGTGCAGGCTCACAGAGATGTGGAGGCAGGTATACAACCGCATCTGGCCGTATAGTGCGTTGGGCTACAGGCCGCCTGCCAGAGAGTGGTCTCGAAGCTCGGGTTCGCACCACGGTTGCCTGCGCCTTTCTTCTGCCTGGCCATGACCCCCTCCGGCCTAGAGCGAAGAATGACCTAGAATCACGACACATCATTGCACGGGCAAGCCTTGGTTGACTGTGCGAAGATGGTCTCCAATCTTAATCGTTACGGTGATTCGACAGGTGAGTTGTATGAGGTTCCCGTAGGGGTTGTTGTGGAATGTCGAGCATGTGTGAAGTTAAAGAGCGAAGCCACTAGTGATCCATTTATTGAGATAGGGAGAAAGGAAGGGGAATCATGAGTACTCATAGGGTCTTATTCTTCGGTCTTCTCGTCGTGGGAATGAGCCTACTCTGGTTACCAGTGCTTGGTCTTCTCCTTGCGTCAGGTGACTTCTTTTCAATCGGTCATGAGTACCGGCAATACATCGGATTCATGCTTTCGATCAGCCTGCTTATCTTTGCCGTTTTGCGTGTGCACAGGAGACAAGTGCTAGGCTTACTCGTTCCGCTGCTCATTCTGGCCTGGTCTGAACACCTTACAGATCTGGGGGTCTCTGAGAAGCTCTGGATAGCAGCGGATATACTGGGTCTAGCACTTGTATTCGCTCTATTACCTAGTCACGCCAGAACTCCGACAGCCCAAAAGCTGCAGATTTCAGTAGCTATAGGAATGAGCATCAGTCTGCTTAAAATCGGGGAGATTGTCTGCGTATCGATGGTTGATGGGTCTCCAATCCAAGTCTCAAGCATGCTTTTATTACTAGTTCTCGGTGCGTTTTATTGCATCTGGATCTTTCTTGCGCGCCTCATAGCGGAGATGCTTCCTGAGGAGGCTTCTGTTCAGATGTCATCGACATAAGTGCAGTGATCTGAATAGATGAATCCCGACTATTTTCGCTGTTGATACACTCGTCGTTCGTTGACGAAGGAGTAGATGTGAACACCTTTCGAACATGCCCTTCATGTGGCAAGAGCATTGATGCGGGTTTTGCTTTCTGCCCAGCTTGTGGAAAAGGCATAGATACTGCGATCAAGGAATCTGGTCAGACGACCCAGAATCAACTTAGCGGTGGATTCTCATCTCGAAGAACCTTCTCGCCTGCGAAGCATCCATGGCTTACGCTTGTCGGGGTTCTTGCCATTGGTATAGGAATATATGGCATAGCGACGACCCGGAATAACCGGCCTTCCGCGCAGAACGCCTCTTCTGCTTCATCATCAAGCTCATCCTCCCAGTCTGGCAGTTCACCGCGCTTTGAGCTAGCCGATATATCAACTGGCTTCATAGTCTCTGGAACAGGCGCCTGGACGATGTACATGCCTAGCATTGAATTCACTGTGGTGAATACAGGTACAGTCGACATTAGCTCCATCACTCTCACTGGTCGATTCTACTCGGAAGAAGGAGGCTCCATCATTGGGTCAGATGTCTCAACGACGGCATCTAATATTCCGGCTGGATCATCGCGGGGTTCGTATCGACTTTCGTGTACAAATGGGTGGACGGTCAACGATGGGAATTGGGACGATCACCTTGCTTACATGAGAAGCCACAGATACAGTCCGCATACTGTGCAGGTTTTTACACGATGCAACGGCGGTGCAGAGACCCTATATGATGAGTTCGATATCTACATTCCATGATACGAGTCTCTGGTGGGACCTTCATCTATTACTGAACTCGCAGGGGTTAAGCGGGACAGAAGACAGAGGTATAAGTATCCATATTGCCGGTCTTGAAGTCTAGCGTCACTCGGTGTTGCATGCCCCCCGAAAACAGGTCCGGGCGTGATGTTAGTGTAGATCTGAGGGGGGAGAAGATGTGGCGGAAGAGGTTTACACCGGAGCAGATCATCTCGAAGCTTCGCGAGGCGGAAGTAGAGACCAGCCGAGGGATGACCGTTGCCGAGGTGGTGCGGAAGCTTTAGATAACGGAGCAGATGTATTACAGGTAGTGACATGAGTATGGCGGTCTCCGGCTTGACCAGGCGAAGCGGCTTGATGGATCTGAACCGACAGAACGCGCGGTTGAAGTAGATCGCAGCCAATAATGCTCTTAATCCGGTTATCCTGAAGTTAGCTGCATCCGATCTCCTGAGCCCGGCGGGGCGTCGCCGTGCGGTGGAGCGTGTCAAGGAGGTGCTGGAGGTATCCGAGAAACGGGCCTGCCTTGTGGTTGGACAACACCACTCGGTGCAAAGGTACGAGAGTCGGGAGAGCGAGCTGAATGAGCTGCTGACGCAGAGGACGATCGAGTTGTCGTCATCTCTGCTGGATCGCCTCCAACGCTTCCTTCGCCTTGAATGAAGCTCTGTGCACTCACTTCGGCATCTCTCCCATCCCTCGAGAAGACGTGCCCAATTCTTGCTACTCCTCCTGTCCACTAAAGTGGGGCCAGCTCAAGTCACCCGGCGCTGAGATTCCAAAGACAATCAGTATTTATTAGTACAGAATCTACCAAACCGGGCAGCCTGCGACACATAATACCAATTAATAGACGAGATATCTTCAGTAGCGTAACTTAGGAGT
>Ga0208040_1003457_pt1 | contig 12832 bp, 14 predicted proteins | sample AD_UKC083_MetaG_FD_184431 | JGI IMG/M metagenome (GOLD analysis project Ga0208040, IMG submission 184431) | Active sludge microbial communities of municipal wastewater-treating anaerobic digesters from USA - AD_UKC083_MetaG (SPAdes) (version 2) | ecosystem: Engineered > Bioreactor > Anaerobic >... | reverse complement strand
ATGAACTGGTTCAAACCGGCATGGGAGCAGCTTACGGAGGAGGAGCGCTACGTTCTTGAAACCTTCTATATGGATTCAGAGGAGAGCGGCGCGGCGCTTACGATTTCGGAGGAGCTGAACATTGAGCGCAGCAGCGCCTATAACAAAAAGAACCGTGCATTGGATCACCTGACGATGCTTCTCTACGGGAAAGCCTGAATGAGTAAAATCGTGGACAACTTATCTTGCGATTTTTGATAAAGTGATAGCGTGAAAAGCTGGCGGAGCCCTGCGGGAAATTATCCTGCGGGGCCTTTTCATGCCCTGGGAGGTGAGTCGATGGGCAGAAAAAACAGACGACGAAAAGAGTACATCAGGAGGTTACCGAGAGTGGTTGATATACAAAGTCCGAAAAGAATGGAGATCTGGTACGCGAAGCTGCCGATGGATCGGCGGACTTCCGTCCAGGGAGGGTCAAGGCCGGTGCTGATCATCAGCAACGATGTCTGCAATGAGCACAGTTCGATTATAACGGTCATCCCCATGACGACGCAGATGAAGCATCTGTCACAGCCGACGCATGTTTTGCTGGATATGGAGGACGGAAATCAGTCGATGGTGCTCGCTGAGCAGATCATGGCGATTGATAAAAGGCTTCTTGACCGGAAGATCGAGACCTGCAGGGATGCGGAAACGATAGCGAAGATTGAAAAGGCCGTATGTGAACAGGTAGGAATCGTATGATCGTTCTCCTCGTGCCCATCCTCATATTTGTTGCCATATCTGCGCTTTTGATCATTTCCATCGCATGGACACATAAGCCCATCTCCGTTTGGCAGATGGTAAAAGATGAGCTGCGAAAAGCAGCGGAAAGGAAAAGCAAATGAGAATTATTACTTGCGAACAGGTGTCGGAAGGCCATCCGGATAAACTGGCGGATCAGATTGCTGACGCCATTGTGACGGATTGCCTCCAGCATGATAAGAACAGCCGGGTCGCCATCGAGTGCCTGCTGAAAGATAATCACATCATTATTGCCGGTGAACTGACATCCAGCCATAAGCCCGATTATCGGACTCTTGTATATGGGGTGATGGACCGGATCGGCTGGGAGAAACTGAACTATGGTGATCCGGCACTTTTCGCCGGACCGGAAATCGGGATTCTGGTAAAAGAGCAGTCTCCGGACATCGCCCTTGGCGTCGATAAAGGCGGAGCCGGTGATCAGGGGATGATGTACGGCTATGCGACAAACGAGACTCTGGAGTTGTTGCCGATCCCCTATGTCGTGGCGACCCGCTTCCTGCAGATTCTGAAGAACCATCCGAGTAAGATGTTCCGGGCGGATGCGAAGGCCCAGGTTTCCTTTGACTATGACAGCGGGAAGATCACAACCTTCCTGTGTTCCGTCCAGCATTCCCCGGATGTGGAACCCGGAGATTTCCGGCACATCATTGAGGGCATCATGGTATTGGCGGCTACGGAGAACGGATTGAATACCGATTTTGAAAAACTGGTGAATCCGACCGGGCGTTTTGTGATCGGCGGCCCTTATGCGGACTGCGGTGTGACCGGCAGGAAGCTGGCCTGTGATACTTATGGCGGGATTGGACGGATTGGCGGAGGTGCCATGAGCGGAAAAGACCCGAGCAAGGTGGACAGGAGCGGTGCCTACATGGCCCGGAAGATTGCGAGGGATATTGTAAGGGCTGGTTATGCGGAGCGCTGTGAAGTCCAGATCGCTTACGCCATTGGTGTAGCCCAGCCGGTATCCGTGTACGTGGAGACCTTCGGCACGGAGTACCAGGACAAGACATTTCTGGAGCAGTACGTGCGGGACACCTACGACCTGACGCCGAGGGGCATCATCAACAGCCTGGGGCTCCTGGACGTGGACTACAACAAGGTTAGTGCCTATGGTCATTTCGGGAAGGAAGACCTTCCCTGGGAGCAGTGATGCCGTTCCGTCCGAACACACCCTGCCGACACCCAGGGTGCGCGGCTCTTGTACCCTACGGCCAGAAGTACTGCGAGGCGCACAGGTCCCTGCACCCAGAGGAGCAGCGGTCAGCAGCCAGCCGAGGCTACGGCAGGGCATGGCAGAAGGCAAGCAAGAGGTACCTTGAGGCGCACCCCTTGTGCGTAGAGTGCTTAAAGAAAGGCAAGTACGTCAAGGCAACCGACGTCGATCACATTGTTCCGCACCGAGGAGATCAGAAGCTCTTCTGGGACGAGAGCAACTGGCAGGCCTTGTGCCACAGCCATCACAGTATCAAAACCAGAAATGAAGATCAGAATCCGGAATACCGGTATTGATTTACTTTCTTGCTCTTTTCTCATACGTGAGGAAGCGTGAAAGTTCGGCCCCCTGGGGGGAGGTCTGGATCTCTGTAGAGTTTTCTCCTGGAGACCGCCGCCCCTCTCCTTCGCACAAATTGGATTTCAAACGGTGTATTGACCCCAGGAACCCAGGCCGGGAGGATCGCACAGATCGGGCGGCTTGAAATAACACCTTTTCAGGGCAGGACGCACAAAAAAGGTCCCAAAATGATAAAAATTGCGTTTGAATTCGTTTGATTTCCACCTATTTTCTTTGAAAAAATCAAAGAAATCAAACAAAACGGCCCGAACGGAGCCGGAAGCGAGGAGAAAAGATATGTATGAGTCAGTAGACAAGATGGTTTCGCATCCTCCGCACTACCATGCGGGCAACGGCATGGAGGTTATCGATGTGATTGAAGCCTTCACCGACGGCTTGAACGGGATCGAAGCGACGGATACGGGGAACATCATCAAATACGCCTGCCGCTGGAAGAAAAAGAACGGCGTGCAGGACTTGGAAAAGATTCTGTGGTACACACAGCATCTGATCGATCACTTGAAGGGAGGGATTTCCGATGGCAGCGAAAGACGGAACGAATCGCGGCGGTGCGAGAGCCGGAGCGGGCAGGAAGAAAAAGCCGCTGACAGATAAAATCCAGGAAGGCAGAAAAGCGATGGTGATGGATATCCCGGAGTTGGAAGCCGCAGAGATGCCGGAGATCAAGGAATACTTAAAGGCCGAGCAGCGCATGGGCGAGCTGCACGCTGCGGAGGTGTACGAAGAGGTATGGAAGTGGCTGAGCGACCGTGGCTGCATTCAGGTGGTGGCTCCGCAGTTAATTGAGCAGTATGCCATGAGCGTGGCAAGATGGATTCAGTTGGAGAAGATTACATCCGACTACGGGTTTATCTCCAAACATCCAACCACGGGCGCGGCAATCGCCAGTCCGTTTGTGGCAATGAGCCAGGCATATCTGAAACAAGCCAACCAGCTCTGGTTTCAGATATTCCAGATTGTCCAGGAGAACTGCTCCACGCCATTCCAGGGCAATCCTCACGATGACGTGATGGAGCGGCTGTTGAACGATTCGTTTTAAGTATGTGTTTTTTGTAGAGTAGTGCTTTGGAAGGGAGCGTAGACAGATGAACCTGATGGAAGGATTCTTAAAAGAGAATGTATTTATAGATTTCGGCTGCGATGTGCTTTACGGCAGCGGACAGGAATATGTAAATTACCCCGTCCGGTTTGGAACCGTGGAGTTTGAACTGATGTCCTCGGAGGCGATGGCGCAGATCGCCGACCGTATCCGCCTGGAGAAAGGCTATCGTCCCTTGCATCCCATGGACGGTTATTCCGATGAAACCTGCGACCATTACGGCTGGTATGATTTCTATGTCGGTATCAGTTCCCACCGGGCGGGCAGGACAGATAACTGCATTGAGTTCTGTGTGGTGAACGCAGACTCGGAGGATGATGAGCAGCATTACAGCATCGACCTGACCGAAGAGGAGCAGGAGTTTCTGTACGCCTGTCTGGACGAACAGTGCAGGAAATATCTGAAAAAGTCCTGTGAGGAACTGCTGACAGAAGCGGTAAAGGAAATGGAGGAAGGAGAAGGAACTGATGAAGATTATCAAGAGGGACGGGAGCGAAGTCCCGTATGATTACAGAAAGATAGAAAATGCGATCAGGGCTGCCAATCAAGAGGTGGCCGAAGAGGACCGGCTGTCGGATACGATGGTCGGTTTTGTTGTTGGCAGGGTGGAAAAGAACTGCGCCGCTCTGGGCAGGGCGGTCGGCGTCGAGGAAGTGCAGGATATGGTGATAAGCGAACTGGAAGGAGCGGAGCATTACAAGCTGGCACTCCACTACAGCGAGTACCGGCTGCGCCATGAACTGCTCCGAAAGCAGAACAGCACGGATGCCAAAATTCTCTCCATCCTGCGCCACGACAACGAACTGGCAAAGCAGGAGAACGCCAATAAGGATCCGGTCATCAACAGCACCATGCGTGATTACCTGGCATCCGAGGTGAGCGAGGATATCTGCCGGAGGTATGTGTTCCCGGAGGATGTGGTCGCTGCCCACGATGACGGTGTGATTCATGTGCATGACATGGGCTACGTTTCCGGGCCGCTGACCAACTGCGAACTGGTAAACCTGGAGGATATGCTCCAGAATGGCACGGTCATCACCGATACACTGATCGAGAAGCCGCATTCTTTCTCCACTGCCTGCAACATCGCAACGCAGATCATCGCGCAGGTGGCGAGCAATACCTACGGCGGCCAGACGGTGAGTCTGTCTCACCTGGCACCTTTCGTGGATGTGAGCCGTCAGCGGTATCGGAAAGAAGTGGCGGATGAATGCGAGGCAGTCGGAAAGTCCATGACGGAAGCGGAGATGGATAAGGTAGCGGAGATGCGTGTCCGCAAGGAAGTAGAGCGTGGCATCCAGACCATCCAGTACCAGATCCAGACACTTCTGACCACCAACGGGCAGACGCCCTTCGTCTCTGTGTTTATGTATCTGGACGAAGTGCCGGAGGGAAGGACAAGGGATGACCTGGCTCTTGTGATTGAGGAGACGCTGAAACAGAGAATCCAGGGGATCAAAAATGAATGCGGCGTGTGGATCAGTCCCGCGTTTCCCAAACTCATCTATGTCTTGGACGAGGACAACATCACGGAAGATTCCCCATACTGGTATCTGACCAAACTGGCAGCCAAGTGTACGGCAAAGCGGATGGTGCCCGACTATATCAGCGCCAAGGTAATGCGAAAGCTAAAAGGGGATGTATATCCGTGCATGGGATGTCGATCATTCCTCACCCCATCGGATGACCACAAATACTACGGCCGGTTCAACTGCGGCGTCGTAACCATCAACCTGGTGGATGCGGCGTGTTCCTCCGGCGGCGATGAAGAGAAATTCTGGAAGCTGATGGAGGAACGGACGGAACTGTGTCATAAAGCACTGCAAATCCGGCATGAAACGCTGCTCGGCACACCTTCCGATGTCGCTCCTATCCTCTGGCAGTACGGCGCAATCGCAAGACTCGGCAAGGGCGAAACCATAGATAAGCTGCTGTACGATAACTACAGCACCATCTCCCTTGGCTATGCTGGTCTATGCGAGTGTGTTTACCGGATGAAGGGCGTGAGCCATTCGGATCCGGCAGGCCATGATTTCGGAATCGCTGTCATGAAGTTCCTGAATGATAAATGCACACAGTGGCGGGCGTCGGAGAATATCAGCTACTCGCTCTACGGTACTCCGATGGAGTCCACGACTTATAAATTTGCCAAGTGCCTACGGCGCAGGTTTGGTTCCATCCCCCATGTGACGGATAAGAACTACATCACGAATTCTTATCACCTGCACATCACAGAACAGACGGATGCCTTTACCAAACTGGGCTTTGAGGCGGAGTTCCAGGAGTTATCTCCCGGTGGCGCAATTTCCTATGTTGAAGTCCCAAACCTACAGAACAACATTTCTGCCGTCCTCGCCGTGATGAAATTTATCTATGACAACATCATGTATGCGGAACTGAACACCAAGAGCGACTACTGCCAGGTGTGCGGCTTTGACGGGGAGATAAAGATTGTGGAGGACGACGGGAAGCTGGTATGGGAATGCCCGAAGTGCGGCAACCGCGACCAGAAGCGCATGAATGTCTGTCGGAGAGTGTGTGGCTATCTTGGAGTGAATTTCTTTAACCAAGGGCGGACCCAAGAAATCGCAGAAAGGGTGTTGCATCTATGAGACGCATCCTTGAGATAGGCATTGGGGACGTATTTGGCGATTTAGAGTGCATTGGCTCCCATATTAGAAGGAACCCCAATGGGAGTAACTCTACTGTTTATACAATGCGATGTTGCATCTGTGGCAGAGAGAAGGATATGTTGTCATCAACAATCCGGTTAAAACATGGAATTACTCATAAGGCGTGCGGAAAAGGGATCAAGACACTTGATCCTATTTTTTATTCACGTTGGCAGGCGATGAGGACACGTACTACAAACGAGAACTACGAACACGCCAACTGTTACTCTAAGAAGGGCATCGACAGTGACGAATTCCAGTTTTTTATTGACTTTTATGACAAAATGTATCCTTCCTACTTGGAGCTTGCATCACAAAAAGGCCCAAACAACACATCGCTTGAACGGATTGATAACAACAAGGGATATTCAGTTGAAAACTGTAAGTGGATTGATAAACACGACCAGCCAAAGCACACATCAACGATTGCAAAATTCAAGGTGTTCTTTCCTGATGGTCGGGAAGAGATTCACTCCAATGTTTCTGAGTTTGCACACAAAAATGGGTTGGACAGTTCAACAATTCTAGATTGTCTGCATGGAAGGACTAAAACTCATAGGGGGCACCGATTTGAGAGGCTAATTGAAAACGAGGTGTGATTCTATGAACTACTGCGGATTAAAGAAGATTGATATCGCGGACGGTCCGGGAGTGCGTGTGTCCCTGTTTGTTTCCGGCTGCCGGAACCATTGTCCGGGCTGCTTCCAGCCGGAGACCTGGGATTTTGATTACGGCGAGCCGTTCACGAAGAAAACCGAAGATGAGATTTTAGATGCCCTGCGTCCTGAGTGGATACAGGGCTTTTCCATACTCGGCGGCGATCCGATGGAGCCGGAGAATGTGGAAGTGCTGCATCGCTTCCTATCGCGACTTCGCAGAGAACTGCCGGAGAAAGATGTCTGGCTCTACACGGGATACACCTATGAGGATGTGTCGGATACAGAGATATTGGATTTCGTTGATGTGCTGGTGGATGGGCGGTTCATAGAAGTCAAAAAGAATCCGTCAATGGCATTCCGGGGTTCTTCCAATCAGCGGATTATTGACATTCTGGCGAGCCGGAGAGAAGGGAGAGCAGTTTTATGGGAAGAGAAACTGTGAAGGAACTTCCAATCATTGGAACCTACTGCCTGTGCAATACGGCGGCGATTTGTGTGCATGAACTAAATGACGATTCGGTGCTGGCAAGCATCAACGGCGACAGTCCTTCGCTGTGTCCGATTAAGGATCAGCTGACGGACGATGGGGAGTGGGTGGACGGATTTGTTTTTGGAGCGATGTTCATACCGTTTTCGGAAGTGATGAGAGTGTGAGGAGGATCAAATGAAGACAGCAGAATTAAAGATCCTGCCGGTAACCGTACTGAAACCGGCGGAGTATAACCCCAGAAAGAAATTGAAGCCTGGGGATAAAGAGTACGAAAAAATCAAGGCTTCCATCCAGGAGTTCGGCTTTGCCGATCCACTGGTAGTCAACTCAGACATGACAATTATCGGGGGACATCAGCGCCTCACTTGTGCGATCGACCTTGGCTACACGGAAGTACCCTGCGCCATTGTGGATGTGGACAAGGTAAGGGAAAAAGCTCTAAACATTGCGCTGAATAAGATTACCGGCGCATGGGACGAGGATATGCTGACCGACCTGTTGAAAGACCTGGAAGCCAGCGATTTTGACCTGGGGCTGACCGGTTTTGATGTGCCGGAAATTGAATCGCTGTTTAATACGGCGGATAAAAAAGTATCTGATGATAACTACGACCTGTCTGCGGCATTGGAGAAAGCAGCATTTGTGGAACGAGGTGATGTGTGGACGGTGGGCAGGCACACGCTGATGTGCGGCGATGCCACCAATGCCGATGATGTGGCCAAGCTAATGAACGGCAGGAAAGCAAATCTTGTCCTGACCGATCCCCCGTATGGAGTCTCCTTCAAAAGCTCCAGCGGTCTGACGATCCAGAACGATTCCATGAAGGATGAGGAATTTTATGTGTTCCTGCTTTCGGCATTTCAGAACATGGCGGAGCACCTCGAAAAAGGCGGTGCGGCTTATGTGTTCCATGCAGATACCGAGGGGTTGAATTTCAGGCGTGCGTTTATTGACGCAGGATTCCATCTCGCAGGATGCTGTATCTGGGTGAAGGATTCTCTTGTCTTAGGACGCTCGGATTACCAGTGGCAGCATGAGCCTATCCTCTACGGTTTCATGCAGAATGGCAAGCATCCTTGGTATTCCGACAGGAAGCAGACCACCGTATGGAATTTTGCCAAGCCGAAACGCAGCGCAAACCATCCTACAAGTAAGCCGCTGGATCTGCTTTCATATCCCATAGGCAATTCCACGCAGGAGAACGCAATCGTAATCGACACCTTTGGAGGTTCAGGCTCCACGCTCATGGCCTGTGAGCAGATGAACCGTGTCTGCTGCACGATGGAGCTGGATGAGAAATACGCATCCGTAATCCTCCGACGCTATGTAGATGATACGGGGGATGCTGACGGAGTGTATGTCATCCGTAATGGAGAGCAGATACCTTACTCCGCTCTTGTGAAAGAGGTGGCGCAGGTTGGCTGATGTGGAGTGCAGGCTGATTCACGATAATTTTCAGAACTTCTCCCCATACCAGATTCCAAAGGCGCAGCTGGTGATTGCAGACATTCCGTATAACATCGGCGGCGATTTTTATGCCAGCCGACCGGACTGGTATGTGGACGGGGATAACAAAAACGGCGAGAGCGATAAGGCGCACAAGGCCGCTTTCCACACGGACTACACCTTCAATATCGCAGAGTTCTTCCATTTCTGCACACGGCTCTTGAAAAAGGAACCGAAGGCGGGAGAGAAGGACGCTCCGTGTATGATCGTGTTCTGCTCATTCCAGCAGATCCCGTTTGTCATCAGTGAGGCGGAAAAGTATGGATTTAAGAAATATATTCCGCTGGTGTTCTGCAAGAATTATTCCGCGCAGGTTTTGAAAGCAAATATGAAGGTTGTGGGAGCGACAGAATATGCGCTGGTTCTATACCGTGGCAAGCTGCCGAAATTCCGAAACAAAGATGCGGACGGCAAAGGACACATGGTTTTTAACTGGTTTGAGTGGAAACGGGACGGGAAGGAATACCCTAAAATCCATCCGGCGCAGAAACCGGTGGGGCTGTTAAAGCAGCTCATTGAGATATTTACTGACCCCGATGATGTGGTGATTGATCCCTGTGCCGGGAGCGGAAGTACCCTCCGGGCGGCAAGGGAACTGGGACGGCCAAGCTATGGGTTTGAAGCATCCAGGAATTTTTATAAAGCAGCGGTAGAGCAGATGCTGAAAGTGAGTGAAGCGGAGGATACAGCGTGAATAATACTGAGTTGGCTCTCGGCGGTACATCAGATACCTCCGGGGGTTTTTCTATGGAACAGCCCATGAACATTCATGAACTGATGCAGAAAGCAGAGGGAAATTTTGCTATCTTTGACGGATATGCAAAAGCCTACTCCGTGCTTTCCCGGCATGAAAACATCGCCTGTTCCATCAGCGGCGGCTCCGACTCCGATATCATCCTGGACATCTGTGCCAGACTGGACCCGGAAAAGAAAATTCGGTATGTCTGGTTTAATACGGGGATGGAATACGCGGCGACAAAGCGTCATCTGGATGACCTGGAACAGAAATACGGGATCACCATCGAGAGGATTCCGGCGATCAAGAGCATTCCGACCTGCTGCAGGGAATACGGTCAGCCGTTTCTCTCCAAGCTAGTCAGCCAGTATATCGAAGCTCTGCAGGCAAAGGGGTTTCAGTGGGAGGACGAACCCTATGAGGTGCTGATGGAAAAGTATCCACACAGCAGATCTTATATAGGCTGGTGGTGCAATAAACACAAATTTCATTCCTACAACATCAGAAACAATCCGTATTTAAAGGAGTTCCTGATAGCCCATCCTCCGACTTTCCGTATCAGCAACAAATGCTGTACCTATGCCAAAAAGAAAGTCGGTCAGAAATTCGATAAAGAGAACGGCTCCGACTTGCAGATCGTTGGCATCCGAAAAGCGGAAGGCGGCGTCAGGGCGGGGATAAAGACCTGCTTTACACCGGGCGATGGGGTAGATACGTATCGTCCGATTTTCTGGTACAAGGATGAAGACAAGAGAGCCTATGAACGACTCTTTGGTGTCAGCCACTCGGATTGCTATGAGGTCTGGGGATTGAAACGGACAGGATGCGTGGGTTGCCCATTTAACCGCAAGCTGGGAGAGGAACTTTCAATCATTCAGCAGTACGAACCGAAGCTTTATAAAGCCGCGTGCCATGTTTTCCGGGATTCTTACGAATACACGAAGCAGTACCGGGAATTTGTGAAAAAGATGAAGGCTCAGAATAGGAGACCAAGAGATGATTAATAAGACGAATTTGACCCTCGGCAGTCTGTTCTCAGGCTCCGGGGGTTTTGAATTGGCGGGGATATTGGCTGGGATCAGACCAAAGTGGAATTGTGATGTGGAACCTTTTCCGATCAGGGTAACCACAAAGCGATTTCCTGACGTGAAGCATTACGGTGATATTTCAACGCTGAATGGTGCAGAGCTGGAACCTGTGGACATCATAACCGGGGGCTTTCCGTGCCAATCAGTATCTATCGCCGGGAAACGGGAAGGAATCCGGCATGTAGACCACGGCGGGGATGAGACCACGAGAAGCGGCCTTTTCTATGAAGCTACGAGAATTATCAAAGAAATGAGGGAGGCTACCAATGGACAATATCCAAAATACGCAGTTGCAGAGAACGTGCCCGGATTGTTCAGTTCCAACGGCGGAGAAGATTTCCGGTGCGTCCTCGAAGAGATCTGCAAAATTAAAATGCCCAGCGCTCATGTGCCTGCGGTTAAGAAGTGGAGCGATGCGGGACTTATCCTGGGAGGAGATTTCTCCATCGCATGGAGAGTGCTCGATGCGCAATACCACTTCGTCCCTCAGAGACGCAGAAGAGTGTTCATTGTCACAGATTTTAGAGGTGAGGGTGCCGGCAAAATACTATTTGAGCAGGAAAGCCTGCGCAGGGATTTTAAGGAGAGCTTCCGTGCGTGGAAAAGAATTACCGGAAGTATTGAGGAAGGCTCTGGAGAGGCAGGCATCGGGCTTGACCGATACAACGGAGTCCTGACCTGGGATGTGGCGCAGTCGCTGACGGCATCTGCCGGGAGCAGCGGAGACAATACGCCGATGGTATTTCACAGGCAGACAATACTCAACGACCAGGGCGGCGACCGGATCAATGTCAGCGAAGATGTAACGGGGACGCTCAGAGCCGAGACACACGGGCATCCGCCTGTGGTGATGGATGACGAACTGAAAGCGGCGGGCTTTTGTACGGAGCATTCAGCAAAGAGCCGTAGCATCGGCTATGAGGAGGAAGTATCCCCAACCTTGAGAGCCGGGATTGTGCCGGCGGCCATGGCATTACAGCATAATCCTACCGACAGCAGGATCAAGATTGAGGAGGACGGCAACGTCCAGACGCTCTGCAGTCGTATGGGAACCGGCGGAAACAACGTGCCGCTTTTGATGGAAGAAGAACCTGTGCCGATCACCATGAAAGTGCGCTGCGGATGTGAAGGAGGAGGCAAAGGAATTTTAACACAGGCCAACAAATCCGCCACACTTGCTACCAATAACGATCAGACCTTGTTTGTGCCGTTCGTGAAAGGTACCAGACCCCACTCCGCACAGGAAGCGCCGGACTGGAAAGAAGGGGATGTGGCGAACACACTGAACACTTTTGACATCGGCGAAACGCGCTGTAACGAACTTGCAGTGGAAAAGAAACCGCAGGCTTGCTCCTGGGACGGCGGGCAGGTATCACCTACCCTCACCCGTGACAATGCGGACGGCACACAGCATATGCCGGATAAGGACAACTTCAACTGTGTGCTGGAACCGACTGAACCGGAGCAGACAGCCTATGGCATTAGCTCCTACAAGTCACACGCTATGCTTTCAGACAATCCCCATGCCGGGATTTATGAAGCAAAGACCAGCCGGACGCTGGATGTGGGAGGCGGCGATCCAGGCTGCCACCAGGGAGGCATCTGCGTGGTGGAGCGTGAGGGAGCAATCCCATTTACGCAAAACCAAAGGGACGAGGTAAGGGATCTCGGTGACAAAGCCGGTGCGCTTGCGGCGAATCCTGGAATGAAGCAGCAGACCTATGTGGCAGAGCAGGAGCCGACCGCTTTTCATGTAAATACACGCAGAGAACTGGTTGACCTTCACGGCAAGAGCGGCGCTTTGATGGCAAGCCAGTCCGACCAGATGCAGACCTTTGTCATCCAGGGTTCCATGATTGGCAGGGATGATAAGAACGGTCCGCAGGGTGACGGGATAAATGAAGATGTCTCTTTTACGCTTAATACTGTAGATCGCCATGCGGTCGCAGCGCCGGAAGCATCGTTCGATAAGAAAACTGGCTCTGGGAAAGACATCTTCGGTACGCTGACTGCCAGCATGGGGAAGAAGCAGTTTCTTGGGAACCAGGAGGCACTGAGCGGGGATTTCCATGTACTGGAAGATGCCGAGAAAAATATGGGGACTTACGCCATGACGACCGGTTCCTATATGGATGTTGAGAAGGAAAAATCTCCCACGCTGATGGCAAGGGATTACAAGGATCCGACCACTGTTGCGCCTGTTCCCAAGGCAGAAGAACCTGT
>Ga0208040_1003434_pt1 | contig 12902 bp, 14 predicted proteins | sample AD_UKC083_MetaG_FD_184431 | JGI IMG/M metagenome (GOLD analysis project Ga0208040, IMG submission 184431) | Active sludge microbial communities of municipal wastewater-treating anaerobic digesters from USA - AD_UKC083_MetaG (SPAdes) (version 2) | ecosystem: Engineered > Bioreactor > Anaerobic >... | reverse complement strand
AACCAGACTCAATACTTCGTGTCTTTATGGTCTTTCAATCCTTGGAAGATGACCGGATGACAGTGGAGCCCCAAGAGCTGAAATCGTTTGAGCGCAAAGGCTTTGCCGTGGTTGAGTGGGGCGGGACCGAGATTAAATAATTTTTTTGTCTTTTGATATATTTATTATTCTCCCCCTCTTTGCCTGAAGGAGGGGGTAGAGGGAGGTTGGAAATAAAATGTTTTCATTAGATTTTAAATTTTCTTTTGCTCCTTTTTCTAGGAAAAAGGAGCGCAAAAAGTCGCCGCTGGTTGGCAAATTCAGACAAAATCTGTCGCTGATATTCGCTAGCCGGCAAAACCGCTTCGCTTAGTTGCCGGCTTTCTGTCCCGAGTGCTCGGGACAGAAACGCTCAATCAGCTTGATTTTGTTTCTGAATTTCCAAAGGCGGCAGGATTAATTTTTGAAGACTAAATCTCCGGAGATACTTATCCGCCTTGGGAGGAACCTGTCCGTCTTGGGCGGAGGGCGGATTGAGGTATATAGATATCTATATACATATCTATATACAAACCCGTCCCGAGTACTCGGGACGGGTTTTGTTGACTTTTTAAATAAAAAATTCCCCACGCTACATACTTATAGTGTGGGGAACAGTCGAATGTAAGACTTGCCGCTTAATGTGTGCTTTGCCAGCGCCTGAAAGCGGCGAGGCCTCGCTCGTAATTGCCATGGTGCCTGATAATGTTCCAGAAAAGTTCTGGCTGGTTCTCCAGAAGGAATTTTGTGCCCAGTAGCGAACGGCCCCGTTCTGCCATTAAATCGCTGATGGCAGTGTACAGCTGTTCAGGGCACAGGAATTGATAATGTCCCAGAGGCAGTACTTCCTAGTCGCCTTCGACATCGAGTCCGGCGACGAATCTTCGCTTGCAATTCACGCATTTGGTAGTGAAATCGTAGGGAGTGTTTCTCCACCCTTGACGAATTTCCTTCTCAGTATGCACATGTCTGCAGTTGGGACAGGCGGTGTCCGGCGTGATTATTGCCTGCCAAATCAATTGCCGAAGGACAATCTTCTGGCTAAGCTGTTGATGCTGAGTCATTGCCATTATCATATCTATTTTCCTCCTTTTTTGGTTTTACATAGTTTTTCAAAGGTGCGAAATTCTGACTAATTATTATAGCAGGTCAGGTTTTGTCTGTCAAGATGTGAAAAAATGGATATAGTCTTTCATTTTTTGCTTCCTTTTCTGCTCATTCGCTTTGGGTGGAAAAATCGGCACAAAAAATCACCATATTTTTATTTTTATCCTCGCATCTCATTGTCATTCTCGCGAAGTCGGGGACCTCAACCATAAAACACCAGGCGTGGGAATGATGGATTACTAAACCGTAATATGTGTGTACACATTAAAAAAACATAGCCGTTTTCTATTCAATAGTTTGACAAAATAATCATAATACACTAAAATAATGGTCAAACTTGAGCTATATTATAGTTTGGGCATGCTCATTTCACATTGACGCTATAAAAGGGTGAAACAAAGAGAGGGAACACCAATGATAGATCGATTAGTTGTTCGTAGTTTTACTGACAGTGCTTTTATTTTTGATCCAGTTACTCAAAATTCCTTATTCATAGAGGGGACAGTGTCAAATTTAGTTTTGGATTTTTTGAATGATATCAATTATGTAGTTCCTCAGATTTTTTGGTTGACGATTCCTGATGAATATTTAGTTCAGGTGCGTGAGGATGTTCAGCATCTAAGATCTACCATCAGGGATTTTTTGGTAGATATTGAAAAAAATAATAGGAGATCAAGTCAGGGTGCTATTTTACATGGCGGAGTTCAAGATTCTCCATTGAGTATGCTTTCTGCTTATGCAATAAAAAACTGGCAGATTACCAATGTCAGTATTGAGATGACATATCGATGCAATTTGCGTTGTAGATGGTGTTATCTTGATGATTATTCTTATGTAGGGCTATCTCGAGAAGAATTGCAGATGATTGCTAATCAACTTAAGGAAGTTGGAGTTGTATTCGTTTTATTTACTGGGGGTGAGCCTTTTATTCGTCGGGACATAATCGAAGTAATGACGGATTATAAAGATCTTGGATTTGCTTTAGAATTAAAGAGTAATGGATTGTTGCTTTCTAGATCATTGATTAGTGAATTGGCTAATTTGCAACTATTTAATTTTCAGGTGTCTGTTTACGGTATTGATGATTATCAGTCACAGTTCACTGGAATGCCATATGAATTTAGTCGTCTAGCGGAAAACATTCGTGAAATAGTGGCTCAAGAATTACCACTGAGTTTAGCGGTATTGGTGGGAAAGCATAATATTGATGATCTCGATCGGTACAATGATGTTTTATTGGGGCTGGGAGTGGAAGAGATATTTTTTAGTCCATACATTACTCCTAATAGAGGTGGAGTTGGACCCGAGGTTGATTTACGGCTATCTAGGAAAGAAATGGATGAGAAGTTTTATCCCTTTCTTCAGAAAATTGACGGCTTCTTTTTGCCAGTAAAGTATCGGGAGCATTGCCGAGACGGATCTGCTTGTTATGCTGGTCGAGATCAAATAGCCATAAATCCACTAGGAATTGTTTATCCATGTCTTGATTTTCAACTTCCTCTTGGCGATCTAAGACGGGAAAATCTAGACTGTATCGTTGAACGTCGACAGCAATTACTTGAACCCTATAAATTAAGGAGGATTAAAAAGTGTTGTAATTGTCAGATTGTTGAATATTGCGATAGTTGTGTTGGCACGGCATTGTTAGAGAATGGATGTTTTACTGAGCCATCTCAGCACAAGTGCGATGTATCGCGCTTCTATTACGATTCATATTATTCACGAAAGGAGGTGAAAAGATGAGAAAGATACCGTATAGACCTGTACGTATCACGGCTTCTACGGGAATTCGTGCTTGTTCATCTAAGCATTCGAAGGCTGGTGCTGGATGCAAGACATCTCGTAATATTCCTTGCCGCGTTGGTTGAGGAAATCCGCGTATTAAAGGGGTGGGCGATGTAATTTTGCTTACCCCTTCTTTTTATTTTATAATATAATTAATATAATTTTATGAATGATTTAACTAATAATATATATCAGGAATTATCAGGAGGGGGCAATGTTTTATTGGTTGGCCCAACTGATAGTGGCAAGACCTGGTATATAAATAATATTCTCATCCCGTTTTTGCGGGAAAAGAAAATGAGAGTTGTTTATTTTTCTAATCCGGATAATATTTCGGAAAATAATAAAGCAGATATTATCATTGTTGATGAGGTTGAGGTATTAATTGATCAAGATAAATTAGAAGCCAGCTCGTCAGGACATGAGCCGTATTATTCTGAAGTATATTTAAATAAAGTGAAGGCATGGCATAATAAATTACAAAAATTAACTGTGCCAAGCATTTTTGTTCTGACTAGAAATAATAAGAAAGAAATTAGTAATATCGTTGATAATGTTGTAACAACCGATTGGGGGGCTAAGGTTAAATGTTTGGCTTTTAATGTTTCAAAAAGTTAAAATTTTTTAATACAATAAGTTTTCGAAAAATTATATAAATAAATCTCTATTAATACTCGCCCGTCTTATTGTCCGCCCCTTGTCTGAAAAGGCATCATTCATATTCCCCCTCATTGTCTGAACCTGTCCGCCTTGGGCGGAGGAGGGGGTTGGGGGAGGTTGGAAATAAAATATTTTCATCAGCTTTTAATTTTTTTGCCCTTCGCTTATTCCAAATTTTTCAGTGCTGGTTTTTTAAATAATAAAATTAAGGACGGCTTAATTTTGTCATCCCGACTAAGTGAGTTTGCCGTGGAGGACGAACGCATAGAGGGATCCCTCGACTTCGCTCGGGATGACACCTTTAAATTTCCAAAGGTGGCAAGGTTTAATATTCAAGCGGATTTTTCTAAAAATAAAAAATCCCCACGCTACATAGTTATAGTGTGGGGAACGGTCTTGCCGCTTAATGCGTGTTTTGCCAGCGTCTGAAAGCGGCGAGGCCTCGCTCGTAATTGCCATGGTGCCTGATTATGTTCCAGAACAGATCAGGCCGCTTCTCCAGAAGAAACTTTGTGCCCAGTAGCGAACGGCTTCGTTCTGCCATCAAATCGCTGATGGCCGTGTACAGCTGTTCAGGGCACAGGAATTGGTAATGCCCCAGAGGCAGTTCTTCCGAGTCGCCTTCGACATCGAGCCCGGCGACGAATCGTCGCTTGCAATTCACGCATTTGGTAGTGAAATCGTAGGGAGTGTTTCTCCACCCTTGACGAATTTCCTTTTCAGTATGGGTATGCCCGCAGTTTGGGCAGGCGGTATCCGGCGTGATTATTGCCTGCGAAATCAATTGCCGAAGGACGATCTTCTGGTTCAGCTGTTGGCGCTGAGTCATTGCCATTATCATGTCCATGCCCTCCCCTTATCTTGTTTTTCTTAGTTCTTCAAAGGTGCGAAATTCTGACTAATTATTGTAGCAAGTCGGGTTTTGTCTGTCAAGATGTGAAAAAATGGATATGGTCTTTCATTTTTTGCTTCCTTTTCTGCTCATTTGCTTTGGGTGGAAAAATCGGCGCAAAAAATCGCCGCTAGTTGGCGGATGTATAGAGATATCTCCATAGATATGTATAGAAAAACCTGTCCCGAGTACTCGGGACAGGTTTTGTTGACTTTTGTGCTAAAAGTCTCGTTCGGTAAAATGCCTAATAGGGACTTTGAGTTTTAGTCTTTCCAATACATTTCAGCCCATTCTTGTTTCTCCCTTTCTTCTTCGCGGGCTCTTTCTTCGTCGGTTAATTTTACCTTATCATCTTCGTAATTGCAGTAATGTCCACTGCTGAAGGGCCCTGTGGGGGCTTTTCGCCTTTTTTTTGAAAGCCAATCAAAAACTCCCATTTTCTATTCTCCTCTTACTTAAGATTTGGCAGGTACCCCGAAATTCGGACAACTATTCCTCAACTGGTGGTGATGGGTTAGAATATAACTAACCAATAATAAAGCATCGTCCGTATGTATAAAATAATAGATCCCGCCGTTAAGGACAGGATCATTGATAAAATAAAAAATGACGGCATGACCGTCAGGGAAGCATCTAATGAGTTTGGCATCAGCACTAAAGCCATTTACAATTGGATTGGCGCCAAGGGAAGGTTTGAGCCAGGAGCTTTGGAAATGTCCAAGCTCAGGCGAGAAAATGAAGCCTTAAAGCAGATCATCGGCCAGCTCCTACTGGATTCCGAGCGAGGGAAAAAAAATCGTTAAGATTAGGAGGCTAACTATGGACGACGACAAAGGCATCCGACCGCCCAGCAAGACGGTTTTGGCTCGCAAATTAGGCATCGCCAGATCAACTCTGTACTACAAATCAAAGAAAAAGATCAGTGATGAATATTATGAAACAAAGATCAATGAGATAATCGAATCCAATCCCGGTTATGGCCACAAGAGGATTGCCATCGCTTTGAGCATTAACAGAAAGAAAGCTCTAAGATTGATGAAAAAGTTTAATTTAAGGCCTAAAATATGCCGTAATAGGAAGTTTTTCAAGCCGGGTGACATTAAATTGCCCGAGGCGATTTACAGAAACGAAGTAGCTGAGACTGAGATCAATGAGATTAACCTTGTCTGGGCGGGTGATTTCACATATATTAGGTACAAGAGTTCTTTTATTTATTTGGCTACTATTATCGACCTTTTCACCAAGGAAGTAATCGGCTTCTCAATCTCCAAGTGGCACAGTCGGCACCTGGTCAAATCAGCTTTAATCGATGCCATTAAAAAAAGAGGTCAATTGCCTCAATATTTCCACTCTGATCAGGGATCTGAATACAGATCGGAAGAACATGCTGATTTCCTGACTAAGCTTGGCGTGACCGTCTCCATGAGCCGTAAGTCGTCACCTTGGCAAAACGGCTGCCAGGAATCATTCTACTCCCAATTCAAACTGGAGCTGGGATCGCCTAATCGTTTTGAAACCGAGAGTCATCTTTGCGAGGCCGTCTATCGCCAAATTTACTACTATAACCACATTAGGATCCATACGGCATTAAGTATGCCGCCAACCCAATTTTACGCCCAAACCACCAAAGGTTGAAGTTGAAGAAAAAGTGTCCGAAGAATTGGGTACCTGCCAACATCATTAAAGATTATTACGGGAAAGGCGCTCATGTGTATAGAGTGGAATGGAATATCAAAAAACAAAATTGAATTATTTTATCTACCCGTATACCCATGGTATGCAAACCGGTATAGCGGACGGTTTTTGCGTTGACTTTTGGGGTAAAAAGTGGGAGAATTAGGGTAATAAGATTGTTTTTATCAAAAATTTATACCTTTATTAACTATTAAATATAAGGTGATATGGCAATACCAGATTATCAAACGTTAATGCTCCCCCTTTTGAAGAGTGTCTCCGATGAGCAAGAGCATAAAACTAGAGACGTGGCAGACTTTTTATCCGATGAATTCAAATTAACAGAGACAGAAAGAAAAGAGTTACTTCCATCTGGCAGACAACCCATTATTGATAATCGTATTGGGTGGGCAAGAACCTATATGCTTAAAGCTGGTCTATTATCTGCTCCTAAAAGGGGATATATTAGGATAACCGATAAAGGCTTAGAAGTTTTAAGACAGAAGCCTAAAAGGATTAATATAAAATTTCTTGAGCAATTTCCTGAGTTTATTGAATTCAGAACTATAAAAAAAGAAGTATCAAAAGAAACAGTAAAAGGTGATGAAGATGTCGAAGACGTTACACCCGACGAGTTAATGGATAGGGGTTATAACTCTATTAACGCAAGTTTAACTCAAGAATTGTTAGAAAAATTAAGAAATGTTGATCCATATTTTTTTGAGGAAGTTGTAGGTGAATTATTATCTACTATGGGATATGGAAGATTTGAGCCAACTCCCGGTTCTGGCGATGAAGGAGTGGACGGGATTGTATATCAGGATAAATTGGGTCTGGAGAAAATTTTTTTTCAAGCGAAGAGATATAGCGAAGGAAATTCTGTTACTGCTAGGGATGTAAGAGATTTTGTTGGGACGCTAGATTTACATGGTGTTAATAAGGGTATATTTATCACAACCTCGAGATTTCCGCGAGATACAAACGACATCCTCAAAAAAACAATTAAAACAATAGTTCTTGTCGACGGACCAAAACTCGCAAAATTAATGATTGAACACGATGTGGGAGTAGGTACGCAAAAAATATATAAAATTAAAAAAATAGATATTGACTTTTTCCCCGAAGGATAAATATATGCATCTAACGTGAGATTCATAAAATAATTTATTTTTTGTTTTTAGTGTAGATAACCAAAGTTATTATGAATAAACTATTTTACGAAAAACCGAGATTTAAGTTATACCAAGCAGATTGTTTGGAACTTTTAAATTCCCTGCCTGAAAACTCGGTAGATATGATTTTTGCAGATCCTCCTTATTTTTTATCTAGTGGCAGCTTTACTTGCCAAAATGGCAAAATGGTAAGCGTAAAAAAGGGCGATTGGGATTTAACTAATGGAACTAAAAAGAACTTTGAATTTCATAACGAATGGATAAAAGCATGTCGCCGAGTTTTAAAACCGAACGGAACAATTTGGATTAGTGGAACTTATCACTCAATTTATCAATGCGGTTTTGCTTTAGAAATTAATAGGTATCATTTTTTAAATGATATTGCTTGGTTTAAGCCTAACGCCTCGCCAAATTTGTCATGCCGGTTTTTTACAGCCAGTCATGAAACTTTACTTTGGGCGAGAAAAGAAAAAAAAGCAAAACACACCTTCAATTATGATTTAATGAAAAATGGCGACTGGCCAGAGGATCAAATGAAAAAGCCAGGTTTGCAAATGAGGTCTGTTTGGTCAATTAACACGCCAAAACCGATTGAAAAGAAATTTGGCAAGCACCCCACTCAAAAATCTTTTGATTTGCTTAAAAGAATTGTTTTAGCAAGCACAAACAAAGGTGATGTAATTCTAGATCCTTTTACTGGAAGCTCAACAACTGGTCTTGCGGCTTATCTTTATGGTAGAAATTTTATTGGCATAGATACAGAAAAACAATATCTCGATCTATCCGTCAAAAGATTTGAAGAACTGGATAAGAATTTAAAAAATAAAATTTCTAAAAAATAGTATGAAAAATTTATCCTTTTATAATGGTACTTTAAAATGCAAAACTGATGACGAGGTTTTTGATTTTTTAATCGCCAATTTAAAACCGAGTAATATGCTTTGGTCTTATTTTGTAAATTGGGAAAAGGTTTTACGCAACACAAAACAAATTGAACTGGTTTTAAATAATCTAAATTATCTTATTGGCAAAGATGATTTTGACAAAGAATTTAAATTTTTACTCAAAGAAAATCCAAATTTGGCAAAGATTATTCCTGCATTAGTTGTCCGAGACGGCTCAAGCAAGAAGAGCTTCAAAATTTTGGTAGACTATAAAAATAAAAAGTTGGTTTATGAAGATTATGATTTTACAAAAGAAAGATTGTCAGACGAGGATATTGAAAAATATCTGATTTTTGTAAAAGAAACTGGCTTAGAAGATTTGATCATAAATAAAAAAATCAAAAATCTAGTTGATTACATGATTGGAGTTGAGGCTGGGATAGACAGTAACGGAAGAAAAAACCGCGGAGGTCATGCCATGGAAGATATTGTCGAAGCTTTTATAATTGATTTATGCAAGAAAAAGAAATTCAGATATTTGAAAGAAGCTAATTCAGAAAAAATCAAAAAAGAATTTGGTTATGATGTGCCAATTGATAAATCATCAAGAAGATATGATTTCGTCATAGATAACGGAAAAGAACTTTTTATTTTTGAAACAAATTTTTACGGCGGAGGCGGATCAAAACTAAAATCAACCGCAGGTGAATATAGAAATTTATTTGATGTTTTGGACGGAAAATATAAATTCATTTGGATCACTGACGGACCTGGCTGGAAAACAACAGCAAAGCCACTCCGCGAAACTTTTAATCATAACGATTATCTTTTTAGTTTAGCAATGTTGGAAAAAGGTGTCTTGGAATTTTTAATATAAATATATTTAATAGAATGATATGTCGAATTTATTTAAACCAGAAAAAATCAGTTTATTAAATCACCCAACCATTAAGGAAAGTCATATTCAAAATTTTATTGCCGAAAATCCATCAATTTTAAATTTAGGTGATTTAATTATTAAGGACAAAGAAAGATCACAGCCTTCTGCGGGTAGATTAGATTTATTACTTCAAGATCCTGATACAAGCAGAAGATATGAAGTTGAAATTCAACTTGGCAGAACGGATGAGAGTCATATCATTAGAACATTGGAATACTGGGATATAGAAAGAAAAAGATATCCTCAATATGATCATTGTTCTATTATTATCGCAGAGGACATTACAAGTAGATTTTTAAATGTTATCAATTTATTTAATGGTAGCATTCCTATTATTGCGATCCAGATTGGCGCTTATAAATTCGGCGATGACATTGGGCTGGTTTTTACAAAGGTATTAGATGAGTTAACTTTGGGTCTTGTTGATGAGGATGAATCTAGTGGCGAAGTTAAAGACAGAAATTATTGGATTAGTAGAGGAACTGAGGAGACTGTTAAAATAGCTGACAATTTATTAAATATTATAAATGAGATATCAAATGATAATTATGAATTGAAGTATAATAATTTCTATATTGGATTAATTAAAGATGGTCAAGTTAATAATTTTGTTATTTTTCGACCACAAAAAAGTGCTTTGCGTTTAGAGTTAAGAATAAATTATTCTGATGATATTAAAGATAAAATAGAAAATTCAGGTTTAGATTATCTTGGGTATGATAAAGTATGGAATAAATTTAAATTTAGAATTTTACCAGGTGATTTAGAAAATAAAGTTGAAATTATAAAGGAACTATTAATAATGAGTTATGAAAATAAATAATTACCTACTTATTTTTCGTAATTATATCTCCATACATATCTCCATACATCAATAAACTACAAATCCCATGCGAAAATTAGAAAAACAAAACATCCGCAAGCTGGGCAAGACCGGCAATGGCGCCAGCGTCTATCTCACTCTGCCGATTGAGATCGTCCGCCAGCTCAAGTGGCGTGACAATCAGAAAATCGTTGTTACCAAGCGCGGCCAGACCATAGTAATCGCTGATTGGAAAAAATAATCCCCACTTACTATTCGCTTATTCGCGCGAATAAGCGAATGGGGCAGGTGCCTGTCTCCGCCCAAGGCGGATAGACGCCTGGGGCGGAACCGGTCCGCCTTGGGTGGAAATAAGCGAATAGGGCGAGTGGCGGGAAATAATTTTTTAATCAAATGGAAAAAGATTTAGAAGATTATCAAGACCATATCGACGAATTTGGCGATGACCAGCCGGACGAAGATGTCCGAGAGCTGATGGCTAGTTATGGCTTAGACGAAGAAACAGCCGAAGGAGCGCGCGACTTGATGGATGAATACGGCGTAGACGAAGATGAGGCAGTTGAGCTGGCGGAAGAGGGATTTTGAAATTTTAAATTTAAAATTTTAATTCCTTCTATATTCTAGAAAATCAAATCATTATTGTTTTAGTTGTTGGGCGGATTTGTGCCGGTGGTAGTTATAAATTTTTTTAATCAATAAATAAAATAATGTCTCAAGAATCTTATATCAAAATTATTGGCTGGCTAATAGCCGGTGTTAAGAATCTTGTTAAATCTCAGCTGGTGATTATGTGGGGCTTGGCTCTGGCGCTTCTGGCTATTTTTGCCGATGGCGCTTTGGAGCGCTCCGGTGGCAGCGGCTTGTCATTGCCTTGGCTCCAAGGAGATATCCGTTTCAATGAAATTGATTTTCTCAATGCTTTTTATCTGCTTCAAGGCGTATTTTTTCTATTGGTTGCCGGCTACAATCATTGGCGGAGCCAAAAAAGGCCGGCTTGGTCTTTAGCCAAGCGGATTTTTGCCAATCTGGCTGCGGTATTATTGGTTTATCTTTTAGTCTTTGCCGGCTATTGGCTGGCCGGTTCGCCCGATATCTTATTTATTATTGGCATAGGATTAGTCGGCGGAATATTTTTTGGGGTGTTGTCACCGCTGACTGATCAATTGCTGGATAAGGCTTTTACGGAGATGAAGAAAATAATCAAATCCGGCAGCTGACAATTAATCTGCAAAAACAAAATTTAGCCATTGGGGCTATTTTTTGTTATTATAAAAAAAGATAACAATTGAATTTTTTTATGATCAAAAAATTAAAAGATTACGAAAAAATAGTCGGCCGCCAAGTTATCAAACAGATACGAGCCAAAGCCAAGAAATTTTCCAAAAAGCACATTGTCTCTATCAGCTCCACCCACCAGGGTGGCGGTGTGGCCGAGATACTAAACAGCTTGGTTTTTTTGTTTGACGATGTTGGCGTTGATTTTGGTTGGCGAATTCTCCATGGCAATCCCGATTTTTTCACCATTACCAAGAAATTTCACAATGCTTTGCAGGGCGGAGATATCAATCTGACCGGAAAAATGAAAGCGGTTTATGAGGAGACCAATGAGCGCTTTTCCAAATTCACCCATTTGGACCATGACTTGGTCGTCATCCACGATCCTCAGCCATTGGCTTTAATAGATTTTTATCAGAAGAGCCAGCCTTGGATTTTTCGGGCTCATGTGGATTTGTCATATCCCAATAAAGCGGCTTGGAATTATTTGAAGCGATTTATTAGTCAATATGATGAGATGGTGGTATCGGCCGAGGAATACAAAAAGAATTTGTCGATTAGCCAAGCGGTGATTCATCCGGCTATTGATCCGTTAAGCCCCAAAAACAAGAATATTTCTTCGCGGCAGGCGGACAAATATCTAAAGAATCTGGGCATCACAAGCAAAAAGCCGATCATTTCCCAGATTTCTCGCTTCGATAAATGGAAAGATCCGGAAGGAGTGATTGAGGTGTTCAAAAAAGTGAGGAGAAAGACGGATTGCCAATTGGTACTCTTGGGCAATTTGGCCAGCGATGATCCTGAGGGCTTGGATATTTATAAAGAGATTATCAAGAAACACAATCACAGCAAAGATATTTTTATTTTGTGTAATGTGGCGGACAACGATCTGGCAGTCAATGCTTTGCAGCGCCAGTCAGCAGTGGTGATCCAGAAGTCCATCCGTGAAGGATTTGCCCTGACTGTCAGTGAAGCTCTGTACAAAGGCACGCCGGTGGTCGCTTCCGATATTGGCGGCATTCCGCTACAGATTATCAACGGCGAAAACGGCTTTTCCCATCATCCCGATGATTTTGACGCTTTTAGTGACAGTATCATCAGAATAATCAAAGATAAGAAATTGCGCCACCGTCTCGGCCGTAACGGTCATGAGCATGTCAAAAAGAATTTCTTGATTACTCGGCTGATGAATGACTGGCTGGATTTGTTTGGCAAGTATTTATAATTAATTCTATGCATATTTTGCGAACCAAGATAAAAAATCAGATAGTCTGCGAGTTTGTGCCGCCGATCAAGTGTTCCAGTCGGGTGGTGATTTTTTGCTCCGGCATGCCCGGCTATCCCGGCAAGAAGAATCGGATGATGGAATTTCTGTCCAAGAGGGGATATTGGGTATTTGTGCCGCGTTATCGAGGCAGCTGGGAAAGCACCGGCAGATTCATGGCCCAGTCGCCGCATGTAGATGTCTTGGATATCATCAGCCAATTGACCAAGGGGTTCGAAGATTTGTGGAGCGGCAGGAAGATGAAAATCGCTTCGCCCCAAGTATATCTCATCGGCTCCAGTTTCGGCGGTCCGGCTGTGCTTTTGGCTTCTTCTGACCAGCGGGTCAAAAAGGTGGTGGCTTTCGCGCCGGTAGTGGATTGGCAAAAGGATGGCAAAGCCGAGCCGT
>Ga0208040_1003430_pt1 | contig 12916 bp, 8 predicted proteins | sample AD_UKC083_MetaG_FD_184431 | JGI IMG/M metagenome (GOLD analysis project Ga0208040, IMG submission 184431) | Active sludge microbial communities of municipal wastewater-treating anaerobic digesters from USA - AD_UKC083_MetaG (SPAdes) (version 2) | ecosystem: Engineered > Bioreactor > Anaerobic >... | reverse complement strand
AGGGCTGCGAATCATTCGCTGAACAAACAAAATCCGGACCGCGCTTATTCGCGTAATAACGCCGGGGCGTCGTTTTATCGCCCATTGGGGCAACCCCCTCTCCGGTCTGGCTGCGCGCCATCCAATCGTAAGCTGCCTCCAGGCGCTCATCCCGGCATCCCAAAGCGCTAAGCGCCCAGGTGAGATTGCCCTGCAAGCAGTCAAAAGTGCCCGCGGGCCTGCCAGAATAAGAGAAAAAGCCGCCCTGCGCGTATGCCTGCGAGAGCAGGTATTGGCAAGCGGTATTGACGCGTTCGTCTGCCTGGACCGACGCGCCCAATTGCCCAAGTAAGGTCAGCGACCAGACCGTAGACTTGTATTTCGGGCCATATCCCGGGCCGGGTTTGACCCACCACCCCTCGGGGTTCATATGCGCGAGAACTCGGGCAATCGGCTCGGAATTGTGCGCCTGCTGGCGGGCTCGCTTTCGTTCCTCCTCGCCAAAATCTGCCTGGTAAAGGTCCCGAAGCGCCAGGTGCCGCGGACCCGGGTCTTCCGTTTCAAGCAGCCAGTCCCTGGCAGCCAGTAAAGCGGTTTTTATCTGGTCAATTTCCATAATACGCTCCCGTGGAAAGCCGCGCCCGCCGCCGACTCCGTAAAGCATACAATCAAGCGCCCACGGATATCCAGCAGCCTGAAGCAGCCAATGGGCTCACTATTTTTGTAAAAACACCTCAGATGGCCCCCGGCGCACCAGACGCTCTGACCGCGGCCATTGAAAAAGCAGCGGTCCAGATACGGACCGCTGCTATTAACAGTACTTCAACGCGTCACCGAAAGCTGGCAAATTTCATCGGCCGGGTTCAATCTTTCCGCTGAGCTTTACTTCCTCAGGAAGGGCAGGAAGTGATCCCAGCTGGTGGCGTACACGCCGCCAGACCCGGGATAGCGCCACTCGATGGTGCTGCTCCGGGGTGTAAAGGTGCAGCCAGCGACGTGTAAGTAAGAGTAGAGTATTCCACCGCCAACGGGAATATAGGCTACGCGCATCCCCATCAGACGCTGGCGTCCGTCAAGCTCATAAGGACGCCAGTTGAGCACATAAGTATAGCTTGCATTATCGACAATATGCGAAATCTGTGGGCTGAGCGCCTCGCCGTATCCAGCGGAACCAGTGGATTGGACATTGAGCAGGTCTACCGTATTACCGGCGCCGTCATAGGTTGTAATCCAGGCTGTAGAGTTCGCGTCCGGGTTGCTGTCGTAAAAATATAAACGCAGCCACTCGATTTCTGCGCCTTCCGGGAGATGGATTTGCAGGGAGAATATTTCATACGACGTCAGCGCGGCCTTAACTGTGCCAACCGGCACCGCGTTCAGCAGCACGGCCAGCAAAATCCCTATTACCAGAATTCTCCATCCAAATGATTGTTTCATTTAACACCTCATTTTCTATAGGATTCTGGAAACCAGTTCAGGGGATATAGTACATGACGCGCAGCCCGCACAAACGGACAGAAGAGCTGGGGGTGCCACTACTGTAATTCAGCACGTATGCATAATTCACGTTATCCACTACATGGTTCACGTAATCACTGACCGCATAACCATACCCCGCTGAACCGACCGAGGATACGCTAATTAAGTCGTCAATTCCGCCAGCGCCGTCATAAATTGTGATAAATGCTGTGCCGTTTGCTGTTGTTGACGTGTCGTAAAAGTAGAGCCTCAGGTAATCAATACTAGCGCCTTGGGGCAGGTCGAGAGGCAGCGTAAAGAGGTCATATCCCTTTGAGGGATGGATACACCCGCCTGAGTCGTATTCCCAGTTCGTCAGGCTGGCGCGCGGGCGCATAGTGGCGCCAGCAGAGAAGTCATAATAATAACCAGCCAACTGCGGTTCCGCTTCCAAGGCTTCGGAGTTCACTTCATCCGGCCGTAACTCCCCTTCGCTCCCCGGTTGAGCAGGCAAAGTTTCCAGGTCAATCGGTCCCTCGGATGGCTCCAAAACGCCGGAGCTGGTCACCACTTCTCCGGTATAGCCGGGTTCGTCCGGGTCATCGCCAATGACCGTATCAACGGTGCCAATCCATTCTTCGTACTCCACTCCGTCCTCACTTGAAGCCCATCCAAAGGGATCCGCGATGACGGTCACGGCAGTCAGAGCGGCAATAAGCAGCACTGCCGCCAACACAATCCAAAGACGCTTTGCAGACATTTTTCCTCCAATTGTTAGGTGAAAGACAAACGCAAGAATTGATTCTTGCAAGCTTGCTGTCCAAATAATTGAATCAGCTCACTTTCCTTGAATACAAAAGATAAAGGTCTATGTATATTTGTTGATTATGACTAAGAGATAATACAGAAGGAACGGAAAGAATTAATTACTTATATCGTAGAACTTTAATTGGCAATTGTCAATACCTTTCTTTCGTCCTTTTCCACAAATTGGGCCTGCCCCGTGGGTCCTGTGATGGAATGGAGGGTGCTGAAATGCTGAACGGGCAGTTAATTTGGCAGCGCGTGCCTAAGCATGTTCGCCTGAGCCAGCACCGCGTAAAGTAAAGCTTTGACGTGGTCTTAAAAGGGAATTGAAAATGCGCTACAATTTCAGCACTAAGCTCATCAAAAAGGAGAAACTATGGCTTACACATTGCTTTCCAAAGTTGGCGATTTACTCAAGGACCCCCGCGCGGTCGCGGTCATCGAACGCTACGTCCCGGGCATCACCAAGAACCCCCTCATCATGCTGGCCAAGGGCAAGACCCTGCAGTCACTCATGGACATGCCGCAGGCTAAGAGCGCCGGCCTGACCAACGAGATGGTCACCAAGGTTTTGGCGGAGATTAACGAGAAGAAGTAAACAAACGATAAGAGGTATTCGCGTGACTGCCGGCTTTGGAACACACGCCGGCAGTCTCTTTTGTCCACATCCATGCTGGATTTTCCGGTTTCAGGTATAAACTGTCAGGGCTTTTTCCCTGGAGCCAGTCAAAAACCGGTTTAAGGGAGCAATCCAGCGCATTACAGAATTGGGTCCTTTTGGGCTGGTAAAATTAAGGCTATGAGCAACCGCAGCCTGATCATCCTCAGCCGGCTGGCGCCGCCGGCGCAGCGCTCCAATATCCTGCCCCGCGAGCGGGTTACCGCTTTGCTGAGATCCTCCCTGGCATATCCTGTCACGATTCTTCAGGCTGGCACGGGTTACGGTAAAAGCACCTCTCTGCTGACATTCATCGAAAAGTTGGATTTTCCGGTCTTTTGGTTTTCCGTCTCTGCGGACGACCGCGACCCCACTTTGTTTCTGATGAATCTCTACACGGCGTTCAATCAGCACGGCCACGACCTGGGGTCTGAAGCGCTCAGAATCCTTAACACGCCGGATTCCGAACCAAAAGACGGGCTCATCGCGCTGGTCAATGCCATCGCCAGGCAGATCCCCGAGCAGTGCCTGCTGGTGCTTGATGATGTGCAGTACGTGGACAATTCCCCGGCTATCCTGGACTTATTGAACTGGTTTTTCGATCACCTTCCGCGCTCCCTGCATGTCATCCTCTCCACCCGCCGCGCGCTTGAATTTCCCTCGATACACCGCTGGCGCGCCAAAGGCAGCGTGCTCGAGCTGGGCAAGCGCGACCTGACCTTCACCCCTGAAGAGGTGGAAACACTCTTTCGTTCCCAATACCAACTGGAACTGAGTCGGGAAGAGGTGGAGCAGCTCATCCAGCGCACCGAAGGCTGGGTAATTGGCCTCCAAATGGTTTGGCAGACGATAAAAGGGCAGCCGCAGGGAGCAATTCTGCAGATGCTGAAGGAAGAGAGCGAGTCGCGCAAGAACCTTTTTGCTTATCTGGCAGAAGAGGTTTTGGAGAATCAGCCGGCTTCTTTCCAAAATTTCTTGCTCAGAACTTCCGTGCTTTCATTCCTGGACACGGAAACCTGTGATTTTTTGATGGACAGCCAGAACAGCATTGACATCCTTAATGAGCTTTTCCGTTCGGGTTTGTTCCTGGAAAAGCTGCGCCCGGGGGTGTACCGTTATCATCACATGTTCCGCGAATTCCTGGAAAACCGCCTGAGCAAAAGCCCAGGGCTTGAACGTGAATTGCACCGTAAAATTGGGAGTTATTTCGCCGCGCATCAGTATTGGGAAAGCGCGATTGGGCATTTGCTCAAAGTGGGGGATTATCCCCAAATCAACCACATTTTGGAGAATGTCGGGCGCGATTTTGTGCTTACAAACCGACACGAAAGCGTACGTTATTGGATCGAGCAGTTCCCCGAAGCCTTGCTGACCCAATATCCCTACCTGAACTATCTTTCCGGAGAAGTGAACCGCTACAACGGCAACTTTGAAATTGCCCTCGAAGACTACCGCACCGCGCAGCGTGGATATCAACAGAGCGGCAACCAGTGGGGCGTCAGCCTGGCGCTGCGCGGGCAGTCGCAGGTATACCTGGACACAATCCGTCCGATTAATGCCAACCAGCTTTTGCAGCGGGCGCTCGCGCTGCTGGACCCGGCGGAGAACCGACAGGAAGTGGCGGAACTGCTGACCCAAATGGCAGAAAATCAGGTCAATCAGGGCGAGATGGAGCAGGCGGAACAGAGCTTGCGACGCTCCAGAGAGCTCTCACGGACAGATTCTGAGGAAAATGATTTCATTCAGGCCAGACTGTATCTGCGTACCGGCCGCATTCAGGAAGGCATTCAGCTTCTGCAAAAACTAGAGCCCGCGCCGGAAGTCGACAACATGAGCCGTCCGCAGCGTTTTCACCGCGAAGCGTCCCTGCTGCTCTCGCTTTTTTACGCATTTAATGGTGAGTTGGATAACGCCTTAAGTTACGCCCAACGCGGCATCGAAATTGGGCAGCATTACCGCTCGGTCTTCGTACGCAGCGTAGGGTTCATGCGCCTCGGCCACGCCCTGCAGCTCAGCCGCGCTTTTGACGAGGACGAAACCGAGTACGCGAAGGCCGCCAACCTATACCAAGAATCCATGCAGGCGGTTGACATCGCGCGCATTCATGTGGAGCCCTTGTGGGGCATGTGCCGGTTGTTGGGATTTTCCGGGAGGTTGGAAGAAGCGCGCAAGACCGCCGAGGAAGCGCTCGCGATTGCCAACAGCTCCGGGGATATCTGGATTGGGATGTTAATCCGGCTCTCGCTGGGAGCCAGCCTGGCAGTATCCGGCGCATACGAAGCCGCGAACCTTGAGCTTTCAATCGCGGAATCCATCGCCGCTCGTGCCGGCGACGCGCTCTCGCGTTCGGCAGCGCTGCTTTGGTTAGCCTACTGCGCCCTGCGCCAGGGCTACGAAAGCTCGCTTTGGCTTTACCTCGAACAAGGTCTGGCATTGATTCACGAGCACCAATATCAGTACCTGCTTACAAAACCCACCATGCTCGGTGGGGATAATCCCATGGTCTTTGTTCCGCTGCTGCTGCAGGCGCGGCAGCAGGGCATCCAGCCCGCGCTCACCCAGCAAATTCTGGAGGAAATCGGGATGGAAGGCCTGGATTACCACCCGGGTTACACGCTGCGCGTCAAAACCTTCGGAGAGTTTAAGGTATGGCGCGGCACAAAACTGCTTGTAGCCGCCGATTGGAAGCGAGAGAAATCCCGCCAACTCTTGCAAGCGTTGGTGGCAAATTTCGGAAATTGGTTAACCCGCGACCAACTCACGCTAATTTTATGGCCAGATGCCGAACCGGCAACTGCCTCCAACAACCTGAAGGTAGCTTTGAGCAGCCTGAACCAAGCGCTTGAACCGGAAAGACCAGAAGGGGAAAAAACTGTTTTCATCCTGAGGAGGGGCAGCCAGTATACCTTGAACCCCAACACGGGCATCATCATCGATGCCGCGCGCTTTGAGCAACTTAGCAAATCTTCTGACACCAGCTCGCTGGAGTCCGCTGCGCGTTTATATCAAGGACGTTACTTTGAAAACGAGGCGGTTGAAGAATTTTTCATCGCGGAAGGCCAGTATTACCACGAACAGTACTTGCGCGTGATGGACCAATTGATCGAAGGCGCGATAAACGCCGCGGACTGGGAGAAAGCGCTCCACTACTGCCGAACACTGCTTAATCGGGACGCGCTGTGGGAACCCGCTTACCGCAGCATGATGATTATCCATCACCGCATGGGGAACCCTGGCAGCGTGCTGCAAACATTCCAACAGTGCCAGCAGGCCTTAAACAGGGAGATTGGCAGCGGGGTATCCGCTGAAACACAGGCGCTACTGAACGAACTATTGGGACGAACATAAGCTCTCGGTTTGATGAAAAAACCGTTTTTGGGCACTCTCATCTCCGCTGGATGAGCAGCAATGCCGCGCGTTTCTGGCAGCGCTAACCCAGCCTTGCGGACTAACCCATTCGATTCAGTTAGTTTTGCTTAGCCAGAAAATGCAAAAAAGGTACTGAGCCAGCAGATGGTATCCACTCCAGTCACCGAGCTGGACAGCGATATTGTCCAGAAGGATGGGTGGAACAAACCTGATTTTAGCATCTAAATCAGGAGAGTTAGCGACCAGATGCTCCCAGGGGGAACGTCTTTGTAGAGATGAATGTTTTCTGACAGCATTGTAGTAATAGAGATAATGCATCGCTTCAAGGAAGAAGTCCTTTTGGGAATGAATGGAAAGCAATCTGGGGATGTAAAACTCCTCGTCATCGGTACGGTGGGAGCGTTCAACATGCGCGTTCTCCTGAGGGCTGGCAGCATGGTTCTGGATAATTGAACAGCCAAATCCAGACAGGAGTTTTCTGAGTTCGATGAGTTTAAGCCAGGATTTCCCCCCAAACTCTTCACCCCGATCCACAGTAAAGACGATGGGCACCGAGACACCGTGACTTCTGAGCCAGGAAAGCACCCACAGAAAGAAAGTCAGGCCATTGGTCCAGCTTTTCTGATCAGAGTAAGCCATCAGTTTGAAGCGGGAGTTAACGTCTAAAGCGGTCCACTGATAGAGAGGAAACTGTTTCGAGTGGAAGTGGCGGATCTGTTCCAGGGTCAGCGCTTTTTGGTCCACGACATATTTGAGGTCAATTTGCACAATTTCAAATGCTTTGGCCTGATACCAATCCACATAAGGACGGGAGCCTTTTTTGTGGGGTTTGTGAGGCTTCAGCTTCGAGTGAGTTCTGTTGCGTCTGAGAATGTTGCGGATGGTGTGTTCAGACATCGTCAAACCATCCAGCGCCTCCAGTTCATCTTTCAGCCTGACAGGTCCATAGCGGGTCTTTTCTCTCAGCTCCAGGATCCTGGCTTCAATCCCGGCACTCGTTTTGTTGTGTACCCGGTGTGGCGCTTTTGATCCATCTTTCAAATCCCCCGCCTCACTCTTGCGGATTGCTTTGTAGATTGTCGCCCGGCTGACACTCAAGATCCTGGCTGTCGCTGTCACATTCCCCTTGTGTGCCTTCAAAACCTGTAGGATCGCTCGTCTGGCCGCCTCCGGACTAATCTGCCTCAACTCTTGGTAGTCTAAGTGGGTTATAGCTTTGATCAATGTACACCTCGATGTCTTCATATCTTATCCCCCATAACTCCAGACATCGATCCCGGTACAACTCGTATGACTTATCTAAAAAGTGTATACCATGTGCTGACCTACTCACAAAATGCTGGCGATTTTAACTTGCATTATTTTGCGATATCGGGTATATTAGCCAAGTTAACGAAATAATCAGGAGTGCAAGATGACCCCATTACCTAAGAGAAAAACCACTTCCGGACGCCGCGATCGCCGACGCTCACATGATGCTCTCAAGGCTCGCAACAGTGTTGCCTGCCCCAACTGCGGAGAGCCTCGTTTGCCGCATCGTGTCTGCCCAAAATGCGGCTACTATCAGGGTAGAGAAGTTCTCACCATCGAAAAAGATTAACCCCCGCCGTAAAACTTAACTCCACGCTCTGCGTGGAGTTTTTTATTTAACAACGCGTTTTCGTTGAAATGGCAAGAATTGCGAGACAAGCTCCTTTGGGAGATAACCGCAAATGTGAATGCCTTTTTCTATGTGCTCCATTTTTTGAACATGCCCTTTCTCATGAAATACAGAGACCAAATGCCCTTGTTCGTAGGGCAGCAGCACGTCCAACTCCACATAAGCGGCGAACAGCTCGCGTCCAATCGTTTCCAGCAGCGCCTCTAAACCGCTTGCCTTCTTGGCGCTGATCAGCAGCGCCTGGTTTTCCAGGTTCGATCGCACACGCTCAAGCTCATACTGAGCCAATAGGTCGATCTTGTTGTAGGCCGTGATTACCGGGATATCCCCAGCGCCAATCTCCAGCAGCGTCTCTAAAACTGTTTTCTTTTGCTGCGCCGCGTTTTGATGCGAGATGTCCACCACGTGAATCAGTAGGTCAGCCTCCGCGATTTCCTCCAGTGTTGCCCGAAAGGCAGCCGCCAGTTGGGTTGGCAGCTTTTGGATGAAACCCACGGTATCAGTCAGGACAATTGACTGCCCCGACGGCAGCTCCAACTGCCGTGTGGTTGGGTCCAGGGTTGCAAAAAGCTGATCCGCCACATAGATATCCGCGTTTGTAAGGGTATTCAGCAGGGTGGATTTCCCAGCGTTGGTGTAACCTACCAGTGCGACAACAGGAACATTCGTCTTGCGGCGGTGCTCACGGTGACGCAAACGGTGCTCGCGCACCTTTTCCAGCTCCTCGCGCAATTTCGCGATTTTGGTTTTGATTTCGCGTCGGTCGACTTCCAGTTGGGTTTCCCCTGGTCCGCGCAAACCGACACCCCCAACGCTGCCTGTGCGGCCAGCGCCCCCACCAGCCTGGCGCGCCAGGTGTGTCCAGGCACGGGTCAGGCGCGGCAGGCGATATTCCAGCTGCGCCAATTCCACCTGAAGCATGCCCTCCCGCGTGCGCGCGTGCTGGGAGAAGATATCGAGGATTAATGCGCTGCGGTCGATGACCTTGATAGCTCTTCCCAACACCTCTTCCAATTCGCGTTGATGCCGCGGAGAGAGCTCTTCATCAAAGAGGACAATCCCCACACCTAACTCTTCAGCCAGCAGCTTGAGTTCTTCAACCTTGCCGCTGCCAATGAACGTGCGTGGATTAACCGAGTCCAGGTTCTGGGTGAGGGTTGCCAGCACTTCGATACCTGCAGTCTCCGCCAGCAGCTCCAGCTCAGCCAGGGAATCCTCCAGGCTCAAAGGCTGCCCGGAGCCGGAACCAATTTGCGCGCCAACCAAAATAGCGGTTTCCGCCTCCGGTAAATTCGAATGTTCTTTAGGCAGTTGGTTCATTCGCGCTCAGTTGTTGTTCACCCACATCACCAGGCGGCTCATTGCTTCTCTTATTTGCTCGGTAGGTGTGATAATAGAGATGCGGATGTAATCTTTTCCGCTTGGTCCGTAGATGACCCCGGGAGTCATGCTGACGCCGGTCTCGTTCAACACATCCGCGCAAAACTGCATTGGGTCGCCAAACTTCTGCGGCAGCCTGGCCCACAGATAAAGCGCTGCCTTAGGCTTATCCACCTCAAATCCAGCTTTAATCAAGCCTTCATAGACCACATCGCGGCGTTCCTGATACACCAGGTTTCGGTCAGCCAACCAGGATTGATCCCCGGTAAGCGCGAGCGCGCCAGCGTCCATGATCGGTTGGAAGATGGAGTTGTCAATCTGGCTCTTATAAGATGCCAGCAAACGAATGACTTCAGTATTGCCTACTGCCATGCCCACGCGCCAACCCGCCATGTTGTAGGTCTTGGAGAGCGAATTAAATTCAATGGAAACGTCTTTCGCGCCAGGAACTTCCAGGATGGAATGCGCCCGATAACCATCAAAAGTCAGGTCGGTATACGGGGCGTCGTGCACAATCACAATCTCATTTTCCCTGGCGAATTCCACGGCCTTTGCGAAAAAGTCCAACCCAGCAATCGCGCCAGTAGGATTGTTAGGGTAGTTAAGCCACATCATCTTGGCTTCGCGGGCGATTTCTTTAGGGATGGCATTCAGATCCGGTAAAAAGTCGTTTTCCTTCAGCAGCGGCATAAAATAAACCCGGCTGTCTGCCAGCTGGGCACCTGCCAGGTAGACCGGATAATAGGGATCTGGCATAAGCACCAAATCTCCAGGATCCAGCAAGGTGTGGTTAATATTGAAAATGCCTTCTTTGGAACCGAGCAGCGCCAAAACTTCAGTTTTCGGGTTCAGGTCAACGCCAAAACGTGTTTTGTAGTAATCAGTCACAGCCTTCAGGAAATCGCTGGAACCTCCCATCGGAGAATACCCATGCTTTTTGGGGTCCCGCGCGGATTCAATCAGGCGGTCAATGATGAACGGAGCAGGTGGTAAATCGGGAGAACCCATATCCAGGCGGATGATGTTGACGCCTTTCGCCTTGAGATCGGCCAAAGTCTTGTTTAGGGACGCAAAAAAGTAAGGTTTGATGTTTTCTACAGTATGCGCAGGGCGGATTTTCATGTCTGGTGAGAAAGCTCCTTTTTCTTTCCATTATAACCTTGCACGCTGAAACGAACAGCCCCATGCAGGTCCGCGTTTTTCGCGGCTGTTTGCTATCCGATTAATCTCGATTCCATTGGAAACGAGTCAGTTTTCATCATTTTTCTTTGGTACAGTTCTTGCAACTTTAGGCATTGAAGATTATACTTTTCCTGGAAGGGAGACCAACCGTGCTTCAGACCCATTACCAACAGCCGCTCGCTACCCCCTCTGCGCATTTAGCGCAAACCATGACGCTGCTCAGCTTGAATTCCGGCGAACTGCTTCAAAAGGTTGAATCTGAACTTTCGACCAATCCAGCACTGGAGCTTGTTGAAGAACGCCGCTGTCCAATGTGCAAACGCCTCCTTCCAGCAACCGGTGCCTGCCCCATTTGCAGCCAGCCTGCCAACCAATCCGCGGATGACCCAATAGTTTTTGTTTCCGCGCCTGAAGATTTTTACACCACCAGAGTGTTGACCGCGGAAGAGGCGCCGGAAGAGCCTTTCGCGTCAGAAATGGTCAGCCTGCCAGAGTATGTGCTGCGCCAGGTAGCCGCTGAATTGGAAGTGGAAGACCGCGGCTTGGCAGCCTATTTGCTCAGCCATTTGGACGAGGACGGATTCCTAACCACCACAATCCTGGATGTCGCGCGTTATCACCACCGGCTGCCCGATGACATTACCGCCTTAATTGAACGGCTAAAACGCTGTGACCCCATTGGCGTCTGTTCCACAAACCCAAAAGAAGCATTGCTGGTCCAGCTGGAAGTCTTGTCTGAGGGCGTTGAAATCCCAGCTTTCACCCGGGAAATTGTGCTCGATCACCTGCCCAAGCTCAGCCAGCATCACTACGCGGAAATTGCCCGCGCATTGGGAACAACCAGCACGAAGGTACAGAACGCCGCCGCATTTATCAGCGAGAACCTGAACCCCTTCCCCGCGCGCGCGCACTGGGGAGATCTGCAATCCCCTGCCGCTTCCGGGGCAACTGTGTATCACCGCCCTGATATTCTGATTTATCATCTCAATGAAAACCCCAACAACCAATTGGTAGTTGAAATTATTCATCCCATCCGCGGTACGCTGCGCGTCAACCCGCTCTTCAAGACCTCCATAAAGCAAGTGACCGGAGAGAAAGTGGAGGAATGGAAAGAAGACATTGAGAAAGCCTCGTTGTTGGTCAAGTGCATCCAACAGCGCTCCAACGCGCTGCGACTGCTGCTTGAAAAACTCGTGGTACTGCAAAAGGACTATGTGCTTTCCGGCGAGAAAGAAATGCAGCCACTGACCCGCGCTGAAATTGCTGAAGCCTTGAATGTGCACGAGTCGACCATCTCGCGGGCAGTCGCGGGAAAATCCGTCCAGCTTCCGAACAAACGCATCGTGCCTCTCTCCATCTTTTTTGACCGCAGTCTTTCCCAGCGCACCTTGATAAAGGAAATGATAGCTTCAGAAAAGCGTCCGCTCAGCGATTCTGAAATCCAGGAAAACCTGAAGGCGCACGGGGTGAATATTGCCCGCCGCACGGTGGCAAAGTACCGCTCTATGGAAGGTATTCTGCCGGCGCATCTGCGGCATAATCATCCCGCTGTGACAGGATGATCTTTGGCAAACCCCATTTCTCCCCGGCTTCCATTTGAACCCGCAGATGATGAACTGCAAGCTCTTGATTTCTCTTTGATTCTGGAGCTTGTGCCGGCTGCCGCCCTAAGCTACAACCGCAGCAACGACTCAATCATTTCTGTCAACCAAAAGCTGCTGGAACTGACCTCATTTGAGCTCGCCAGCTTGCTGGGCAAATCACTAACAACGCTAGTCACGCTCAAACTCGACACAAACCCCACTGGAAGAGACGCGCGTCTAGTCCACCTGAAAACTGCTGGCGGCAGCAAAATTCAAGCAAGCCTGCGCATTCAATCCCTGAGCCAGACAAATCAAATCGTAGCCCTCGTTTTTTCGCCGCCCGATTCGCAAGTCGAGCCCGAAAGTCACGCCGCCAGCTTAGCTTTTATCGAAGCCCTCTTGCGAATCCAACATCAGGACACAAGCACCGCAGCGCTAAGCGCGGCCGCGGAAATCCTTCACAAATCACTGCGCGCCCAGGCGGCGGCAGTCTATATTCAGCGCAAGGGCGAAAAAGAGCTTATCCGGGTGCGCCTGGATACTGACCTGCAGAGCGCGCAATTCCCGGACCTTTACACGCCGCCAGAACCGCTGACGGCTGATATTATCACCTGGAAATCTTCCCAAAAACCCAGCTCCACCCTGGAAGAGCTGGCGTTGGTCAAGGGGTTTCACTACTTATTGGTCATACCTTTGTCGCGCCAAAAAGAATTTTTGGGTGCGCTGACAGCGGCGGGATTTGGAAGTCAGCCTGACGAAGACAGTCTTCGGAGAATAAAACTGATAGCTTCCAGCACTGCTGGCGTGCTGCATCATCTGGCACGCGTGGAGAACGCCCAG
>Ga0208040_1003424_pt1 | contig 12925 bp, 13 predicted proteins | sample AD_UKC083_MetaG_FD_184431 | JGI IMG/M metagenome (GOLD analysis project Ga0208040, IMG submission 184431) | Active sludge microbial communities of municipal wastewater-treating anaerobic digesters from USA - AD_UKC083_MetaG (SPAdes) (version 2) | ecosystem: Engineered > Bioreactor > Anaerobic >... | reverse complement strand
AAGAAGTGATAAGATGATTTGCAATAATCGTGATACTCGTTTGAAAAAATCGTGATATCGCAAACCCACAAAACTGCCGATTTGAAAAAATGGTGATACGATTTGAAAAAATAGTTGAGATCCCATACAGGACTTCAGCCCGTCGCAATAAGGTAGCGTACCTTGAAAAAGAACTTGACCGCTGGAATGAGATTGGAAAGAATGCAATTGGTCGTTTGGCCTAATATAGAATGTGGGAAACGAGGACTTTAAGATGTTCTCAAGTAACCTGAGAAACAATGAGTTGGAATTTACACCAACATTTGGGACTCAACTAAAGATAAAAAACTTGACAAAAAGACGCTATATGAAAAATTCTGCATTCAATATTAATGTTTTCTGATGGTTACCTGTCAGTATATTAGTTTTGATATAGATGTAATCGAGGAGAAAAGAATGTGTAAGTATCTGTGTTCCTTATTAATGGTTCTACTAATCGGTTTGTTTTCCTGTTCATTATTGGCTCAAACCGCCATCGCTCCTTTGGGTAGCGGAACTCCGGGAGACCCTTTCCAGATATCATCCTTATCAAACCTGTACTGGATTGCTTCAGTTACATCCAATTGGGGGATGGGATTCGTTTACTCGCAGACTGAAGATATTGATGCAACTGAGACTGGGTCCTGGTTTGGCGGGGCTGGCTGGACACCCATAGGCAATTGGGATTGGAATTTCTTTGGGTACTACAATGGAAACGGACATCGGATCACAGGACTACGGGTTAATCGGGGTCCGGAAAATTTCTGCGGGCTGTTCGGAGTAATAATGCAAAACAGCATTATCCAGGATTTGGGTATGATGGATGTATGGGTTGAAGGTAATAATAGCGCTGGTGCTATAGCCGGGTATTGCAGTGGGAGTATTCTTAGGTGTTATAGCAGTGGACATGTTGCTGCACTTTCCCAAGTGGGAGGCATAGTTGGTTATGTGTGGGCTCCAGATTCCCAGCAAGTTATTCAGGATTGCTATTCATCATGCCAGGTTCAGGGAGAAGTTAATATAGCCGGACTCGTGGGTCTTCTTCAGGGGTGGTATGGACCAGCAGTAGTACGTAATTGTTATAGCACGGGACATGTGAACGGGTATAGTAATAATTGCGGAGCATTGGTTGGGGAAGTATCAAACGGATTAGTAATCAATAGCTACTGGAACATTGATAGTGCAAACATAAATCACAGTAGCGGAGGTGAAGGTCGGACGACAACCCAGTTAACCGCTTTGCATCCTACTGATACTTTTGTGGGATGGGATTTCAACACTGTCTGGGCTATTGACAGTTCTACTAATAACAATAACGGTTTTCCATATTTAGGTAATCCGACACCTCCAGTTGTCACCCAAGCTCCCGTCGCATCGGTTTTGGAGTATCCTCCCAGTGCTATGCAATCTGTTGAAACAACCTGCCACTTTCGCTGGCATTTTACAATAAATGAAAACTGGTCAAATTATCCAAGAGGTACGCGGTTTTATTTAGGAACAGATAATCCTCCCACCAATGAGGCAAATGGACTGGAAGTTGGAATGCTCAACGATTTAATGTGGGGACCACTATCTATGGGAGCCACATATTACTGGAAAATCGTTCCTTATAATGAAATTGGTGAGGCAAGCAACTGCCCGGTTGATTCTTTTACTACTTTTTCCAACGTACTGACGTTGAATTCACCCAATGGGGGTGAGATATGGATGTCCGGAACTACTCAACAGGTGCAATGGTCATTGAATGCTCCACCCTCTTTGGACATCCTTTTTTCCTATGACAATGGCAACAATTGGTATGCGTTTTCTACCGTTGACGGCAGTAAACAGTCATGCTATATTCAGGTGCCAACCGTGAATTCCACTACTTGCCGATTGAAAATTGCCGGTACAAATATCAGCTCGGTTTTTGACGTCAGCGATGCTCCATTTCGGATTTCTACCAGTTCATCCTTACCCAAGGTAATCCTTACCTATCCATCAGCAAGCGGAATAACCTTAGGTGTAGGACAGACCATAAATATCACTTGGACACGACAACAGACAACGCTGGTGAATCTGCACTACAGCACTGATGATGGGATAACCTGGTCATCATTGGCACAGAATCTGAATACCAACACTTATGCATGGACATTACCTGATTCGTGTTCAAGCAGATGCAGAATAAGGGTTTCCAGTGCAAGCAATACCACAGTATCTGATGTCTCAGATAACTGTTTCAGTATCGGGAAGATACGTTTACTCTCACCCACGGGGGGAGAGCTAATCACGGGTGACTATTCATCCACCAGCTTTTGTCAGATTAGATGGAATTCCTTCAATGTAACTTCCGTAAAGCTGGAATACTCTTCCAATAATGGCTCGACCTGGACGACTATTACTGCTGGTACTGACGCTTCGGTAGGGATATACTCGTGGGCTGTACCATCGACTGTCTCAAGTCAGTACCGAGTTCGCATATCTGATACCTCAAATCCACTGGTAAGCGATACCAATGCCACTCCTTTCTCTGTGCAGGTTCCAGTGGCTATAATCAATGCTAATGGCGGGGGATTCATAACCAATAATTCGTTGTTTACGATTCGCTGGCGGACACTTGATGTACCGGCAGGAAGCTTTATCCAGTGGATTTATGCCGGCCCCAATGGTGCCTACCCCTGGTACACAATCACCGGTTATGAAGGGGTGCCGATTGAGCAGGGAAGTTTTGATTGGTTTGTCAATATAGGAAATCTATCAACGTTAATTCTGATAGGTCGATTGGTCGGTACGGAGCGAATAATTGCCCGTTCAGCATCATATATCACGGTTACCGATAATTTCCTTCTGATCAATGAACCCAATGGAGGAGAGTGTTATGCTCCAGGTTCATCTCAAACAATCAGTTGGGATGGATGGGGAGTATCGGCGCTCAATATATCACTCAGCACGGATAACGGGAATACCTGGAATATGATAGGCAACAATATTCCCGCTTCCAATGCCAGTTTCCAGTGGATTGTTCCGAATAGCCCGTCTGAAAACTGTCGTATAAAACTGGCTGATGTTAGTTTGAATTATATGAATCTCTTTAGTGACAATACTTTTACGATTGTTTCGCCGCCTGTTCCGGCAACAGTATCAGGGTTGAGTTTAATGGTCAATCAGGGTGATATGATAATCACCTGGGAAGCTGTGACTCAAGATATCGGCGGAAACCCAATGCAACCAGATGCCTACATAGTGAGATATAGCCAGGAGCCTGATGCAGAAGCTGATGAATGGACTATCCTGGCCACAACCAGTAATCTTCAGGCTTGTCACCCAGGAGTAGCGAATCAATATGAGAGGCTGTTCTATCGGGTGACTGCTGTGAAGAACTGATTAGTTTTGCCCTTTTTCAGACCTGAAGTGCCAGGAATTCTGTAGTAATATTACACATCTATCAAAGGTGCATGAAGATACTGGTCGGCAACGATGAGGCGGGTGGGGGCGTTGATGGTCTGTAAGTATCTGAGCATGGTTTCTTTGGCGACTTCGGGGTGGTTATTCACTTCGCTGAGGTGCGCCAGGATGAGGTTGGTCAAGCCGGGGTGCATAATCTGGGAGATGACGCCGACCGCCTGGATATTGGAAAGGTGTCCCTGGTTACTGAGGATGCGCTGTTTGAGATGCCAGTCGTAGGGACCGTCGCGCAGCATTTTCTCGTCGTGATTGCTTTCCAGAACTATGGTGGAACAGCCTTTTAGATGTTTGACGAGAAGCATGGTCTGAAAGTCTGATGACCTCTCCCAAAAATCTGATGATCTGAAACCAGCCTAAAACCAGCGTAAATTTGCAATAATCGTGATACAAAAACGTCCAGAAACGTCCAAATAGCACTGTGACAATATCTAAAGCCAGTCCTATCTATCTCCCTAATTCATAAAGCCTTAAGACCACTGTGACAGGTGATACTCATTTGCAACTTTGGGTGAGACTTTGTAGGGGTTACAGCTTTCTTGCACTCGGTGGTTGAGAGTGCTTAAGTTTCGCTTGACAAGTTTACAGGGTGTGGTTTTGTTGCACCGAGACTTAAGAATCGAAACCTGGAGAAAGCAAGGTTATCCGACCTTAAGACAGAACAGGAGAAGCTACATGATAAGCCACGGCACCAAAGCCGCTACCAGGTGAATCACCGATTGTAGGGTGATAGCCATCTAATATCAGCACCGATCCGTCACGCGTATTTGCCATTGCGGGAGAGGTGTATCATTGCCTCGCCCATGAAAATGCCAACTGATTAGATGGAGCAAAAATGAAAAAAAAACTGCTAAGCTTAACCCTGGACAAAGTCAATGCTGGCCACGCTTACAAGGTCACACATTATTGGCTGAGGGATGGCTATCTCCTGAGAATAGCCAACGCCAAAGGCAACCATTTCCGCAAGCCGGTGGTCATCATCAGCGATGGCTCCACCGCCATGGATGATGATCTGCGCGACATCAACTATATGGCAATGGAGCGCGATGTGCTGGAGGATGCGCTCATTAGTAGGTCAACAACAGGCCCCGGATTAAGCCGGGATTAGGACATCAACCACCAACAAGGAGAAATAATGAAAGCCTTACTCAACAAACACGGCCACCTTTACCTGGAGCGCGCAGATCGGCTTAAAGCCATGCTCTGCCCATTCGTGCCCAGCAACTCTGCAACCACACCCTATGACGCTGCGGTGCTCAGACCAACCATCTGTGGGGATTGGTGCCCGCACTTTGGCGAACCTGAGATCACCGACAAGGGAAACTTAGTATTCGATGTTGTGATTCCCATTTGCAATGGGACCACGATTCGCTGTGATGAGTTAACTGATGAACGCGGCGAAAGCAACAAGCAACCAACAGACAGGAGATGACACAATGGCACTTCACAAGACAGAACAATTCTTTGCCAATCTGGTAAAAGATTATTTGGACAAGACAACGGACAAAGCGGTCAAGGATCATGTTGTCCGGAACAGGGGCGGCCTTCAGATGCTGGAACCTTCCATGAAGGCCCTTTTTGATGAATCAGCAGCGGCCTATAAAGCTGAACAGCTGGCCGCGCTGGAACGGGAAATGGCCCGGGTCCAAAGAAACTGCGCAACCGGAAAAAAGGAACTGGAAGCCAAGCTTACCAGGCGGGCGGTGCTGGCCCAAAACGGCCATTATATCGCGCAAGCTTACGCGGAAAAGGTTGGAATCCCGCTGGACAAGGCAACCGCAGAACTGAACGAATACGCGGCCCGCAAGACAGACCATTTCAACGCGGGTAATTTGGCAGATGAATACGCGGCTTTGAAGCACCTTCCGAACCTGACCGGACCAGACCGGACCCTTGCGCATGAAGTTAGCAAGCGGGAAGCGGCCAAGATCCAGACCCCGGAAGAAGCGGAAGACATGGAAGTTTACAACCGCATTGAAGGCAAGACCACAAGCGAAATGATCAAACAATATTCCGGCCGCCATTTCGCGTATTGGGAAATATACAAGAACGCAAAACAAGGGTTCTTTCCCACGCAGGCCACCCCGGACCAGGCAGAACCGCAAGGCCAGACAGATGATCAAGGGGATGAACCAATCTAACCGGGCGGCCTGAAGCCGCCCCTTCCGGCCCCGTGGGTCTTGGCTATTAACTGCGGGGCCACACCCTCACCGCCCCGGTATCACAAAATAGCCGGGGTGGTTGGGTGCTTGGGTTTGGCGAGAAAATGAGCGGTAAAGATATTTATGGAAGTGGGCAGTCTAAAAAAGGCGTGCCCGCCCGCTCCCGCGCGAGGATGCCTCAAACCCTTTGTGGGTGGAGGTTTATGGCACATATGTTGCTTATCTGTGTATGTGGGTGGTGTGTGCATCCTACACACCCGGTATGTATAAAAATGTTATATAAAGCTATAAATCTCTTGACAAGATTTCAACCCCCCAATATCGTGCAATCAGAGAGTGAAAAAGGGAGGTTGAAATGCCTACACAGACAAACAACGCGCCACGCATCATTGATGCAAGGCCAGCACAATGGGAGCTCACCGCAGATCACCTGGTTGGGTTTCTGCAGAGCTTGGAATGTGGGGGTGGCACCATCAAAAGTTATGCCCGCTGTTTAAAGCAGATGGTTGGCTATTTCCGCGACAGAGGCATCACAGAGCCAAGCCATGTCAACATTCGCGAGTACAGGCAGCACTTGATGGAGACACACCGCCCCAGGACCGCCCAGCTGTATCTCACCACCACCCGAATGTTTTTTGCATATCTGGAAAATGCCGGCCAATATCCCAACATTGCCAGAGGCATCAAGGGCATCAAGATCGATCAAAAGAATCACGCAAAGGACTATCTTACCGCCACCCAATGCCGGGAGATAATGACCATTGTCACCAATCCCCGCGACAGAGCCATCCTCACCCTGATGCTCACCGCTGGGCTGAGGTGCTGCGAGGTTATGCGGGCAGATGTGCAGGACATCCGCAATATGGGCAACGATGCGGTGCTATTCGTGCAGGGCAAAGGCCATGACGCAAAGGATGAATATGTCAAGCTGGAGCCGCACACCCACAAGGCGATTTTGAGTTATCTCACTACTCGGTCAAACCCCACCGGGGCGGTTCCGCTTTTCACCAGCGAGGCCAACCGCAACCGCGGCCGGCGCATGACCACCATCAGCATATCCCGCATTGTCAAAACTGCGTTTATCGCGGCTGGGTACAATTCCGACAGATGGACCGCCCACAGCACCCGCCACACCACCGCCACCCTCAATCTGCTCAATGGCGGCACCATCCAAGAAACCCAGCAGCTGCTCAGGCACAAGTCAATCAATACAACGCTTATCTATTCCCACAACCTGGACCGCCTCCAAAACCAATCCGAGGCGCGTATTGCTGAGGCCATTTTCGGTGCTGATTAGCAATATATTTCTATATATAAACAATGGAAAAAGAGGTATCTGATGGCAAGAAAATTTGATAACGCGCAGCAGGGAATCCACTATCACATTGAGCGCATGCTGAAAACATCTGTCACCCGGCATGAATTCAATATCAGGTTGCACCAAATCTGCACCGATTTGCGCGGCCAGCTGGGGTTGACTTGGCGACCCCTGGATGGCATCGATCCCCAGGATATGAATGCCCGCGGCTGGTACACCAAAACCCATGATGGCGGTTGGGAGCTGGTGCTGTCTCCAGATGTTGAACTAAACGAAATCACTTTGGGCGGCATCAACATCTGGCGAGATGACCATGGGATCGTGCAAAAGCAAGAAACGATAAACAGCTATGAACAAAAAATAATGGAGAAACAATGACTTGCTATGTAATCAGAAAACACATCCACCGCGGCCAGATTCAGACGCTGTGGGAATTTGACGCGGCCACCGAGGCAGAGGCCAGACGCTTGTTTGTCAGCTGCATTGTTGAAATGCTGGAGGCAGACGATACCGGCCATTACCTGAGCCACAGCTACATTGAGACAGAGGGCGGCTGGGTAGATGAATCCTGCGCCCTGCCCTATATGCCTGAGGACATTCTCCCCGCTATCCCAAGCTGGTACGAGGGCCCCGGCATTTATGATGAATCCGATAATCTGGTGATCCTGTATAGTGATGAGAACACCGACAGAATGACCCTCGGTGATTGGGATTATTCCCTGGCCCTGCCAGCATGAAAGTATTGCGCAAATTCAAAGCACCGGGGGCAACGATCAGATACATCAAGCATGATATCAAGCGCGAAATAGTGATCACCCCAGACGATAAAGAGGTTGAGCCAATCAGGTTTAACCTTAAGCGGATGGAAGAGTTTCCAGCCGCCAATTCCGCAGATCTGCTGCGGTGGATTAAGACATGGCGCGGGAAAGCGCGCTTGTGGCCAATGATGTATTGCAGGATGCTGCTCACACCTGATATTGTCATAACCCGCCACCGCAACGCCATATCCATAATGGCCAAGCGGCAGATCACAATGCTTGAGCTATACGATGCCCTGGCCACAGAGGGTTATCAGATAACCACCGCCCAAGAGCACCGGCTGCCTGTTGCCAGCAACGAAATTGTGCAGAGCCCGGATGGTAAGTTTTATTGCCATGCCATGTGCCAGCATGTGGATCTCACCACCGAGATCAACAACACCGCCAAAGGCATCGATTTTATTGAACTGATGACGCAGCCCAACGATCGCAAGGTGTGGTTGCAACAAATCAAGCCAGAGAGGTAAACAATGACATCACTTAATGAAACCACAACCCATAAACTATTGACCACAATTCTGGAAAAGGATTGGCTCGCGGATGCCGCCAAAACCAAAGCATCATCAGAGGAGCTGCGGCAATTCATAATTAGTTTGATGATAGATGCACCTGCAGCACTGGGCGGCATAGAGAAAAAGGATCTGCTGCTGGTGGATTACCGGCTGCTGTTTCACAACCTACAGGGAAAAGCGGTCTGGTACTCTGTCACCGACATTGCGGATATGTTCGGCAAGCACCGAATATCCGTTTACAGATGGATCAAGGCCGGGGATCTCAAGGCTAAAAAGATTGGCGGTGAGTGGTTGGTATCCCAGGATGACTTAAACGAATACATCGACAGGAGGGAATCCAATGAGTAGGGAACAAGCCGAATATATAAAAAAAATGCTGTCCTATACATCGGAAATCACCCAGCTGATCGCCAAAATGACCGCCCCGGCATCCGTGTCCAACCTTGAGGGTGTTGGGCGATCGGTGGGCAGGGCAATACAAATTGCGCGGGAATTGTTGACCATGGATGGCTTGCCGGGTGATGAGCGGGAGATGCTGTCCACCAACCTGGCCGGGTTGGTGGCTTTTCAGAAACAACATGCCATTGGCCAGGAGTTGGTGCAACCGCCCAAAAACAGCTTGATGAGCGGAATATACCGCAAGGTTGTCAACTCTGGCACTATTGCCGCCTTGGATATCTGTTTCACTTATGATCCAAATTGCTATTTTCCGCAAAGGGATATTGAAACCGGCAAGGTGCTTGGATATCACTATGCCACCCACACAGAGATCGGCAATGGCAAGGGCGGTGTGACCCTTGTCTGGAGATCCCTGCCTGTAAAGCCAGAGGATATCGAGGAACACAAGCAATCGGGAATAATAGAACCCCCCAAGATTCGCCAGGAGGCCATGGATCTCCATTTTTATATCCGGGGAAAGTACATGGAATATAATTCCAGAGCATTCACTTTCTCGCTGCAGGAATACATGAAAGCGCGCGGCTTAAAAGATACCCCGCGGTCAAGGGAGAGGGCAGCCGGTAAGGTGGCGAGAGCATGCGAAATGCTTAAGCAAACCGAATTGCATATTGATGGTGTAAATGGCTGGGGCCGGCTCTATGTAAGTTCGTACTATTACAACAACATCATCTATGTGAGTTTATCCGATGAAATGGTTGGCATATTCACCAAAGCGCGAGGGCAGCATGCATGGCTGCCAGATGCGCATCTGATCTCAATCGACAAAGCGAGGCATCCCCATTTGCCCACCCTGATGCTGCTACTGTCTCAATATAAGGCAATGAATCACCGCAAGCCAATGCATGGGGATCTGATACACATGCGGGACATCCTCTCAAAGCTGCAGGGATTGGCGGCATATCAGGAGGCGCGGCTCACCTATAGCGAATATAGGCGGGCGGTTATCGATCCGCTGGAGCGCGATTTGAGTTTTAGCAAGGAGGTGTGGTCATGGGAATATGCCAAGGGCAACAACGCCAGCCAGGATGAATTTGACAATTCCGACATAATGGTGAGTTGGAACAATCACCCCCAAGATAGCGAGGAGTTTAAAGCTGAGCTTGCGGCAAAGGCGATGCGGCACCTGATAGCCACAGCGGATAAGATCAAGGCGGGAAAACTGGAAATCAGAAAAAAGAAGCTGCAGCGGGCAAAAAGAACAGGCACGAAAAAATGAAATATCCCCCCCACCTCGCAAGATATTGGCAAAATATCCCCCCCATCGTACAAGAATCAGGCAAAATATCCCCCCCATCGTACAAAACCGCGAAGCTCAAACCCGCATCAAATCAGCATTTATTTTTGGCCGTGAGGGTTAAACATAGTAAACAGGGTAAACAGACAATTTTTTGCGCTGCTTTGCCTATGGGCAGCAGCGAAAAATTGAAAAGAAAACCGAATAAAAAGGAAAACCCATGACACCGATTATCGCTGTTATCAATCAAAAGGGCGGCATTGGCAAATCAACCACCGCATTGGCATTGGCGGCTGGGTTGAAACGCAATGGGTTCAGAGTGCTGTCTGTGGATCTCGATCCCCAGGGCAATATGACATACGCCATGGCCGCGGACCCAGCCGGCCCCACCTCGCTGGATATGATGCTCAATGGCACCGATGCCCTGCTGGTGATACAGCAAGGGGATCAGATAGATACACCATTGATATACACAGGGAGATGGGGGTGCTTTTTTTACACCCCAAAATGGAGGTACCATGGCAGATGATGCCAAAACCAAATTTCTGCGGGCCCAACTCCCGGCTTATCTGAAAAAGCGCGGCATAGATCCAGACAAGTGGTTTAGCTGCCTCAACCCAGAGCATCAGGATCACCACCCATCCATGCACATGGATGAGGGCGGTTTGTTTGCGCGGTGTTTCAGCAAGTGCGGCAGAAACTACAGCATTTTTGAGATGGAGGCAATGCGCCAAGGAATCAGCATCCTGGATTTCCCGGCTGCCAAAAAAGCGGTTGAGGATTATCTTTATCCAAGCGGTGTGCCGGGATTTGAAAAGTCACAGGATCACCGCGGCAAAAAACAGGAGAAAAGCACCCCAAAATCCAGCCCAAATCCATTGTTTATATACGAAAGTATATCGACAACAGAGGGCAAAACAGAGGAGGCGAAAGTGCAAGCCAAACAGGATGAGCAACAGCCAAAAGATTTCAGCAGAGACCACGCCATCTGGCATGCTGACAAGAACACCACCGACAAGTGGAGCGATGCCCGCGGCATCAATTCGGAAATGGTCAAGCGGTTTTCCCTGGGATACGATGCCGAGCGCGGTGCCCTGATCGTGCCATGTACCGCAACATATCATTGCGCGCGGCTGCTGAAACCGATTGGGCGCAAGAAATATGACAACCCGCCCAAGCCAAACAAGGTGGCCCTGTTTAATGAGGCCGCCCTGGATGGCATCCACCCGGTGTGGATCGTGGAGGGCCCCATCGATGCGATATCCATTATCCAAGCCGGAAAAGCACACCGCGCCCAGGCAATGGCCACCAATGGCACATCCAACACCGAACTGGTGATCAATGCCATCAAATCCCGCCACCGGATACCGCCCATGATCATGTGCTTTGATGATGACGAATCAGGCAGAAACAATGCCGCCAAGCTGGTGGAGTTTTTCAAAGCCTCTAATATCGCTTTTATGGAGGTTAAAATGCCTGGGCAGGGTGAGGATGCCAATGAGCTGTTAAAACGCGATTCTGATGCCTTAAAACGCTTTGTGGGAGATTCTATCGGCAAGGCGCGCTCCCTGTTGTCTGAATCGGTGCAAAAATCCAGCTTAACCCACCTCCTGGGCCTGTATCAAGCGCGCAGATCACCCAACATTTATTTGCCCTCTGGATTCCCTCACCTTGACCGCATTATCAATGGCGGCTTTCATGCCGGCCATCTGATTATGCTGGGTGCTCAATCCTCACTCGGTAAATCAACCTTTGTCCTGCAGATCGCTAACAACATTGCTGCCAGGCCTGATGGTCTGGTGATATTCTTTTCCCTGGAAATGATTGCTGATGAGCTGCTGGAAAAATCCATATCCATGCGATCCGGCAGGGTGCTGTGCCAGGATGATGTGAAAAAGATTGCCGCAGATGACCCCAGGGACCCGGTGCAGGATGATGACATTTATTCTTATTCGGAAACCAAGCGCACAGCGGATGAAAAGATCGGGGTGTACTTTGATGCCAGCGACAAGCTTTATGAGTATTCCGACAACCTCCATGTGATTGGCATTGCGGATGCCCGCTCAACCGCCCAGATGTCAGGGTATGTTTTCAACATCATGATGGCCACCGGCAGGGTGCCGCTGGTCATTATCGATCATCTGCAGATGGTTGGCAGCGGTGGTGAGCATTATCAGGATCGCAGAAATGAAATTGATGCAATTATGCTGGATCTGATCGCCATGGCCAAGGGTTTCAACATCCCGGTGATGGTCATATCTGAGCTGAATCGGGGTTCGTATGACAAGGATGTATCGGAATCTGCGTTTAAAGAAAGCAGTTCGATCGAGTATTCCGCTGATCTCACCTTGGCCCTGCAGTTTGAGTGCCTCGATCCGCAGAGCAAAAACAAACCCACAGCTGAAAATCCATTCAACGCTGATGAGGAGAAATGCACCAAGCCGCGCCACATGCAGCTCAAAGTCATAAAGCAGCGCGGTGGCGAGGGCGGCCAGCGGGTGAATTATGATTTCTGGGCAGCATATAACGAGTTTGAGGAGCTGGATCGGGCCAATCATGTTGCGGATGTATCCACCCCAATCGTCAGCATCACCAAAAAAGGGCATCGCTCAAAGTGAGTCTGGATGGGGGGTTACAAAGTCTCACCCAAACCTTCAAATCAGTATCACATGTCACAGTGGTCGTATGGGTTTATGAGGCAGAGAGATAGATAGGACTGGCTTTGGATTGTGTCACAGTGGTCTTTGGACGTTTCTGGACGTTTTTGTATCACGATTATTGCAAATTTGCGCTGGCTTTGGACTGGTTTCGGATGATCAGATTTTTAGGAGAACTCATCAGATTTGTTAAGGCTTTTATTGTCACAGTGGTGGGTGGTGTGGGAGAGCTGGAACAAGTCTGAATTCGGTCTAAAGTGCTTTGAGAAAAGTCCTTATGCTATTTATTTATGGGCTTTGAAC
>Ga0208040_1003423_pt1 | contig 12935 bp, 8 predicted proteins | sample AD_UKC083_MetaG_FD_184431 | JGI IMG/M metagenome (GOLD analysis project Ga0208040, IMG submission 184431) | Active sludge microbial communities of municipal wastewater-treating anaerobic digesters from USA - AD_UKC083_MetaG (SPAdes) (version 2) | ecosystem: Engineered > Bioreactor > Anaerobic >... | reverse complement strand
GTTGGAAGTAGTTTTGGAAAAGTGAAAGCAATGTTTAATTCAAGTGGCAAGAAAATAACTGAGGCTCCCCCCTCGGCTCCTGTCAGAATTGCCGGATTGGATAAAACTCCTTTTAGCGGAGATATTTTACAAGCTATGTCTGATGAAAAATCAGCTCGTCAAAAGGCTGAACGTATAGGGTTAATGCAAAAACAAGCAAAGGAGGCTGGAGGATCTTCTCTCTCTCAATTAATAACAACAGTGAAGTCCGATAAAATGCTGAAATTGATTATTAAAGCTGACACAAAAGGTTCTCTAGAGGCAATTAAAGGGTCTCTTGCAAAAATTAAAGATGAAGATGTTGCTCTGAAAATAATTCACAGTAGCGTCGGACATATAAATGAGTCAGATATCATGATGGCTTCCGCTTCAAAAGGATTTGTGATCGGATTCCATGCAGATTTCGATTCTCCTCACGCAAAAACGACTGCTGAAAATGAACATGTTGAGGTGAGAATGTATAAAATTATTTATGAATTACTTGATGATGTTAAGAAGTTGCTTTCCGGCTTGCTTGAGCCAGATGTTGTGACTGTAGAACTTGGTAAGGCTGAAGTTATGCAAATTTTCTTAACAAAGAAAAAAGAGATGATTGTCGGATGCAAAGTCAAAGGAGGTAAAATTACAAAAGATTCAAAACTTCGAGTTGTCCGCAAAGACGAAATTCTCACTCAGGACGCTCAAATGGTTTCATTACAACGTGGTGTCACTCCAGCCGATGATGTCAGTGAAGGCGAAGAATGCGGCATCAAATATGCTGGTAACCTCAAAGTTCAACCTGGAGATATTTTCGAAGCTTATAGAATTGAAAAAAGGCACAGAGGATTGGGAGAGGCGAGGGTGTAGTTTCGATGTGACGAAAACTACCGGTAAGTGTGTGGTTGTAGACTGTTTCTTTTTGATGTTTGGTAATTTTTTGGTATATTTATCGGGTAAATTTACCAATATATATGCGATATTCAAAACTTTTTGGAAAGACGAGATACAGCGCACCTGCGGATGCGGATTCTGTGAATGCTCGATTGCTAACACAGGGAGGTTTCATTGAGAAACAGGCTGCCGGAATTTATAATTTTTTGCCGCTGGGACTTCGTGTCCTCGGAAAGGTGAATAATATCATCCGCGATGAGATGAACAAGGTCGACGGACAGGAGATCTTTATGCCAGTTTTGCACTCACGCGAGATCTGGAAAGCGACTGGACGTGATCAAAGCATGGATGGTGTTCTCTATAGGACTCGCGGAACGGATGACCAAGAATTCGTTCTCGGACCATCGCATGAGGAGGTCGTCACTCCCCTAGTGAAAACATTTATCAAATCATACAAAGACTTGCCTTTGGCGGTGTATCAAATTCAGACGAAATTCAGAAATGAACCACGCGCGAAATCAGGCGTGCTTCGTGGCAGAGAGTTCGGGATGAAGGACATGTACAGTTTCCATTTAACAGAAGAAGATCTCGACGCATATTACGATCGCTGCAAGATCGCATATACGAATGTGTACGAGCGTTGCGGACTGAAGTCATACATGATTGAAGCATCAGGCGGGGCATTTTCCGATAAATTCTCACATGAATTCAGCATTCTCACGCCTGCAGGTGAGGACACAATTTTGATTTGTGATAAATGCGGAGCCGCTCAGAATATTGAAATAGCGCAAGGAAAATATGCTGAGCCTGAGGATTTTGGTGAAGATGGCAAGGCAAATGCAAAAGAAAAACCATTGCCAATGAAAGAAGTTGAAGCGAAACGCGGACCTTCTATAGAGGCTGGTTGCGAATTGCATGGATGTCCTGCTTGGAAAATTTTGAAGACAGTTGTTTATGAAGTTGAGGACGATGGATTGGTTGGAATTTGTATCCGTGGAGATCTTCAAATTAATGAATTAAAAGTAGAGAAATATTTCAAAAAACAGATTCGACCTGCATCACCTGAAATGTTAAAGAAAGCTGGCTTGGTTCAGGGATTCATCGGACCTGTGAATATGCCCGCGAAAGTAAAAATTTCGTTCATCGGCGACCATTCGATCAAAAACGTCACGAACATCATCACCGGAGCTAATGCAAAAGACGTCGACATCATAAACGTAAACATCGGGACAGATTATACGGTCGAGGATTTCGCTGATTTCGTCCAAGTCCGCGGCTCATTCAAATGCGGCAAATGCGGCGGCGCCCTACGCGAAGAAAAAGCGATCGAGGCCGGAAACATTTTCAAACTCGGCACGAAATTCACAGACGCGGTGTCTTTCACAGTCACGAACAAAGACCAGAAACAAGTCCCTGTATTTATGGGGTGCTACGGCATCGGAAATACACGCCTTGTCGGCACGATCGTAGAAGCTTGCCACGACGAGAACGGCATCATCTGGCCGAAATCAGTCGCTCCGTATCACGTTCACCTCATCACACTCGGCAACGACGAAGAAGCTACAAAAAAAGCCGATAAATTATACGAAGAGTTGACCGAGGCAGGAATCGAAGTCTTGTATGACGATCGTACTGACTCAGCCGGGGTGAAATTCAAAGATTCGGATCTCATCGGGCTGCCACTGCGAATAGTCATCAGCAAACGAACGCTGGAAAGAGATTCGGTCGAATGGAAAGAGCGCGCACCAAGCGCCGATGGAAAGCCATCTGAAGCCAAAAACGTCGCTTTCAAAGACGTCGTAAAAGAGGTTGTGAAATTCGTCAAAGACTAAAAGAGCATAAATTTCAAAGATTAAAAATGAAAATAGTCCTGCTCGGCAAAAAAGGGATGTTGGGAAATCAATTTCCCGAGAAATTGCAAACCGCGAAGGCTCGCCTGGGCGGTGGTATTGAAATTTTCACATTTGATCACTCTGAATTGGATGTGACCGATAGTGTGAAACTTCGTGAAGTGATGATGAAGATTTCTCCTGATATAGTGATTAATTGTATTGCTTATACAAACGTTGATTTAGCTGAAACCGAGCGCAAAAATTCTTACCTTTTGAATGCAACTGTTCCCACAGAACTCGCGAAGATCCTATCTCCTCTCGATGCGATACTTGTACATTTCAGTACGGATTATGTTTTTGATGGACAAAAGCCGTTATTTGAAGGTTACAAAGAAAGTGATTCCACAAATCCTGTGAATTATTACGGGGAAACGAAGCTCGCTGGCGAAAAAGGCATCGAGGCAAACATGAAAAAATATTATATTTTCAGAACTTCTTGGTTATACGGGCGAAGAATTGAAAATCGTGGCAAAAATTTTGTCGATACTATGCTGAAACTTGGGCGTGAAGTTGTCGAAGGCAAACGCGAAAAGTTGGCTGTAGTAAGCGATCAATTTGGTTGTCCGACTCTCACTGCCGATCTCGCTCAGAGTGTGATTGATACTATTGTGATGAAATATGACTCAGGGTCGCTTCCGGAGTTTGGGATTTATCACCAGAGTAATGACGGAGTGACGAATTGGAACGAATTTGCGAGTGAAATTTTTAAAATTAGCGAAATGGATTTTAATGTCGAAAAAATTACCACATCCGACTACCCCACTCCTGCAAAAAGACCTTTGAATTCTATATTATTGAATACAAAATTACCGAGACTTCGGGCCTGGGACGAGGCGTTAAGAGAATATTTAAATTCTACCCCGGGGTAAAAAGTTCAAAATATGCGCACACATTGCTACAACCCCTAGACTAAATTTTATTTTAGTGTTAAATTCCGGTTGTTAACCAATCTGATCTATGAAAGGAGTAATACTCGCGGGAGGAACTGGTTCCAGATTGCATCCGCTTACAAAAGTGACCAATAAACATCTACTCGGTGTATACAATAAACCGATGATTTATTATCCGTTATTTACTTTGAAAAGAGCCGGAATCAGGGATATCTTGATAGTTTCCGGAAAAGGGCATGCTGGCGATTTTCTTGAGTTGCTTGGATCTGGTAAAGATCTTGGATTGCGACTTACTTATGAAGTACAAGAAGAGGCCGGAGGAATTGCTCATGCTCTCGCTTTGGCGGAGAGATTTGTGGATGGAAATAAAGTTTGTATAGTTCTTGGAGACAATATTTTGCAGGATGACATTCACCCTGCTGTAACTTCTTTTGAACTTGAGCCAAAGGGCGCGAAAATATTCTTAAAAAAAGTAGAAAATCCTTCTAGTTACGGAGTTCCTACTATCGATGGCGACAAGATTGAAAAAATCACAGAAAAACCAAAAAATCCCGACTCGCCTTTTGCGGTTACCGGTGTTTATATGTATGACTATCAAGTTTTCGATATAGTTCGCGGGCTCAAACCATCAGGCCGTGGAGAGCTCGAAATAACAGATGTAAATAACTATTATATTGAACAAGGAACGATGACTTATGAGGTTTTGGAAGGATTTTGGGGAGATTGTGGTGAATCTTTTGACAGTTTTATGGAAGCCGCAAAATTGGTACAAAAATCAGAATTCAAATATATTGATGAAAACTTAAATATGCCTGATCGGGTTCAGCGCAGTATTTTGGATAAATCTTTGAATAAATCCGACATCTTGGATGGTGTTTCAGAGAATGAACTATCAAAAAAAACCTCCAGAAAATATCTGATCAAAAACGGTTTGTTGTAGTAAAATCGATACGACAGAGTCAGGTCTTTCGTATCAACTGTTTTTTACAGCCCAAGCGCACTTTTTAGTCCCTCTTCTGCGGATTTAAATTCCTCTATTTCCGTATCCCTAGCTGTCAAAATTCTTTTCTGAACTTCTTCCGAATTTGATAAAATTTCCTCTAATAGTTTTCGCATTTTTTCAAAATCCATCTCTTTCATTTCCACTATAAAACCTTTTAATTTCATCGAAGACAAAATGTTTGAAACTTTTGGATTGTAGCTCAGTGCTATAAACGGCGTCCCTGTATTTACAGCCATTAAAACGCTGTGAAGTCTCATTCCTATAACTGCTTTTGCAGACAAAAATATCTTTTCTATTTTTTCTCTTTTGTCGGTGTATTTGTGAACTATTATTCTGTCTTTTTCAGCCAGCAAAGGTAGCATGAATTCTATCAATTTCTCATCGCTTTCTTTTTCAAAAGGTACGAATTCTATTTTTAACTCTCTGTTTTCGTCCTGTATGAAATTGATGAATTTCGCTATCTGGTGCAGATGATTTTTTGTTATGGATGGGGCTTCTCTTAGTGCTATAACTATGTTTTCTTTTTTTGGTTCGTGCCCTGCTGGTTGAGATTTAAATATCAAATCCGGTACTTTTATCGCTTTTTTAAAGTTTTCAGGAATTTCATCGTCTCTTAATGCAATAAAAGTAGCTTTATCGAATATGTATTTAACTATTTTACCTAAAATTCCTTTTTTTACCTTTGGAAGATTTTGTCCGTACATTATCAGAGGTTTTTTCTTCAAAATCGCCATCATTGCCTGTGTTGTCCAGATCATTATTCCCATTTTACTCGACGGATCAAAAAGCCCTCCGCCTCCCAATATAAACGCGTCGCATTCTTTTACCACTTTCAATGTTTGTTTTATATTCCCTAGAAATATTCCTTTTAATAAAGATCTAATTCCCATTGGGAATTTATATAATGCCCTCTCTGTTAACTTCGCGGCTGTGTAATCCGGATCAGCCGAAAGAATCGTCAAATCCACATCCGGATCAATTTCTTTGAGGGTTTTAATCATCCCTTCCAATATCAATTCATCACCAAGATTGCCCGCGCCGTAATTACCAGCAACAACTATTTTCATAATTTATTTAGCTTATTTAAGCTTTTGCTTCTTCGCTGTTTGCTTCTGGAGTAGCTTCGACTGGAGCCTCTGCAACTTCCTGAGCAGCCTCCACTGGAGCTTCTGGGGCTTGAGTCGCTGGAGCTGCACCCTCTTGGCTCGCTTTTTCAGCTTCTTCTTTTGCTACTTTTTCAGCTAATGCTGCAATTTCTTCTTCTTTTTCAGCTTCTGATACAGCCGCCTCAGCTTTTACGAATTTACCTTTTAATCTAGCAGCTTTACCGAACAACTCTCTCATGTAGTATAATTTTGCTCTTCTGACTTTTGATTTCTTTTTAACCTCAATTTTCGCAATATTTGGAGAAAAAAGTGGGAAAATTTTCTCAACTCCGATACCTTCCACAACTTTACGAACTGTGAAAGTCGCGTCTGCGCCATGTCCGTGTGAAACCTGAAGGACAAGCCCTTCAAAAATCTGAACGCGTTCCTTGTCGCCTTCTTTAATTTTTTGGTGAACTCTGACTGTCATACCAGGTTCGATTTCCGGCATTTTTTTCATTGCCTTCTCCTGTAATTCTTGTAATTTATTAGCCATTTTATAAAAGTTCTAAGTGATAAATTTTGCCAAAGCATCGCGGAAGCTAAAGCTAAAGTGTGCTAAAGCGTGCGGATTATACTTGCTTTATAGATCTAGATCAAGTTTTTTTAATGGAATAACGCTATCTGGATCTTTGACGATGTCCATTATGAACTTATCTTTGTATTTCAACCTGTATTTAAAATCTTCTTCTGTCATGGTTGTGAACCTGACAGCTCTCTTTGTTTGGAGGTCATTATTTAGGTAATTGGTGAGTTTTTCTTTGTCGATCGGACCGACGATCACTAGGTCGACCGGTGTTTCTTTCTCTACAAATAAACCTGTAAAAATTATCAGTTTTACATCACCAAATTCTGCGATTGTTTCGGCAATTTTTGGTAATGAACTTTCAGATTTCATAAAAATACTTCTAAGTTCGTTGAGGAATATGAAATCCTTATTTATATAGTAGTATTTTTTTCTGAATTTCATTTTAGACTTCAAAAGCCCCATTTTTTTGAGGTTGTCGAGTTCGCGTCTGACAGAGTTTATTTGCTCGTCCAAGTCGCGTGTAAGTTGGCGTATGTAGTGCTCCTGATCGGGTTTTCGCAAGAACAACCCCAGAAGCTTTATACGCGCGCTCGATGTAAAAAGCCTTTTTAACATTTTATTTGCCCTTATTTCGCCTGATTGTGTGAAAACTGGAAGCGGCCCCTTTAAAACCGCAAAGTGTATACTTTTTGTATACACCTTGACATGAATGTATACATTTTTATTTCAAAATGCAAATGAAATTGTATGCCTATGCCGATTTTTATATGTTTTGATGTCGGGTGTTTTGTTTGTATGGTTGTTTGTATAGTTGTTGGTGAAATTGTCAGTGAAATTGTTCGAGTATTTATCTGCCTAGTTGTATTGTCTTTTTCCCCCCTATAAAAATTTAAAAACGTCTTCATTAAATCGATTTTTAGCGTATCAAAATTTATATTTGGTATATTTCGCTAACGTCCATTAAAACTTTTTCTTATATCTAATAAAATAGCTTTTAATTCTATTTTAGAGTGCGCTCTGCAGTTTCCATTGTATCGCTGTATCGATACAGCGATACAGCCGCCCTACTGAACTCGACCCTGTTAAATAAAATAAACCTTTTAAAGCCTTCTCTCTTCTGTTTTCGGAAGATGGTTGAACAGAGAAACTGTCGACAAAAATTCCGCACTTTATATCGAAAAGGAATTTTGAAAAATTGATTTTTTATAGAGATACAAAAAGAACCTACGCTTCCTGCACGTTTCTGTCTCAAGCTCTTACTCAGGCTCTTGTTCAGCTCACGCTCTTATTCAGACTATTGTTCAGGTTCAGGTTCAGGCTCAGGCTCGGCTTTGGCTTGGCTATCTTATCCGAGCATTTTGTCGAAGAATTTTTTGAGCAACATTTTGTTCTTCATACGATTCGTTTCTTCTTTGCCTTCGAGGTCTTTTTTGATTTTTTTCTTTTGATCTTCTGGATAATATTCTACTAATTTTTCAATTTCAGCCTTGATTTCATCATCTGTGACCTCGATTTTTTCGAGTTCTATTACTTTTGTAATTCCCATTCGAAGTTTTACTCTTTTTTCGGCCTCGGCCTCATATTTTTTGTGGAGATCTTGGTGTGTTAATTTTGCCTGCTCGAGATATTTATCGAACGGAATTCCGCGGTGTTCCATATCGTGCTGAAGATCTTCAATCATGAAATGAACCTCCTCATCGATAAGAGCTTCAGGAATTTCTACATCTACTGTTTTCAAAAGCTCCTCGAGATATTTATTCTCGCGTTCTTGTTTGCCTTGCTCTTCTTTGTGAACACGAATATTGCCTTCGATGTCGGCTTTGAATTCTTCGACTGTTAATTTTTTACCGGTAATTTTTTCGACTAATTCTTCTGTTAATTCAGGCTTTTTACCCTCTTCAATTCTGCGAACCGTGACTTTGAAAACCACCTTTTTCTCTTGGAAATCTTTCTTGTGATAATCTTTCGGAAATGCCAATTCGAATTCTTTTGTTTCCTCTTTTTTCATACCAATTAAATTGTCCTCGAAACCTGGAACTAGTGAGCCCTCACCTACTATGACAGGGTGATTTTTTGAGGCTGTGTTTGGAATTGCTTTGCGTTCACCTTTTTCATCTTTTTCTTTTGGTTCAAATCCTTCAAAATCAATTTCTACACGATCGCCTTTAGCCACTTCCCTCTCGACATCCGACCAAGTCGTGAAATATTTTTGCATTTCTTCGATCGTTTCGTCGATTTCTTTTTTCTCTACTTTTGGCTCAACTTTTTCCACTTTGATAGATTTGTAATCTTTTAATTTTACTTCTGGCATAATTGCAACCTCGGCCTCAAATTTGAAATTTTCGCCGTTTGCGTCACCGCCCTCTGCGTAGTCTTTTGTTGTGTCTGACTTCATTACGATTTTCGGATGAGAAACGACCTGAAGTTTTTCCTTTATCACCGCGTCTGCGTATGCGTACTGAATCGCTAATTCGTATGTGTGGCCTAGAATGTGATTTTTATCAACTGTCTGCTCAACTATGTGCATCGGTGCATGACCCGGGCGGAATCCAGGGATTTTTAGCTCGCGTGAAAAATCCTCGCATGCCTTTTTTTTGTGTTTCAAAATTTCGGTTGGCTCAACTTCGATTGTGAACGTGACAGTAGCTTTGTCTTTTTTAATTTCGTATTTCATTGAGTTTTTTTTAAATAATTTTTAAATAATTTTGTAATTTGGAAAAAAGTCGTTGACATCTTAATTGTTTAGTATCTTTTAATCAACCCAAAGGTGAAAAATCGCAAAATTTCGCTTGTAAAATTTCAAAAAAGTGGGCGGGAGAAAGTCGTGCTAAATGTTTCTTGTATATATAAGGACTTGTCCAGAAGTCAAAAATTTGGTATAATGTTCTGATAAATTTTTATATAAACGGCTCTAGAGAAAACTCTGAAAATCACAGATAAATCTCGAAAGCCAAAAACAAAAATTACAAATAAAAACATGAAACAAATATTCTTCAATTACTTCCTATGCAGCGGCAGTGCGCCGTTCAAAGAAAACAGGATTGCATACAAGGGCGGACAAGATGCCGGAGCTGAAAAAGCCCCTGATTCTTCAGAGCAAGATATTTCTGAATTGGGGAAGAGACCTTTGCCAGATGACAGTACTAAGTGGTGGGAATCTAAAACCGGCATATTGGAAGATATGCGTCAGACAATAAAGCCTGACCCATTAAAAGCTGAAGCTGAAAAAGCAAAGAAGGAAGCTGAATACAAAAATTTGACTAAAGAAGAGATGAAGAACAGAAGAGAAGAAATGCTTGCGATGGCGGACGCTCTAGAGAAAGACGGAAGTCCTGAAAATGTGAAACAAATCGATATTTTAAATAAACTTGAAAGAGACAAGGTTCGAATAACGGAACACATCAAGGAGCTCGAAGCAAAACTTCCATCAGTAGAAGGCGATTTAGAGAAAAAAGATACCGAAAGTCGAATCAGGGTTGCGAAAGAGAATTTAGCATCTGTTGAAAAAGATTTAATATTGAATGATCCTATCGAAATGGCTAGAAAATTAAGAGAAGAGAGTAAAAAATTCGAATTAAGTGCGGAGAAAAAGAGAGTGGAAAAAAGACAAGAAATCGACAAAAAACTCGCGGCCATGGAGAGAAAAAACAAAGGTCTTGAGCGTGATGAAACCGAAAAAGCTCTCACAACAAATCCTGTTTCAAAACTAGATGTTTATCAAAGAGTTTTATCTGAAAAAGTTAGCGCGGACGCTTTGAAAATAGATTCGCATGAAGCTATTTTGAATACTGCAAATGTTTTCATTGAAAAACTTGGCCTTCCTGAAAATGTTGTTATGTGGATGGCAAAACAATTGGATTATGTGAATGAAGATGCTTTTAAACAATTATATCCTGTCGGTAGCAAAGAATATCAAGCCTTTATGAATCCGACTCTAGAAAATCTTGGACTTTTGAAGAGTAAAAATGAAGCTTTTGCTTTGGCTGTTGAATATTTTTACACTGTAAAAAACAACGTTGCAGCAATTAATAAAAATCAGTTTTCTCAAAAAAAGAATGCTGCAAAATCCGGAGAAGAACCCGTTTTCACTTTTGCAACTGAAAAAGCAAAAGAACTCGGACACGATCTCGCGGACGCTTGGCGTGAAAGAGATGCTTCAAAACTTGCGATGTATGCCGTAGCAGGATTTGGTATCTACAAATTTTATCAGAATTTCTTGAAAGGTAGTGGAAAAGATGAAAAAGGAAATACAACTTTCTTCGGCCATGTCAAAAAATGGGGACCAATACTTGCCGGTGCTTATGCTGCAGGATGGATTTTGGCTCCTGAAAAAATGAAAGATGTTGTAGGTTTGGGGAAAAATATAGACTTCAAAGGAACTAATGTTGAGGGATTGGCGATGGCTCAAAGAAACGGGAAAGGAAGTTATTTGGAAAAAATGGATCCCGCCGTTCTTTTTAACTTACATAACGCAAATATTGAAGATATTTACGGCCCGATCACTCCACAACATTCTTCTTATAACGAGAAATTTGCGAACAATAACATGATACCGCTGGCTACTCCGGGAATTGCCGGATATTACGCTCCTGACTTGGTTTCTCAAGGATCTATGGGTCCTTCAATTCTCGAGCAAGGCAAGAACATGACTACAAAACAAAAACAATATATAGAAGCTTCTCAAAAATTATACGATACAGCGAACGCATTAAGAGAATTCTATAAAGATAAAATTCAGCCAACAACCCAAGTCTCTTTTGAGGATATGTTCTTGAATCCGAAAAGTCCTAATTACAGACGTGGCTATACGATGGGATCTCTATACCAGATGTTTCAAGATTATCTACCTTCTCAAAGCAGAATCTATGAAGCGAATGATTTCAAACAGGCTGAAAAAGATCTGCTCGGAGAAGATATTAAGACAAAAGCATTCAAAGATGCTCGTCTAACTATAGAATCCGGCAGAGGAGCCGGAGAATACGTCGCCGCTAATATATATGGATATCCTGTCACTTTGACGAAACAAGATGTCGGAGACGGCAAAAACAAATACGTATTTTTCTTAAGAGGCAGACAAGATAAAATCGAAGAAAAGGTTGAATATACTGTCGGAGAAGATGCAAATTATGCAGTTGATAAGATAAAGGGAAATATCGACAAGAGATTGAAGGAGTATTTGGGTGGAGTGAAATGGCTGGGACAAGATGCCGCTTCCGCTCTGAAATATGAAGATGGAAAATGGTCTCTGCCTGTGAAAACCGAAAAACAACATTTGATCGATTCTACTGAAGGTGTAGCTCATCTTGAGTTTGATGCTAATGGTAATATAAAAATCAAATTTGAAGGCAAAGATGTCACTATTTTGACGTCGGCTGATTTACCTTTGAGGGACCAATCGTTGGTTATTGATATGTTCAGAAAATCAGGCGGTATTTCAAAGAGTAACTTTGAAGCTTTGAGCGTTGTCAGCGACCAAATCACGATCGCAAATAACGATCCTGCTTCAGGAACTTTTGACATCGTGGTGTTCGGGGAAGTTATGCATGTAACTTCTTCTACCGGCAAATATATAATTTCAGACACCGAGCAGAAAAAAATCATATCAAACAGATCATTCCAGGAGAAATATGCCGATGCAAGAATGCAAGATCCTGTATATAAAGGTTATATTGATACGATTCGTTCTATCATAGACCAAGTAAATACGTCTTCATTGACCGTTCAAGCAAAAGAAGGCGTTCGTTCAACGGCTGTAAATTTCTGGGAATTTTTAACAACCGATGCCCCTGTCGGCACCGTTTTTAACGGGAAAATCCCTGATAATTACGTGGATATGACTTTGAATTCACAAGTTTTGTTTTTGAAAAATTTGTTAATGTCTGAAATGTCTGGCGCTAATATATTCTCTGATCTTCAAAATTCTGAAGCCTACATCCAAAATAGATTTGCCAAAATAAGAGCATTGGAAACAGATTTGAGACAAAATGCTCTTACCAATAAATCCTTAAGCCCATCTGAATTAAAAGCTTTAGTTATCGATCCTTTGCGAAACATGTCATATCACTCTGTATCATATATTGATGCTGCGAGAAATTTTGAAAAAGATATCATTAAAAGATTAAGGATTTCCGATGTAAATACAGATGCCGTAGGTCAGGCTTCTAAATTATGGGAAGTCTATTATCATTTTACTGCAAAATTGGATACTGCAGCCTTGGATGAGCAAACAACTCTAAATCCTTATCTTCCAGATGTTCCATATAGTATAAAAGCAAAAGCATATTTAGATTATGTCAAGCAACAGATCAGTTTGAAAATGACTACTTCTCCACTTCCATCAAGTATTGCATCTTGGAATATTGTGGAATTTGAAGATTGGAACTCTAATAACTTAAATCTAGTCGCCCTACAATCATCACCTATGATGCGCACCGATATTATAAGTAAAATGAAAACTGATTGTCAGAAAGTCTTGTTAGATTATAGATCCAATGAATATGAGCCTGTTGTTCAATCTCTTTATCAGGCTTACATAGATACGGGATGGTTCGACAGAGAAGCCGTGAA
>Ga0208040_1003422_pt1 | contig 12938 bp, 9 predicted proteins | sample AD_UKC083_MetaG_FD_184431 | JGI IMG/M metagenome (GOLD analysis project Ga0208040, IMG submission 184431) | Active sludge microbial communities of municipal wastewater-treating anaerobic digesters from USA - AD_UKC083_MetaG (SPAdes) (version 2) | ecosystem: Engineered > Bioreactor > Anaerobic >... | reverse complement strand
TCACTCTTGAACTTGGTGGAGTTGATCTTGTGTTCAAAGCTTCTGCCAGAGGCATTCTTGACCACAAAGCCTTTCTGATTGGCAGGATTCATCTCGTCAAAGAGGAGCGAGACCAGCTCGACTTCCACGTTGCGAAGCTCGCCCTTTCGAATCGTTCGTTTCTTGAATGGATACACGATACCTCCTTGGGTATGTATTTTATTGTTATCTATGTGCTTGTGTTTCATTGATTACTTGCTTCCAAAGTTCCGATTCTGCATGAACAGACGTTCATCATCGGATTGCAGAGTCTCAGTCAGGTTACCGAAATTGAAGTCATCCGGCTTGACTTTCCAGTCGAACTCGTAGTTGAACTCAATCGCCAGAGTCAGCGCAAGACGCTCCTGAAGCGGTTTGATAACGAAGTGGTAGAACATAGCCATATCACTGCGGTTATCGCCACCAAGCTGCCCTGGGATAAGCTGTGAGACAATCCTTGCCGGGACCCGGTGATAAGCGAGGATGCCTTCCCGCAGGTCTTTCTTGAGAGACAGAAAACCACCCTCCCTATCCTGCTGTCTGAGTGGCTCGAGGCGTATCTTCACATCCCGGCTTTCACTCTCGATCAGGACAGTAGAATGGCTCTTGGTATTGCCTTTGACCTCGGTAAGTGCCTTTTCGATCTCGGTATAGGCATCGGTCAGCACTTCATTGCCCTGCTCGTCAGTGACGGTTCCGTCTCTGAGAGTGCCGCCCTCCACGATTACGAAATAGTCGATCATGAGACCGTTCTTGAAGTTGTTGTAATCAAAGGTCTTGATCTCAGAGAGTATCTCGACATTGATGGCTATTGGCAAACAGGCTAAGCTCCAGGCATTGCTCTTGTGGGTGCTCTTCTTGATGTGGATGATATCGGCATAGGCAAAGTCCTTCTTCTGGTTGTTCTTCACTTGGATATAGTTGGGGCGAAAGAAGCCGAACTCATTATAGTTCTCCACGATCTGCACTTCACTGGGAAGCATGCGTTCCAGACCCATCCACTGTCCCTGAGCGTTACGCATCTTGATCAAGAATCCATTACCACAAGCGAGGTAGAACTTCATCAGCTCAGCCAGGATAGTGGTCTGGTCTTCACATGCGGGGAACTCGGCTGCTTCCATCCAGGACTTGACCTGGCTGTTCTTGCAGTCGAACTCCATCACAGTTGCCATCGATAGAGCATCCACACAACCGGAGTGGTACTCATCGGTATCCATGAGGTTGAGCAAGTTACTCATTGAATAGGGCTGGGAGACTACTTTCTTGGTCTCGGCTGCTTTGGTGATCAGTTGCTTCCCGACCCGGCTGCACTTGGATAAGTCAATCGGCTCTGGCTTGTACTTAGTCTCCAGGAGATCAGTAGCAGAGCTGATAGCCAGGGTATATCCACCCAGTCGCATTACTCTCATGCAGATGCTCCCATTCCAGCTTTGAATAGGTCGATCTTGGCTATCCTGACTAACCGGGTGCCATCGATGCGGCTGGTATAGTATTCCACACTGGGCAGGTCTCGGTTCATCAGCTTTTGGTAGAAAGAGCGGAACTTCTCTTTGAGTTTGTACAGATCCGAATCGGGATCATCCACGTTATGGGCATTGACGATTAAGAAGACAGTCCAAGCAATATCTGTACTAACAAACTGACGAGAAGTGCCGTTCTTACCTGTTTCGGAATCCAGGATCACGATAGCGCAAGGCAACTGCTTGGGAATCGCATCCTTGTTGAACTGGATGGTGGGGATGTCAGAAAACTTCAAAGCATCGACAATCCGGTTCCGGTCTGCGATAAACTTCTCATGTGCGGTCATAGACTTACCTCGATGCTGTTCAGTTGTTGGTATATCCACTGCTCCCGGTTGGCGATAACCTCAGCGAACACATTACGGGCAGCGATGCCTTCCCGCTTGATCTTGCCCCTGATGAGATAAGCGATCTCGGCTACGGTCAGCAGCTTACCTGTCTCTTTATCAGTCCAAGACAGGTGCTTGCGTTCGACCCAGGCGATTAGTGGAGCGATCGGAGTCCAGGAAGGCACTTTGCCACCCAATACAAATGGCTCGTGACGTACGTTGGAGCCTACTCTGAGGATCATAGCATCAGGACTGGTCTCGACCAAGTATCCTGTATTGCCGTAGAAGTCGCCTTTATCGTAGATCTGCTGTGCCAGTATCTCCTTGCGGGACTCGGCATCGATCACACTCCCGATCAGATGTAGTCTGCTCTCCAGGGCACTGTAGATAGCCCGGTAAACTTCAATCATGATCTCATCAATGGTGTTGGAAGTCTGCTCAGGCATTGGCACTCCAACAGGATATCACTAACATATAAAAATCTGCGTCAATCCGTTCGATCTGCGTAATCTGCGTGCTATTCATTTCAGATCACTCCCACCCGGATCACTCTTGGAGGTCTGGGCTTCAGCTCATCCAACCTCTGCATACCAGCAGGATTGAGATAGTCACGAAGCCCGGTCAGTGCTCTTAGCTCAAGATTAGCTTTGAATGCGTCAATTTCGCTCCCTGTGAGCAGTTCGGTGGCAGACTGGTCTCAAATCTCTACAGTCTTCACTATTCCCTCGCCCAGGGTCTTCAAATTGAGAAACTCGACTGTGCTGTGCAGCATCAGGAAACAGAACCCAAAACGAAAAGAGACCAGGAATGGCTCTTCCTCCGGTATATCATCCTGGATAGCACGGTTGTAATGCTCAGACAAGACGATGGTTCTGATCGTCTCCAAGACAATAGACTTATGCTCTTTGAAGATGCCGTTATCAGTCATCTCCTTGGGCAGGTTGAGCACTGCCAACAGGTCAATAGTCTCGACCGGGATCGGTATCACTTGCCTTTCCTCATCAGTTCGGATAGCTCAATCGCTCTGCGACCAACCTGCTTTGCCCAGCGGGATACCAGCATACCATTGGCAGCTCGTTCCCAGTCTCCCGCCTTCACGAAAGCCAGAGTATTCTTGAAGCCAAGCAGACCATTGATGCCGAGGTAGCAGGGTTCTCGCAAAGGAGCGAAGCGGCTTTGTGGGATGCTTATGCACATATTGAGCAATACAGACTTACGGACTTCATCAAGACCATTGTAGATATCCGGTATCTTCTGCTGAAGCTGCTTCTCGCAGTTCATGATGTCATTGATCAGCATGATGTAGGCTTCGGATTGGGATATCCCACAATCATCAAGATTGCGACCGATACCGATTGTCAGCTTACCTGCAGTACAGCGGTATGGTTTCAGTCGCAGACCTTCGTGTCTGACTAACTGAGCTTTGATTCGGTTCATCAACGCTTCGGTCATGCTATCTCCTTGGTTACAGATGTGATCATTGATCCAGAGCCAGGAAAGCACTGCCCTGTATGCTGACAAATCAGGATGGGCAAGGATGAGACAGAAAATAAATATATTTCTTTTCCGTTTGCTTTTTTATCATCATTGATTAACTTAGAGGTAGTAGGATTATGGTATAAGATGGCCATTGCATTGAAAATCATGATCATGAACATAGCGTGATGCCTGCCAGGGTATGGGTTTATCAATGTTTAGTATAGATATTACCCAATAAGTTTACTGAACACCAAAGTGTTATTATTGGTTAGAATAAGTAACTAACTTATAGGCTAAGAATCAATTCAGGAGGAATGGTGGTTTCGAGCAGATTTGTTTTAGCTTTCTTTTTAATAGTGATGCCCGTCTATGTTATTCATGCCCTAAATGACATGCCTCTGCTGTCGCAACTTCAGGGTGAGCATAACATGTCTTCTTTTGGTTTTACAATCATAAGTTTAGATTTTAACCATGATGGCTTCGATGATTTAGTAGTATATTCTGCATCTTATGGATATCAGTATCAACAAAGCCCATCTCGGGGGAAAGTTTACATATATTTTGGTGGCCCCGGGTTTAGCTCAGCATCAGAACCCGACATTAGCTTGGAGGGTGATTACCCCGAAGGTGAGCAGAGAAGAATTGGCTCAATCATAAATCCCGGTGATATAAACGGGGGTGGTTTTGACGATCTCATTATTATAGACAGAAACCCAGACGTCGGAAGTGTAAGACTCATGTTTTACTTTGGTGGAACAAGCGATTTAACAAACCCTGATAGGATTGAGTATCTTCAACCCGGTGTAACCATTTATAATATGTTCGAACTTGGCGATGTTGATGGGGACGGTTTTGGTGATGTTGGTATTTGCCATCAGATAAACTACTATGCCTATTTCGATATCATGTGGGGAGGATCTTTTACCCGGCAAAACATACTTAGTTTAGACTTTCAAAGCGGAGCTCCTGACGGTTCAATTATTGGTATTGGCGACATAAACGGCGATGGATATCATGATTTTTCCATAGGATATCTTGGTGAGCAACAGGGATATGATCAATTCTCTACCGTATGCGTGTATTATGGAAACAATGAAAGACTATTTTCTGATTATACGCTTATTGTCCACACAGCCAATTCTATCACGAGAAAATGTATAGCACTTGGGGACTTGAACAATGATGGGTTCGACGATTTCATGGGATACTCTGACAGCCGCGGAATGAATGTTTGGCTCGGAACCGATACCGGTCTTACACCGGCTCCGAGCGTTAGCTTAAATCCAAGATATTTTGGAAATGCACAACTTCGCGGATTGGAACATGGTGACTTTAATGGAGATGGCTTCAGTGACGTAATCGGAGCCACTTATCAGGGTCAGAGGTTTGCCGTCTGGTTGGGCTCAGAAAATATGGATGGAATTGCAGACTGGCAGAAAGTCAATACATTCGAAAACTACGGCTATGATGTTGCAGTTGGTGATTTTAATGGTGATGGATGTGATGACATTGCTGTCTCTGCGCCGTTTGAGGAGGGTGCATGGCCATACCATGACTATAGAGGGTATGTATTTATCTATGGCGGTAATCCCGGAATGGTCGGCAATGATGATCCCATTGCGCCACAACTAATAGATCAATTGCATATGAGATTGAGTCCCAATCCCGTACGAACTAATGATGAGATCAAGATTTCGCTATCGGGATTGGAAAAAAATGGAAGAATGCCCATAACAATCGAAATCTTCAACATTAAAGGTCAAGTAATCTATCGTACAGAAGTCAACAGCATATCGTCTAATGAATTGGTCAGATCAGTTAATCTTTCCAACTATACATCAGGTTTGTATTTATGCAGAGCAAAGACTGGCGATCATACTACTATTAAGAAATTTACCATCATAAAGTAAGGAGAAAATAATGAAAACACATATTCTGCTGCTCACGATATTGGCTGTGCTGTTTTCCCCGCTATTTGCCACGAACGATATGTCGATAATTGCGGAATTTCAGGGCGAGCATCACTATTCGGGTTTTGGACATGCTGTTGAAAGCTTGGATTTTAACCATGATGGATATACTGACTTAGTTGTTTTATCAGGATCATACGGTTATACAGCAGGAGTGAGTGGTTCCCGCGGGAAAGTGTATATCTATTATGGGGGGCCGGACTTCAGTTCCACTACACCTGCATCAGTAACCATTGAAGGCACTTATGCCAATAGCGTGGGCAGAAGGATTTTTTACATCTTCAAAGTCGGCGATATCAGCGGTGATGGCTTTGATGATCTATGCGTTTACGTAATTGACCACATATCTTTGAATGAGAGTTATGAGAAACTGCTCTTCTTCTATGGAGGTAATGACAGTCTGGATAATCCGGATCATGTGATCTCATTCTCGTACAATGATGAAGTGCTACGTGTCAGCAATATGGGGGATTTCGACGGCGACGGTTATGACGATGTAGGTTTACACTATATACTAAGACAGCCCTCTTATATCAAGAAGTTCACTATTATGTGGGGCGGCAACTATGAAGAGCAAGTTGTCTTGGAATATGCTTACAATAATGCTATAAGCTCAATCTCCGGAATAGGAGATATTGATGGAGACGGCTACAGAGATTTTACTGTAGGCTTTACCGATCCGGATCCCGATACTGGATATCACATGATCAAAATCTATCACGGGAACCCCGGGCGGGATCTTAGCGACCCCGATGTTTTGATTCAAACACAAGAACCCATAACCAAGGACAGTAGGCCGATTGGGGATGTAAATGGTGATGGCTATGACGATTTCATGGGTTATTACTCAAACGCGGGCATGCATGCCTGGCTGGGAGAAATAGTCATGGATTACGGAATGCCCAGTTTCAATTTTACTCCCGGCTGGAGTGGTGACGAGGCCTCGAGATGCCTGAAATATGGGGATCTGAATGGAGATGGTTATGATGATGTGGTTGGTACAACTTATCACGAGAGAAAATTCTCGGTCTGGATGGGTTCAGAGCAGATGAATGGCAATTCAGAATTGATAATATCCAGAACAAACTTCGATAACTTCGGTTATGGCATTGCTACCGGAGATTTCAATGCCGATGGCTTTTGCGATGTCGCTATTGCAGCCCATAAACCTGAACCTGACTCGTATGCGCCCAACTTTCCAGGATACCTCTGGATTTATGGAGGAAATGCCCAGTTGCAGGATACAACTGTCGCCAATGATGATCCGCTGATTCCTGGAGTGGCAGATCAGCTATACCTTAGCATCAGCCCTAATCCGGTTCACACTACTGCCAGCGTAATATCAATATCCGTAAGTACCAAAGGTCAAGCATTTAATGGTGAGGGAAGCATATCTATTTACAACATCAAGGGACAACTTGTGTATAGCGCAAAAGTTCCTGTTCATCAATCAAAAATTGAACACGATATAACCCTGAAGCAATTACCTGCAGGAGTTTACATTTGCAGAGTGTCTTTAGGAGAGATCAGCGCGACAAAAAGAATAAGCATACTAAAATAGGAGATTATCATGAAAAAACATGTATCATGCTGGTATTAGCCTTTTTTTTTATCGGCATCTCAGGTGTGGAAGCCGATGAATACTTGATTGGAGCATATTCGCAGTGGAGAATAGATTATGCTGGTAATCCTGAAACTGCGTTTTCAAGTCTTAGGCAAAAGCTATATGATGGGGGATTTAACGCGGTAAACTTCGCAATAAAAGAAGAGGATAACTTCTCAACCAGTAGACTTGGAAATGCCCTGACTGCTCTTCACAATGATGGTAATGAGTCGGTAAGAACGATCCTAACCGATTTTTCGTGGAATACTGGACCTGCTAATAACAAGATTGGAGCTTTTTCACTGTATGGCAATTATTTGCAAATGGAGGCTGAATACCAGTTGAAGTACGAAAATGGTTCCTTTGTTCCCGATGTTCTGCCCATAGCCGACAACACCGCAGATGATTCTTATAATAGTGTTTTCAAGCACGATACTGGCGAGTTATCAGGGTACGATTTCACAGCCCAAAACTATCAAAACGGATATGCTTGGGTTTGTGATGCTGAATCAGACCACCTTGCTGGTACGGCTTTATCGTATCCTCGTTTCAGATGGAAACCTGACAATAGGGATAATCCGCGCACAATTGGTTATGATCTGAAGTTTCGTGTTAATGCACTTGAGGAGAATAAACTGTATTTGACTGTGGCACTCAATTTTGAAGGGGAAACACCAAATATACCAGTTGCAGATATTAAGTTTAAAGTATTGAAATATACTAACTTGAGTGCGGATAGAGAATGGGATGATTATACTGAATCCGATTATTATGAGTTTCCACTAATATCGACCAATCCTTCCGCATACGGCACAACGATATTCAATCGAGAATATCCAGCTGTTGATATAGATGATTACGGAAACCTTCTTTTTGAATATTACATAGTATTGCCTCCACGCAGCACAGATTCTACTTCCTTGTATATGCAATTGATGGGAGGAAATGAGTTCTTTTACCACTTAAATCCCCAAGTATATTGGCATGGTAATGGCCGCTTAGAGATTGATTACCTCACAATGCAGGACGAGTTTCAGCGCACCATAGATGCCAACAGAGCTACAAATGTTTATTGGGGCAGGCTCCAATCGAGACTGAATCAAATTGATGCTTTGGACACCAACAATAGCATCCTCTATCATTATCTAATGGATGAACCGTTTCAAGGTCAATTCAAGATGTACGGAACAATTCAAGAATTTATGAATTATCAGGACAAGGAAGTTATCACTGCGACTCATCTGGAGAATCCTTGGTTAAAAAAACCGAATGGGCACTCCAATTACAATCACTACAAGTTATTTTTACAAAAAGCTAACCCCAATATTATCGCATTGGACTCATATCCATTACAGGAATTTTCATCTTCGGTCTTGATCAAATGGAATGATGAAGTAAGTGACGCTAGATTTGTGCAGAAGCGTATTCAAGATATCACGATCAATCATTATCTCGAATTGGCAAAAAGCATTAAAAAAAACTCAGCAAATAGTGATAAAGAACTGATATTCATACCACAGATCTTTGGAGAAAGGGTACCTACCACGAGTGGTGGTACAGCATCATGGAAATATTTTATGCCTCCAAGATCAATGATAAGGTGTTTGCAGATGTTGCCACTGTGTTACGCTGCTGATGGGATTCTTAGTTTTGCGATAGCTTCAAACCCAAATTATCTCTTTAATGGAAACTATTATAGAATAGCCCCATTAAAACATGACCCCAATTATTCAAACCTTTCCATAGATCCCCAGAGTAGTGCATTTGCCTACCTCACGGACGCAAATAGCAAGATTGCCAAATACGGACCAATAATCAGAAATCTTGATTGGTGTATAGCTGATTCTATCATGGTGGATGGTTCACACCCAAGTTTGAATTTAGCTGACTTCAAGTTGGATAATCTATCAGTATCTCAGAGCAACATTGGTCATTACGAAGGATATGTTCAATGTGGTTATTATCGGGAAAGCAATATTTCCCCCAGCTTTATGTTAGTGAATAGACGCGCTGTGTATAAAACTATTCCAGCCAATCAAGTGGTTCAGTTGCCTGTTGATAATAGTTTTACTGACGCTGAGTTCCAAACAGTTTGTTTCGAGCCAAATGCAGACAGCCATAACGTTTTTGGTACTCATATAGCCCTCTTTGATGCATACGATAATTCAATTTTCCCAACTGATTTAGGCGAGATTAATGTTGAAATCGGTCCCGGAGATGGCAAGCTGCTGCAAATGTGTTCCACATTGCCTTCGCTTGTAACAAACAATGCAGATATTAAGAACATCGCTTATCTATCTGGTTCGATAACCATCGACCAAGGAGCAGAGGTTACTATACATCCAGGAACTACCACTAATATCTTTGCCAATTCCACCCTTCGGGTGAAGAGAGGATCTACTCTGAATATCAGCGGTACAATGGAGATCGCTAATAATGTGTCGATCATTGTGGAAGACGGAAGCGCTATTGTATTCAACAATGCTACCTGTAATTGGGGTGATAATTCTATTTTGCTGGTGGATGATTCTGGTATCACAGCTACCAACACTATCCTTAAGAAAACAGATGATGGTGAAACTTGGCAAGGAATGCGGATATCAAATGCCGGGATAGTGACTATGACTAATACTACAATCTCTGGGGCTGACTATAATGAGGTGCTAGGTTCCCAAGTGCTGCTTGCCGATTGCCTATTCAATGTTCCAACAAATGGAGTTGGATTATCGATTGCAAACAAACTACCAGGCCAAAGTATCAGAATTACCGCGTCAACCGACAACAAGGGTTTTTATGGCGCAGGGACAGATAATATTGGATTGTACTATGATAATCCCTATGCCAACCTATTCTTACATGGTGTAGTATTCGAAGATCTGTGGTTAGGATTAGCGAATGGATCAAACCCAGCCTTGGGAGACACCATTCGATACTGCCACTTCAACAAGAACAGCACTGGGATGCATTTTATAGGACTTCAGTATTCGCCTTTAATCCGAAACTGTACTTTCTTTAAGAATGACTTGGGGGCGTATTTTGAAGTGACCTCTCCCAAGGTTGTGGAATGCGATTTTACAAGTTGCGATATTGGTATCCGCACAGAGCTATCAACTGCCCAATCTGGAGGAATCTTCGATTCTACCTTCAGTTTGGGAGATATTGGGATTGAAAGCAGAGGTTCAAACCAACGGGTTGCCTATAACAAATTCTACACAGATACAGGAATCCTGAATCATGCCGGCTCGATATTGAATATGGGAAATGCAGCTAAAAACCTGTATCAGGCAGAATATGAAAATCTGAAGTTCCAAGATACGTCTTCGTACACAGCCCGAGTCCAGCTGTATGGAGGCCATAATGATTTCTACCATAAGAATCCTGGTCCCTTCAATCTAAGTTTGGATTTTCATTTCGATGCAAACTGGGACGTTGGTGGTCTATTTAAAAGTCCCATTAATGCCAGTTACAATTGGTTTGAGGACAGTGTTGCAAAAATAAGCAGTCCTGGCACACCTTCAGATTACGCCTACTGCAATTATTACGATCCTTCGCCAAACGTTTACTTGGAAAATAACGAAAGGATGGCTCAGGCTATGAGTGCGGAACTAGCCGGGAATTACCTGACCGCCAATGATACGTATAAAACGATTCTGAATGAGAATGAGATCAGCGAAGCTGAATTGTTGTATGACGCCCTTGATGCCTATTACCGTACTGCTGATCAAGCTGGCGTTACACTCACCGGAACAGAATCCTACTTATTGGCCAAGATTGCTCAATACGATACTGATAATCCCATTCTTACCAAGTACTTGCAGGATTATCTGATTAAAAACTGTCTGCAAGCCGAAGCCTTTCAAACAGCTATTGACTTGCTTGAGCTGAGAATCCTTAATGCAGAAAGTCCCGTTGATTCTCTCCACGCTGTGATGAATCTGGAGATTGTGCTGCAATTGGCTGCCATGAGCGAAAATAAGAAGCCCATCAGCACCAAATACACTCAATACATCTATCCCGATAGGAATGTGTTCAAAGCAAAACACCAGGAGCACTGGGATCTGCTTGATGAATTGCTGAATGGAACTGAAGAAGATATGATTCCGATTCCCAATAAAGCCCTCATCAGTTCAAACTACCCAAATCCCTTCAATCCCAGCACGACGATCGCGTTCAGCATACCTAAGGATGGCTTGGTTAAGGTTGGCATTTACAACGTGAAAGGCCAAAAGGTAAAAGATCTATGCGATTCTGAAATGCTACGTGGATTCCACAAAGTAGTGTGGGATGGCAAAGACAAGCACCAGCGTGACGTAAGCTCTGGAATATACTTCGTGAAAATGCAAGCATCCGGAGCCATATCAACCAGGAAGATAATGCTAATGAAATAGGGATCACATTGCCATATTGAGCCCGATCTGATAAATCGGGCTCAATTTCTTTTACAGAATAGAGCTTGTCGTCCTGCACTTCCAATGAAACGGCGGAAACGGAGTATGCGCTCCGGAGACACCTACCGGGTTCATCTCCGAGTCATATTCGATCTGATCGTCTTTGATCCAAGGTGCCAGAGCTTTGATGTAATCCCGGGCATCATCCAGGCTGTTTGATTTCGTATTCAGAGCCATGAGATTGTCCATTACTTCGATTGCATCGTTTAGCGGATAGACCCTATCTTGGGCAGCCAATGCCCGGCATATGTCACTAGTGCGATCATCCAGGATCACTACGAGCTTGTAATATCTGGCTTTGGCTTTCTTGTAACCCTGTAACCTTCCGAACTCTCGTATTCTCAGGGCTGTATGCTCTGCCAGGCCCTGCCAGTAGTGGGATGAGCGATTGGCAAGGTCACTGAACTGGTCTTTGAGGGTATCGGCAAGCATCTCTTTGGTATAGCCCTGCTCAATAGCTTTGGAGAGGGTATCTGCGAAGCTCTGCCGGACATCAGCTTCAAAATGATTACCGATCCAGAACAACTGCTGTTTCTGGATGGTGGAAGAGAGATGCTAATCTTCAATACCCCAGAGCCCGATGCTGGTCTTAGTAGGTGCTTGCACTTGAGTGTCCCTCAATCCAAGCCGCACACAGCGGTCTATTATTGCTTTGGTGGGCTCATTGACCAGTGCTGCGAAGTCATCTCCCAACTGGGTGTTTATGATGCTCATAAGCTTATCTATTGAGCCATTGTTGAACTTCTCGGCTCGGGGCATATTACTCAACATCTGGATGGCAAGTCGGGTAGCATCTCTGATCTCGGTCTTCCAGGCATTATTGAGGACCCGGTAATACTCAAGCATGAGCTTATCGTAGTAGTTCATTAGAAAGAGAATCTCCGGACCTTGACTCTGTTCCTGCCAATATCATATTCGGAGAACCTTTCCAAGCATCCAGCCAGAGCATCACAGCCATCAATATAGCCATCAGGATAGGTAAGGAACTGGGAGATCAGGGTAGGTGTATCCTGTCCCTCCGGAAAGAGTACTTTGGCGGTCTCGATGATGGTCTCAGTTCTCTCGATGCGGAGGTTCTTATTGTCTTTGTTATCGATACGCTTGATTCTGTGGGATATGGGTGGCAGATGGTTGTCTTGTGCCCACCGATCAAAGTCGGCCAATATTCTGCCCTGTCCGTAAGTGGTCTCACAAGCTGCTCTGGCTTTCACCCGGTAAGTGCGATCCAACTCCTGATAAGCATCATAGTAGTATCTGAAGAACTTAGTATTCTCAGTCTGCCTTATCCAGACATGAATCACATAGAAGCGATTACCATCATAGCCTATGGAGATCACAGCCTTGAAACAGCCTTTCTCGCCCCAGGCAGGATCGGCATAGAGCCAGATCCGCTTCATTTTACTGGGCTCTGGCAGGGTCCGGTATTTAGAGAACCAGTGGTTCTTGAAGATGTTACCTTCGATCACGGGCTGACCAAGCATCTCTCTTTGATATCCGGTATGCCCGAACTTGGCTCTCAGGTTTGGCAGATTGGCAGTCGGGTACTGAGCCTCCCAGGTGGACTTACCATA
>Ga0208040_1003421_pt1 | contig 12942 bp, 8 predicted proteins | sample AD_UKC083_MetaG_FD_184431 | JGI IMG/M metagenome (GOLD analysis project Ga0208040, IMG submission 184431) | Active sludge microbial communities of municipal wastewater-treating anaerobic digesters from USA - AD_UKC083_MetaG (SPAdes) (version 2) | ecosystem: Engineered > Bioreactor > Anaerobic >... | reverse complement strand
ATGCGATTATCGCATCAGGAAAGCATTGTCTGATAAGGAGATTCGGGCAGTTGAAAGGACAGTAAATGAGATAATTAAGCTTGATATACCGGTGGGAGAGGAGCTTGTCAGCAGGAGGGAGGCTGACGAAAAGTACTTTACGGGGAAGCTGCCTGAAGATGCAGGAGAGACAGTCCGGATTATCACTATCGGAAATTTTGACGCATGCCCGTGCATTGGGCAACATGTGAAAAATACATCTGAAATTGGCATATTTTCAATAACATCGGTAGATTTCAATGAAGGTGTTCTGAGAATCCGTTTCAGGATCCGTCAGGAAGTGCCTCAACCCGGACTCCGGATGCCGGTCTGACCGTTAATCTGATTATGTGATAGTCCTGAATAGTTGTATTTTTCGGGACAAAACGCTAAAACAGAGCTGACTAAATTGTCGCGCCACGCAGCGCCAATGAGATAAGACCACCTGTTAGTATCAGGTTGTTACTTAGGGTTTGGTGAAAAAGTCGCATTATTCTGGCATTAGGTTGATAATCAATATAATAAGTTAATAACTATAGCTCCAGGAATTAGCAAAAATGCAAGTAAAAGCATAGATTGCCTTCATAAACCATGCAGATATGATAAGGTATAAGTCGACAAGGCAATTGAGTATCGAGGAGTTCAAGACACCCTTTCAGATTAAACTGGATAAGGATAACCGGTGGGTAAAACTGGGTAACTCTTTGCCCTGGGACAGACTCGCAGGCATCTATTATCAGAGTATGAGCAGTGATCAGGGGGCACCGGCGATAGATGCCAGGATCGTCATAGGAGCGATGATAGTCAAGCATAAGCTCAGTCTAGATGATCGTGAGGCCATAGAGACCATCAGGGAGAATATGTATATACAGTATTTTCTTGGTTTAGAGGAGTATACATACAAGGATGTATTTGACAGGTCGCTGTTTACGACACTTCGATACCGACTTGGGGCAGATAAGTTTGATGCGATGACCAGCGAGATAATCCTGACTTCGGAAGGCAAGGGAGTGCAGAAAGTGAATGATTCGAACGGCAGTGCTTCATCAGGTTCTCTTGGGCAGGAAGACAAAAGATCAGGAAAAGAGCAATCCGAAGATAAACCAAAGGGGCATAAAGGAGTATTAATTGTTGATGCCACGGTAGCAGACCAGATGATAGCCTACCCGACTGATCTTGGGTTGATCGCCGGGAGCCGGCAGGAGAGTGAGAGGATCATAGATGAGCTTTGCAAGTCTGTGGGAGTGATGGAAAAGCCACGGACCTACCGGCGGGTGGCAAGGAAACAATATCTGAATGTAGCTAAGAAGAAGAACAAGACGAAAAACGAAGTTCGCAAGGCCATTGGTCAGCAACTGCGCTACCTGAAGCGCAACCTTAAAAGTATCAATGGTCTGCTTGATCGTGTTCAGGGAGATCGTTTTCCGCTTGAGGCCAGGGATCAGAAGATCTATTGGGTGATACAAAATGTATATGATCAGCAGGAGAGAATGTATACAGATCGTACGCACAGTGTTGAAAACCGTATAGTGAATATCTACCAGCCATATGTAAGACCGATAGTAAGGGGCAAGGACAAAGCCAATGTTGAATTTGGTGCGAAGCTTGGTGTCAGTATACAAAAAGGTTATGCGCGTATAAATACACTTAGCTGGGAAGCATACAATGAAGGCACTGATTTAAAGAAGCAGGTAGAAGACTACAGGCATCTCAACGGGTATTATCCTAAAGTTGTTATCACAGACAAGATATACGGCAATCGTGAAAACCGGCAGTGGTTAAAAGAGATGGGCATCCGGTACTCGGGGAAGCCCTTGGGCAGACCCTCTGCAAAAAGTCAGACCGCATATCAAAAGAGAAAGTTCAAACAGGAACAGGGCAGGCGCAATGAGGTAGAAGGCAAATTTGGACAGGGTAAGAATGGTTATAACCTCAGCAAGGTCAGGGCGAGGTCTGCAAGAACCTCAGAAAGCTGGATTGCAGCCATCTTCTTTGTTATGAACCTTATAAAGTTCAGCAAAGAATTTTTGTTTTCAGTTTTAGATACCCTTCTTGAGCCATTTTGCCTGGCCCGGCTCAACCTGGCGATCGAAAAAACATATTTACAGGTAAGAAAATTATAGATTTATTCACCAGACCCTACTTATGAATATTAGAGGCAGTTCCTATTCCTTTGTGAGTTTGATAATCATTTCAATGATGCCCTGGATGTCACCATCGGCTATTTTGCCGGTGAATATACCCCTGACAATGCGGTTTTTGTCAATAATCACAACTGAATAGCTGTCTTTGGGCAAGCCCCATGACTCATGCAGAACTCCTTTGGAATCAAACAGAATAGTAGTGTTGTACTTTTTTGCCTTCCTGCCGGCAATTGTACGCACCAGGCCGTCGGGAAGCCTGGTCGACTTGAGGTCGACTATCCCGAATCCCTTGTAAGCATTCATGTCAATAATCTTGTCAGTGTTAATGGCCTTGTTGACGGCATCATTGAACTGATCATTAAGGTCTTCATTATCAGGATCAACATAGTTTATCTGCAGAACTTTACCCGGCCAGGAGTTCATGGTGAATTCCTTTTTGGAAGCATCTGACAGAGTCCATTCCGGAGCTTTCTTTCCAACCTCGAGCTTGCCCTGGGCTGCAGCAAATGGCAGTATAAAAGCTGCAAGGAGAACAGTAAGCAACATTTTTTTCATTTTCACAGTTTCTTAAGTCCAGCGGAAAGATAACATTTTTTACTATTCATGCACAGTATGATGCAAAGTGGGAATGCAATCGTGGGACTGATTATCTGCCCGTGGTGAGGAAGTCGTTCAGCGGTTTCATTGCCCTGAAAGCGTCTGTAACCACTTCGAAAAAACCGGGATCAACTACCTCGCTGTCAGTCAGCGGCTTTTCAGTCAGAAAGCTTTTCATTTTAATCAGCTCGATATGAGGATGATCTTTTGAGAATCCGCGGGGAGGCAGCTTCATTTTTTCTCCCTCAAGTCCGTTGAAATGCTTCCTGAACTCCTTGCTGTTCAGCATCTTCACCAGGCTGTCGCCTTCACTGGCAATTCTCTCGCGGATTGCTTTCAGCCAGGGTGCAGGAGGGATGTATGACCCTCCTGAAATAAACGACTGGCCCGGCTCTATATGAAGGTAATAACCGGGAAATCTGTCGGCATTCTTCTTTCCGCCGCGGACAATGAAGGCTCCGAAATTAGTCTTATATATGGTCTTATCATGTGTGAACCGGATGTCACGATTGATCCTGTAGATGCAGCTTTTTGCCTCCAGACCTCTGAAAATCGGATCGTACCTGACTATATCATCAATGACAGCCTGTACAAACTGGGAGAAATTCTCGCGGGCTGTTTCATAGCGGGAACGGTTTTCAGCAAACCAGAGCCTGTCATTATGCCGGTTAAGGTCATAAAGAAACTTAATGGTAGAACGGTCAATAGTGATCATACTATTCTCCGGTTAATCAGACTGATTTGAGGAATTACTTAGAGTATTCATTATAGCTACGACAGAAACAAATTTACATAGCGAATAAAATAATTATTAGGGCCAGAGATATGCTTACAAATGAGATGAAAAGCTTGTTTTTCATATTTCTAATCAGTTAACCTTTTATCAAATTCATACATTATTATAGTATGCTCATTTTCGTTTGAACAGTACCCATAAAACCGATTTTTTTCCCAATCAACAGCAAATGATTTAATGAAATAGCTATTATCTAAAACAAACTTCTTAACCGGGTTTCCCTGCCAATCAAATACCATAATGCTTTGATTAGACAAAGTGCTGCTATCGTTATTCAGAAAGGCGCTTTGATAATTATTATAATTTAAAGCAATAATGAATTTCTTATTCGCATGCAATTGAACAATGTGATATTTTGGATCAAAACCACTACCATTGACTCCATAGCTTGTTAAATCTTTCTTCAATCCTTCCCGAGGGAAAAATATCGAAGAAAATAAATAATTACCATCCAAATCAAAAAAATCAATTTCCCCCATAAATATTGGAGCAGACACCATGAGTCCACGGTCTTTATCAATAAATGAGGTTGAGCGATAAACGAAATCTAATACTAATTCGGGCATTTTAAAATTTGGTTTGGGCAGGAACGGTACGGTTTTGAAGCTTTCAGAGGAATCTTTATATATTATAAATCTTGATTCAGTTTCCGGCGTAGCAATCAATAAATCATCATCTCTATAAAAGAAGTATGTAAAAATTTGATCATGTTTTGGTATTGGCACCTCTGTATATATTCTATTCGGCATATTATTTACTGCGCATAAAATATTCACCTTAACAAATCTGCGCCTGTTTTTATCATAAAGGCATACTACGGGAGAGCCATTGGTACTATCGAAAGATGTTTGGTTAAGTAATTCCGGAGAAATAAATTCATCTGGGCCCCTACCTTTTTTACCAAATTCTGCAAGAAGTTCAAATGTTTTATTGTTGTAAATCTGGATAATAGGCTCTTCGCTTTTTTGAACTACCAGGAACGAATCAATGCATATTAGGTTAACGTTACCACGAGTAAGGACAGTAATATTTTCTATTGGTTTGCCTGCCAGATTTTCTGATTCCGGGAATTCATTTATTGTAATTGTTTTATACTCCTCTCTTCTACAATTTATTAAGGTTAAGGCTAATATAAAGACCAATAAACTTATTGTTTTTTTCATGCTATTACTATAATGTGAAATATTTGTTAAAGGTAATAAATTTAATCCCTGCTTAAACAATAAACAAGGATCAAACATAAATTTGCTTTATATTTGCCTATAATTAATATTATGTTAAGTAGAAATATAAATGCCATGATTTAATGACAAAATCAGGCTGCTGGCGAAAAGATGCCCCTGCCCTCTCTGAAACCGCAGGAAAAATCCGGGAAAGCAAAAAAAAGAAGGCACATCACCGTGCGCCTTCTATATAGTTCATGTAACGCTTAATTACAGGTTCTCAACCTTTGCCTTGTATTCCTCAAATTCAGGCATCATCTTAAGCTTGAGATAGATTTCACGAAGGAACTCCAGTGTTGTAACATTAGTCGGATTTATCTTTTCTGCCTCCAGTAAGTAAGGAAGTGCCTTCCTCATCTCTTCAAATGCCTTGTCCCTTGCAATCTCATACTCCCTGTTGTCAGCGATCATATTAGCCTCGTTCAGCATGTTGTTTGTAATTGAAACGTAGCACAGGCCGATGTTGTAGTTGCTTTCAAACTGTTCCGGATTCTTGGTCAGTGATACCTTCAGGCTCTCAATAGCCTTTTCGTACTCTTCAAGCTTCATATAGAGGCTTCCTTCAACCAGGTAGAGAATATGGTTCTCCGGATCCATTTCAATGGCCTTGTGAACGAATTCAAATGCCTTCGATGAATTATCAGTGTCAACATAGAACTGGGTTGCCTGGAGAATAATATCCAGGGTGTCAGGATATGCCTGGTATCCTTCCATCAGAACAGCTTCGGCCTTGACGGTATCACCCATCCTCATGTAGCAGTCGCTTATGAAGATATAAGGTTTCGTATGCTCGGTGCCCGACTCGGTGCAGGTACGGAAGTGAGCGATTGCTTCAGGATACATCTCACCGTTATAAGCTGCCAGTCCGGCATTGAAGATCACCAGTGTGTCTACCATTCCTACATAGAGATCGCTGGTAGAAACCTTTACGTTCCTTTCAAACGATTCCATTGCTCCCTTGAAGTTCTTTTCATTGAACTTGTTGATGGCATCATTCAGGAATGAGTTGCCAAGAAGCGCATAAGCGTTGTCCCTGATAATGGTGTTCTTTATCTTGGGATCAAGCTGAACAGCTTTCTCGAAGTTATTGTAGGCTTCCATGAGGATGTCAGGATATAGATCGACAAACTTCGGATCGCCTGAATCAAACGCAGCCTGGCAAAGCTTTCCCTTAACGTAGTAAGTCTTTGCAAGACCCATTGACTTCGGGTGAGAGATGGCAGTCTCAATAGCTTCCTTAGCCTTGTCGAAAGCACCATCCCTGATAAATGTTTCGGCAGCGGTAATTTTTCCTTTCTGGGCCATGGCTCCTGCAGAGATGATTACTGCCAGTAATAACAATGTGATTTTCTTCATGTCTGGATAATTTGCTTTTAATGTTGGTCCAAAAATAAAACTTTAGAATATATTCTTCAAATAATTTGCCAAATTACTCAACACTCTCAGCCGACTCCTCCCCGATATCATTATCAGGCTCATTATCATCCTCGTTTACTTCTACATAAGCTACTGATGCAATTGAGTCATTTTCCTTGATATCGATGAGTTTTACACCCTGAGTTGCCCTTCCCATCACTCTCAGCTCGTTCACCGGTGTCCGCAGGATGTTACCGTTCTGAGTAATAATCAGCAGGTCATACTGGTCGTTCACATCCTTGAGGGCTATCAACTTTCCGGTCTTGTCAGTGATATTTATTGTCTTCACTCCTTTCCCGCCGCGGTTCGTGAGGCGGTAATCGCTTATAGCCGACCTCTTTCCGAAGCCGTTCTCCGAGACTACCAGTACGTCTGCCGCTTCGTTTTCAACGGTTATCATTCCAACTACAACATCATCATCGCCGGATAGTGTTATTCCGCGCACACCCGATGCAGTGCGGCCCATTGGTCTGACGGTTGATTCTTTGAACCTGACGGCACGGCCTGATCTCACTGCAAGCATTATCTCATGGCTGCCGTTGGTCATCCTGGCCTCGAGGAGCTCATCCCCTTCCCTTACCGTGATGGCATTGATCCCGTTCACCCTGGGGCGGGAGTAGGCTTCGAGCGACGTCTTCTTGATGATTCCCTTGCGGGTGCAGAGTACGATGTAATTATTGTTGATATAATCACTGTCATCAAGTGTCATGACATTTATGAATGCTCTGACACTGTCATCAGGCTCAATGTTAATCACGTTCTGAATAGCTCTTCCCTTGCTGTTGCGTGTACCCTCGGGCAGGTCATAGACCTTCTGCCAGTAGCACTTGCCGCTGCTGGTAAAGAAGAGCATGGTGTTATGCATTGTTGCAACATACATATGCTCAATAAAATCTTCTTCGCGGGTGGTGCTTCCCCTCTTGCCTGTCCCTCCCCTGTTCTGACGGCGGAACTCGGTCAGGGGCGTCCGCTTGATGTAGCCCATATGTGAAATGGTAATAACCATCTCATCATCAGCGTAGAAATCTTCAGGATTGAATTCTCCTGCGGCGGGAACAATCTGAGTCTTGCGTTTATCTCCGAACTTGTCCTTAACCTCGAGAAGCTCATCCTTGATAATCTTCATCTGGAGTTTCTCATCTGCAAGAACCTGATTCAGGTATTCGATGAGTTTTTTAAGTTCCTCGTATTCAGCATGCAGCTTATCCTGTTCCAGCCCGGTGAGCTGCCTCAGGCGCATCTCCACGATGGCTCTCGCCTGAATATCTGTAAGCGCGAACCTCTCCATCAGCCGTTCACGCGCAATGTCAGTATTCTGCGAGGACCTGATAATAGCTATGACCTCATCAATGTTGTCACTGGCAATGATCAGACCTTCAAGTATATGAGCTCTCTTCTCTGCCTGGTCAAGATCATATTTCGTCCTGCGCACAACAATATCATGCCTGTGGTTCACGAAATTGGCTATTATCTCCTTCAGGGCAAGGGTTCTGGGACGGCCATTGACAAGCGCTATATTATTGACATTGAATGATGTCTGAAGCTGTGAGTGTTTGTAAAGACGGTTCAGGACAATGTTGGCAGGCATCTCCTTCTTGAGGATTATCACAATCCGCATCCCTGTTCTGTCAGATTCGTCATTGATATAGGAGATTCCCTCCAGCTTCTTATTGTTGATAAGGTCAGCTATCCTCCTGATCATCTCAGCCTTGTTAACCATGTAGGGGATTTCGGTGATGACAATACATTCTCTTCCCGAGTGGGTCAGTTCAACTTCCGTTTTGGCCCTGACAACTATCCTTCCCCTGCCGGTTTCATAAGCCTCTCTTATACCCTGCTCACCATAGATTATACCCCCTGTCGGAAAGTCAGGCCCCTTGATATAATGCATCAGCCTCTCGACGGTGATTTCCGGGTCATCAATATAAGCTATAATGGCATCAACTGCTTCGGAGAGGTTGTGAGGCGGCATGTTGGTTGCCATACCCACGGCAATACCTGCAGCTCCGTTAACCAGAAGGGTTGGTATCCTGGTTGGCAACACTGTAGGCTCCTGCAGCGTGTCATCAAAATTGGGCTGGAAGTCAACTGTTTCCTTTTCAATGTCAGAGAGAGTCTCTTCGGCTATCCGCTTGAGCCTCGCCTCCGTGTATCGCATTGCAGCAGGACTGTCACCGTCTATTGATCCGAAGTTTCCCTGCCCGTCAACGAGCGGGTACCTGAGTGACCACTCCTGTGCCATCCTTACCATGGCATCATAAACCGATGTGTCTCCATGCGGGTGATACTTACCCAGAACCTCTCCCACTATCCTTGCTGATTTCTTGAATGGCCTGTTTGACAGCACTCCAAGCTCTGACATACCGAAGAGAACCCTCCTGTGCACAGGCTTTAAACCGTCACGCACATCGGGTAATGCCCTTGACACTATGACCGACATCGAATAATCGATGTAAGCCGACTTCATCTCCTCTTCGATATTAACTTTTACTATTCTTGCCTTATCTGACATATCAGATTGATAATTAATAAGTTATAAATGTATTTTCTCATTTGAGATTAAACTACGAAAATAATCAAAATGCCTCATTTTTTAATGTTTTGAAGCCTCTATTTGTTAACAACTGATGTTAAAAATTGGGCACAATTCTTGCCGATACTTTTTTAAAATAGAATTAATTTTGAAATCTGGCGTTTTATGTATTAATGGCAGTTTTACTGACACAAATGCATGAAACCGGTAACGAAAAAGTAATGGACGCATATTTCTCACAGAGAGTCAATGATATCCTTGGTTACAGCAAAGAGGAGGCAATCAGGCTTGGCAACAGCCATATAAGCCCGGAGCACCTCTTCCTTGGAATACTCCGCGAGGGCGAAGGAGTTGCGGTTGATATACTGCTAAACAACGGAGTGGACCTGCTGATGCTCAAGGGATCGATTGAAAAGAGCATCAAGGCTGACAGGCCGGTGGCAATGGCAGACAATGACATTCTTCCACTGCTGAAAAGCACTGAACGGGTACTCAGACTTGTTCATATAGAAGCTAAAGCTTTAAAAACCAAAATTATAGATACCGAACACCTTCTGATGGCCATCCTGCGCGACGAGAGTAACCTTGTCACCCGGTTCCTGACAGAACTTGACATTGATTATTCTCTTGTCAAAAAGGCAGTTGAAGCCAACAATCCTGCTGCCCATACAGATTACCCCCGTGATGAGGATGATGAAGGAATCTTTTCCAATCCCGGATCATCCGGAAGGCAGCAGCATGGCGGACAGCAGGCACAGCAGAGGAGTTCGTCAGAGACTCCGGTGCTTGACAATTTCGGCATTGATCTTACCAAGGCCGCAGAGGAAGGCAGGCTTGACCCGGTGGTTGGCCGTGATCGTGAAATAGAGCGTTTGGCGCAGATACTGTCAAGACGCAAAAAGAACAACCCGGTGCTGATTGGTGAACCCGGAGTTGGGAAATCAGCAATTGCTGAAGGACTGGCGCTGAGAATCACTAAGAGAAACGTCTCGAGGGTGCTCTTCAACAAAAGAGTTGTGGCACTTGACCTGGCATCTATTGTTGCCGGCACAAAATACCGCGGACAATTTGAAGAGAGAATGAAGGCCATTCTCAATGAGCTGGCAAAGAATGACAATATCATTCTCTTTATTGACGAGATACATACCATTGTGGGTGCAGGCGGAGCCAGCGGCTCGCTTGATGCTGCAAACATGCTCAAGCCGGCACTGGCACGGGGTGAGATTCAGTGCATCGGCGCCACAACACTTGACGAGTATCGCCAGCATATAGAGAAGGACGGTGCCCTGGAACGCCGTTTCCAGAAGGTACTCGTTGATCCCACAACAATAGAAGAGACTATAGAAATACTTAATAACATTAAGGAACGCTACGAAGAGCACCACAATGTCTCCTACACGCCTGAGGCAATCGAAGCCTGTGTTCGCCTCACCAACAGGTATATAAGTGACAGGAACCTGCCTGACAAGGCAATAGATGCACTTGATGAATCTGGTTCGAGGGTCCATATCTCCAATATCGTTGTGCCGGATAAGATCCTGTCCCTCGAGAAACAGCTCGAGGATACCAAGAAGGAAAAAAGCAACGCCGTCAGGAATCAGAACTACGAACGTGCCGCCAGCTTCCGCGATAAGGAACGTGACATACTTGACCTGATGGAGGCAGAGAAGAAGCGCTGGGAAAAGGAACTTGCGCTGAACCGTGAAGTGGTTGATGAAGAAAAGGTTGCCGAGGTGGTTGCGATGATGACCGGTGTGCCGGTGCAGAGAATAGCACAGACGGAAGGGACACGCCTGCTTCAGATGGCCGAGGAGCTGAAAACCAGTATCGTGGGCCAGGATGAAGCCATTGCCAGGATTGTCAAATCTATCCAGCGCAACAGGGCCGGACTGAAGGATCCGAACAAGCCGATAGGTACGTTTATATTCCTCGGCCCTACCGGGGTGGGAAAGACACAGCTTGCAAAGGTGCTTGCAAAGTTTCTCTTTGATACCTCTGACAACCTGATAAGGGTTGACATGAGCGAGTATATGGAGAAGTTTTCGGTGTCACGCCTTGTTGGTGCACCTCCCGGATATGTGGGGTACGAAGAGGGTGGTCAGCTGACTGAAAAGGTGAGGCGAAAGCCTTACTCGGTTGTGCTGCTCGATGAGATAGAGAAGGCACACCCGGATGTGTTTCACATATTGCTTCAGGTGCTAGACGAGGGACAGCTCACGGACAGCCTCGGACGAAGGGTCGATTTCCGCAACGCCATCGTGATAATGACCTCTAACATAGGTACCCGCCAGCTTACAGAATTTGGTACGGGTGTCGGGTTTGATACCACGGCAAAACGAACTTCCCGCAATGAGCATAACAAGAGTGTTCTGCAGAAAGCGCTGCAGAAGACTTTTGCTCCCGAGTTTCTGAACAGGATTGATGATGTCATCATATTCAACCAGCTGACCAGGGAGGATATTGACAAGATCATCGATATAGAACTCAAGGGACTATTCGAAAGGGTATCAGCCCTGGGTTACAGGATAAAGCTGAGTCCGCAGGCACGCGATTTCATTGCAGACCGTGGCTTCGATGTCCAGTATGGCGCCAGGCCGCTGAACCGGGCTATTCAGAAATACCTGGAAGATCCTCTGGCTGAGGTTATTATCAAGACCGCTGTGACTGAGGGGGCTGTTATCAGCGTCGGTTATTCAAAGGGTAAGGAGGAACTCACCTTCAGGGTTAGTGGCAAAAAGGAGGCCGGGGAGATTCCTGAAGACAATCAGATAAAATAATAGGCAGATTTGCAGTTTGCTTTGTTGCAAATTGCGGAGGAATTGCTGCCGCACGCTTTTACAATGACTGATGCCATGCTGGCATCTGCTGTCAGTACTATTTCATGATTTCCGCGTACAGATCGAACTCTGTTGACCCTGTAATCTTCACATCTGCAAAGGTACCTGGCTCGATATGTCCGGCGTTGCTGACAAGTATCTCCTGGTCCACTTCGGGAGAGTCATGCTGGCTGCGCCCCACATGAAACAGACCTTCCCTCCTGTCGATGATCACTTTCATGACCTTCCCGGTCATGGAGGCATTCCGTGCAGCCGATATCTCCTGCTGCAGTCCCATTATGCCGGCCACCCTTCTCTCCTTCGTCCTTTCGGGGATTGTATCTTTATAATTCAGCGCTCCGTGAGTATTCTCCTCATGTGAGTACCGGAATGCACCAAGCCTGTCAAACCTGTACTCGCCGATGAATTCAAGCAGCTCCCTGTACTCTTTCTCCGTTTCGCCGGGATGACCGGCAATCACTGTGGTGCGCACCGCTGCGTCAGGCAGTATCCGGCGGATTTCAGTCAGCAGCTTCCTCGTTTCTGCACTGTCATGCTCTCGACGCATCATCTTCAGAATCTTGTCGGAGATATGCTGGATCGGGATATCAATATACCTGCAAATCTTCAGGTTTTCCTGCATTATATCCAGTATCTCCATCGGGAAGCCGGCAGGATAGAGATAGTGCAGCCTGATCCATTCAAGAGTGTCAAGCTCAGCCAGCCTCCGGACAAGCTCGGGAAGCATCTGCCTGCCATACAGGTCAGTACCATACAAAGTCAGGTCCTGAGCAATGAGTATCAGTTCCTTAACCCCTTGTGATGCAAGCAGGCGTGCTTCCTCCACCAGTTTCTCCAGCGGGGCCGAGATGTATCTTCCGCGTATGTCAGGTATTGCACAGAAGGCGCAGGCGCGGTCACACCCTTCTGACACCTTGAGGTAGGCGTAATGTGCGGGTCCGGTGATGATTCTTTCACCCGTCAGCTCCTCCCTGTAAGCGAGGCCCAGTTGTGAGATAACCTCCTGCGGCCTGTTCACCCCGAACCACCCGTCCACCTCGGGAATTTCATGCTTCAACTCATTCCGGTACCTCTCTACCAGGCATCCCGTCACGAACAGTTTGCCCCGGCCCTCCCTGCGGATGGCTTCGGCATACCTGACGATGGCATCCACACTCTCTTCCTTCGCATCATTGATGAACCCGCATGTATTGATGATAACAATATCGGCAGGATCGGCTGACCCGGCAGTGACACTATATCCGCCAGCCGCAAGCTGGCGCATCAGTTTCTGTGAGTCGACGGTATTCTTCGAGCAGCCCAGGGTGATAATATTGACCCTGTTACGTTTCATCAGGTGCGGTCGCTGAAGAGTGAATCGACGAAGGCATAGCGGTTA
>Ga0208040_1003416_pt1 | contig 12965 bp, 10 predicted proteins | sample AD_UKC083_MetaG_FD_184431 | JGI IMG/M metagenome (GOLD analysis project Ga0208040, IMG submission 184431) | Active sludge microbial communities of municipal wastewater-treating anaerobic digesters from USA - AD_UKC083_MetaG (SPAdes) (version 2) | ecosystem: Engineered > Bioreactor > Anaerobic >... | reverse complement strand
TGGATGTTTCTTCCAAATCATCAGATAGTAAAATTAAATAAGTTCTATTTTGAACATTTTCCTGATGCAAAGAGTTTAAAATCATATGTAAATGGTGAATCTATTCCAAAGGAAGCATTAATAGATGAAACTGCTTTTAGTTACTATTTAGCTAATAGATGGGAGGAATATATACAGAGTAAGAGATAAAATAAAATTTTTATAAATATTTAATACGCCCTACTTTTCAGGTATACAATTTCATGTCAATAACATCTGTTACTTCTGCAGGGACTTCTTCCCACTTATTCTCTAAGATAGCTTTTGATACTTCTCCTACCTTCTCTGCTAATTTTAAGGTAGCAATCCTAATTGCTTTTTCCTCATTCTGAGCTATTCCTTTTTTTAGTGAGAAATCTCTTTCCCATTTTTGTATGTCTTGTATAGTCATAATTGAAAGATAGGATGAATATAATTTAATTAGGGAATTTTAACATTCTTTGATTAGGTCAACAACAGTAGAATAATACATATAAGTTACGAAACATATGAGACTCTAGTTAAATTAAAACTAGAGTACTATCTATATATATTTTTATATGCTATACTGAATAGTAGTTTACGAGTGTTTTAAATATTTTTTCACAAAGAAGTTATAAAAGATTACGAGACTTAAATAAGTTTATCCATAAATAATAATGGAAAAAGGTACAGTAAAAAAAGTTACCGACAAAGGCTTTGGCTTTATTGCAATCGAAGGAGCAGAGAAAGATATATTCTTTCATGAGAACTCTCTAGAGGGTGAATTAGCTGAAAGAAAGCTTAAAGAAGGTGATAAGGTATCCTTTGAAGTAGAAGATACTCCAAAAGGACCTAATGCTGTTAATATCAAACTTCTAAAAGAGTAATCTTTTTGAGATTTAATAAGCATATAGAGAGGAGGTAGAAATACCTTCTCTTTTTATTAATTACTTGAGTTTTTAGATATTTGTATCAAGACATTTTGATGTAAATGGTGTATAATAGAGGGAAATTTGTAAATTGATTTAATAGATTGTTGAAGACATTTATTGTTCAATTATATTAAATTGTCAAAAAATATAAATGGTAGAAAAGCCGAGGTTCAATAGAGTCATTAATTTTGCACTTGTTTCTGCCATTATTGCTTCATCTTTTGTTGGAAAACCTAGTCATGGTCATGGTTCTGATTTGCATACATCGCCAGAAGAATCAAATCCTCCAATAATAGAACCGTATAGTGAAGATCTTTTCATTCAAGAGCTAAATGCGACTTATGTGCCTCCAGAGTGTTGGCAGCCTTCTCTTACTCTATCACCAACCGAAGAAATAGTACGAGAATTTAATCAATCTGTAGTAGAGTTCTCTGAGTGGAAGGAGTACACTCTGGAGGCTGTTGAAGATATGGAACCTGGATACACAGGTGTTGTTCCCAAAGAATCTTCTTTATACATGATTCCTTTAAAAAAAGATAACTTTGTTGAAAATAAAGATGGAAAATATGTAAAAGAGACAAAAGTAGGAAAAGATACGAGATTTGAAATTGCTCAAGTCAGAACATTAAGAGGACCTAATGGTGAGAGTGTAAGAGTTGGTGCCGTTGCAAATACATTTGGAGAACATTCTGTATCTATCCTACTTCTGAGCGCAACTGATATATATGGGAATGTACAGAAATTTGTTAATGAGAGTCAAGAAGATGAGAGAACCGTATCATATATTGTCTCAGAGGAATCAATATATCCGAACAAAATTTCTAATACCTTAAGAGCTTTAAAGAACATATCAGAATATCAGTTAGAAAATGGACCAATGGTTGCAGGTCAGATACAATCATATTTGGATATGATTGGACTAGAAGATCCCAGTGAGATTTCAAAGTATAATGTTGGTCTTACAAGTGGGAAGTCAGAAGTAAGAGGTGGTGGAGTATGTGCTATGGCAACTGCCATATCTACTTTGGTAAATATTTCTTCAGGTGGTAATCCAAATATTGTTGAGCAATGGGCACATCTAATCAGGTATTCACAGGGCCCTTTTAGTCCATCTGAATACAAAGTAGATGCAACTGTTGGTTTAAATCCGACATATGATTTTAGATGGATACAAGAGGAGACTAAGTATTTAAAGGTTAATATACATTTATCACCTTCTGATATTGCATATGAAGATACAAATTCTAACGGTGTAGGAGGACTTTCAGATGCTAATTTAATTATTAATATTTCATTTACTGATCGTATTCCTAAAAATCAGGTTGAGTACATACAAAATATTTTAGAAGACTATAACGTATTTAGAGAAACAAGACATAATGATACTCTTTATTCTGACAGAGGTGGTGTAAATGTAAAAATGTATCATATGACAGAGTCTATGGCGGCAGTGGATAATCTATATAGTGCAGAGGAGATTAGACACTTTGGAGAGTATATTGAAAGGAACGAAGATATACAAAACATATTTGAATTACAAGATGCTGTAAATAATGTTCCTGCTGGTTCAGATATGAGGTTAGATGAATATTTATACACAACAAAGTGGTATAGAAATTTTGTGAACGATGAAAATAAAGAGGATGTTAATAGAATACTTAGCTTAGTTTCTAATACTCGTATAGAGGGCCAACCTTTACAATGTGTTGGGTTTGTGATGCTATCATCATGGCTTTATCCAAGTTTAGATATCCCATATGTTGGTGGAATTCCTGCAGATAGTGCAAGAGGCCTTATCCCTCCCGAATTAAGGAACTATACATATAATGGTAAATTTTCCATGTATTCTGGTATTTCAAATACTATTGCGGTAGTAGGTAAATCCCTTCCTCTAGAGGATTATGAATCAGGTAATCTTTTTGTTAGGGTAGATGGTGGTAAGATGGCTGGCTCTGGAGAACCTACAGGTCATATTGGAGTTATTCTTGGTAAAACTCTAGATGAAAATGGTAAAACTGTTTTACTTGTTGCTGATGCAAATAGACATAATGATGGAAAAATAAGGATCTTTGAGGTGAATGAAAGTAATGTAGAAGAGATTTTCGGTTATCCGAATGTTTATATTCTCAAACATGCGAACTAACTTCATACAATTGGAAACTGAAACACAATAATCAGATTAAAGTATCCTGAACGAGTATTTAGAAAAGGATGATTCTAAGTTTCAGTATGTTTGTGAAATGGTTTTATGAACCCCTTCATAATTTTTTCTGTACAATATATATATTGAATGATATAATTAAACTTGTTTAATGTAGATTTTACGAAATTAAGCACCTTTACGGTTTAAATTTATTTTCGGTTTTCTATATATAACTGAAAATAAAATAAATAAGTACAGCCGTGAATAATTTTCACTCAAATAATGGCGGATACCGCCAAAATAGACATTCTAGTTATTCTCATGGGAGAAGATCTGGATATAATAAAAATGTAATAAGTACTGATAAACTAATTGCTAAAGCAATTGATAGTGAACCAGTAAATATGTTTGTAGATGATTACAACTATTCTCAATTTGATATTACCCAAAATCTTAAGAAGAATATATATGATAAGGGATATAGTAATCCTACTAAGATACAATATGAGGCAATACCTTTAATTATAGAAGGAAAGGATATTTTAGGCCTTGCTAGTACTGGATCTGGTAAGACTGCAGCTTTCTTAATTCCGTTGATTAACAAAATTAGTAAAAATAGAGACAATAAAATATTGATATTAGAGCCTACTAGGGAGTTAGCATCTCAAGTACAGGATGAATTTAGACAATTAGCAACGAATACTGGTCTTAAAAGTGTATTAATTATAGGAGGAAGCAGTTTTAGAACACAGATAAGTATATTGAGAAAAAATCCAGAGTTTGTAATAGCTACACCTGGTAGATTGAAAGATTTGTCCCAGAGAGGTGTTATAAATCTATCCATCATTAATAATGTTGTATTAGATGAAGTGGATAGAATGTTAGATATGGGTTTTGTAGATGATATTAAATCAATAATTGGAGAACTTGATAAGAACCGACAATCTCTTTTCTTTTCAGCTACTATGAATAGGAAATCTGAAGAGATAGCTAATACATTGCTTCATAATCCTGTTAAGATAGAGGTTGAGAAACAGGCTCCTGGTAAGAATGTTGATCAAGATGTTGTTAGATTAGAAAAAGGAGAGACTAAATATGATGTTTTGCTTAAGCTTCTTAAACAAGAAGAATTAAAGAAAGTATTAGTATTTACATCTACTAAAAGAAATGCGGATAGATTATGCGACAAATTATATGATGACAAGATTCATGTAGAGGCTCTGCATGGTGATAAGAGACAGAATCAGAGAATGAAGATTATTAATGATTTTAAACAAGGTAGAATTGATGTTTTAGTGGCTACTGATGTAGCTTCTAGAGGTTTGGATGTTGATAATATTACACATGTTATTAATTTTGATATGCCCCAGTCATATGATGATTATATTCATCGTATTGGTAGAACTGGTAGAGCTGGGAAGAAGGGTTTTGCACTTACATTTGTATAAACTATTAGTTAACTGTATCTAAGTAACTTTTTATGAAGTTGTTAGCTCCATCTACTTCTGTACTACCCATTGTTATACTAGGGAATCTATTTACTTCTAGTATGTATGGAAGTTGTGTATTTTTGTCTACAATAATATCTGATTTAGACCATGATAGACCCAATGCATTTCCTGCATTTAATGCAATATTTTTTATCTCTTCCGGTATATCAGATATCTTCACAAAATGTTCTGTAGCACCTGCTCCTGCATTATTTCTGTAGTCGCCTTTTTTAGGATAACTTCTTTCAGCTGATACTACCTTGCTATTTGCAACCAATACTCCCCAATCGTATTCATTTGTTATGTATTGCTGGAATAGAAAGTTATGGCTATCTTTCTGTCCATTAATCTTTTGAATTAATTCTTCTCTTGATGATATATATGCAGAATTAAGGCTTCTACAACCTTTTGTGTCTTTCATAATTAATGGATATCCACATGTATTCTCAATATTCTCTAAATGATTCATTATCTTTGATCGTTCTAGATAGTAGGTATTAGGACATGGTATGCCATTTAATACAAAATTCATGTAGACTGTTACATTTGATGTACTATGTTCAACGAATGTATTTGGTACTTTGAAATTGTCTAGGTAAAGTTTTACTGTAGTAGCTAAATCTCCAGTTGTCCAGTATGATGACAGCCATACAGCAGAGAATGTTTTAATATCTCTTCCTTTGTGCAATATTGATACTTTATTGTCCTTTATACACAACTCTAATGAACTGTAATATGCTTTTGTTAATTTAACTGGTAAATCTTTTATTATCTCATCAATGTGTTTTATTGGAGGAAGTACTAGTAACTCTATTTCTTTCAGATTTTTGTGCATATTAAAAATGAATTAAGTTAATAGTTAGTGGAGGTTGAATCTTGAATATATTAGGGCTTTGTGCAGTTGACTTACAATTTCCAGATTAGTTTCTTGAAATTTACCTTTATTGTTTCTCTATGATTGAATCTCTACACTGATTAAATCAAATAATGAGTAAAATGTCTTTACTAAGTGATTCATTAATCTCTCTTGTTAAACTCCTCCGTTCCTTCAGAATACATTACATATTAATCTAACAAGGGTTTGATATTCTCCTTTCCAAGATTAGGGTGTTTTTCTCTTACGTTACGGATATATTCAATGATATGGTAATCAACGTTCATATGTCTTGAGTTGTGTGGTCTGGTAGCTTGAGGTATTAGTGAGTATATATTTTTGTTGGAGTCTAAAAATATCTTTCTCTATCGGAATATGGTTGCCTTTGAGATTTTGAAAGCATCAATGGTAGGCTGAGTACCATACTTGAAGTAGCACTCAATTACCTGCAATCTGAGTTTAGCGGTATCAGATTGATTAAACCGTTTGGAATTGATGATGTGGTACATAGAAGAATTGTCCACCTTTAGTTTGTAAGTTAGACAGTGGATTGGAGTGTACATTGTACTCTGGTTTTAATTTAACTAGAGTCTCATATGTTTCGTAACTTGTGCAAACACTTGTAAATAATATATAATTCTAGCTGGAGTTGTAGTAGGACCCATGTGCTTTTCCTACCCGATGGCAAGGAACTCCCGTAAAGCCATAGACAAGGCAGGGGTTTTCTAGGAACCTCTGTCTTGGGTACAGGACTGTAACTTGGGATATATACAGTCTTGTATTTTAAAATAAACAGAACTAGTCAATGTAAATACCATATAAGGTATTTACGCTTTTTAAAAGTATGGCTAGTTCTGTTTTCTCTTTCTATACCCTACTTTGTTTTTCCATCTGCAAAGACATTGGACCAATCTCCGCCATATATAGGAGAAAGCACAGGAGTATATTAGGAATGAAAGCACAATCTCTTAAGTATATAAATGTATTAGCATAAAAGTATAGAAGAAAAGGAGAAGAAGACAACACACATGATTACAATGATATCCCCTATCTTATAGATACTACAATTTCTTAAAATAGTATATTAATTATCATATCTCTTACCAAAGGAGCTTACTCTTACATTTTCGTTAACTACATGCAATTGATTAAGAAGTATATCTTTCATTTGTTCTGTAAACTTCATCGTACCTGAAATATTAAATACAGGGTTATCATAATGTTCTAATAGCTCTTCTAAAGTATCATTAGTTATTTTTTACCATGATATTTCTGTATAGTAAAAGATTTCATGCTCTTTACCATACCATCTAATTCTTCTCCAAATATATATTCATCATCTTTATTGAATACAAGAGAATTTACATTTTGTGCTTCTTTTTTAATCTCTTCTATAATTAATTTTATGTATATGTCAGTTCGATATTTTAAATGTCAAGCTATCCATTTATAATAGATACTCGTCAATCATTAATCTCTCTCCAGATTACACTTGAACTATATTCCCCTGTTGATAAATCCATTATTGCTCTAGCAGAAGATGGGAGTAGACATGAACTTAGTATTGTATTGTCATTTAAATCTTCTATCTCCTTTAAGTTGAAATTTCCATTACTGTCAATAAAATCTTCTAAGAAAGGACCAACTACTGTTACATCTTCTCTATTCCCCTTTATAATATCAAAGCCACATAGAAGTTCTAAATATTCATATTCCCTAAATTCATATAGTTGAACATCTATAATAATCATTCTATATGCATATTCAGGTATTCTTCCTGTATCTTCTATTTCCCCTTCTATCTTTTTTTCCAATACATACATATAGTCATTGAGATCGCTTTCAGATATATTATATTTCTCTAATTTTCTTAGAAGATTAGTATATTTTTTTTTGAATGGATCTGATTCAAATCGCTCTGGCATACATGATATGTATTACAATTTTTAATGAGGCTGATTATACCCTATAAAACTTTTTTGAGGAAGTGGTTCTTTGTAAAATAAGCCATTTTTTCTCTAAGAATATCAAAAATTAATCAGACTATTAGATTGTTTTTTGATTACTATATTTCTAGGATTGAAAATATCCTTATTAACAATCATGGTAGCACTCTCTCTTCTTAATAAAGTCCCCTACTCTGAATCCTTTTATAAATATTTATCAAGATTTTCTTTCAGAGAATATAGATAAAAATACTTTAAATGGTTTAAATAGAGAAGAAAAACCAAGTGTACAGTTTTGTGTAGATCCTTATCCAGTAAGCAGTAATCCGTTCTCAAAGACCAAATGAAGTTCCATATAAAGGGAGGCATGTTCAGATAGGAATTAATTTAGCAACAGGTGGGAAGGATGTTTATAGGATTAAAACTGCAAGTTTGTATGAGCAGGTTGGTGTTGGTTTAGATTTTGTAGAATTTGTTAACTATGGTGAAAAGGATATGGTTTTTAAATTAGAATAAATTGGTAAGATAATTGCATAGTAGTACATTTATCTGAAGGCATAACAATAAATAGATTTATGTTAGAAACAATAGAGAAATTATTATATTCAAAAGTAATAATTCTCAATGTATAATCATTTATTTTATGAAAATATCAAAATCAGAATATCTTATGTATCTTGATGCTCCAATGCATCTATGGGCATATGTACATAAAAAGTTAGATTCTACTGTAATAGATACTTTTACAAAACATCTATTTGAACAAGGATATCAAGTTCAAAAATATGCAAAAGAATATATAGAAAAGATATTAATTCCAGATCTCTATCATAATACCAAGGAATTTTATCTTGAAGTAACAAAATCAGATGGATTATTTGAAGCAAGGATAGACCTTCTTGTTTTTAATGAAAAGGAGGAAAATTGGGATTTAATTGAAATAAAAAGTACCAATGATATCAAACCTATTCATCAAAAAGATTTGACTTTTCAATATCTCATTTTTGCTAAATACTATAAAATTGGTAAGTGTTATATTTTACATTTAAATAAAGATTATGAAAGAAAAGGTCAATTATCTATTAAAGAATTATTTACATTAACAGATATTACCAAAAGGATTTTAGAATTGGTAGAAACTGTTAATATTGAAAGATTTAAAGCATTAGAGGTGGCTCAACAAAAAGAGTATAATGAGATTGAACCATGTATTAAACCAAAGAAATGTCCATGTAAAGAGCTGTGTCATCCACTTCTTCCTAATTATTCAATTTATGATATTTCTCGTATAAGTAAGGGGAAAGTGAATTTTCTTAGGGGGAATTACTCAAATGATATAAAGGATGTGCCTAGTGACAGACACTTAGGCAGATTTGCACTTACTGAAAATCAAAGAAGACAGGTAGATGTGGCTCAAAGAGATACTCCATTTATTGATATATTTGAAATCAAATCTTTCTTAAAAGAACTTAAATATCCTTTGTATTTTCTTGATTATGAGAGTTTTAATCCTGCTATTCCTATGTATGATAATTATAAACCATATGATCAAATGCCTTTTCAATACTCTTTGCATATTAAAGAATCAAATGATTCAGACTTTAAACATAAGGAATATTTAGAGTGTTTACCCGTTGACCCTTCTATTGGCTTGATAAAGTGTCTAAGAAAAGATATTCCTTTAGATAACGGGTCTATAATAATTTGGAGTAAGTTTGAAAGAACTCAAAACAATGCTATGAGCAGAAGATATCCGGAGCAATCTGAGTTTATTGAGAATATCAACTCTAGACTTTGGGATTTGATGGAAATCTTTAGAAAGCCAATGTTTGCTCTTCCAGAATTTAAAGGTAGCTATTCAATTAAAAATATTTTACCTGTTCTTGTTCCTGAACTTACTTACAAAGGTATGCCTATTGCAAATGGATCTGTTGCTATGACAAAGTGGGTACAAATGGTTTATGGAGGTGGGATTACAGCTATGGATTATTCAGAGTCTGAAGAGGATTTTTCTACAGAGGCTATAGATATTCCTAAAGAGGTTGTAGATAAAGAAGAGGTGAGAAAGAATCTTTTAGAATATTGTAAGTTAGATACTTGGGCTATGGTTAAGATTTTAGAGAAAGTTGAGTATTACTCAAGAACAATATGACAAAAAAGCTTTATTTAGAACTACCAAAGCTATTTAATGCAATATGCTACTACAACAAAACTAGGAAATGGGGCAGATTGTGGGAAGAAATGAGAAACAGTTTGTTAGCATTATACCCTGAGAATTAGTTAATATTAGAAGTTTGTTCACTAGAAGTTTCTTTAGGCAAAACCTCGGGTAAGCCGATTCTACTAAAGTAGTTAGCAAATCTTTGAGACATATTTTCTCGGAATAAGGTATCTATTGTTGCAAGATATTTAGAAGTTTTTAGAGAATAAAGAACACTTCTGGGAATTGTCACATATCTCTTGAAATCTGCTACTAATTCTGGAACCTGAAATTCTTCATATAGCATAAGGTAGTGATAGCGAGGGTTTTGGTTCGAAACTATTTTATCCCAGTCTTTGGAGCTGTAACTTTCAGAAATGTAGCCGAGGTCACTTAAGTGAGAGCCGTTTTTCAAGCTACTTGCCAAAAATAACGGTATTGCAAGTATATAATCTAAATGTTTGTCTTGTTTCCCATTTTCGTTACTTCTGTCTTTGTAATCCTGCTCTAAATCACAATCTTGTGATAAAACAGCAATGTATTGAGTTGTTATCAAATTTAATTTGTTTACAGCATTCTTTTCATCCATCTCAAGAATGGGATATTCAATATCTTTATATATATCTCCCTGCAAGACCCTTTCGAAGTTATGTTGTATATATATTGTTTCAACTGGCTGTAACATTGGAGAGATTGAAAGTTCTAATTTTTATTGAGCTTCTGGTATATCTTGGCTCTTGAGATATTTGTTTGGATATCTTATTCATTGAAATCAAGAGTTCGGATGAATGTAATCTTTTATCGGTAGGTTTGATTATGTTTTTTTTCTCAATTTTTACAGATTGTTTTTTCATTGCATAAGTGCTCTTAATTTATTTCCGATGCTATTCTCAAAACATTCAGTGATAGTCTCGTTATAGGATTGGACTTCATCTTTGATGGAATCAACATTAATCTCTTCATTTGTATACAAATCATAGTCTAAAACAAACTCTTTTTTAGCAATTGGATTAGGATACTCACTGTTAAACATTCCATACTGGAATCTTAATAAAGTATGACCGAAACTAAACTCAGAGATATTCATCAGTCGTAACGGTTTTGCGTTATTGATAACTCCTTCATATACCGGAATTATTTTACTATTAAAATAGTCCTTTAATTCGAAAGTTCCACCTTCTGGAATATAAATTTGATTAATATAACGTAAGCCTACTCTTTTCGTAGTATTTAATGGAAATATCTCTCGGTAAGTTGAAAAATACTTTTCAAAGGATGAATAGAAATCTGAAAAATTTGTATAAATAGTAGTTTCATAAAGGAAACTTGCTGAATCACAAACGACAAAATTCTTTGCATCAGAATCTATGAAGCGTAGTCCCTCTCTTGTTGTATTAGTTTTAACTGTAGGAGATGAATCTGGTCCAAAAATTACCTCGAAATCTTGACCTTTTAGAATTTCACATTTGGGGAAATCAGTCTTCATCCTCTCTTGTATAAGTTTACGAGAGACAGAATCATCCCACTTCTCCAATGGATTAAAATCAACTTTCAAAATTACATTGGAAAGGTAGTTTCTTTTGTAAGTAATGGCTTTCTTAGTCATATTTATCCTAATTATATACTTCTAAGATTCAAAGAGCAATTTTTATTCAGAAAATAGGTAATAGGAGAAATATATGCAAATTTGACAAATAAAAGTATAATTAGCAAATATATAAATATAAAAATATGGATACTAATAACAAACCTACAAACGAACTCTTTACTCAATACCTAAGTGAAGTATCCTCAAAATATTCAGATACAAATACTTCAGAATATGGATATAGAACACCTTTTGAAATTTTCCTAAAAGAGATATTCAGTGAAATTAAGGTAAATAAAATAGATCATGATGCTAAAGCTGTTGGAGGTAATAAACCAGATTTTGTTTTGTCTAAAGATAGTGTTCCTTTACTCTATATAGAAGTAAAAGATATCGGAGTATCACTAGATAAAATTGAAAAGTCTGAGCAACTATCTAGATACTATGGTTATGATAATCTTGTATTAACAGATTATCTTGAGTTTAGATTCTATAGAAATGGCCTTAAGTATACCGAACCTATCTCTATAGCTTCATATGATAAAAAAGAAAGAACACTTACATATAATCCAGAGAACTTTGAACTGTTAAGAAAAACTTTAATACAGTTTACTGAATCACATAAAGAACCTATTAAATCTGGTAAACATTTAGCAAAGATAATGGGTGGTAAGGCATATCGTATTAGAGAGAATGCTAGAGAGATGCTCAGTAGTCCTGATAAGGAAAAAAGAAGCATCTATAAAGTATATGAGACCATGAAAAGGCAACTCATACATGATATGTCTACTGATGACTTTGCTGATATGTATGCACAAACACTTGTGTATGGGTTATTTGTTGCTAGATTCCATGATACTTCGCCAGATACTTTTACCAGGTCAGAAGCTAGGGATTTAGTCCCAGCTTCAAATCCATTACTTAAACATTTCTTTGATCATATTGCTGGAGTAGATTTTGACGACAGATTGGATAGTATTGTTGACGAGCTATGTAGAGTATTTTCTCATTCAGATATATCAAAACTCATGAATAATTATTACGGTACGGAAAAAGGCTCTAAAGACCCTGTGATACATTTCTATGAGGACTTTCTACAGGAGTATGATAGTAAGAAGAGAAAAGAATTTGGTGCTTACTACACTCCACTTCCAGTTGTTAAATTCATAGTAAAATCTGTAGACCATATACTTGAGAGAGATTTCAAGTTAGCAGGTGGTTTAGCAAATAGTTCTAAGAGTGGAGAGGAACATGTTGTACAAATATTAGATCCAGCTGCAGGCACAGGGACATTTCTAACGGAAACAATCAAGCTTATACATAATAGACGAATAAAACAATCTGGTAATTGGCCTAGTTATGTTTTACACGAAGTACTTCCAAGACTATTTGGTTTTGAGATTATGATAGCTCCATATACTATTGCTCACCTGAAGATGAGTATGTTGCTTAAGGAAACAGGGTTTAAGTATTTTAATAATAGAAGATTAGGAATATATCTTACGAATTCCTTACAGGAAGGAAATACAATAGAAGATATGTTTAGTGGTTTTGGATTAGCAGAGAGTATATCTCAGGAATCTATGGAAGCTTCAAAGATAAAGAGAGAAAAGCCAATAATGGTTGTTTTAGGAAATCCACCATATTCAGGTGAAAGTTCCAATAGAGGTAAGAATTTCGAGTGGATAGATAGCCTTTTAGATGATTATAAAAAAGAACCAGGAGGGCTTGAGAAACTTAATGAGAGAAATTCTAAATGGTTAAATGATGATTATGTAAAGTTTTTAAGGTT
>Ga0208040_1003408_pt1 | contig 12982 bp, 7 predicted proteins | sample AD_UKC083_MetaG_FD_184431 | JGI IMG/M metagenome (GOLD analysis project Ga0208040, IMG submission 184431) | Active sludge microbial communities of municipal wastewater-treating anaerobic digesters from USA - AD_UKC083_MetaG (SPAdes) (version 2) | ecosystem: Engineered > Bioreactor > Anaerobic >... | reverse complement strand
GGCCGGCGGGCCAGAGCATCTTTGCCAGGTACGCGGCATAGGCCATCACTGCGTTGGCCAGCCTCTGTGCCATGGGCAGCACCTCGATGCGCTCCACGGCCCCGCCCGCGCGCTGGGCGATGAAGGTAAGCACGCTGGAGGCGGCGGCCAGGGCGAACAGGGGAACCTTCTCCAGAACGAGCCGCGGCACGACCCTCAGGGAGGTCATCCTGCCCAGGGGCCAGATGTCGAGGAGCAGCAGAGCAAAGGGCAGGGTCACGAGCATGGGCTTGGCCATGAGTCCCAGGCCGAGCATGACGGCCACCATCGCGTAACGCCAGGCGCCCCGGCGGGTCACGTACGAGGAGTACGCCAGCATGGCGAGCATCCACAAGAGCGTGCTCAGCACATCCTTGCGCTCGGAGATCCACGCCACCGACTCCACGTGGAGCGGGTGCAGGGCAAAGAGCGCGGCCACGGCAAAGGGCCGCCACAGGGCCCCGGTCATGCGGCGCAGCACCACAAACAGGAGCAGGGCGTTGGCGCAGTGGAACAGTACGTTCACGAGGTGGTGCATGCCCGGGTCCATCCCGAAGAGCGTCACGTCGAGCATGTGCGACAGCCAGGTGAGCGGGTGCCAGTTGGAGGCATAGCCGGTGAGCGAGAAGGCCCACCGGACGCCTTCGAGGGTGAAGCCCGAGGTGACCATGGCATTGTCCCGCACATACTTCGGGTCGTCGAAGAGGATGTATCCGAATCCCGTGACCTGCCAGTACACGGCGAGCACGACCGCGGCTAGGACGATCATGAGGGCGGCCGGGAGGTGCTTCTCCCACCTCGAGAGTCTCGCGTCTGTCATGGTGTCTCTTTCTTGTGCCTTACCTTGTGCTCCAGCTCACGGAATGCCTCGGTGCGCCTGATGCCTTCCAGGTCCGGGTCGGTGCTGAGCAGCTCCACGCCGGCAAATCCCAGGTCCACAGCCCGGGCGAGCGACTGCAGCGCCTCGCCACGTCTGCCCTGCCTCGCCAGGATGCAGGCAATGTTGTAATGATTATCGGGGTTTTCAGGCTCCCTGCTCAGCACCTTCTGGGCAGCGTCCAGACCTGCGTCGAAATCACCAAGCATGACATGGAGAACTGCAAGGGACCGGAGGGCAGCGAGGTTACCGGGATCGGTCGCGATCTCCTTCATGAACTGGGCTATGGCAGCCTTGCCTTTTTCAAGCTGAGCAATCGCCAGGTTCCGGTACTTCTCAGCCTCCTGCTGGCCCGGATCTAGTTCCAGGGCCTCGTCCAGGGCCTTGAGCGCCTCGCCGGGCCTGCCAGCTCTCAGGAGTGCCTGGCCCAGATTCCCGTACAAAAGAGCACGGTCTTGAGGTTCTGTCCTGTCCACGACAGTTCCGATGAGCAGGTTCCTTTCCGCCTTGCCCAGCACCTCTGCATACACCCGTGCCGCATCGAGAAACCTTTCCCTGGACAGGAGAACGTTGCCCACGTTCAACCCCGCATTCATGACCAGGTGTGCCTGCCTGAGGCTGAAGAGCCCGGGATTCATGGTTCTTACGATCCCCTGGGCCACTTCGATATCTCCCATGGTGGCGGCGAAACGGGCGATGTCGTATTTCCTGTAAAAACCCGCATCATCGAAAGATGCGGCAACGGTGTGCCCGGAGCGCTGGTACGGCACGCGCCGCGACAGGAAGATGCTGGCAGAGGGGCCGTAGTGGACGAGCCTCCAGTCAGCCGAAGCCCTGAACATGTCGACGAGGGGGTTGTCATGGGATATGCACCACAGATCGCAGGTATAATGTTTCAGGAAGAGGTCGAATTCACCCCTGTCACTGGTAAACGAAAACCGGTCGTACTCGGAGTACCAAGACCGGTAAGGAAAGTATCTCGCGTCGATGAAGACCCTGTTGCCGGGCGATAGTGACCAGAGCAGGTACGAACCCGTATAATAGTCGTTGCCGATACGTGCGTTGGGGAACGTGGTGCTGATGTAAGTGGCCTCTTCCCTGGGAATGACATAGAGTGGGTTATGGCCTTCGGCAGGCATGTACCAGGTGTCATGCAGCGTCCTCAGAGACAGAAAAACCAGAAAAACGAGCACGGCCCCCTGCACGGTTATGCGGAAAGGCTTTCTCCTCCATGTCGCAGGGATATCCCCAGGCAAGGTAGCTATGAGATGCGCACAGGAAAACACGAAGATGACGGCCCAGAAATAGGTTGTCCTGAGATATCTCATGTACAGAATGACGAATGCCGCATTGACCAGAATGATGGCCCAGTCCGTCCTTCCACTCCGCACGTGCACGATCATGAGCGCGGCAAGCACGATCGAGGACGCGACCAGAAGGTCGACGAAGTGCAGGTGGGATGCCTGCGGAAAGAAGATGCTCTGGTATTCCATGATGGTCTGCATGTGGGTGCGGAACTCTTCCGGGTGGATGAAGAGCTGATCAATGAGCTGGGCCGGATAGCTCCATCCATAGGGGGTTACAACGAGGGCGGCTAAGCTTGCGAGCAGGGCCAGGAACAGATGCTTCTGAACCCTTTCATCGAGCGTTTCAGCCGACCGCAGAATGGCATTGACCGTCTCGCCGGCCAAGACGAGGCACAAAAAGATCATGCCAAAGATGAACCCGCCGTGGGAGTTGACCCACAGCACCATGATCACCGGGAAGGTGTAGAGCAAGGGCCATGCCTTTTCCGGCTTCTCCTTCACCGTGACCCATGTCCAGACCAGGATCGCCATGAACAGGAACGAGAAGAGCTCGGCCTTGATCCTCAGCCCGCCGGCGGACATAAGGGCCCCGGCCAGGATGACGAGGGACATCAGGGGGATGTGGGCCTTCCTTTCCCAGATGCGTGCCCGGGAGAGCGCAAGGATCAGGAAGACCGTGATGACTGCAAAGCGGAGGACATGAAGTGCAGTGAGATCCCCGGCCTGAAAGACCAGATAGAAGATTGTCTGCGGTATCCACGCGCAGTATATGGTCGAGTTGTCTGAAGGGGTCCAGCTGAACACCGTGTGGTCAGGTATGAGGGTGTGGTTCTGGAGGAAATATCGACCATAGGCAAGGTGAAACCAGATATCCCCGTCGCTCAGAGGAACGGCATATACAACAGCAATGACAGAGAGCACTGCACAGGCAATGATCACCAGGAAGGACGACCAGGCAAGGTGTTTCAGGTTCATGGTGCCACCAGCCTCCTGAAGCGTGTGTCCCTCTCAGGCTCAAGATCAGGGTCGATAAGGAGAAGGGTCATGTCACTTAACCCCTTTCTCATGGCCAGATCGAGGATGTCCAATGCCTCGTCCACTTTCTCTGCCGAGCCAGGAGACGCACGATGTAGCAGTGGGCCTAGGCGTTGTCTGGATGCAGGTCCCTGACCTTCTCCAGGAAACGGTTGCCCGTGCGTAGTCGCCTTGCGCGGCATGGGCCTGGACCAGCCGGTTCAGCAGAACAACCGAGCCCGTACCCGCCGAAAGGGTCTGCTCGTAGTTCATGATGGCTCCCTTGATGTGGCATCCCTTCGTGGTAAGGTCTCATAGTTTGCTGTTTGCAGCTGCGTATACCTGCGTCTCCACTTGACCTCCTGGCAAACCTCCTGTGCTGCATCGACCCTGCCCGGCATAACGTATATGTCTCCCCATCCTGATCGTTTCTGTACAAGATAACGCCGAACTCTCATCTGTTACAATACAAATCAACGTGTTAGAGTTTTCTTCGACAGTAAACTCCTTCTGGCGAAAGAGAAGCGAATCAGTTATATAAACCAGGGATATGCTGATGACCATCCGCGTTCAGGCCTGATCAGGTACCAATCTTGAGAAAAGGGACCACCTGTCAGGTAATGTTGCGGCAACTACAGACCTCTGGCAATGTGGTGCCGTGCGACGGAGATTCTCCTATGCGAACGACCTCTAATTCTCATCAAGAAAACACACTTTTTTCTCAAGGGAAAGCTACGGATGGTTGCATGAGTTATTACTTATCAAGGTGACCTGCATGCCCAAAGCCATCGCCAGATACCAGACCATCCCCCTCTCCCTCTTCCTCGTCCTCTCCACCGCGCTGGCCTACTCCCGCATCGCCACGCACGGCTTCGTCAACCTTGACGACACCATCCAGATCACCGAGAACCCCCGGGTCCTGTCCGGGCTCAGCTGGGACAATTTTCTCTGGTCCTTCTCCCCCGAATCCTGGGCCGCGCCTCTGACCTGGCTCACCTACACCGTATTTTTCGAGATCTTCGGCCTCACCGCGAGCGTGTTCCACCTCCTCATGCTCTGCCTGCACATCGCAAACGTGTTCCTGCTCTTTCTCGCCCTGAGGAACATGACCGATGCCCCGCTCAGGAGCGCCTTCGTGGCCGCGCTCTTCGCCCTGCACCCCATGAACGTGGAGTCCGTGGCCTGGATCGCCGAGCTCAACAACGTGCTCAGCGGCTTCTTCTTCATGCTCACCCTGCTCGCCTGGCACGCCTACACCCTCAGGTCCTCCTGGCAGCGCTACTGCCTGGCCCTGGCACTCTTCGGCCTCGGGCTCATGGCCAAGCCCGCGGTCATGACCCTGCCCTTCCTGCTCCTGCTCCTCGACTACTGGCCGCTTGGCCGCCTCGGGTACGGGCGCGGCACCGAGGGATTCCGGTTCACGGGCATGCCCGTCGGCAGGCTCCTCCTGGAGAAGGTGCCGTTCCTGGCCCTGTCCCTGGTCTCCTTTGTCAGCAACATCGTGGGCGCAGGCGCGCGCATGGGTTTGTACACGGGGGAGATCGTGACCTTCGGCCTGCGGGTCCAGAACGCCCTCGTCTCCCTGGTGAAGTACCTGGCAAAGATGGTCTGGCCCGTGGACCTCGCCGTGCTCTACCCCTTCCCGGCCGCTATCCCGGCCTGGCAGACCGCAGGGGCGCTGATCGTGCTCGCCGCCCTGACCGTGCTCGCCCTGCGGGCTGCTGCCAGACACCCGTACCTCCCGGTGGGCTGGTTCTGGTTCCTCGGCGCCATGGTGCCGTTCCTCGGCATCTTCCAGGCCGGCGTGTGGCCGGAGATGGCCGACCGCTACGCCTACCTCACCTTCATCGGCGTCTTCATGGCCATTGCCTGGGGCGTGCCGGCTGCCATGGGGGAACGGAGGCTGCTGCGGGGTGTGGCTGCAGGTGCCGGTGTTGTGGCCATTGCGGCATGCCTGGCCATGACCTGGGTCCAGGCCGGGCACTGGCAGGACAGCCGCACCCTGTTCACCCACGTGCTCTCGATCATCGGTCACCGGCAGGGTGCGTTCAACAACATCGGCCTGGCCATCGCGCACAACAACCTGGGCATCGCCCTGCACGAATCCGGAGACAGGCAGGAGGCAGTGGCACACTACCGGGAGGCCGTCCGGATCAATCCGTACTACGACGACCCCTGGTTCTGCCTGGGCACTGCCCTGGCCGAAACGGGTGACCAGCCAGGGGCAGCCGAAGCCCTCCGCGAGCTCCTGCGACTCAATCCTTCAAAGGCCAACGCCCACCACAGGCTCGGCACGGTCATGGTCTCCATGAGCAACCACGACGAGGCCATCGCCGTCTTTCAGGAGGGGCTGCGGCAGTACCCCGGGCATGCGGGCCTGCACTTCAGTCTCGGTCAGGCCTATCTCGCCAAGGGAAACGTGGGCGGGGCCGTGGATGCCTTCCAGGCGGCGGCGCGCCTCGGCCACGGGGAGGCCCGGCAGGCCCTGGTTCAGGCCATGGCCACGCAGCGTGCGCTCGAGGACAGGGCGGCCGATCTCACGTCCCGGGTCCATGCAGGGGATGCGGGGGCATCCCTCACCATGGAGCTGGGCGACACGTGGCGCAGGCTGGGCAGGTACGACGAGGCCGTGGCGAGCTACCGCGGGCTGCTGGAGAAGAACACGGCCGACATCAGGGCCCTGTTCGCCCTCGCCGTGGCATACGCGGACATGCGGGATTACGACCGTGCCCTCCAGACCCTTGAAACCCTTGAAAAGAATCAGCCTTCCAACCCGGAGGTGGCGTACAACATGGCCTGCGTGCTCTCTCGGCAGGGCAAAACCGGCGAGGCGGCCGACCGCCTTAGACAGGCTGTGGCGAAGGGGTTCCGCAACGGGGAGCTCATCATGAAGGACCCGGACCTGTACAATCTCAGAAAAAGCAGGGAGTTCATTGCCCTCATGAAGGAGCTCGGGGCCGGAACCTGATATCTAAATCCTTACACGCACTACATAAAAGCCCGGACCGGTACCTCTGACCGGACCGGGCTTTATCTTTCATCAGTCGGGCAGCTCGATCCTCAGGCGGGACAGGTTCGGCCCCAGCTTGGAGTCGGGCACCTGCTGGATTCCCACGATGTTCATGGCCTTCTCGTTGTCGAAGGCGACGACCGAGTCCTTGAGGAACCCGAGGAAGCGCTCCTTGGATTCCACCCCGTCCACCACCGCGAACCAGATGCCCTTGTCGTGGGCCACATAGATGTAGTGGCGCGAATCCGGGCTGAACACGGGGACGGCGACGCCGTCATAGGCCCTGGATTCCTTTCCGTCGTGGATAATGAACCACTTCTCGCCCCTCTTAGCCATGTACATGAGGTGTTTGGAGTCGCGGCTATAAAGCGCAACCGTGACAAGGTCGAACCACGGCCCCTCCTTGTTGTTCTCGACCAGGGTGAACTTTTTGTTCTTGAATGCCATATACCCTATGCGTCTGGAGTCCGGGCTGTAGGTGGGCAGGAAGACGGCGTCGTAGCGGGGACCCGGCTTGCCGTCAGTGACGATGAACCAGGCATTGTCCCTGCGAGCCGTGAAGGTGTGTCCGCCCGAGTCGGGCCTGAAGACCAGGTCCTTGATCTCGTCGTAGGACTCGCCCTTGTTGCCGTTGAAGATGAGGTGGTTCTTCTTGCCGTCGAGGGCCAGGTAGGCCACGGTCTTCGAGTCCGGGCTGAAATACGGCATGGCCACGTCCGTGAACGACGGGTGCTCTCTGCCGTCGACGACCATGAAGGACGCTTCCTTGCGCCTGGCCCCGTAGGCGAAGCGGGACGAGTCAGGACTGAAAGAGAAGGCCCCCACCTTGTCATAGGTGGTGAGCTCCCTGCCGTCGAAGACCATGAACCACGTGTCGTTCATGCTCGCCGGGTACACCAGGTGCTTCGAGTCGAAGCTGAAGGCGGGGAAGGACACCTTCTGATAGGTCTTGCCTTCTTTGCCGTCCACGCACATGACCATCTGCTTGCCCTTGATGGCCAGGAAGGCGAGGCGCTGCGAGTCCGGGCTGAAGACCGGGTTGCCCTTGTGGGGTATCCCGTCGTAATCGCCCAGCTCCCTGCCGTCGAGGACCACGGTCTGTTTGGTGCCCTTCTGCGCCACGTAAACCAGGTGTTTGGAATCGTGGCTGAAGACCGGGGTGCTCATGTTCTCGTAGGACTTGCCCTCCACCCCGTCGAGGACCACGGTCCACCTGGTCCCCTTGAGCGCCTTGTAGACCAGCCGTTTCGAGTCCGGGCTGAAGATGGGGCTGTCCTTGCTGATCTGGTCGTACTCCTTGTGGACCCTGCCGTCCTGAACAAGGAGGAACTTCTTGCCCTTGCGTGCCACTGCCGCAACATGCCGGGCGTCGGGGCTCGTTTTTGCCGACTCCATGAAGATGGCATACTTGTCCGAGGGCACTATGAGCGGCAGGGACTTCTCCCTGAGGGGGCCTGCCGCGTGGGCTGCCGGCAACAGGGCAAAAAGACAGAGTGTTATGCATACGGCGATGAAAGATCCTGGTCTCTTCATGTGGGCATCCTCTCCTTTTCTCTTCGTGTTCACATTCAGGGGGTTCTACGGGATCAGACTATACAAAGACGATTGTGGAAATGCAACCGGTTATCATGGATATACGTGTCACTTCCGGTCCCGTTCGATCACCAGGGCAGCGCCCCGGGGACCCTACCACTTGAAGACCTGGTTGACGGCGAACCACCACAGGTGCATCTCCTGGTGCCAGTCGAGGCCTGCATAGGGGTTATACACGATGTCCGTGAAGACCGTTGAGTTGAGGTTCCTGCTCGAGTTGCTCTTGATCGTGGTGTCCTTGAGCTTGATGTAGCTCACGTTGATGTCGATCTGGTTGGCGTGGTTGATCTGCTGGGTCAGCTCGTGGAAGTCCTTGGGCCTGGGCTTGGGCTTGTCGTCCATCACGATGCTCAGGCCCAGGGAGTAGATCTTCAGGTCCGGGAACGGCAGCGGGCCGAACCGCTCCGGCACGGTCGAGGTGGGCCTCGCGTCGTAGCCGAGGCGCAGGGCGATCTTCTCGATGGGCTTGATCTCCACGCCGTAGGTCATGTGCCAGGTGTTCTTGAAGTTGTGGACAAAGACCTGGCTGTCCGGGGAATACAGGTACCCCAGCATGCGGGCGAACCGGACGAGCTGGATCTTCTGGTCGAACTGCATGACCCACTGCTTCTGCACTTCCCAGTCGGTCCAGTTGGCATCGCAGGTCATGGTGAGCTGCTTGATGGGCTTGAGCTTCACGCCGAACTGCAGCCGCTGGGGCCAGGTGAGGTTGAAGGTCGCCGAGCCCTTCTGGGAGGCCACCGATCTGTTGGGCAGGTCGAAGATGGCCGCGGTGATGATGGTGAGCGGCGACCTGCCCAGCCAGTCGACCGTGCGGCGGAACTCGTTGCCGTACTTGAACTCGAAGTCGCCCGTCATGTTGGCCTCGGACTCGCTCTGGTAGCACGCGCCCAGGGCGAACCAGTCATAGGGCTGCCAGAGGACGCCGAGATTGTACGAGGTGGTGAAGTAGTCTTCCACGAAGAGCTCGAGGTGGCCGTGCGTGGCGTACGGGGTCATGCCGCCGTTGAACCATGGGGGCGGCAGGGTGAGCTCGGAGATGACCGGGATCTCGAGACCCTCGGTGGCCTCGCCCAGGGCCCCGGTCAGCGCGCTCATGTCGTTGGGCGTGCGAAGGCTCGACGACAGGTAGAACAGGGACGGCCCGATCCCCACGGACATCCCGACGGACAGCGTGTCCGAGACCCTGTAGGCCACTGCCGGCGTGAGGAAGCTCATCCTGATGAAGAAGGCCTTCTCTCCCAGGAGGCTGATGGGGTGGTTGTCAGGGTCCTTGTTGTTCTTCAGGCCGGCGCCGTAGGGTGCGAACTGGCCGAACCCGAAGGTCCACCGCGAGAACCTGGGGTCCGGCGGCTTGTGGGACACGCCCATGCCCGGGGTTATGAGGTAGGGGATCTCGTAGTCGATGTACGGGATGATCATGTACTCGCTTTCCTGCTTGTCCTTGGCGCCGTCCAGCGGGTCCCTGCCCTGGTTGAACCAGCCCCCGAAGGGGGCCCAGAGCTTGCCGGTCTCGGGGTCGACGGCCTGCTTGTACGACACCTCCCGGTAGGTGCTCACAAAGCCGATGCCGTTGTCGAAGCGGGTCCCCGGGATGACGGCCAGGCCCGCGGGATTGTAGTGTATGGTCATGGCGCCCGACAGCTCCGGGTAGGCGGTCACCGCGCTGCCCATGGAGACCGCCGCCGGGCTCGTGACGAGCTGTTCGTAGAGGGCACCCCGTGCCGTCACGGGAAGGAGCACGACCACCCCCAGGAAGACGGTGAGCAGGATGGCGTGTGTCCTTGTCATGGCAGATGGCCTCCTCACAGGACGAAGTTGAAGGGGATGCGGGTGGAGAGCGAGAAGCTCGTGTCGGTGAGGCTGTACGCCAGCGATACGCTCACCGTGGTCTTGGGCGAGACACTGATGCCCATGCCCAGTCCGAAGGATGCGGAGACCTCGTCGCCGGTCTCGTAGGTAGTGCTGATATTCTCGTAGGTGTAGGAGGTCGAGAGCTTGTAGGAGTAGCTGAAGGACATGTTGATGGAGCTGGCGTAGGACAGGGCATAGCCCATGCCCAGGCTGGCGTTCACCGAGGTTCCGGGCTCCACCGAGTCGAGCACCACCCCCTCGGCCACGGTGTGGTTCAGGCCGTCGAGCTTGAAGGGATAGGTCAATCCCACGTTCCAGAACAGCACCACCGGGTCCACCTGCTTGCTGAAGCTCGCGCCCGCGGACAGGGCATAGTACCCGTTGCCCGTGGAGATCTCGCTTTCTGGGTTGATGTCAAAGGGGCTCCTGCCCGTGGGCAGGGAAGCACTGAAGCTGAAGGTCGTCCTGATGCCCCCGGCCTCGGCCTTGAAGGGCTGGTACGCCATGCCCACGGAGATGTCGCCGATATCCGTCTCGTCGAGCTCCTCGTCGGTGCCCCGCCTGTTGTACTTGTACATGATGGGCAGGGACAGGCTGGATGTGAGGTTGTCCCTGATGCTGTACGCCGAGTAGATCGAGTGCTGGATGGTGTGGTTGGCCTCACGCTCGAGCCTGGTGAGGGCCTCCTCGGTCGTGTATATGATCTCGGAGGGAGAGTACGAGTAACCGAGGCTGTAGTCGATGGCGAGCGTCCCCCTGGGGTCCAGGGAGTATTCCCTGCTCACTGCCGAGAGGACCTCCTTCTCCTTCTGCACCTTTTCCTCTTCGGTGATCTCCAGGGTCTTGCGGGCCTTGCCCTCCTCCTCGATCTTCCTGAGCTGCTGCTCCAGGGTCTCGATCCTGTCGAGCAGTTCCTGGTTCGCACTGCCCTGGGTTTCCTGCGCCCCAAGGGTCGGTGGCACCACTGCCAGGAACAACACGATCATTACACATGCATATGCCATTCTCACTGCCGGGATACCTCCGGAAGAGCTCGATCTCAATAATGTCGATTATCCACTATTACACCACAACCCGGGCTGTTGTCACTCCCTTATGTTCACGGTCTTGAACATCTTCTCTCCCAGCGACTCGATGAAGTCCCGCTGGTTGCGCACGGTCTCGGGTGTTGTCCGCTCTGTGGCCGCGTGCTTCGTAATGTCGTACCTGATGATGCGCAGGTCCTTCTCCTCGAGGGCCATGGCGTTGAACCGCATGTCGTCCCGCGACACGATGAACACGATCTTCTGGGTCCACATCTCCTTGAACCGCCCCGTGGTGTAGCTCGTGTTGCCGAAGTACGGGTCGGCCAGGAAGACGTGGTCGCCGTATACCCCGCGGTACACCACGAAGTGCTTGTACCCCAGGAACTCGATGGGCACGATGGCGGGTTTGTCCAGGCCCTTGAGGTCGTCGAACTCTGCCTTGAAGCCGCCACCCTTGTACCCAAGCACTTCCACGAACCGCTTCATGTCCAGCAGGGAAAAGGCCCTGCGTTCCTGTATCTTCTCGATCTCGCCGTATTCCATGAGCCCCTGGATGACCTGCTGCTCGTTGAACTTCTCGCCCAGGTAGTGGTTGAGCAGCGTGGCCAGGGCCGCCGAGCCGCAGCTGTAGTCATACTCCTGCTTGACGATGTTGCGGTCCTTGAATTCGTTCAGCGGCTTCACCTCGTGCTTGAGCGAGAGGGCTTCCATGCCGGGCGTCCTCGTGTGGCTGATCATGAGCCCCTCGGGCAGGTCGGCCATGGGGTACTGGGTGCCGAGGAACGCGATCAGGATGAAGAAGCAGGCCAGTACCTTCATAGGCTGCGGAGATCTCTTAGTTACCGGGGCTGAACCGCACGCAGAGGTAGTGGGAGGTGATCCCGTCGATGGCGACCGGCCCGAAGCCGGCAGTGCCGATGTTGACCGCCCCCATCCTGATGCTGCCCTGCAGGGGCACGTTGATGTACGCCGCGGTGGTGTTGGTCGTGGTGTCGGTGGCCACGTCGAAGGTGGCAGGGTTCGGGTAGGCCTGGTTCAACGGGTCGTCGTCGAAGTCGATCTGCCCGCCGAGGATGTCACCCACGCGGAACTGGCCGGAGAACCCCCAGGTGGAGGGGTCCTCGGGTGCGCCCGTGGCCTGGCCCGCCAGGGTGATGTCGGCCAGGTCGAAGCTGAGCCTGGTTCCGCCCGGTCCGGGATTAACCTGGTAGGTATACTTGAACCCATCGATCTGTATGCCGGTGAGGAACTCGTAGTCGATGCCCTGGGTGCCGGGTCCCTGGTGGCTCGATATGAGCAGGGAGGAGGGATCCATGGTGATGTTGTCGATCTCGATTTCCCCGAGCTCCTGGCCGGCGAACACGAACTCCTCCACCGTCATGGTGCGGGGATTCACGTGGTCGGATATCTGCAGGGCGATCATGGTGCGGGACTGGCCGTCGATGGTGGTGGCATTCGCCACGTCCATGGTCATGGGGTATTCCTCGGGGCAGTCCAGGTAGAAGTAGTGCTCCCCATCGCGCCCGCTTATCTCGACATTGTTGAACTCGACCCACTGCTTGGGGTCGCTGTCCGTGTCGGAATACCGGATGGAGTCCCAGGTGAGGTTCACGCCGAAGTCGCCATAGTTGATGTTGATGCCGGCCTGGGCCGAGACGGAGGACAGGGCTTCGTCGCTCACCTCGGTCATGGCTGCCGTGGCAGGGACTGCATAGAGGAGGAATAAGGCTATGAGTGCTGATGGTATGATGAATGTGTCTGCGCGTGTCATCCCTGCTCCCGTTGCTGAAGTTTATAATGCTTTGACTTTGTTCCTCATATCATAGCATGGCATGGCAGAGAAGAAAAGGGCCCGGGAATTCCCCCGGACCCTTTTCAGGCATTGCAATTAGTGGGCCCAGATATCAACCCAGCTGCCGGCCGCGATGTCGAGGCCGAAGCCGGTCAGATAGATGTCGCCCAGGGTGCCCATGGAGGGCACCGGGGTCCCGGTCAGGTCGAGAGCCGCTACGTTGCCGAGCTTCACGATACCCGTGATCGGGCCTGCAACATCAACATTGAAGTAACCCAGCGGGCCGTTGCTGCCGAAGGCGATGTGGCACACGGTGACCGGTGCTGCACCGGGGGTGGAACCAACTATGCCATGGGCATAGATGCCGCCGTAGGTCGTGTTCACGTCGATGATCACCTCACCGCTGACCTTGATCACGCCAAAGGTGAAGTCGCTGATGCCGATGTAGCCCGGCCCGGTTGCGCCGGCAGCCATCCAGAGGCAGCCGCCCGC
>Ga0208040_1003407_pt1 | contig 12984 bp, 10 predicted proteins | sample AD_UKC083_MetaG_FD_184431 | JGI IMG/M metagenome (GOLD analysis project Ga0208040, IMG submission 184431) | Active sludge microbial communities of municipal wastewater-treating anaerobic digesters from USA - AD_UKC083_MetaG (SPAdes) (version 2) | ecosystem: Engineered > Bioreactor > Anaerobic >... | reverse complement strand
ACGGCCGGATTGAAGTCGGAATCTATGCCGAGGATAATTGCTGTGTTGTTTACGTTAAAGACGACGGCATTGGAATAGAGAATGATAAGCTTGATTATATTTTTCAAAAATTCGCCCAGCTTGATTCGAGCATGAGCAGGCAAAATGAGGGTGCCGGACTTGGTCTCTCTATAACGAAGAATATCATCGATTCTCATCACGGATATATATGGGTGGAGAGTGAAATAGGGAAGGGCAGTATATTTAAATTCAAGATACCGATTTTTCAAAATATGGAGGGATAAATGAACAAGGAATCATTTGTAATCGGAACCGTGATTGATCCGGTTCTTATAGTCGAAGATAAAAAAGAAAACCAGGATCTTCTTTTTGAACTTTGCAAAAAAATGAATGTGGTCAGCGAGATTGCATCCAACGGAAAGATAGCTCTCGACATGTGTGCTAACAGAAAGTTTTCTTTATACATTGTCGATTTGATGATGCCGGTGATGGACGGCAGAACTTTTATTTCCGAGATAAAGAAAATTGATCCGTCGGCGATCATCCTTGTTCAGACAGCTCTTGATTCGAGTGAAACAATTATTGATATTATGCGTATGGGAGTTTTTGATTATATAATCAAGCCCCTTGAGCCTGAACTTTTCATGAGCGTTTTGCTAAAGGCTCTTGAATACGGAAGTCTGAAACAGCTCGAGATGTCCCAGACTGTTAGTGCCGGAGATAAAATCAGGGGACAGATTGAATGGCTTAATTATAAAGAGAGCCGCAGAATGATGACCCAGGACAGTACCGAGTCAAAGTCAATTTACAGTCTCAAAACTTCTCTTTCGCAGGGAGCTGGTTTCGGTACTCTTATTACTCTTCTTGATATAATGAAAAATTCTTCGGTTGCGGAAGGAGAGTTTTATAAGATTGATAAATCCCTTGCGGATATGGTTTTCGACAATAATGAATTCTGCCGCACTCAGCTCGACGGACTTAATTTTGCGACGGATATGCTCGAGAAGGATTTTACCCTTGAGACAAAAAGCACGGTTGATTTTGTTAATGCATTTCCCGGAATGGTTCAAAATGTTCTGAATTATTATCCGGAGAAAAAACTAAAGGTAACTCTTCCGGTTGCAAAAGATAATCTTCCAATCAGATATAATGCAGATGTTATGACTATTGTCATGGAAGAGCTGATGGTTAATGCATTTAAATATTCGGCGCGCGGAAGTACAATTAATGTTTTCTGCCATGTGAATCACGGTTATTTCTGGGTAAATATCAAAAATGATGTTACTCTGAAACCTTACGGCGGTGTTCCGAAAGAATATGAGAAGCTGGTGCTTGAACCTTTTTACAGGATTCATCCGCCTGATGAATCAATATCAAAGATTGAAAAAATAGGCTTCGGTCTCGGTCTTGCCGTTGTCGATTATGTTGCAAAGAAGCATGGAGGAATTTTTATCATTCATGACGTGCGCGACATGACGACGGAAAAGGAGAGAATGTGCGTTCTTTCCGAATTTCTGCTTCCTATCTGGCAGTAGAATCTCCGAAGATAAATGATAGAATGCTGTTGGCAATGTGGTGAAATATAATATAAAAAAGGATCGGTGTCACCGTTTCGGGCGGAGCTGAAGCCAGAGCCACATATACGGATAGAGCGGTATTTTTGTGACCGAAGAGAAGAGAAAGCGACTTGGCGGTTGCTTTATTTTTCGATGCGAGAAAACCCGTTGAAAACGAAACTCCGCATAGAATAAATGCGGCAAGTGCCGGAAATAATAGATCTGCTTTATCAGCTTTAAGAATGGAATTTTTTGAACTCATAACGGCGGCGAATATTATGACGGGGAAAAGAACTGTTCCCGAGTGGCCTGATATTTTTGCGGGAATTCTGTTGAGTCTAAAAGCTCTGAAGACAAGAGCCGCCGCTAAAGGAATGAAAATCACGGATGCGGATTTTGCGGCGGCATCTGCGAATGAAAAATCAATTTTCTCAGGAAGATACAAAAATGCCGCAACTGAAAAAATCAGGGGCGCAAGCAGATTGGATATTACGGCAAGCATAACCGAAAGAGTTTTATCTGCTCCGATAAAATCAGCCATAACGGGAGAACTTACTGCTGTCGGTGCGGCTGCCAGAAGAATTATTCCCGTACAGTTTTCAAGTCCGCATAAACCTGATAATAGAATAGCAAACGGACAGAAAATAAATAATGCAAATGCGGGATAATAAAAATATTCCTTTCTGAATTTGATAATGCCCGGCTCAAGGTTAATAAAATTGAAAAAAAGCATTACCGATAGGGCGTAAGGCAGAATGTCTTTCATGATATCGCAATACGGTATGAGAAACGGAATTGAGAGAGCCGCTAATATAAGAATAAAATTTCTGTTTTTCATGGATTGAAGCTTTACGGGCAGTGGAAACCTGTCAAACAGAGTTTTGCATTTGAATTAATTCTTATTGTATCTTGACAAAAAATTGTGTGAAATATTTCCTATCTTAGACGGTTAGCTTATGTATAAGATTCATCATTTCAGCACTATTGATTCAACAAATCTTTATGCAATGAAGAATATCGATGAGTATTCGGATGGAGATATTGTTTCCGCTGATTTTCAAACTGCCGGAAGAGGGCGTTTGGGACGAGTGTGGTCGGGAAAAGATCCCGAGAATCTTTACATGAGTATTGTTTTAAAGCCTGATTCTGATTACAAAAATCTTCCTCTCGCCAATCTGACTCAATTTATGTCATTAATTATAGTCAAAACTGCTGAAATGTTTGGAATAGAATGCAAAATCAAGTGGCCTAATGATGTTTTTGCTAATGACAAGAAAGTTGCAGGTATTTTGTCGGAAACCGTTTTTTCAGGCGGTAATCTCAAAGGTCTTGTTCTTGGCTTCGGAATAAATCTTAATTCATATCCCCCATATGAAGAAATTAACAAGTATGCAACTTCTTTCTCGGAAGTTTGCGGAAAGAAAATTGACAGAAATTCATTCGTATTTAAGCTTATCGAAAAGTTTCATGAGGATTATTCTCTTTTTATAAAAGAGGGCTTTTCTCTCATCAGGGACGATTATATCAAAAGGTTTTTGTTTCTGGACAGGCATATTACAGTTGATGCGCCCGGAGGTAAAATATCGGGCAGGGCTGTTGATATAAATGAAGAAGGATATCTTGTTCTCGAATCCGAAGGCAGGATATCATCGGTTGCTGCAGGAGATATTCTTGAGTAACGAAAAAATACAGGAGGATTATTAGAGTGGGCAAAAAAAGAGTAAAAGTAATGATTACCGCGTTCCGCGACGGTTTTCAGTCCGTCTACGGGGCAAGGGTTTTTTCAAAGGATTTTTTACCGGCTGTTGAGGCTACAGCTAAAGCCGGAATTGAGCATTTTGAGGCAGGCGGCGGAGCAATGTTCCAGTCGGCTTTCTTCTATTCAAATGAAAACGCTTTTGACGTTATGGACGCTTTCAGAAAGGCAGCGGGACCTAATGCAAATCTTCAGACGCTCGCGCGCGGTATCAACGTTGTATGCCTTGATTCACAGCCGAGCGACATCATCAATCTTCACGCTAAAATGTTCAAGAAGCACAGCATAACAACCATCAGAAACTTTGACGCGCTGAATGACGTTAACAATCTGATTTACAGCGGAAAATGCATCAAGGAAGCAGGACTTAATCACGAAGTAGTCGTGACAATGATGAGCCTTCCGCCTGATTGTCCGGGAGCTGATTACGCTCATACTCCGGATTTTTATGAAAAGACATTAAGAAACATTCTCGATGCGGGAATTCCTTATGATTCAGTTGCGTTCAAAGATGCTTCCGGAACTTCAACTCCTGCTGTTATCTATGAAACAATGAAAAGAGCAAGAGCTCTTCTCGGAGATAAAGCTCATATCAGATTCCATTCACATGATACTGCGGGAACATGCGTAATGTGCTATAAAGCGGCTCTTGACGGCGGCGCTGACGGACTTGATCTTTCAATGGCTCCTGTTAGCGGCGGAACATGTTCGCCGGACGTTCTTTCAATGTGGCACGCGCTCAGAGGAACTGAGTATGATCTTGGAATCGACGCGAACAAAATGGTTGAAGCTGAAGAAGTTTTCAAAAACTGTATGGCAGATTATTTCCTTCCGCCTGAATCAAAAGCGGTTGAACCTCTTATTCCTTTCTCTCCAATGCCGGGCGGAGCGCTTACTGCAAACACTCAGATGATGCGCGACAACGGAACAATGGACAGATATCCTGAAGTAATCAAGGCGATGAATGAAGTCGTTAAAGTCGGCGGATTCGGAACTTCTGTTACTCCAGTATCACAGTTTTATTTTCAGCAGGCATATAACAACGTATTCCTCGGACCTTGGAAGAAGTTTGCTGAAGGTTACGGAAAAATGGTTCTCGGTTATTTCGGTAAAACACCTGTTGAACCGGATCCTGAAATCGTTAAACTTGCTGAAGAGCAGATGGGTCTCAAACGCACAACAGAATCTCCTCTTGCGATCAATGACCGTAACGAAAAGAAAGGTGTTGCTGCATCTAAAAAGATCCTTCAGGAAAACAAACTTCCTGAAACTGACGAGAATATATTTATCGTTGCAGCTTGCGGTGACAAGGGCGTTGCTTACCTTAAAGGCGAAGCAACAGTCGGTGTCCGCAAAGATGCTAAGAAAAGCGCAGGTTCTGAAGCTAAAGCATCAGGAAGCGGCGAGTATACTGTAGACATCAATGGAAAAGCTTATGCTGTTCAGCTTAAAGGCGACGAAGCTGTTGTTGACGGAAGAACTTATAAGGTCAATGTTAAGGACGGAATTTCAGCATCCGCTCCAGCTTCTTCAGGAAGCGGCGAAGGCGAGGCTGTGAAATCTCCTCTTCCTGGCGTTGTAGTTAAGATTAAGGCTCCTGTTGGAACTTCTGTAGCTGCCGGTCAGACAGTAATTGTAATCGAAGCAATGAAGATGGAAACTGAGATCAAAGCTCCAAAAGCGGGTGTTGTTTCTTCTATTCCGGTTGCCCAGGGAGCCAAGGTCCTTACTGGACAGGTTCTTTTCACGATTAAGTAATAAAACAGAAATAACCGGATATTCGTCCGGTTATTTCTTTAAATTCTTGACACTGTGGTATGATTTGAGTTTAATAAATTATAGCAATTTTTTCAGGGTTCTTTACACTCCTCCGTTTCTTTTTCAGCAGATCAAACTGTTTCATTCGGATATTTTCATAACAGAAAAAAATCCCGCGGAGAGCGGTGTATTATTAACGCGAAAAAATAATAAATAAAAGGAGCTTTATATGGGAGAAAGTAGCATGACGAAGCATCAGAAACTACTCAAATGGGTAGAAGAAGTTGCTGCTATGACGAAGCCGGAAAACATCTACTGGTGTGACGGTTCGCAGAAAGAGTATGACGAAATGATCAAGATCACTGTCGATGAAGGTCTTGCCATTCCTCTTAATGAAAAGAAAAGACCCGGATGTGTTCTTTTTAAATCTGACGCGTCTGACGTTGCCCGTGTAGAAAAAAGTACCTACATCGCTTCAAAAACCAAAGAAGCAGCTGGTCCTACAAACAACTGGATCAATCCCGATGAACTAAAAACAACAATGAAAGGTCTGTATGACGGATGCATGAAAGGCAGAACTATGTATGTAATTCCTTTCAGCATGGGTCCTGTAGGCTCAAACATCGCAAAAATCGGTGTAGAAATCACTGATTCTCCTTACGTTGTTGCAAATATGCACATCATGACACGTGTCGGAGCAAAGGTTCTTGAAGTTCTCGGTGAAAACGGAGAGTATGTTCCTTGCCTTCATTCTGTCGGCAAACCTCTTGCGGCCGGAGAAAGCGACAACGGCAAATGGCCTTGCGCTCCTCTTGATAAGAAATATATTTCCCACTTTCCAGAAGAAAGAACAATCTGGTCATACGGATCCGGTTACGGCGGAAACGCTCTTCTCGGAAAGAAATGCCTCGCGCTCCGTATCGCTTCCGCTATCGCGCGCGATGAAGGATGGCTGGCTGAGCACATGCTCATTCTTAAAATTACTAATCCAAAAGGCGCTTCAAAATTTGTTGCAGCTGCGTTCCCTTCTGCATGCGGAAAAACTAATCTCGCGATGCTTGTTCCTACTATCCCTGGATGGAAAGTTGAAACTATCGGTGATGATATCGCATGGATGAAATACGGAAAAGACGGAAGACTTTATGCAATCAATCCTGAAGCAGGTTTCTTCGGTGTTGCTCCTGGTACATCAATGGATTCTAATCCGAATGCTATGAGATCAATTGAGAAAAATACAATTTTCACAAACGTTGCTCTTACTGAAGACAAAGACGTATGGTGGGAAGGTATCGGATATGACGCTCCAGGCAAGGTAATTGACTGGAACGGAAACGAATGGGTTCAGGATAAAGCTAACAAAGAGCAGAAACCTGCAGCGCATCCGAACGCACGTTTTACAGCTCCTGCAAAACAGTGTCCTGCAATCGCTCCTGAATGGGAAGATCCGAACGGAGTACCTATTTCTGCGATTCTTTTCGGCGGAAGAAGACCTAGCACTATTCCATTGATTCATCAGGCAACAAGCTGGAATCACGGCGTATTCATGGGTTCAATCGTAGGATCTGAAATTACAGCTGCGGCTCTTGACCTTAAAGCAGGAACTATCAGAAGAGATCCTTTCGCAATGCTTCCTTTCTGCGGATACAATATGGGAGATTACTTCAAACATTGGATCACTGTAGGATCAAAATCAACTGAAGACAAGCTTCCTAAGATTTTCTTCGTTAACTGGTTCAGAAAAACCAAAGAAGGCAAATGGCTCTGGCCTGGTTACGGCGAAAACAGCCGTGTACTTAAATGGATTTTCGAGCGTTGCGACGGAGAAGGAAAATTCCAGGAAACTGCTATCGGCGTAATGCCGACTGTTGATGCAATCGACAGACCTGAAGGTGTAAGCGAAGAAGACATGAAAGAACTTCTTTCGCTCGACAAAGAAGGCTGGAAAGCTGAAATTGCCGACGTTAGAGCAAACCACTATCCGACTTTCGGAGATCATCTTCCGAAAGAGCTTATGTCTGAACTCGAAGCAATCGAGAAAAGACTCGGTTAATAATAAAAAAGGGGCGAAAGCCCCTTTTTTATTTCCCCAAAAAAATTCCAGGTAAGTTTAATTGTTATTCTCAAAAAACGATTTGTATGTCTCCATTCCGTCTTGCTGCGAATTGTTAATCATTTCATCAAATGATAATTTTCCGCTTGTGTATGATCTGTAATTGTCGCTGAAAATTGATATTAATTCCCAGAAAATATCGCCGGTTGTTATCGGCATCAGGATTTTTGCAGAATCTGCCTGCAAACGTCTGATTTTTTGTCCTCCAAAACGCTGATCTTCAAAATCCAGAACACTGTTATTCCAGAAACTTTTTACCGGAGGAAGCATTTCTGTTTCAGTATATCGTGCTTCTAGAGCAGAGTTGTCATACTGAATATACTGCATGATATTAAAAATAAAATCAGCATCCTTAGTTCCTTTAGGTATAGCCAGAAAAGAGCCTCCCCAGGATGATCCGGTCTTGATTCCTCTTTTATAAAGAGGAAGTGATCTGACGTTAAACTGATATTTGCCTTCATTTGCTGCTGCATCTGTCTGTGAAACCCACCAGTCCGGAGAAATGTATGAAGCGTATGTTCCATCTTTTATAAGCTGTTGGAAATTACCCCAGTCCCATGTCGTCATAGCTCCGCTTTTTTCCCAGTTGCTCCATTTTTTAACAAAATTTTTGAATTCATAAGAATTAAGATTCGGTCTGCCGTCTTTTGTTAATATTTGAGCTCCGGTCTGCTGCCACATCATATACATTGAGTCACCAAGACCCATTTCTGAACTTGGCAGAGCAAAATGTTTCGGTTTTCCGTTTTCATCAAGTTTTCTAAGCAATTTTGCTTTTTCGAAAAACTCGTCCCATGTTTCTATTTTTGCTACATCAACACCGGCATTCTTCCATATAGTGTCATTGTAAACCATTATTACAGGATGCGCATCATGAGGAAGACCGTAGATATTTCCTCCATATGTTATTAATGATAAACGGCCGGCACTTATGTTATTGTTAATTGTACTTTTGGCGATGAATTTGTTGAGCGGTATAACAAATGACTTCTCAGGATCTTTACTGAGAATTCTATTGTTTTCAATCAACCATTCAATAATATCCGGGGCACCTTCTCCATCCGTCATTACGGCTTGAAGTCGCTGAATAAAAGCATTTTGTCCGAAAAGTTCAATCTGGAGATCAATATTGAATTTTTTATCAATATCTGCTTTCCGTCTTTTCCATTCTTCGCAGTTATTTTCGGCAAAAGACCATAGAATGATTTTTCTTTTTTGATGATTCGCCTGCGCGAATGAAAATAGTATCGCGCATAATGCGCATAGTGCTAATGTAGTTTTTTTCATTTTACCTCATTAAATTTAATTAGTTTATCATAAATGATTTCTGATACATTATTTCGCTTAAACCTAATTGTCATAAACATCTTCTTCGGTCGTTTCTTCCGGCTCTTCATCATCGAATCCGTCGTTTGCTATGTCTGATGAAATTATTTCATATGGATCAATTTTTGAATTAAATCTGATCATCGCGTTGTTTTGAGCGTTTTGAATCATTTCATCAAACAATATATGTTTTTCGTTGTAATATTCATTATACTGCTGGCCGAAATCAGCAAGATAATTCCAGAAATGATCTGCCATAAGTATCTCCGGGAGATTTTCTGCAGATTTTATCTGAATCCTTGCAATTTGCGCATTTTCGAAACGTATATCTTTCTGATTAAAAATTTTATGATTCCATATATTTTTCAGAGGCGGAATCATTCCGCTGTTTTTATATCTTTCAATTACAGCATCTTTGTCATACTGCATGAAATTCATTATTTGAAATATTTTTTCAGGATCTTTTGTTCCTTTAGGTATGGCTAAAAAAGAGCCGCCCCATGATGAGCCGCATTTCATTCCTTTTTTGTATACCGGAAGATTCCGGATTCTCATGCTGTATTTTCCTTTTTTTGCCGCTGCGTCACTTTGCGAAACCCACCAGTCCGGAGCTATATATGAAGCGATTGTTCCGTCAGCAATTTGATTTGAGAAATTAGTCCATTCCCATGGAGTCATTGTTCCGGTCTCTGCCCAGGATACCCATTTTTTTACAAATTCTATAAACTGCGGTGAATTGAAATCAGGTTTTCCGTCTTTGGTAACAATGGGTATTTCCGTCTGCTGCCAAATCATAAACATGCTGTCCGCCAAACCCATATTGCTGCTTGGCAGAGCGAAGTGAACAGGCATTCCGTTTTTCTTTAGAAGCAAAAGTTTTTTTGCTTCTTCAAAAAATTCATCCCATGTTTCAATAGCGGAAACGTCGACTCCGGCTCTTTTCCATACTGTATCATTGTATATCAGAACTGCAGGATGAGCATCGTGCGGCAGTCCGTAAATGTTGCCCGAATATGTTATTGAAGAAAAACGAGACGCTATAACTTTTTTTGCAAGTCCGTATTTTTCGATATATTTGTTAAGAGGAATTACGAAAGATTTATCAGGATCTGAATAAAGTATTCTGTTGTTTTCTATCATCCAATCGATGATGTCCGGAGCTTTTTCACTTCCCGACATTGCATTTGTGAATCTTTTTAGAAAGTTTTTTGGAGATAGAAGTTCAATCTTAAGATCAATGTTGAATTTTTTATCAATATCATCTTTTCTCATTTTCCATTCGTCACAGTTAAACAAGCCAAATGACCAGACGGTAACAATACGTTTTTGCTGTTTTGCTTCAGTGAAAGATAAAATAATCGCACATAATATACAGAGTGATAAAGTAATTTTTTTCATTTTACCTCATTGATGATATAGTTCATTGCATATCTTTTCAGATATTCCTCGCCGGAATGTCGGACTCAATTTTAAGCTGTGATATTATTGATAAATGAGTTCGTGACGAAATCAAGAACAAATTGCGATGTACAATTTAAAAAATATGATCTTGTATAAGCAGAATGAATTTGAAAAGATAACGTAGGCATGATATTATTGTGATTATGATACAGAAAAATGAAACAAATGAAACCCAAGTATGTAAATCAGAACAGCATCGGAAAGCTTTTGAAGGTATTCGATTACTCTGAATTTCCGTGCCTTCTAATTCAAATAATCCGAAAGAACATTTTTTAAAGCTTTGTTGCCTTTGATGCGGTAGATGTAATAATCACTGTCAATGGTCATGATTTCTTTTATTCCTGACATTTCGGAAACGACTAAAAGTGAACTGTCAGCAAGATCCATCGGCACATCCGAATACTTTTTCGAAAGTTCAATTATCCGGTCAAGATGAATCTTTTCAAGACTTACAATGTCAAGAGCATCACGGCGAAGCCATTCAAGAAATGCAATTTGAGCATCAGTGCTGAAACTCAACATATGAGAAACTTCTGTGATTACCGGCCATGTTGTAATGAATCGGCCTCTATATTTTTGAAGGAATGATATAACAACTGCATGATACTTGTCATCACGGTCAAAAAGCGCGATTAAAGGGCCGGCATCAACGAGAATGTTTTTCACGGAGTTTTCCTTTCAGAATTGATTTATAATCTTTGGAAGAGTTTGATTGACCGCTTCCTGCTTTTCCGAATAAGTCTTTGCCTAGTTCGTATGGAGAAGTGACTTCGTGATATTTCTTAAAATATAAATCCAGTGCGCTTTTAATAATTTCTGACTTAGGTTTGTTTTCAGTCTTGGAAATTTGATCAAGCTTGCTCTCTATTTCAGATGAAAGACGAATAGACAACATTTTTTCACCTCACGTATTACGCATTGTAATACGTGAGGTGAAAAAGTCAACTTTTTTGAGAAGAATCGGATTTAAAATAAGTCGTTAAATCCGGCAAAAAAAGCATAATGATATTTCTATATGACGGATAGTTGGAAATCCGAAGTGCAAAAACACTTCGGAAAAGGATGAATGATAAGTATAAAAATCAGAATTTGCCGAAGGCAAATTTATCTCTGATCGGAGCGCAGGGGTTCTGGCCGAATCCGCTGAAAGCGGTTCGGCGAGTTCTGCGCGACAAAGAGCGTGAGGGGGTTGCAAAGGGGCGAGAGTCGGCGACTGAGCGACAACTTTTCTTTGGTTACTTTCTTTTTTTGTAAAAAGAAAGTAACAGAACCGGGTAAAGGGCGTGGAACGCCCTTTGAATAACTTCATTATTATTGACAAAAAGCCCGCTTATAATAACTTTTAACAAAATTATATCAAGGGTTAGGTTTATGAAAAAAGATGTCAAGATCGGACTCATCGGCTACGGCACTGTCGGCAGCGGAGTCTATGGTCTACTCAAGAAAAATTCTGAAGTTATCGCGGCGCGCACAGGACTTAATGTATCAGTTAAAATGATCTGTGATCTGCGTGCTGACAAGATTGCGTCAGAAGTCACCGGAACCGCCCTTACGACGAACTGGAAAGATATAATTAATGATAAGGAAATTGATACTGTAGTAGAACTCATCGGCGGCGTTGAGCCGGCTAAATCTATGATTATCGAAGCATTGAAAGCCGGAAAGAATGTCGTCACTGCGAATAAAAAACTTCTTGCCGAGGCCGGAAGTGAAATATTTTCAATCGTAAAAAACAGCAAGGTAAAACTCGGTTTTGAAGCAAGTGTCGGTGGCGGAATTCCATGTCTTGACGCGCTTAAATCAGGTCTTGTCGGAAACCGCATCAACAGCGTAATGGGAATATTAAACGGAACAACAAACTATATCCTTACACGCATGGAAGAGGGCGGTCTTTCTTTCGGTGATGCGCTCAAAGAAGCTCAGCGTGAAGGTTTCGCAGAAGCTGATCCTACATTCGACATTGAAGGCTATGATGCTGGTCACAAGATTACTCTTCTCGGAATGCTTTCCTTCAACAAGGAGATTGATTATTCAGCGGTTTCAAAAGAAGGAATCACAAGAATTTCTTCCATAGATATGCATTTCGCGCGCGAGATGGGTTATGTTATCAAACTTCTCGGAATAGCGAAAGACGTAAACGGCAAAATCGACGTAAGAGTTCATCCGACGATGATAAGAAAGAATCATCAGCTCGCGTCTGTTAGACGCGAATTTAATGCGATTCTTTTTGACGCTGACATGACAGGCAATGTAGTTCTTTTCGGAAAGGGCGCTGGTTCATTTCCGACTGCATCTGCTGTTATCAGCGATGTTGTGAAAATTTCGCAGAACAGTCTAGCAGAGGACAGTGCGCTTCATCTTGACGGAAAGGCGGAGCTTCTTCCCTCAGGAGAAAGATGCTCGCGTTTTTATTTCAGAATGCGTACCGAGGATTCTTCAGGTGTTCTTGAAAAAGTTGCCGGAGTTTTTGCTAAGAATAATATTTCAATCGCGTCTGTGGTTCAGAAAGAAAAAGACAGCACTGATAACACAGTGCCTCTGATAATCATGACGCACAGCGCAAGCGAAGCTTCGATGAAGAAATCGCTTGAGCTGATTAATGAATTTGATTTTATAAAAGAAGAAGTTGTAGTAATAAGGGTGGAAGACTGATGAATGCTTATTTTAGATGCATCGACGGATGTGAAGGAAAATTTTCGTTAACTGATATAATATACAAATGCCCTAAGTGCGGATCTCTTCTCGAGGTTCATCATGACGCTGATTATCTTAAGAAGAAATCGGCGGCGGAGTGGAAGGAAACTTTTTCTTCGAGAATGGGAACAACTAAATGGCCATTCGGTTCGGGTGTCTGGAGATATAAAGAATGGATTAATCCCGATATCGACGATGAGAATATTGTTTCGATGTATGAAGGAAACAGCAATCTTTTCTGGGCGAAGAGATTCGGCGGATTTCTCGGGATGAATGATCTCTGGGTCAAGATGTGCGGAAATACTCATACCGGTTCTTTCAAA
>Ga0208040_1003405_pt1 | contig 12987 bp, 10 predicted proteins | sample AD_UKC083_MetaG_FD_184431 | JGI IMG/M metagenome (GOLD analysis project Ga0208040, IMG submission 184431) | Active sludge microbial communities of municipal wastewater-treating anaerobic digesters from USA - AD_UKC083_MetaG (SPAdes) (version 2) | ecosystem: Engineered > Bioreactor > Anaerobic >... | reverse complement strand
CCATTTGCCCCTTTCCCTTTTTCATGATCATTAGATTTTGCAGCTATACTTAAGCTTTTTGTTTGCTTGGAATTTAAACTCAGATTGAAAGTGGATGGTGCGGTTGAATTGGCAGCTACATCCAATCTTACTCTCACAGAATTATCGTCTATTACAATGTTGGGAAATGAAAACTTCAAATCCAACGAGAGGATATCCCCAAAGGTTTCTCCGTAAAACACTTTGCCGGAATTTACCAAACTAACCAATTCCTTTTCATGTACAGCAAAATCTATAAAATCATTGACTTCTACAAAAGAACCGCCTGAGGGTAAATTATATTCTTTCATTTCAATTTTACGCCCGGTTCCTACATTTGAACATGTAACAAAATAATAACCGTGAGTTGAATAATGATTGAGTGTGTGTACGTATATCTGCTGCGCTGCATCATACTTCCATGAATTGACTCCTTGTGCATAAAACAAGATATAATCCCCCGTATTGAATATGCCGTCACTTCCTTTTTCCATATGGATGGCTACCTCAGGTAAATCATCAATCTTGGGATGAAGAAAATTTTGGTTCAAAAGCGCACCTCCATATCCGAAAATCTTGACGTCGGCGGGGTTATTCAAGCCCATATCTTTCAAATCATCAAAAGTTAATTTGTAAACTCCGGACTCTTCAATCTTGATTTTTACAAACTTACCTTCAGCCAATACAGAAGTGTTTTTATATGAATGTATCCCTGCATAAGTATGATAAGGACTGAGTCCTAACAAAACGAAAAGTAGAGAAATTATGATCTTATCAAAGTTGAACATGGATTTTATGTATATAAAGTTAATCACTTCAAAATCATTTAATAAACGTAATTTGTTGTTTATTGTTGTTTGAATTAAAAATTCCTAACATTATTTAATTTTAAAATCAAACATTTTTCGATCAAAAATATATCCCTCCAATCTATCGCCTACTTTCACCGGTCCGACGCCGGAAGGAGTACCCGTAAATAAAATATCTCCGATTTTGAAAGTAAAAAACCGACTGGCATACGCAATGAATGCATCAATTGAAAAAATCATGTCTTTTGAGTTTCCTTTTTGAACAGTTTTACCGTTCACGTCAAGCCGGAAATCAATATTTTGGACATTTTCAATTTCTGTTACAGACATGAAATCCCCGATCACAGCAGCATTGTCAAATGCTTTACTTATCTCCCAGGGATAACCCTTTTCTTTTAATTTCCATTGAATGTCACGCGCTGTAAAATCAACCCCAAGACCAATTTCAGCATAATAACGATGTGCAAATTTCTTTGCGATATTTTTACCGAGCCGATTGATTTTGACGATTAATTCTACCTCATGGTGCACATCATTGGAAAAATCAGGAATATAAAAGGGTCTGTTCTTCCTTAGTATTGCCGTATCCGGTTTCATAAACACCATAGGTTCTTCCGGATGGGCATGATCTAGCTCCTTGTTGTGTTCAACGTAATTTTGTCCTATCGCTAAAATTTTCATACGGCTACAAGTCAAGTTCTTTCAATGCATTCAAGCGATTATACATCACAGCAAGATGGGCATATATGGAAGTATTTTGTACGATTACATTTTCAGGAACAACAATCCTATAAGGTGTAAAATTCCAAATGGCTTTGATACCACCTTTCACCATGATATCCGATACCTCTTGCGCTTTATTCACCGGAACGGTTAATATCCCAATGTGGATACCTGTTTGTTGCTGAAGTTCTGTAAATTTATCAATATGATGAATGGGTATGTGATTGATGGAAGTCCCTGTCAGTTCCTGCTTAACATCGAATCCTGCCTTGATTTCCATACCGAATTGCTGTAGTCCGTTGTCGTGCATGAGGGCACCACCCAAATTACCCACCCCAAAAAGATAAGCCTGATGCGAATCTGTAAAACCAAGAAAATGTTCCAATACTGCAATTAACTCATTGACATCATAACCGACACGCGTCCTGCCGGATATTTTGACAAATGACAAATCTTTGGCAACCATCGAAGCATCCACAGCAATACTTTTTGCAATACGAGTTGACGACAGGAATGACTCACCCTGCTGCAAAGCCAGTTTTGCAAAAGCCAGGTACCAGGGTAGTCGGCGCAAAGTAGGCTCCGGAACATGAAACTCGATAGTGCTTTTTAAATGAGGCATTTATCTCTTAAATCTCTTTAATGAGATTAGTCTGCAAAAATAGTCAATTATTTTAATTAATTTTGCACATTTATTATTTTAAGCATAATTCATGGAGTATATTTTTAAAGAAATCGAAGCCAAATGGCAAAGATACTGGCAAGAAAATAAAACTTATAAAACTGAAATTAATCTTGACAAGCCTAAATTCTATGTATTGGATATGTTCCCCTATCCATCGGGGGCAGGTTTACATGTGGGACATCCGCTCGGATATATCGCTTCGGATATCTACAGTCGCTACAAAAGATTGAACGGTTTCAATGTGCTTCATCCCATGGGTTATGATGCGTACGGACTACCGGCTGAGCAATATGCCATACAGACCGGACAGCATCCTGCTGTTACCACTGAACAAAACATCAGGCGCTATCGCGAACAATTGGATAAAATCGGATTTAGTTACGATTGGGACAGGGAAATACGTACCAGTGAACCGGATTATTATCACTGGACGCAATGGGCTTTCATTCAAATGTTTAATCATTATTATGATACCAAACAAGAAAAGGCAGTTCCAATTGCAGATTTGGTAAAACATTTAGAAATACATGGTACAGAGGGTTTACAGGTTCATCAATCTCATCCCTTGGATTTTTCCGCATCGAAATGGAAGGCAAAATCTGAAAAAGAACAGCAGGAAATTTTATTGAATTATCGCATTGCTTATCTTGCTGATACAAAAGTCAACTGGTGTCCTGCGCTGGGTACCGTCCTTGCAAATGATGAAGTCAGCGAGGGCTATTCCGTGCGTGGCGGCCATCCGGTTGAGCAAAAAATCATGCGTCAGTGGAACTTGCGTGTTTCTGCTTACGCTCAAAGATTGTTAGACGGGTTGGACACCCTCGATTGGACGGATTCTTTGAAAGAAACGCAGCGAAACTGGATAGGCAGAAGCGAGGGTGCCGAGATGAAATTCTTCCTGAAAGACAAAGACATCAGCTTTGATATTTTCACTACGCGCGCCGATACCATTTATGGAGTTACTTTCATGGTGTTGGCTCCTGAAAGCGAACTGGTGGATGTTTGCACCACACCTGAGCAACAAGCAGCGGTGCAAAACTATTTAGACGAGACTAAAAAACGCACTGAGCGCGAAAGATTAGCTGACAAAAAAGTAAGCGGCGTTTTCACCGGCTCCTATGCCATTAATCCGGTTAGTAAAACCGTTATTCCCATTTGGATTTCCGACTATGTGTTAGCAGGCTATGGTACCGGTGCTATCATGGCGGTGCCTGCGCACGACAGCCGTGACTATGCTTTTGCCAAACATTTTGATTTGCCCATTATTCCTTTGATAGAAGGTTGTGACGTTTCGGAAGAAAGTTTCGATGCTAAAGAGGGCATCATGATGAATTCCGGTTTTTTAAACGGTTTAACCGTTACCGAGGCAATCAGCAAAGCCAATCAGTATGTGGAAGAGCAAGGCATTGGTAAAGTCAAAGTGAATTACCGCTTGCGCGACGCCATTTTCAGTCGCCAGCGCTACTGGGGAGAGCCTTTCCCCGTGTATTACAAAGATGATATGCCCTATGTATTGGATGAAAGTAAGCTCCCGCTGATTTTGCCTGAGGTTGATAAATACCTGCCGACAAAAAAAGGAGAACCACCTTTGGGTAGGGCTAGAAATTGGAAAACAGAAGATGGCTATCCTTTGGAACTGAATACCATGCCCGGCTTTGCGGGTTCTTCAGCCTATTACTTGCGCTATATGGATCCCAAAAACGAAAAAGCTTTGGTAAGTAAAGAGTCCAATGAATATTGGCGCAATGTGGATTTATATATAGGCGGAACGGAGCATGCTACCGGTCACTTGATTTACAGTCGTTTCTGGAATAAGTTCTTGTATGATTTGGGCTTGGTTTGCGAAGCGGAACCCTTCAAGAAATTAATCAATCAGGGTATGATTCAGGGGCGTAGTAATTTTGTATATAGAGTAATAGAAAAAAATCCCCAAGCTTCTAAAGGAGAAAAGCCGGTGCCGACATTTGTTTCATATAATTTGAAAGATAATTATGAGACCATGCAGATGCATGTGGATGTGAATATAGTGTATAACGATCATTTGGATATTGAGAAATTCAAAAACTGGAATCCGGAGTTTAAAGATGCTGAATTTATCCTGGAAGATGGACAGTACATCTGTGGATGGGCAGTGGAAAAAATGTCGAAGTCGATGTTTAATGTGGTGAATCCGGATGATATTGTTGAAAAATATGGCGCTGATACCCTGCGTTTGTATGAAATGTTCTTAGGACCTTTGGAACAATCCAAACCTTGGGATACCAATGGCATTGACGGTGTGCATAGATTTCTGAAACGTTTGTGGTCACTGTTTTATAAGGATGGAGAATCATTGCTGAACGATGAAAAGCCTACGGCTGAAGAGTTGAAAATCTTACATAAAACCATCAAGAAAATCAAATATGACATTGAAAACTTCTCATTCAATACATCCGTTTCTGCCTTTATGATTTGTATCAATGAATTGTCAAGTCTTCAATGCAGCAAAAAATCAATTTTAGAGCCTTTTGTGATTTTGCTTGCTCCTTTTGCACCGCATATCGCTGAAGAGCTTTATCGGGCTTTGGGTAATGAACATACGATTTTTGACGCAAGTTTTCCTGTTTGCAATGAGGATTATTTGGTTGAGTCAACAGCTAAGTATCCCATATCTTTCAATGGCAAAGTACGCTTCACCATGGAACTTGCGGCAGATATGGACAAGGAAGCTATAGAACAAGCTGTGTTGGCAGATGAGCAAACCATCAAACATTTGCAAGGAAAAGACGTTAAGAAGGTAATAGTGGTGCCGGGGAAGATTGTGAATTTGGTGTTTTAGGTACGGGGTGCGGGGTGCGGGTTCACGAGTTCCGGGTTCACGGGTTTCTCGCAGATTTGAAAATTAGTCTCTCGCAGATTTACGCGGATTGGATTCCCGCAGATTTGCGCAAATTTTTCGAGTGAAGCAGGCGCAGTCTTGACTTTTTTTTGCTTCGTTTTTTTGTGTCAAGACAAAAAAATGAAGAGAGATCAAGAGGTTTTGATGTATATTTTGGTTATAAAATTTATTGAATTTAATTGATATATGGCATTGAGTAAAAAAGCAAAAAAGACCTGGATTGGCATTCGTGAGTATGTCATGATTGTGTTAGGATTGCTGATGTATGCATTTGCATGGAAAGGTTTGCTGCTTCCGCATCAGATTACGGGGGGCGGCGTGACCGGTATAAGTGCATTGGTATATTATGCTACCGGTGTTCCCATTTCTGTGACATATATTATCATCAATGCTTTTTTGTTGTTGGTTGCTTTTAAAATTGTTGGCTGGCAGTTCAGCATACGCACCATCATCGGTGTTGCCTTGCTGACGTTCTTTTTAAGTATCATTCCGGAAATGCCCATTGGGACTTTTGTGAACGAAAATGAAAATTTCACTACTTTTAAATCTGCTTTTAATAAGCACATTGTCTTTTGGGGCTACTTACACTGTAACCAACACAAATGCTGATGGAGATGGTTCTTTAACTTGGGCTTTTACTGCAGCCGCTGCAGGAGATACTATTAATTTTAACTTCGATGGTACTGAATTTACTTTTCCGAGTGAAGTTACTATGAAAAGCATTACCATTGACGGTTTAAATGCTTACAACGACCAAAAAGTTATTTTTAAACAAACCGCTTCAACAAGTTATTTTTCATTAGCTTCGGGGATTACCGGAACTTTTAAAAACTTAATTTTTGATGGAACCGGTATTGCGGGGAATACCGCAATCAAAGCAGTCAATGGCTCTACCCTTACAGTTAATAGCTGTGAATTTAAAAATATCAATGCACAAACAAACAATGGAGGAGCAATGAGAGTTCAGGGTGCAGCCAGTATTGTAAATTCTTTGTTTGATGGAAATCAAACTTCAGGTGGATATGGCGGCGGAGCTATATGTATCTATCACGATGCTAACGTAGTGATTGACAAGTGTACTTTTGTCAATAATTCTTCGTTGAGCACAGCCGGATCCCCTAACCGAAGCGGTGGAGGTGCTATCGTGGTCAGAGGTACGGGTACGGCTGCTATTCCAACAAAATTAACAGTTAGCAATTCTACTTTTGCCAACAATAATTCCAGTAATTTCGGAAGTGCTATTTTGTGTTCTGTACAGAGTGGTACTAATTATATAGTAAATGTAGATATCATCAATTGTACAATTACCGGCAATGCCACTGTTGCAGCAAGTGGCGCTGTAGAAACGCATGCTAATTCTAGTGGAACTCTGAATTTAAATTTAATCAACACCATTGTAACCCATAACGTCAACAGTTCAGGTTATTCGGATGTGTTGGAAAACAAAGAATCAGCTACTGCAACTTATACAACTGAGTTATACAATACAATTTATGGTGTCAGTTCTGTTACACCCGCTGCCGGACGTAACTGTATCGCGATTGCTGATCCGGCAGTGGCTAATATTTTTGATAGTTTAGAAACTTTTGCTACTGATAAAAAGCGTCCCGTACTCACAAACGTTTCAGGGCAAAAAATTGCAGCTATCCCTCAAAACAGCATTGCCAACGGTGCCGGTATTGCTACTTTAACAGGATTTACTATCCCAACAGTGGATCAGGTAGGGTATGATCGCCCTGCAACACCTTCGATTGGGGCAGTAGAATATCATATTCCAACAGGTGTTTCCGATGCGGTTAATACCGAACTAAAAATGATGACAAAAGACAAAATAATTTCTTTTACCGGTTTGTCGGGGGTAAGTCCGGTAGCCGTGTACGGATTAACGGGTAATTTGCTGCATCAATCTTTGGTAGGCAATAATCAGGAAATTTCTCTGGATCATCTTTTAGATAATTTGGTGATTGTGCGTATAGATAATAAAAGTTTTAAAGTTTTTTTGAAATAAATATTAAACACGGCAGAGCAATAGACGGTGTCTTATAAGTGCCCAACTGCCACGTTGCTTTCGACATTCGGGCTCTGCCTTTTATCACATCATTGCCCATAGAGGGCTTCTAATTTAAAATATTATTAATTGTCATGAGAAGATATACAACACTCTTTCTGTTATTTTGCTTTCCTCTGCTTCTTGTTGCAGGAAATATTAAGTTGATGACTTATAATATTGAAACCGACAAAGGTTTTAATTTTCAATCTTTTCGCATTTCAAAGCATGCACAAGTCATTGCTTCCTGTGGTGCTGACATTGTTGCCGTACAGGAAGTTAAAGGAAATTCCAATTTTAACAACTTAAAAAGTAAATCCGGTTTATCCGGACATTGGTATGATATTGCCGGAGATGGTTACGGCATAGGTGTTCTGTGGAATGCTTCTTTAGGTACGCCAACCATTACCAATGTTAAAATTGATCCTGCACCAGGGTCCTCCGATACCGAAAGCAGGGCATATATCATTGCCGAATTTGAAGATTTTTACTTTCTCAGTACACATTTTAGTTTGGATGCCAATGACCGGGATACCATGACTGCAAGCATCATCAATTTTGCCGATACAGCCGGCAAAACGGTTTTTGTAGGAGGTGATTTCAATGCGCAACCGACCTATACAGCCATGCAAACTTTTCAAAGCAATGGTTTTAATATTCTCAATGATCTGAATCATAAAACTTACACAAGCAGTAATCCTGAATCTTTGATTGATATGATCTTAGGGTTCAGAAAAACGGCTTCAGATAAGCAATACACAATGGTTGATAGAGGTGTACCAACTCCGCCATCCGGTGTGGTTTTGAAAGACATTTCCGATCATTTACCTTATTGCGTTACTGTAGATATTGCTGATGTAAATACGAATGAAGGTTTGACCGTAACCAATACCAATGCTTCAGGTGAAGGCTCGTTTGCCCAGGCATTCGCCAATGCCGTGGCCGGTGATGTTATCAATTTTAATCTTGATAGTACGGAAATTACACTGCCGAATGCAATGGCCATGAAAAATATTACCATCAACGGGTTCAATGCATTCAACGGAGAAAGGGTAATCTTCAAACCTGCAGGAGCAGATAAAAGTTTTTTCACGCTAAGCTCGGGAATTACCGGAACTTTCCAAAACATCGTTTTTGATGGAACCGGCATATTGGGGAATTCAGCTATTGATGCAGCAAATGGCTCGACTTTGAATATTGATAATTGTGTATTTAAAAATATCAATTCACAAAACAACAATGGAGGAGCAATGAGAGTTCAGGGTGTAGCCAATATATCGAATTCACTATTTGAAGGCAATTATTCCAACGGGAGTTATGGTGGCGGTGCCATTTGCATTTACAATGCCGCTGATGTGAAAATTGAAAATTCATCCTTTGTTGGTAATCAAGGTCAGAGAGGAGGAGCTGTTATGGTCAATTCCACTGTAGGATCTCCATTAAATCTTGAAGTGTACAATTCTACTTTTGCAAACAATAGTGTGGAAGGAGCATCAAATGCACGTGGAGGTGCAGTATATCTTCAAGCTAGTTTTTCAGCAGCTACACTAATTAATTCAACATTTATCAATTGCACTTTTACCGGTAATTATGCCATAAACAATGGTGGCGGTTTATGTGCTTCTGCCTACTCGGGCAAAAGAATTAATATTGATTTGATCAACTGTATTATTGCATATAATAAGACGGGTAGCAATTCCGATATAGATGTGTGGAATTTAAATGAGAGGGTGTATTTTAATACGGCAAATAATTGTATTTACGGAACAGCAGCAGGCGGAGCTGCCGGTATTGTGTGGACAAATTCTATCCAACCGGCTGACATCAACCTTGCTGATATTTTTGAGGAGATTGAAAATTGGACAGGTAGTTTCAAACGCCCGGTCATAGCCAATATTCAAGGTTTGGAAGTCGCTAAATTATCGGAATACAGCATTGCAAGCGGTGCCGGTGTTGCTACTTTATCCGGCTTTTCCATACCGACCACAGATCAGATAGGAAATGATCGTCCCTCTACACCTGCAATAGGTGCTTTAGAAGTCATTGCTGATTTTTCTACCCGGGACATTCAGTATTCAGGTGACGAGAACTCCACCCGCATTTTTGTGAAAAACAAAACCATCTCTTTTCAAGGATTGTCCGGTGCACAAATGTTGTCAGTTTACAGCATGACCGGTAGTTTATTACATCAATCGCCGGTCAATAACCACGAATATTTATCCCTGAATCATCTTTCAGATAATTTGGTAATTGTGTGTGTTCAGGGCGAAAGGTTTAAAATTTTTCTGAAATAAAAATAAAACGTAGAGACGCCACATGTGGCGTCTCAAACATGAAAACAAACAAACAACAACGTGGGGACGTCATACCATGTGGCGTCTCAAACGTAAAAACAAACAAACAAAAAAACAAAACAAACAATAACGTGGAGACGTCATACCATGTGGCGTCTCAAACGTAAAAACAAACAAACAAACAAAAAACAACGTGGGGACGCCATACCATGTGGCGTTTCAAACACAAAAACAAAACAAACAACGACGTGGAGACGCCACATGTGGCGTCTCTACAAAATATTTTATATTTGAAAAATTGGGATAAAATGTGTTTATATTGATTATTTTTGCACAATGTTTTTCAGGTAAAAAGGCATTTTACAAGACATCATACAGTGACAAAAAAAATCGATAGTTCCCCTTTGTTGATTGATGATTACAACTACGGCTTGCCGGATGAGAGGATAGCCAAATACCCCCTGGCAGAGCGGGATCAGTCTAAGTTGTTGGTTTATCGGCAAGGCAAAATCAGCGAGGATGTTTTTATCCATGCTGCCGATTATTTGCCGGAAAACACTTTATTGGTGTATAACAATACCAAAGTCATCCATGCCCGTATATTGTTTCAGAAAGTAACCGGTGCCCAAATTGAGGTTTTTTGTCTGGAACCGGTCGCTCCTGCCGATTATGCCTTGTCGTTGGGCACAACCAACGGATGTGTGTGGAAATGTATAATTGGCAATTTGAAAAAATGGAAGCAAGGTCCCTTGACAAAATCCATTGTTGTCAATCAATACTCATTTGAGTTGACAGCTTCCTTGTTGACTTCGGAAGGCAATGCGCAACATATCAGCTTTAGCTGGAACAATCCTCATATCAGCTTTGCTGAAATATTGGAACAATCCGGAGAGATACCCATTCCACCCTATTTGCGCCGCAAAGCGGAAGAAAGCGACAAGACAACTTACCAGACTGTTTATTCGAAAATAAAAGGTTCGGTGGCTGCTCCAACAGCCGGTCTGCACTTTACCGATAAAGTGATGCGCAGCTTGAAAAAAAAGCATATTCAGACGGCCGAGCTTACTTTACACATTGGTGCCGGCACTTTCCAACCGGTGAAATCTACTGATGTAGCCGACCATCAGATGCATACCGAGTTATTTGTTGTCAGCAGAACAACCATTGAAAATTTATTGCATCGGTTGGGAAGCATTATCGCAGTGGGAACTACCACCGTACGCACCCTGGAAAGCTTGTATTATATAGGCTTACAGATTATTCAGGAAAAGGCAGTGGATAAGGGATATTTTTTTGTCAGCCAGTGGGAACCTTATCAACAAAAATCTGACATTTCGGCAGAAGCGTCCTTATTGGCAGTCATTGATTATTTAAAAATCCATAACTTGGATGCAGTTCTTGCCCGAACACAAATCATCATCCAACCCGGATATCAGTTTAAAATTATTGAGGGGATGTTCACGAATTTTCATCAGCCGAAAAGCACGCTATTGCTGTTGGTATCGGCATTTGTGGGGGAAAACTGGAAGCGGATTTATGATTATGCCTTGCATCATGATTTTAGGTTTTTGAGTTATGGCGATAGCTCTTTGCTATTAAAATGAGTGTCAGTCTGTAAACTGCTGGCAGAAATTTTGACAATGGCCGGGGTCGCGGGTTCTGGGTTCCGTGGTGCGAGGTGCGGGTTCACGAGTTCCGGGGTACGGGGTGCGGGGTACGGGGTGCGGGTTTACGAGTTCCGGGGTCAGTCTTGACTTTTTTTTGCTTCGGTCAAGAAAAAAAATGAAGAATAAATTGAATAACAATTATTTATCAATATAAAAAACAAAAATTATGATTTGGATTATCTTTATTGCCGTAGCTATAGCGAGCTTCGCTGTACAAGCCTCGTTGAATGCAAAATTTAAGAAGTACTCAAAAATACCGGTTGGACTGACCGGGAGGGAAGTTGCCTACAAAATGCTGCAGGCAAACGGCATCACGGATGTGAAAATCATTTCCACACCGGGTCAACTTACCGATCATTACAATCCCACCAATAAGACCGTTAATCTGAGCGAAGGAGTTTACAATTCAGCAAACGTGGCGGCTGCCGCAGTTGCTGCACACGAGTGCGGACATGCCGTGCAACATGCGCATGCCTATGCTCCTTTGAAGATGCGTTCAAGTTTGGTTCCCGTGGTAAACTTTGCTTCTAAATGGATGCAGTGGTTGTTGCTGGCAGGAATTATCTTTGTTGAATCTTTTCCTCAGTTGCTGTTGGTGGGAATTATCTTGTTTGCCACTACGACGCTGTTCAGCTTTATTACCTTGCCTGTTGAGATAGATGCCAGCAGGCGTGCTTTAGCCTGGTTGAGCAATGCCGGCATTACAAATTACTCAACCCAAGGACCTGCAAAGGATGCGTTAAAAACAGCCGCTTATACCTACGTAATCGCTGCTTTAGGTTCTTTGGCATCTTTGATTTATTACATCATGATTTTTACGGGAAGAAGGAATTAGCGTTGTTTGAATCCAAATCTCCTTTTCCAGGCGGGAGTTTCTTCCGCCTTTTTGATGATCTCTTCATTGTCTAAATCATCCAAATCGACGGTGACAATTTCTTCTTGCGACTCTTCTTGTGAAACGGGTTGTTGAGTTTTGATATTTAAATCCTTCTGAGAAATATGCTGTCTGGCAGCCAACAGGCTACTGATGCTGTCAGGAGCGGGAGTTTCTTTTTCAGCGGGAATCTCTTCTTCAGGCTCTTTGTCGGCTGCATAATATGCTTCTATGGACTTTTCCAGCCGGTCTTTTTCCTGATCATCCGATACAGCAACAGGTTCCGGGGTTTCTTCTATAATTTCTTCACCATCTAAACTGACCGTCCGAACGGGTTCTTTGACGGTTTTTTCTTTGCTGTCTTTCGTACCCGGCATGCCCGGAATATCCGATACATTATAACCTGTAGCAATCAGGGTAATTTTAACCTGTTCACCCAATTCGTCATCAAAAGATGCACCCCAGATTACTTGAATATCCTCTCCGATAGAAGCCATGAAATCATTGATCTGTTGCACTTCTTCCATCTTGATTTGATGTTCGGTGGAACAATACAAATTCAGCAAAACTTTGCTTGCACCCTTTACATCATTTGTTCTTAGCAAAGGCGAATTCAATGCATCGTTGATGGCTTTGGTAATTCTATTTTCTCCTGAAGCATAGCCGGTATTCATGATAGCCACGTTACCTTTATGCAAAATGCTGTAAACATCTGCAAAGTCGGTGTTTATATAACCGGGTACGGTGATGATCTCAGCAATACCCTTAGCAGCATTCGTAAGTACATCATCCGCCTTGGCAAAAGCATTTTCAAGTGTAAGATCTGGAAAGATTTCTCGTAATTTTTCATTGTTGATGACCAACAAGGCATCTACATGTTCGCTCAAAGCCAACACGCCTTTCATGGCTTGCCTGATTTTCGGATTCCCCTCGAAAGCAAAGGGTATGGTCACTATGCCGACAGTCAGGATGCCCAATTCCTGAGCGACCCT
>Ga0208040_1003400_pt1 | contig 12999 bp, 12 predicted proteins | sample AD_UKC083_MetaG_FD_184431 | JGI IMG/M metagenome (GOLD analysis project Ga0208040, IMG submission 184431) | Active sludge microbial communities of municipal wastewater-treating anaerobic digesters from USA - AD_UKC083_MetaG (SPAdes) (version 2) | ecosystem: Engineered > Bioreactor > Anaerobic >... | reverse complement strand
GTAAGAGTTGTAACCAGCACCCTTTGATTCTTATCGGTTGATTTCCTTATTTCACTTATAAGGTCATCTATTTGATTTTCTACGGGTCTTACATATATGGGCGGATCAATAAGTCCCGTAGGACGAATAATCTGCTCCGCAATATTCTGAGAATGTTCAATCTCATAGGGACCCGGTGTAGCACTTAAAAATACTGCCTGATTGATAATATTTTCAAATTCATCAAACTTCAGCGGCCTGTTGTCAAGAGCCGAAGGAAGTCTGAAGCCGTATTCAACCAGTGTTCGTATTCAACCAGTGTTTTTTTTCTGGACCTGTCCCCGTTGTACATACCCCTGACCTGAGGAATTGACATATGAGACTCGTCTATTATCATCAAATAATCCTTTGGAAAATAATCCAGCAGGGTATAAGGTTTTGCACCCGGCTGCAGGTTGTTTATATGTCTTGAATAGTTTTCAATTCCGTTGCAATAGCCCATCTCCTGAAGCATTTCAATATCATAGTTGGTTCTTTGCTCCAGCCGTTGCATTTCAAGCAGCTTATTCTCGCTTTCAAGTTTTTTCAATCTTTCCTGGAGTTCAACCTTTATGCTCTCAACTGCCCTGTTCACATTTTCCTCAGTAGTGGCATAGTGGGTAGCAGGAAATATTGAAATATGGTTTCTCCTGCCCAGCATCTCCCCTGTCACTGTGTTGATTTCCGTAATCCTGTCGACTTCATCTCCAAAGAACTCAATTCTTATGGCATTTTCAGAAGATGAAGCGGGGAATATTTCAACTGTGTCCCCTCTTACTCTGAACGTTCCCCTGGTAAATGCTATATCATTTCTTTTATATTGAATTTCCACAAGCTTTCTGATTATTTCATCTCTGTCCTTAATCATTCCCGGTCTGAGGGAAATAACAAGATTTTCATAATCCACAGGGCTTCCAAGTCCGTAAATGCAAGAAACGCTGGCAACAATCACCACATCCTTTCTTTCAAAAAGTGCCGCTGTGGCAGAGTGTCTCAATTTGTCTATTTCATCATTTATTGATGAATCCTTCTCTATATATGTATCACTGCTCGGTACATATGCCTCCGGCTGATAATAATCATAGTAGCTTACAAAGTATTCAACTGCATTATCAGGAAAAAATTCCTTGAATTCAGAGCATAGCTGGGCTGCCAATGTTTTATTGTGAGCTAAAACAAGGGTTGGTTTTTGTACCTTTTCAATTATGTTTGCCATAGTGAAGGTTTTTCCCGAGCCGGTAACTCCAAGAAGTGTCTGGTATTTGTAGTTTTTTTTCAGACCCCGGGCGATTTTCTCTATCGCTTCAGGCTGATCGCCGGTAGGAACATATTCGGATTTAATTTTAAATTCACCCATTATAAGGTCCTTCTTTCAAAACGTATGTTCGTTTTATTATATAACTTTTGATATTCCAAGTCAACAAAAAAGACTATGGAGGCAACTCTTGAAGTAATGTCCCGGGATTAATTTTCCAAGACAACTATTTTACTGTTGAAATGGTCATTTGTAATTTCTATAACCCCAAAGCTTGCCCGTCCGTCCTTGGGAAAGATTGTGCTTCCCGGATTAAAAAATAAAATATTGTCGATAATTTCATTTTGTGACTTGTGGGTATGACCGTATACGACAATATCTACCTTGTATTTTTTTGCATAATCCTTCAGCCTGCCTAGTTCCATTTTCACATTATGTGTATGACCGTGGGTAATTAAGAATTTCTTACCTTCAATATCTTGTACTATATTAAATTTCGTACCTGTAATGTTGAAATTATAATCACAGTTTCCGGGAACATTTAACACACCTTCAATATTTAACTTTCCAGCAAACTTTTCTGCATCATTGTATTTATCTCCGCAGTGAATTAATAAATCAAATTGTCCTTCCCTTTTTATATCATTAATTTGTGAATCTAAAATAACATTGTGACTATCGCTTATCACCAATATCTTCAAAGAGTGCCTCCAATTTGTCCTTTAAGTTTATTAATGCATTTGCCCTGTGACTTATTTTGTTCTTTTCTTCCTCAGACATTTCCGAAAAGGTTTTATCTTTTCCGTCAGGTACAAACAAAGGATCGTATCCCTTCAAAGAGTGCCTCCAATTTATCCTTTAAGTTTATTAATGCATTTGCCCTGTGACTTATTTTATTTTTTTCTTCCTCAGACATTTCCGAAAAGGTTTTATCTTTTCCGTCAGGTACAAACAAAGGATCATATCCGAAACCCCTTTTGCCTCTTTCCTGAAGTGCTATATGACCTCTACAGATGCCTTCTGCTGTCAGCCTGCTCCCATCCTCTAAAATGACAGCAATAACGGTTTTAAAATAAGCTGTTCTTTTTTCGAGAGAAACGTCCTTTAGCTTTTTTAAGAGAAGTTTATTGTTGTCGGCATAGGCTGCATGTTCTCCGGCATATCTTGCAGAGTACACTCCCGGCTCCCCATTAAGTGCATCCACGTATAAGCCTGTATCATCGGCGATGACTATTCCCTTCGTGAGTTTGTGAAGTTCTTCTGCCTTTTTAAGTGCATTTTCCTCTAATGTGCTGCCGTCCTCAACTACATCAAAGTCTTCATATCCCAAATCATTTTTTGATATCAATTCAAAGGGCATATTCTTTAATATGCCTTTTATTTCATCAATCTTATGTGCATTTCCTGTGGATAAAATTATTCTTCTATTCATTTGATATTTCCCTGCTTATTTCTTCTCCCAATGTATTTTTTTGTATTTGGTACAAGTCGTGACAGCCTTTCGCTGCCAGGTTTATGAGCTCCATCAGCTGGTCATGTGAAAATGTAGTTTCTTCTCCTGTGCCCTGAACCTCTATAAACTTTCCCTCATCTGTCATTACAATGTTCATATCGACTTCAGCCCCGGAATCTTCTTCATAGCATAAATCAAGTATTGGTTTGTCATTTAGAATTCCTACGCTGACAGCTGATACAAAAGCCTTTACGGGAAATCCCTCTATTAATCCTTCATGTTTTAATTTGTGAAACGCTTCTGCCATTGCAACAAATGCTCCCGTAATGGATGCTGTCCTTGTGCCTCCGTCTGCTTGTATAACATCACAGTCTATCCACATGGTCCTTTCGCCGAAGCCTTCCAAATCAACCACAGACCTCAGGCTTCTTCCTATAAGTCTTTGAATTTCCTGCGACCTGCCGTCAATTTTTCCCTTGTTTATGTCACGGGCTTTTCTTATGGCTGTTGAACCGGGAATCATTGAATATTCGGCTGATATCCATCCTTTTCCCGTTCCTTTCAAAAATGGGGGCACCTTGTCCTCTATCATTGCCGTGCATATTACTTTTGTATTGCCTGTTTCTATTAAGACGGAGCCTTGCGGATGCATCAAATAGTTTCGATGTATTTCAACCTTCCTTAATTCATTGCTTAATCTGTTGTCTGTTCTGTTCATTTAATTCTCCTGTGTATTTAAGGGGCACACCTTCTTAGGATTACACTGCCTTATTTTAGGTAGTTTAAGAAAAAATCAATAGTGGAATGTCCCAATTTCAAACATATTATATCCCAATTGGATTTAATTAACAATAAGAATTGTCATAGGAAAGGGGACACTCCTTGATACAAGGTAACCCTTTGCGGGTCATGCTATCAAGGAATATCCCCGAACTTTTTCCCTTCACTGCTTTATTTATATTGTCACTTCATCCAGTTCCCTCAAACCATATCTGTTAATAATGTCTATCAGTTTTATTGCGTACTGGGAATCTGTTGCATATCCGCATCTTTTCAGTGCCCAGGCACCTTTTGTGCTGTCATGCATCACTTCTCTGAAGGGCGCGTATCTTTCCCTTAAGAGCAATAGGTCCTTATGGTCCTGCCAGCTTTCCTTTTCATTGTTGTATGCCCTAAACTCCGCATCGATTGTGAAAGCCACCCCGTTGTATTCCTCCCAGGTGCTTGAGATTACAGACCCCTTGGTGCCTGAACCCTTAATTCCAAAAAGATTGTAGGAAAAATTTCCGTTATATTTATCGACAGGTACCTTTTGTCCCCAGCCGGTTTCCAGTATTGCCTGTGCCGTCTGTAAGGCTGCGGACATCCCATAGGTTTTTCTCGTATTCACAGCAAGTCCAGAAACCAGGTCCAAGTAAAGGTCTTTTTCAATTACAGGTTTCGCCGGGTATAACTCACCTGTATAAATCGTAAACTTAACCTCTTCGGTTTTAAATGTCTTGCCACCGTAAGTTCCTTCAGCTCTTAAAGACCATGAGCCGGAATCACCTGCGTCTGGAGTAAAGGTTGGATTTCTTTCTTCAGAAATTACTCTTTCCTGTCCTGTTACAGAATTTGTAAGAATATATTTAATGCTGTCCAGTTCTACTACATTGGTTTTGACATTAAACTTTGCAGCTTCAGTCAAAACTTGTCCCGGTCCCACTCCCTGCAACAGAAACTTGGGGCTGCCTGTTACATTAACCCCTACCCTGCTGCTTAAATGAGTGTTGCCTGCCGTATCCTTTACCTTTACATACAGGTCTTTGCTTCCTGCATCTTCAGGTCCCGGAAACCAGGAGTAAGAGCCGTATGCCGCTTTAAACAACAAGCTTTCCCGGCCGGTTGCATTATCTATTATATAGTATTCAGTATCAGTAACATTAAAGTTTCGTTGTGCCAGCAAGGTTACAGAACCGTCAATTGTTTGTCCGTTTTTTACACCGCCTAAATTAAGATATCTCTTAACGTCAATTCCAATGTTTACATATTGTCCCGGGTATGCATTTCCCTTAGTGTCATAAGCAATAACCCTTACTGACATGTGGCCGTTGTCTTCTATTACGGGTATCATTGTAAATGATTGTTCCGGGTCAACCCCCGGAGACAGATAGACAGCTCCGTTATCAGGGTTTATCATTTCATATTTTACATAAGCCGCTGAAAAATTCAGGCTTGTACTTAAGGGCACCGAATGGGCTGTTATAAGCTGGCCTTCTCTTATACCCTTCAGCTCTATCCTGGGATCTATTTTTACGGTAACCGGTATTGAATCTCCGGCTAAGAAATTCCCCTCTGCATCATAAAATGCTGCCACAAGGATTTTCTTCCCATTGTCTTCCATTGCAGGAACCCACTTATGGGTTTTATCTATATCTCCCGATGCAACAACAAAGCCCTTTGCAGTATCTCTGTCCAAAAGAAGATATTTTATTTCTACTGCTCCCTTTGGTTGTTCATCTACAGTATCAGTGTATAAGTCGGTAATTCCGGTAATAGTTTGTCCCGAACTTACCGATGAAATTTCCACATCAAAAAACTTCTCAACCTTTGAGCTTTCTGATGAATCTATCAGCACTGCCCTTCTCTCATTGTCCCATTCTATTCCTACGCCCAGGGCATTGCTTATTAAACGTATGGGCACAAAGGTGCGGTCTCCGGTTATTTCAGGAGCCACGTCAATAACCGCATAGGTGGTTTCATTGTCGTTTGTATATTCAACCAGGTAGCTGTCAATTCTAAGAAGTATGTGTGTATCCTCCTTGGATATGTGGACTGCCCTGTTGTCATTATCCCACTCAACTACAGAATCCAGTTCTTCGGCTATTACCCTTACGGGCACCAAGGCTCTGTCATTTTTTATATAAGGCTCAACATCGGATTTTATCCTTTTGCCGTCAATTACTATCCTTATGGAATCATCTTCTGCATAAGCATCAGGTGCAGAATACTGAATTAATGTAATTATCAATAACAAAGAAATAAAAATGGGCCATTTAAAATATTTGATTCTCATCATCCACCTCTTTCTTTTTTTACATTATACCATGAAAATCGACATAATAAACATTAACATTTTATTACAATATAACCGGTCTTCCTTTATGATGTAATCTCAAGGGGAGATACCCTTACCCACAGCTTTAAAATATCCGACAGGACCAGTTTATTTACTGTAAGTTGATAATCTGCGTTTTTAAATCTCAGTATCCTTTTATCTATGACCTGCACAAGTATATCCGCATCCAGGCTCCTTATTTCCTTTCCCAGTGATGAAGCATATTTTTCTTTTATTGCCTTTTCAATTTCCATATTGTCCAGCAGGTCTATCTGTTCATCGCTCAGATTTGTAAATTCCAGCACAACGTAAACATCCTTCAGGACAATATTGGCATTGTTTATTGACTTTTCCAGCTTGACAAGCTTTTCGTCCTTGTCCTCGATGGTATGCTCCAGATATGCCATCTTTTCATAAAGTCCTTCCATCCTGTGGCTGACCAGCAAACTTATTCCCAAAGAGCCTGCCAGTATTCCCCAAAGCAGCCCGGTTGTAAAGCATATTATAAATTTATAACCTGCAGTATTTTTAAAATTATTCCTGGTTTTCATCATTTCCCCCATATACTGCTGCACCTTTGAAGAAGCTTGATAAATTCATATCCAGTATTGGCACCGGTTAATGATATCAATATATAAAATACCTGTTTTATCAGTGTTCTTATCTCGCCTTCAAATAATCCCTTTTCAATCATTGCAAAGGATGAAAAGGTGCCCCCCAGGGATGCTGCTATTGCCCATATTTTTATTGAGCCTGCAACATCGGTCATGGCCTTCAGGGGAGGAGTATTTGTTAAAACAGCACCCAGTCCGGAAAACAAGCTTGCCCCTGTAACCACTCCAAATGCAATTAAAAAGATTTGAACAATGCTTGAATAAAAAGAAGACATTTTATCACCATACTTTCTTTATAAAGTATGAAATGTAAAATGTCTTTATGATTAACCGCCGGGATTTATATCCTGCATTATTCCTGTTCTTTAACAAAGCCTAATCTGTATGCATCCAAAAGCATTTCCAAATCCTTTATCTGACTCTTCATAACCTTTCCTGCATCTGTGTCCTTAACCCTTTTCCTTTCCAGCTCTTTTTCCAAAACCATTGAAGTGGAGTGAATGTCCTTTTCTTTTTCTATGGCTTTTTGTGTTGATTCAAAAGGATTGTGAGATACCAGAAGCAGTCCGTAGGAATTATATATGAGAGTGTAACCTGCAATTCCGGTAGTCCCCTGATAAGCTTTTGAAAACCCTCCGTCTATAACTATCAGTTTCCCGTTTGCCTTGATAGGGCTTTCTCCGCTTTTGCTTTTAACAGGCATATGGCCGTTTATAATATGGGAGCACTCGGGATCCAGTCCAAATTCCTTAAAAATCCTTCTGCACATTTCTTCTCTTTCTTCCAGTTTAAAATAATAGCTTTTGGTTTCCTTGTGGGTTTCCTTGTCATCTATGAAATATCTTTCAAAGGTAGTCATTCTGTCCTTGCCGAACAAGGGGGAATCGGCTCCTGTCCAAAGATACCAGGTGATATCCATGCCGTACTGTTTGGCTTCTGGATTGGTTTTATGAAAATACCCTTCCCTTACCAGGATTTCAAGCCTGTCAAAATAGGCCTTTCCGCTGTATGAATTGCCTGATTGGCCTATTTGTACTTTCTTGAATGAACCATCTTCATTAACCGGAATGCATCCGTGATACAATAGATTTGAGTTGAATTTTAAATACATGCTTCCGTTTGTCAGCATAAATCTAATATGCTTTTGAAGTTTTTCGCTGTTTAAGAAGGATGATTTTAGTCTTTCTACCAATTCTTCTTCTTCCGGAGTAAGGGTATAGGGGTTATCAGGGTCTACCGTCGGGAAATTAGTATCATTCAAGGGATATGTCTTCCCATATACTTCAATTGTTCCTTCTTTATGATTTATCTTATCCAGGAGCAGCCTATCCTCCATATTAAAATGGGGGCGTCTTTTAATTATTTGACCTTCCAGCTTAAACTGAATCATGGCAATGGCTTTATGCATTTTAGCAATAAGCTTTAAATCCTTATCTGAATAAACAATGTCGCTTTCGACCCTTGGCTTGAACTGAAGGCATTCATCATCACCGTAGTATTCCATTGCAAATGTGGCTAAGGGGAGAACATTTATCCCGTATCCGTCTTCTATTATGTCAAGGTTTGCATATCTTGCACATATTCTCAATACAGTTGCTATGCTTGCTTCGCTCCCTGCAGCAGCTGCCATCCACAGCACATCATGATTGCCCCATTGTATATCCACAGTATGATAATTCATTAGAGTATCCATTACCTTATCCGGACCGGGGCCTCTGTCAAATATATCGCCTACAATATGAAGCCTGTCTATAACAAGTCTTTGAATAAGCTTTGCCATCGCAATTATAAATTCATCGGCTCTTCCTATTTTTATTATTGTGTTTATTATCTCGCTGTAGTATTCTTCCTTGTCTTCCTCAGGTCCTTTATACATAAGCTCTTCGAGTATGTATGCAAATTCCTTGGGAAGTGCCTTTCTTACCTTCATGCGGGTATATTTGAAAGCTGCCTTCCTGCTGATTACCACCAGCCTGTAAATAGTAATCCTGTACCAATCCTCCAGGTCTTCTTCTCCCTTGCGGATTATTTCCAGTTTCTGCTCAGGATAATAAATCAGAGTGGCTAGACTTTTTATTTCCTTTTCACTCATGATATCCCCATACACTTCATTAATTTTACGTTTTATATTACCGGAGCCGTTTCTCAGCACATGGTTGAAGGATTCATACTCCCCGTGTATATCTGAAAGGAAATGTTCCGTGCCTTTGGGTAGGTTTAAAATAGCCTGAAGGTTTATAATTTCTGTACATGCAGAAGCAACTGTAGGGTATTGCTTTGATAAAAGCTTTAAATATCTGATTTCTTCGTCTAACATTCGCAGAGCTTCATCATTAGAATCAGTCATGATATTTCTCCTTTTATTTATATTTCCACAACGGATATTTACCTATATAAATATTATATCATAAAGCTTATAAATGTCATTGATTTTTGAATTTATTATATAATTATTAAATTTTTTATTTTTTTGGTATAAATTAGGTAATTTTACAGATAATATGAAAAACATATTAAGGAGGTTTATAATGAAAGGAATAATGATAGTTATAGTTGTAGTTTTAGTAGTGGGATTAATAGGCTTTGCAACAAACCCTGACTATGACGATTACAAAGAGTGGTACAAGTCCAAAACGACCCAGGATGTGGAGGCATCAACTGATTTAGGAAAATCTGTTGTCGGCATGGTATCAGGTCTGGTGGCAGATGCTTCCATTGTAAGAGAAGATTACAAGGTTTACAGTTTGTATACTTCAGAAGTTTTAGAAAACTACAGAGTATTAGGTATATTCAATAATTTCTTTGTTTTGGGCGACGGCTCGGCGAAGGCTGCAGAATAGATAATGAAGCAGAATTAAATGGACATTGCTTCCCATTCATGAAGGTTTATTCAGGCAGAAGGAATGTCCATGCACTTGAATGTCTACGAATAATCCTCCTGAAAATTCAGGGGGATTTTTCATATTTATTACATTGATTCATGAATTTCATTCAATATTTATCTATAAATAAAAACTGCCTCTAAACGAGGCAGCCTGATATTTATCCGCTAAATTTCCCTTAATAATTCAGTAAATCTATCTAATCCGTCCTTTAATGTTTTTGAATCATAAGCATATCCGATTCTTACACAGCCTTCCATTTCAAAACATGAACCGGGAGTGAACAAAACTCCTTTTTCCTTTATCATTTTAATGCACAGGTCATAAGAAGGCATGTCCTTCTTGTAATATACAAGGGCTGTTGTTCCTGCAACAGGTTTAACATAGCTTACTTCGGGCGTTTCATTCACCCACTTGTCTAAAATTTCTCTGTTTTTCAATAGGATTTTTTTGTTTCTTTCAAATATTTTTTCTTTATTTGAAAGAGCCAGGCTGGCAAACAAATCATCCAGCTGGCCGCAGCTTATAGTATCATAATCCCTTCTCATACGGCAGGCATTTATTACATCTTCATCCTTTGATACAATCCAGCCCATCCTTAGCCCTGCCAGCGAAAATATCTTAGACATGCTTCCTACGGAAATTCCTTTTTCATATATATCGGCAATTGATTCCATGTAGCTTCCGTCTTCGGAAATTCCTCTGTATACCTCATCGGACAATACATATGCATCAACACTTTTAGCAATTTTTACTATTTCCATCATAACATCTGTAGGAATCCATGAGCCTGTAGGATTGTTAGGATTGTTTACAGTAATCATTTTGGTATTATTGTCAACCAAACTTCTCAAAAGTTCTAAATCCGGAAGAAAGTTATTCTCCGGTGTCAGCTGCAGAATTCTTACTTCTGCCCCAACGGACTCAGGTATTGAGTAATGCTGCTGATAGGTAGGCATTACTGAAACCATATTGTCTTTCGGCTCAATCATTGAAATTATAACCTGATGATTTGCACCAACAGCACCGTGTGTAGGAATAACCTGGCTGGGCAAAATATCTTTGTATAAACCTGCTATCCCCTTTAATAGTTCCGGTGAGCCGTGTATGTGGCCGTAAGTCATCCTTTTGTCCTTTAATGCCGCCAGGTATGCTTCAGGCTCATGGCCTGACAACCCTATTAATTCACCCAGAGTCATTGAATCAATGCAGGTTTCACCTAAATTATAAATTGCATCATTTTCATAATCGTTCATCCACTGTTCTACTTTAAAAGTTTTTATTTTCACTTTGACCCCTCCTATTTTGAACCGCTATTTATTTTAATCTTATTATTTAAAAACTTTAATTTTGTTTCCGATACCATTATACCTGTAAATATAACCACGCATCCTATAAACATCGTTACAGTAAATAAGTCTCCCAGGAATATAACCGATAAAAGCGTTCCAAAGACAGCTTCCAGGCTTAATATTATCGATGTCTTCATTTCGGATACATACTTCTGGCATACAATTTGCAATCCATATGCAATAATAGTGCAGAATACAGTTAAATATAATACTGCGAGCACACCTGTAAAAGGGTATTCAGAGGGTAAGCGCTCCATGATCAAACATGCTGCCAGCCCGATTATGCCTGCAACAATAGTTTGTAGGAAGGTCAATACTATAGGGTCCATTTTTTTGACCAGATAACCTACAGCTGCTATGTGAACTGCATAAAGGACAGAAGAGAACACAGTAATCAAATCTCCCTTGTTAAAACCTCCGGGACCGGTGGCTGTAAGCAGGTAAATTCCAAATATGGTCAGTAAAGCAGCTGCGAAATTATAAACATCAGGTCTTTTCTTATAAACAATCCAATAAAGAAAAGGAACCGCTATAACATACAATGCTGCCAAAAATGATTGTTTTGAAGATGCTGTATATTGAAGACCTATAATTTGAACTACATATGCGAAATAAAACACTAGGCCCAAAGCTGCTCCACCTAAAAAATCCTTTTTAGTAATTGTAAATATCCTTTTGTTTAAAACAAGGCCAAGTATAATCCCCCCCAGTAAATATCTCACCATAGTTATAAATAAAGGGGAAAAATACTCAAGAGCCGCTTTGCTTACGGGAAATGAACTTCCCCAGAATACTGCAGCGGCAAAGAGCCCGATCTGCCCTAAAACTTCTTTCTTCCTAGTGTCGGATAGCTTGTTCATTAATACCTCCAAATATTACAAACATTAAGTCCTTGTGTCAGGACAGTTTTCTTGCACTAATCTATTGCATAGATTATAGCATGATTCTTCTATTAAATTCTACATAATAAATGGCATATTATTATTTATAGGTGGATTAAATTGTATAGGAACTTCGAGCATTTAATGTTCTATTCCTGAATTTAACAGTCAAGAATACCGAGCGTAGAATTAGATCAATTAGGATAGACAGCCAAACCCCGGCTATATCCATCCCAAATTTTATACCTAGGATATAAACACCTAAAACTCTTATTCCCCACATACCGATAGCTGTACTATAGAGCGGAGATTTTGTATCACCTGAGCCTTGAAGCGCTCCTGCACAAATAAGGCTTATTGCAACAGGTATTTGAGCAAATGCATCAATTCTTAAGGCAATTATGATTTTCCCTATTGCCTCACTGTCATCAGTAAACCATGTTGCAAACCATGGAGAGCCAAAGAATAAAATCAAGGCCCCTATAGACATAATAAGTACACCTATTTTCATAGAAAGTATTCCATACTCGTATGCTTCCTTATTTTTGCCTGCCCCAAAGCTGTTTCCAACTAATATGGATGCAGCAGCTGTCAATCCATAACCGGGCATGTAGGTAAAACTTTCAATATTTCCTGCAATTGTATGAGCAGCATATGTCTTTACTCCTATTGATACAATCAAACCAAAATATACAACCTGCCCTAATCTCATAATTAACCGCTCTAATATTGCCGGAATAGATAAATCAATTAATGCCTTGTAATTTGATCTTGGGAACATGTCTCGAAATTTAAAAGAAAGAACAGTATGCCGGATTTTTGATAACATAAGCATACTGCCTATTATCCTTGCAACAACTGTACCAATAGCAGTACCTGCAACTCCCATTGCAGGTAGAGGACCTAATCCGAATATTAAAATATAATCTAATACTATGTTAATTATATTCACAGCCGTATTAACAATCATAGGAGTTTTTGCATCTCCTGTTGCTCTTAAGATACTGCCGAATACTGTTAACATTGACACGAAAACAGTGGCACCGCCAACTATATTGAAATAAGGTAGAGCTTTATATACAACTTCTCTTTCGGCTCCCATGATATTCAGTATTTGTTCACTAAAAGTAATTGTAACTATCCCAAATATGATACCTATAATAATAGATAAAAACGTTGATTGAATAGCCGTCTGTTTAGCTTTAGAAACATTTTCCGCACCTAAATATCTTGAAATCAAGGATGAAGCCCCAACCCCTACAGCGATAATAACTGCCAGATATACTGCAAATATATTGTTTGATATTCCAACAGCTGTTACGGAAATCAAACCTAATTTGGAAATCATTAATGTGTCAATAAATCCTACAAGTGTCTGTAAGATATTCTCTATTGTAGCCGGGATGGCAATGTCTAATATCTTCTGTGATTTTTCATTAAGCATCAT
>Ga0208040_1003388_pt1 | contig 13013 bp, 9 predicted proteins | sample AD_UKC083_MetaG_FD_184431 | JGI IMG/M metagenome (GOLD analysis project Ga0208040, IMG submission 184431) | Active sludge microbial communities of municipal wastewater-treating anaerobic digesters from USA - AD_UKC083_MetaG (SPAdes) (version 2) | ecosystem: Engineered > Bioreactor > Anaerobic >... | reverse complement strand
CTGGTCAACCCAAAAAACCGGAAGGTTGACCTCCTGGTCAACCACCTATTGTTCTTAATATTGTTACCGAATAGTTAGTAGAAAGAAATATTTTGCTTGTAAGTTGAACGACGAGGATGTCGTTCTTCCGGGATTTGTGAACGACGAGGACGTCGTTCTTCCGGGATTTGTGAACGACGAGGATGTCGTTCTTCCGGGATTTGTGAACGACGAGGACGTCGTTCTTCCGGGATTTGTGAACGACGAGGATGTCGTTCTTCCGGGATTTGTGAACGATGGGGACATCGTTCTTCCGGGATTTGTGAACGACGGGGATGTCGTTAATCCGGAAAAGGAGAAAAAGTAATGAAATTTTTGCATTATCCTTTATCAGAGAATCTGGATACAATAGTCCAAAAACTTGTTCAGCCGGATTCTCTTCTTATTTTCCCAACTTTGAGGGCGGCTAAAAGAGCTGCCAGAGAATTTTTGAACAATTGGGATCTTTCCTGGTGCGGTTTTTACAGTATGGAAGAATTGCGTTCTGCTCTTATTTTACCTAAACAACCCTTATTGACAGATGAAAAACGACTGCTTTGCCTGTATCTAGTAATGGAAGAAAGCGAACGGGAATTTTTTCATATATATAATTATAGTGATATTGTGGACTGGGGAACGCGTTTTTTTGATTTCTTTGAAGAACTATGTGAAGAATGTGTAACCATTCCGGACCTTGAAGAAATGGTGAATTCCGGATCTTTTCCCTTACAGGAATGGCAGGAGATATATTTGCAGAAGATTTTAACTATCCGCGGTAACTATCAAAAATACATCAATGTATTAGGTTTCAGTGATCCCATTTTTTACTTGAATTCCGCTAATATTTCTGTCCCCTGGCAGGGTTTAAATATTTTTTATCTCAATCAATATTATTACAGTGCTTTGGAAAAACAACAAATAAAAGCTCTTGAGGATTCAGGAAACAGAGTTACAATTATTACTCATAGTTTGGAAATAGAAGGTAATGCTGAAAACTGGAAAGTAAAAGATTTTGATTTGCAGGAATCCTGGAATTCCTTAAAACAAAAACCCTCCCTGGAATTTATAGAAACGGATAATGAAACGCAGATGGCTTTATCTTTCCTCTCCTGGAATTTGGATAAGGAATATCATAATTGCGCTATTATTGATAGCTGTTTTCATTTGAAAAGCTATAGTCATTACTTTCCTGAAGAACATTTTTTTAAACCGGATAATTATTCTTTCTGTGAAGGGAATATTTATAAAATGCTTTCCGCAATTTTGGCGGGACTTAAGGCAATAAAAGAAAGTAATGGTTATCTACCAATAAAAATATTGGCGAATTATATCTCCGAGGATTGGTTTTGTAACTATTTTTACGATAAACAAAGTGGCTTGGAACTTGAAGATTATGTAAGCCAGCTGCGTCTGGAACTTAGTATTTTAATCAATTGGGATTATCTTTATGTTGATAATGCTTTGTTTCTAACTGCGAATTTGCCAACCCTGAAAAACTTCGTAGGAGAATATTACAATTTAACCAATGCCTTTGGTAAAGCCCAAAATCTGAAAGAACTCTGCAATTTAATAGATAGTTCCAATGGCTTACAGCTGAATAAATTGCTGGATGATAACGAAAAACAATATACTGATATTCTACCTGTTTTCTGGGAAAGAATGGCAAACTTTATGGCTATTGAAAATTTGGGGTTGATAAATTCCTGGAAACAGATTTTTGCTGAAGATAATATTGGCTTAAACTTGCTTGATTTACTTTTGAATTTTCTGAAAAGCAGTAAAATCAGTTACCAAAAAAAGGAAGCCCTAACTCCCGAATGGGAAATTAGCAATCTACTGGATGCACGAAATAGAAGTTTTTCCACTTTAGCTTTTTTTCAGATGATTGAAGGTATTATTCCTTCCAGTCCAACTCCTGTATGGTTATTCAATGAATCCCAACGGTCAAAATTAGGTCTCAAAACATTTATAGATATTAGAAACCGGGAACGCTATTATTTCTTCCATCTTTTACTGTGTTCAGAACGGGCAATTTGTTTCAGCTATGTAAATCAAGAACGCGATATCAGCCCCAGTTCCTTTTTAGGTGAACTGGAAGAACTGCTGCAAAATGAAAAAGAGGATTTATTGAAAAAAAGAAAAGTGATTGTTTCTCTACCGGATGTATATAATTGGGAGCCAATAAGTAAAACAATTCCCGAACTTGAAGATCCGGAACTTTGCGCTATAAATAAAGACCTGACGGAGGATTTCTTTATAATTCCTTCCGATCCTGTTGCCGATTTTTATAAGGATAATCATATTAATTTTAGTGCTTCAGCCCTTATTCAATTTTTGAAAAATCCCTTCCTCTGGTTTGTAGAAAACAAAAGCAAAATCTCGGCTCAAAATTGGGAAGCTGAAGAGACAATAAGTTATAAACTTTTCGGGAACATAATGCATAACTATTTTTCTACAACTTTATCTGAATTGAAAGGACTTCACAATTCCCACACAGGTCTGGAAACCCTTTTTGGTGATAGTGAAAAACTGGTAAATCAGCTGAAAAATGTAATTGCTTCAGAAAGAATGAAATATCAAATACCAAAGAACTATAATGCTGATTTTTTAGGTGAAATTCTGGCAAAAAAATTGTCTGAATCCCTCTTCTTTTTCTATAATGACTGGCTGAAAAAACAGGTTGAGGGAAGAAACTTTATACTTATTCCGGAAGAAGATAAAATTCTCCCTTCAGAAATGAACTATAAACAACTGGGAAAGGTCGTTTGGAACAATAAGGAATATATTATTTGCATCCGGGGAAAAGCAGACCTGCGTATTGAACTGGAAAATAAAGCTCTCATTGTTGATTTCAAAACAGGCAGTCATGACTATCGTCAACTCTGTATTTATGAATGGTATTATTATCTTTTGGATGATGTTCTACCGCCAAATGCTGTTTCTTCACTCTTTTGGAATATTTTAGACCCTACGGATAAAACGGAAGGTGTAAATGAAGAAAAACGCAATAAACTGAAGCAGCAAATTTTGGATAATCTGGAATTGTGTCTGGCAAATGGTTATAGCACAATTACCAAAACAATTGATAGACAGCGTTGGCAAAATATTACCAGAGCTGATTTGTTAAGCGGAAAAGGAGGTCTGAAATGATTGAAAATAACTGCAGAATAATTTGTGCCAGTGCTGGAACCGGAAAAACCTACCGTCTTTCCCTAGAATTCCTTTCCCTAATCTTGAAATATTACGGAAATAGTGAATTTTCTTTGGATAATATCCTCGTTTTAACTTTTACGCGTAAAGCAACTGCAGAAATTAGAGAAAGGATTATTAAACACCTTGAACTGTTGCTTTCTGAACCGGAAACGGAAGAAAAACAAAAGGAACAAAAAGAATTATTATTAAACCTCCGAAAACTTAATAAATTAAAAGAACTCCCCTTAAGTGAACAGGAAAAGAATTTACTGCTCAGTGCACGCAAGGAATTAATCTGCGATCAAAGCCATTTGCAAGTTATGACTATTGATTCTTACACGGGACAAATCTTTCGTAATATTGTGCGTCCCTTACGAAATATTGAACATTATGAGATAGATACTGAAGCTGTGAAAAAGATTATGCCCTTTTTGCTGGAGCATATTATGCAACCGAATTTAAGGAAAAAAATTGAAAATTTATTAAGCCGGAAAATCAGCCGCTCTTTGGATGAGTATACTTTTTTCTTCTGTTCTTTAATTGCACAACGCTGGCTCTATTATATGATTACTAAACGCCAAACTAATAATGCTGCTGCTTTAAACGGAACTTTAATGAATTTAAACCCCCAAACCGAGCCGAATGAATTCTATCAAAAATTCCTGAAAGCAATGCAACAGTTTATAGCATTAGTAGCAGATATCTGTTCTGCTTTGGGTAGTGCATCTTTGGAAGATTATTTTAATAAGGACTTTAAAAATTTGGTTGTGAGAGATGCCATAACTCCTATTGCTATTGTCAATAACTTAAAACAGCTTAATTTGGATGCGGCAGAAAAACTGCTATACATATTAGATAAAAACAATATTTGGAGTAAACAGAAAATTAGCGACAAGAAATTTGCAGCAGAAAATATTGAACTGCAGAATACCCAAAATGAAGCAAAACGCTATCTAGCTGATTATTTGATGCTGAAATTATATCTTCCCGAACAAGAGGAAATTATTCAAATATGGAAAAGTATACTGGATGAATACGATCGCTTGCTTTATCGTTATAAAAATTTAACTTATGATGACATAACCTGGTTCACTTTTGAAGCCCTTTTCAGTGAAGAACCACCCTTTCTAAATCCCGAAAGTGCTGTTTCCGCAACGGAATTTTATCAATTCTTAAGCCATAGAACCCGCTTTTTACTAATAGATGAATTTCAGGACACTTCCCTGATTCAATTTAATGTGTTGAAGCCCATTATAGAAGAAATTACTGCCGGAGAAGGTTCCAAACCTTTTGGGGGCTTAATAGTTGTGGGTGATGAAAAACAATCCATTTTTGGCTGGAGGGGTGGTGAACGCGATTTACTGCTGAATCTGAAAGATATTTTTCCGGCATTAAAAGATCTTTCCATTGAGGCATTAGATAAAAGTTACCGTTGCGGTCCTACTCTAATGGAATTTATCAATCAGGTTTTTATAGCTACAGAACTGCGTAATTTACTGCAAGAAAAAGAAATGCAATGGGATTATAAACATATTGAGAGCGCAGAAATAACAAAAGAACCAGGAACAGAAATTGAATTCTGCCTGAAAAATTTCTCCACAAGCATAGCTGCTGCTGATAGTGAAAAAGATATTTACACGGATTTTGTAGAAAGGATGGTTGTGCCGGCTCTGGAAAAAGATGCTTCCGGATCAATTGCTATTTTATGTAGAACCAATGAAGAACTTACAAAAATTCAGCAGGCATTGGATTTAAGCGGCAAAACCAGTTTATTTCAACCCAACAGGTCTATTATAGAACATCATTATGTAGCTCCTTTGCTTTCCTGGCTGCGTTTTTTAGCCTGGGGTGACTGGATGGATTTTATTTCCTTTCTGCGTTCCGACTATGTGCTAATCAATACAAAAGTAATGAAACAAACCCTTAATATCATTTCCCGAACAATAGAAGTGCAAAAAGATAAACAAAAACCTGTAAAAGCGGATTTTTCGGCTATACCTATCGTAAATGAATTCTACCAACTCTCTTGGCAACAAGAAAACAAAAAAGCAACTGAAATATGCAGAGAAATGATAGACCTTTGTTTACCCTCCAAACAGCCAAGTGAACGGGACTATTTGAATTTACATCGCTTTCTGGATATTTTATCAGCACACCAGTTAGCTGCTTCTAATAAAGGAACTTCTTTTCCCGATTTACTTACCTATTTTAAAGATAATGCCAATGCTGAGGATTTTAAACAGGTATCTGTGAATGCTGATGACAGTTTACAGCTTCTAACCATCCATAAATCTAAGGGCTTACAATTTAATCGGGTTTTCGTTTTCTGTAACCTTTCCGGAAAACATAGAACAAATAGTAAAACCCTTAATTGGGCATTAGAGTATGAAGGAAACACATTTAACCGAATTCGGGATTTCGGGCTCAGTTTACATTATCAGAAAATCCTGAAAACATCAAGCTATGCCGATCTCTATCTCCAAAACAGGAAAAGAGAACAACTGGAAGAATTAAATAACCTCTATGTAGCTATAACCCGAGCAGAACAAAAATTACATCTCTATTTCGGTTACAAGTTTAAGGAGGGATGGGAGGACTATTATAATGCAAATAAAGAAGATAATCTGACTGTAGCACTTTGTAATTCTGTTTTAGCTCATTTTAAGAATTCCACTCCTGATGAACGCGGAGTTTATATTGAAAAAAGCTGCCTGCAGGAGAATAAGAAAGGAACATTTTTTTCTTCCCAATCCCCAAAAACTAATCTGGAACAAATCAATTCTCATATAAAAATTCGTCATCATAAACCTATAAATTGGGATCATTTAGTCCCTATAGACCTTCCTGCCGTGAAAGACCTTAAAACATACTATCTATTTGAACGCCCAAAACTGATTGGGGATTTATTGCATTTTTATATGTCCTTCCTTATCCGCAATGAAACAAAAGAACATAAATATGCTTATTACAGATGCCTGAGCCGCTATGGAGCTATTTTTACCCGCTTCCAAATAGACCAACTGGCGGAACGCTGTAAAAATGTCTGTGCTGCAAATCCCTATCTTTTTGCTTCTGGCTGGAATAATATCTTTACCGAACAAGAAATAGTTGCGAAGGGAAAAGTTCTCAGGATAGACCGTTTGATGGTGAATACTGCTGAAAAAGAGATTTTAATTGTAGATTACAAAAGCGGAGATATTTACGATCCTTATCAACTTGCAAATTATAAAACAGCTCTTGCTAATCTACCAATTTTGCAGGACTATCATATAAATACAAGGATTGTAACTATGTAGTTAAAAGGGACGGAAGAATGTAAAATGTGAGAACTTAGAGCGAAGGGCAGAGAGCGGAGGGATATTTCTGGAATAAATTACATCCCTTCATTTCCTGTTCTCTAATTATAAATGAAGAATTGAGAAGGGAGGATAAAAATCCTATAAATTCTAAAAATCCCCTTCTTATTCCTATATCCGTGTAAATCCGTATTATCCGTAATATCCTTGTTGCTATTCTAAACAAAAGTATTGACTAAAATCTAAAGTTAAAAGACAAGGATAAATTGAGAAATAAGCGAAAGGATAAGCAATGCTGAAAGCCAAGATTTATGTTCAACTGAAACCTAATGTTCTTGATCCGCAAGGTAAAGCAGTTACTAATTCTCTGCATAATCTGGGTTACACAGAGGTGATTGAAACCCGCATCAGTAAATATATAGAAATGAGATTTATGAATGATAACAGAGAACAAGTAAGCCAGGAAGTAAAACAAATTTGCCAAGACCTTTTGGCTAATCCTAATACTGAGACCTATCACTATGAAATAATTTCTGAGGAGTAATATCTTGCGTATTAGTGTTGTAACTTTTCCTGGTTCTAATTGTGATCACGATGTCTATAAAGTTTGCCTTTGCAGGAATCATCAGACAAAGCTTATCTGGCATAAAGATACTGATTTGGAGAAACCGGATTTAGTGATTTTGCCTGGTGGTTTTTCCTATGGAGATTATCTTCGCTGTGGAGCTTTAGCCAGGTTTTCTCCTATAGTAAAAGAAGTTATCGCTTTTGCCCAAAAAGGAGGTTTATTACTTGGTATCTGTAACGGTTTTCAGATTTTAACGGAATGTGGTTTACTACCGGGAACATTGCTAATGAATGAAAATTTATGTTTTATCTGCCAGCATCAATATATTCGGGTGGAAACAGTAGCCAGTCCTTTCACTCAAAGCATTGGCAAAGGGAAAGTTTTGGATATTCCTATAGCGCATAAAGAAGGCAATTTTTATATTGAATCCGATGGTTTAAAACAACTGCAAGATAACGACCAAATTCTTTTCCGCTATTGTGATAAAAAGGGAAATTTAAATATAGATAGTAATCCCAATGGCTCATTGGATAATATTGCCGGAATTTGTAATAAACAACGAAACATTTTAGGAATGATGCCGCATCCTGAACGTTCTGCTACAGAAACAGTTCCCCATAAAGATGGAAGGTGGATTTTTGCTGCAATTGAAAAAGCTCTGGAATAAAATCTTAGAACTCCTGATTCCACCTGCCTGTTTGGTTTGTGGAAACAGAATAGATGACCGTCATCAGGTTATTTGTTCTGATTGTGAGGCGAAGCTGTATTTAATTGGAGAAGGAACCTGTCCTGTTTGTGGAAGTGAAAATAAAAAACTTCCCTGTGAGTTCTGTGCTGAAGGACAATTTAATTTTGATTCTGCTATCTCTATTTTTCGCTATTCAGGTCCTGTTAGAGACCTGATACATATTTTAAAGTATGAAGGTTACAGTTCTCCAGCCGGCTATTTTGCCTTGCCGATTGCAGAATTGATTGAATCCCACACAGCTTTAAAAAATTACGACTATATATGTTCAGTTCCCTTGCATAGAGTAAGAAAAAGAGAACGGGGTTACAATCAATCCGATTTGATTGCTTATACAGTAGCTCAATTGATTGATATGCTTTATCTTAACCCTGTGCAAAGAAGAATAAATACTTTAAGCCAAACCCTGCTTTCCCGCGATCATAGAATAAAGAATTTAGAGGGTGCCTTCAAAGTGAAAGATAAAAAACTGGTGGAAGGGAAAAAAATTATTTTAATTGATGATGTTTTCACTACAGGCAGCACTTTAAATGAAATTGCCAAAACCCTACACTCTGCAGGAGCAGAAAAAATTTGTGCCATAACTGTTGCAAGAGCTTAAAATGAATAAGGACTTTTGGGAAATACGACCCGAGACCTCAGAAAGCGAAATAAATGAAATGCTTGAAAAGGTGGCAAAATTCATTGCTGAAAGGCATTTAGCTCCTGCAGGAATTCTGCTTTTGGAGTCCCTCCGTCCTTTACACGGAATTGGAAGTCAGGCACTTTTTTTTATTCTTCCGGTAGCTGAAATCATTTTTGATTCTAAAAAATATCAGCAGTTTGCCATTATGATGGAAGATGAAAATAACCTGAAGAAACTTATTAAAAGAATGGACGAACTGGATGAAATTTACACTCGTGAACGCAGAAAGGAAAATAAGCTTAAAAGAGAGCATCGCAAAGCTAAAAGAAAAGCATTTTTCAACAAAAGATTTAAGAGAAAAAATAAAACTGCTTGAATAAATGGAGGATATATGCAATACGATGAGAAACGCCTTACCCGTATTGTTGCAACTGATTGTGGCAGCACTACTACCAAGGCAATTTTAATTGAATGGATAGATGGAGAATTTCGTCAAACCATTCGCGGAGAAGCACCTACAACTGTAGAAGCACCCTTAAACGATGTTACCAAAGGTGTTATCAATGCTACACAGGAATTGGAAGAACTGGCACGCTTGAAATATCACAATCCTAATATCAAATTTATGGAAAACGGCGAATTCGTTATCCCCCGTAAAGGTGATATTGGTGTTGATGCTTATGTTTCAACATCTTCCGCAGGTGGTGGATTACAAATGATGGTTACTGGAGTTGTTGCTTCTATGACAGGTGAAAGTGCCGAAAGAGCAGCTTTAGGAGCTGGAGCAATTGTTATGGACCTGATTGCCAGTAACGATAAAAGAATGAATCATGAAAAAATTGAACGTATCCGGGAACTGAGACCCGATATGATTTTAATGGCAGGCGGTGAAGATGGCGGCACAGTTAAACATGTTGTAGAAATGGCTGAATTGGTTGCTAGTGCGGATCCTAAACCCCGTCTCGGTTCCGGTTACAAATTGCCAGTTATTTATGCCGGCAATAAAGATGCCAGAGAAGAAATTGTCAAAACCCTCGGTGAAAAAGTGGATTTGATTATCACTGATAACATTCGTCCCAAACTGGAAATTGAAAACCTGCTTCCAGCCAGAGAAAAGATTCACAATCTTTTTATGGAACATGTTATGAAACAAGCACCTGGCTATAACAAACTGATGGAATGGACTGTTGGTCCTGATCACGAACAAGTTCCTATTATGCCAACTCCAGCAGCTGTAGGAAATATTATGCAGGCAATTTCTAAAGAAGAAAATATTGAAGTTGTAGGTGTTGATATCGGTGGCGCTACAACTGATATCTTCAGCGTTTTTACCAAGGACTTCATTTTCAACCGCACGGTCAGTGCTAATTTAGGTTTAAGCTACAGTATTTCCAATGTTCTGGCTTCCGCAGGACTGGAAAATATTATGCGTTGGGTGCCTTTTGACATTAATGAAAGTGAACTGCGCAATATGATTAAAAACAAGATGATTCGTCCTACAACGATTCCTTCTCTGTTGGAAGAGCTTGTTTTGGAACAAGCAATTGCCAAAGAAGCATTGCGTTTGGCTTTTGAGCAGCATAAGTCCTTTGCCAGTTCCTTAAAAGGGATGCAAAAACAGCGTGATATTTCAGAAGCATTCTCCCAATCCGTTTCCGGAGAAACAATTGTAAATATGATGACTTTAGACCTTTTAGTTGGTAGCGGAGGAGTTTTATCTCATGCTCCACGCAGAAATCAGACCGTGATGATGTTAATTGATGCTTTTCTACCTGAAGGAATAACCCGTCTTTCTGTAGATAGCATTTTTATGATGCCCCATTTAGGTGTGCTATCTGAAATAAGTTCAAAAGCTGCTACAGAGGTTTTCCGTAAGGATTGTATGATTTATTTGGGAACTTGCGTAGCCCCTGTAGGTAAAAGCAAAATTGGTAAACCTGCTCTTTATGCCAAACTGGAACTTCCTGATGGCTCTGTTTTTGAAGAAGATATCCCCTTTGGAGAAATGCGTTTAATTCCCTGTGAGATTGGAAAGGTAGCTAAAGCAACCTTAAAAACGCATAGTGGCTTAATTTTAGATGCAGACAGGAAGAAAGAAATAACCGTAGATCTGCACGGTGGAGTTGTTGGTATTGTTTTAGATACCAGAGGGCGTCAACCCTTTGTTTTACCAACCGATAAAAATGAACGCATCTCAGCCCTTAAAAAGTGGATGAAAGCTCTGATAGTATACCCCGAAAATATTTTATCATAGGAGGATAAAAAATGGGACAAGCATATTCTGCCGGTTTAACCGTTACTGATAGTATAATCTTACGCAAAGAACGCATTCTGCCTTTGAAAGGGCAGGTTCTCGTTAAAAAAGGTGATAAAGTAAAAGCTGAAAATGTTGTTGCCGAAACTCTACTGCCAGGTAAAGTGATACCTTTCAACCTTGCCAATAAACTTGGCGTAACTCCTCAGCAATTAGTAAATTTCATTAAAATTAAGCCGGGAGACAAAATCACCAAAAACACTGTCCTGGCTGAGACCAAAGGACTTTTCGGGCTCGGTATAATGAAAACTGAAGTTCTATCTCCCATTGAAGGAGAGGTGGAAAATATATCTTCCGTAACTGGTCAAATTTTACTTCGTGAACCCCGCATTCCTGTTCAGGTGAAGGCATTTATTGATGGTTTAGTAACCGATATTATTGAAGATGAAGGAGTCATCATTGAAAATAAAAGTGCCTATATTCAAGGTATTTTTGGACTCGGAGGTGAAACCTTTGGCGAATTAAAAATGATAGCTGATAGCTCGGATGATGAATTGGATGTTGCCAAAATTGATTCTTCCTGTGCAGGAAAAATAATTGTTGCCGGTGCCTTTGCTCCTTATCACGCTATTGATATAGCTCGTAAAAATGGTGTAAAAGCTATTATTACCGGCGGTATTGACGATCAAGATATTAAAAAATTACTCGGTTATGATATTGGGGTTGCTATTACAGGACACGAAAATATCGGAATTACTATCGTTTGCACTGAGGGTTTTGGTAGAATTAATATGGCACAAAAGACATTTAATTTGTTAAAGCGTTTTGAGGGTTATAAAACATCAATTCATGGCAGAACCCAAATCCGTGCCGGTGTTATTCGTCCGGAAATCATTATTCCGTTGCAGTTTGAAGAACAGGAACTGGTAGCTAAAGAAGTTACTATGCCTATTCTGGAAATCGGAACTGTGATCAGAATTATCCGTCAACCGCATTTTGGCCGCATTGCCAAAGTTACGGCTTTGCCCGAAGAACTTACAAAAGTGGAATCAGAGACCCTTGTTCGTGTCCTGGAAGCGGAATTTGAAGACGGCACAAGAATTATTGTTCCTCGTGCTAATGTGGAAGTAATAGAATCCTGAACATAGATAAAGCTTTAGAGGGTTTAATCCAGGACAGTTGACCTCCCGGTCAACCAAAAAAACCGGACGGTTGACGTCCTCGTCAACCAAAAAAACCGGACGGTTGACGTCCTCGTCAACCAAAAAAACCGGAAGGTTGATGTCCTCGTCAACCAAAAAACCGGAAGGTTGACCTCCTGGTCAACCAAAAAACCGGAAGGTTGACCTCCTGGTCAACCAAAAAAACCGGAAGGTTGACGTCCTCGTCAACCAAGAGCTAAGTTTTTTAAACGACGGGGACGTCGTTTTTCCGGACGGTTTACGTCGTTTTTCCGGATGGTTTACATCGTTTTTCCGGAAGGTATTATATCATCAAATCCTGTATATCCCTATCATCCTGTTCATCCCAGACCTATTCTTTTATCCATCAATACATTATGGCTAATTTTTTTTCATTTTCAGCAAATTAGCATTAGTGATTACTGTCACACTACTAAATGACATTGCCATTTCTGCAATTACAGGATGTAAAACACCAAACGCGGCTAGGGGAATCGCAATCAAATTATAGAAAAAAGCCCAAAACAAATTTTGTTTAATTTTGGTAAAGGTCTTTTGGGAGAGGTCTATCGCTATTGGAATCAGTTTTAGGTCGTTCCGGAGAAGAGTTATATCTGCTGTCTCAATGGCAATATCGGTTCCCAAGCTCATTGCAAAGCCAATATCTGCCTGTTTTAAAGCAGGAGCATCGTTAATGCCATCCCCCACCATTCCCACTATTAAACCCCTTTCCTGTAATTCCTTAATTTTCATTGCTTTATCGCCAGGCAGCACAGGAGCCAGCACTTCTTGAATACCGCATTTTTCTGCAATGGCAATAGCTGTTTTTTCCTGGTCTCCACTAATCATAATGCTTTTAATTCTTCTTCGCTTCAATTCCGCAATCACTTCGGTAGCATTATCTTTAATTGTATCAGCAAGATAGAACCAGGCAAGCAATTCCGCTTCTGTTGCCAGTCCAATTTGGGTAGCATAGTTTAGTGATTCCTCAGTAAATGTTTTCAGAGTTATTCCCTCTTCCTGCAGAAAGTCCGCACTGCCTAAAAGATATTGTTTTCCGTATATTTTGCCTTTAACTCCTTTTCCGGGAATAGCCATAAAATCCTCCCGCACAGGCAGTTCCATAGTATTTGT
>Ga0208040_1003379_pt1 | contig 13029 bp, 8 predicted proteins | sample AD_UKC083_MetaG_FD_184431 | JGI IMG/M metagenome (GOLD analysis project Ga0208040, IMG submission 184431) | Active sludge microbial communities of municipal wastewater-treating anaerobic digesters from USA - AD_UKC083_MetaG (SPAdes) (version 2) | ecosystem: Engineered > Bioreactor > Anaerobic >... | reverse complement strand
AGAATTGTCAGTAACCTGTCAGAACGATTCTCAAGTGTGCGCGTAGCCATAATAGCAGGGACATTGCACCCGAAGCCCATAATCATCGGGATAAACGATTTGCCGTGCAGCCCGATACGGTGCATCACTTTGTCCATCAGAAAGGCAATGCGGGCCATGTAGCCGGTGTCTTCCATGATCGCTATAAAGAAAAACAGAATCAGGATATTCGGCAGAAAAACAAGTACACCGCCCACTCCGCCTATAATTCCATCAACGAGCAGATCCTTGAACCAGCCATCTCTCATAAGTGTTGCCACCTGTTCACCAATCCAGCCAACACCAAGTTCCATCCAATGCATCGGAAATGAACCAACAAAAAAGGTTGAGAAAAACATCAGCCAGATGAAGAAAAGAAAAATGGGGAAGCCAAAGAAACGATGCGTCAAAACGCGGTCCAGACGCTGAGTCACAGATGTAAATGAGTCTTTTTTCGCACCCGGACGATACGTTTCTTTGAGAGCACCGGCAATGAAACCATAGCGCGCATCGGCAATCAGCGATTCCGTATCGGTATGATAAATGGCTGCAATATTATCCGATTCATATTTCGCCACAGTCATCACCTTCTCAAAGCCGTGTCTCGATGCGGCCTGCATGGCCTCTTTATCTTTTTCAAGCAGCTTTATTGCATAGAATCTTGATGAAATGACTTCTTTGAGAAAGTGGCTCTCTGTCATTTGTTCCGAGATTTTCTCAATGGCGTTTTCAATTTCCATCACAAAACGGATCTCGGTCCTGCGCAAGGGTTCGTGCTGATTTTCGTACAACTCAACCACCTTGCCCAGCAATTCATTCACGCCTTTATTCCGATGCCCAACCGTTGGCTGGAACGGAATTCCAAGCATTTCGCCCAAATGTCTGTAATCGAAATAATCGCCTTTGGCCAGCAATTCATCATGCATATTCAATGCTGCCACAATCGGAATATCAAGCTCCATCAGTTGTGTCGTGAGAAACAGATTCCGCTCGAGATTCGAAGCATCAATTACATTAATAATGAAATCAGGCGGCGATGAAATAAGCTGCTTCCTCACAAACAATTCCTCAGGGCTATATGCCGACAACGAATATGTCCCGGGCAAATCAATCAGGTTTATTTTATAATCCCTGAATCGGAATGAACCGGTCTTGGCTTCAACCGTTACGCCGCTGTAATTGCCAACATGTTCCGCAGAGCCCGATGCAAAATTGAAGAGCGTGGTCTTGCCGCAATTCGGATTTCCCACAATGGCAATATCAATTTCTTTCGATCGCTGTATTGCCTTTCGCTCGAGTATTTCAGGCGAGAGAGTTTCTTTCACATTCAAACCACTTTCACTGCCATCGGTTTCGGCATGAAGCATTTCTTCGGTGACAACCTCAATTGATCTGGCTTCGGAACGACGCAGGCTGATTTCATAATCCATCAGCCGGTACTCTACCGGGTCCTGCAGAGGCGCTTTTCGGATAACTTCTACTCTGCGACCGGGAGTAAAGCCCATTTCAATCACGCGCTTTCTGAAAGCACCGCTCCCTTTCACCTTCACAACAAATCCGGACTGTCCGGGATTCAGATCATTCAGCGTCATTATTTAGACTTAGTTTAAATAGTCATGCAAAAATAAGGAAGATTTCTTTACGAATGACAATTAAACAAGGCTTTATGATATAAAACAGCCGCAATACAGAGAGTGCATTGCGGCCGGAAATAAAGTTTCAATTCTTACTGAATCTCTACAAATGTGAAGAAGGTATCATTGGCACCTGTAAAACGCAGGGCATAAGTTCCGCCGCTCAGAGAGCCAACTTCAAGAATTTCAGTCTGTCTGGGATTTTCAATGACTCTAACTGTCTGACCAGTAAGCGAAATCAGTTCAATGCGACTGACAGCCGGCAGAATCAGCGGATCTATCTCGATATTCATGTGGTCATCGGCTGGGTTCGGGAAAACAGAAATTTTCCCATCCTTCCATGCGTCTTCTATTCCTGCCAGGCAAGATGTATAATAGAGTTCAAAGCCGTCGGCGCGCAGCATGCCATCGGATTGAAAGACAACATGCGCCGAAGGTCCCCATACAAGAATCTCCGAAGGCAGGTCAAAACCGGTGACAGATGCCACCAGCGGATCAGACATTGAAGTTCCGTTGTAAATATAAACCACATCCATATCCTGATCCAGTGCAAGCTGTGTAAAGTGGATATAAATCAGTCCGGCTCCCGGTGGCTGGATGGTCCATGAACAATTTGTATTATTGCCATAACGGTTAGCATCACTGCCATCTGCAATTGTGTCGCTGGCAGCTGTATATACCGATGTCGACTGACAGTACTGAATATCACCGACAGGTGACTCAACTCCGAAAATGGCTGCCTGCCCCTGGTTAAAACCAAGCATATTGCTCAGGGTGAAATATCCGTTCGATGATCCTCCCCAGCCCCAGTTTATGTGGAGTTTATTACTGTTGTCAATTCCATCACACACAAATGCATGGCCGCCGCCATCGCCGTGACCGCTGTAATAAATCGGTCTCTTACATTTGAGATCATTAATCAGAACCTGCATCCAGATTGGCTCAGTGAAAAATTCCAACTCGGTGTAAAATAAATAATCTGCATAGCCAAAGTTGTCACGCAAAGCAGCTTCAACATCCTGAGAGTTGGCCCCTGAACCGTCCGGAGCATAACCCATATTTACGGATACACCCAAATGATATAATAATTCTGCGATCGGTTCATTGTAGGTGCTTATGGAATTCGGCATCCCTGCCCAGTTGTAGGAGGCCTGACTGAAATCGACATGAATATTGGAATAACTGCCGGTTCCATAAATGTTTGATCCAACACCAACAGGAGGATAATTGTGATACTTCATTACCTGCCCCATGGCCGTGGCAACACACCCAGCATAGCAATGGCCGCAGGGACCACTGGCGTCTTCGGGTACACTGTCGTTGTAGTAACAGTCCTGATTCCATGTTGTGGTCAGTAAAGGTGCCACCGCCGATTTCAGATAAACCGGGAGCTCGCCACTTGTAGCAAGCATTTTCCACTCGGCTGTAACCGACTCATCGGGTGCGGCTTTCTCGTTCATTGTTTTCACAATTCCGGCTTCTACACCCAGAAAATAATCCTGCACCGGTAAAGGCAACTGCTCATCCAGCCCTGATTCAAATGAATAGGCAATTACAGGTGTCACTGTTTTTTCGCCGGAGATAACAACAAAAGATGTGTTGCTTTCGTCGGTGAAAAAATACAGGTGATTCAAACCTTTTGTCTCAAATGACAAGGGTTTGAGAGAGATGGATCGTGATGCTTTTGACGACATAAAATTCTGAGCAAACGTCAATGCTTCTGATTGACTTACTTCCTGTGCAAACAGAGTTGCTGACAGAAAAACCATCACGAAAAAAGAGCAAAGTTTCATGGGTAATTGTTTAATACAAAGTTACTAAATTTATCCAGTAGACAATCGGACTGACAATCGGTTGCAGCATTTTATTGCACTAATAAAACAGCCAATCAGTTTACGGTGAACATGAAAATAAAAATCATGTGCTTTATCTGTATTATTAAAATGTTCAAGCGTTATTTTCCGTTAACTAATCAGTTCCGATAAAATCCGGTTATTATTGTTTTCAGCACAGGATTTTCCTACCTTAGCTGAGGTAATTATCCCCTTTATGAAAATTCCATCAATACTCATTTTCACACTTGTTCTGCTCTCAGCCAGAGCACAGCATGTCAATATTGTAATTGGCACCACCAATGATCCGGAAGAACCCACCATCATGGTCAATCCGAAAAACACAATGGAAATGGTTGCCGGAGCCAATCTCGACAATTACTATCTGAGTCATGACGGCGGTTTAACCTGGGCACACAGCATACTCACATCGAGCCATGGGGTGTGGGGAGATCCGGTCGTGATATGCGATACTGCAGGCGCATTTTATTTCTTTCATCTTTCTAATCCTGCATCAGGCAACTGGATCGACCGCATTGTCTGTCAGAAAACGGACTCGCTAAGCGGAAGCTGGAGCGACGGGACCTATGCCGGATTGAACGGAACCAAAGCTCAGGACAAACACTGGGCAGTTGTTGATCGAAAAACAAACACCATTTACCTCACCTGGACACAGTTTGATGAATATGGGAGCATAAGCTCCGCTGACAGTACAACAATATTGTTTTCAAAATCGATGGATGGCGGACAAACCTGGGATTCGGCAAAACGCATCAACAAAGTAGCCGGAGACTGCATCGACAGCGACAATACAGTTGAAGGTGCCGTTCCTGCTGTCGGGCCCAACGGAGAAGTATATGTATCCTGGGCAGGACCTGAAGGATTGATATTTGATCGCAGCCTGGATGGCGGAGCGACCTGGCTTGACGATGATGTTTATGTGGCACCCATAGGTGGCGGCTGGGATTACTTCATTGCCGGCATTCAGCGTGCCAACGGACTTCCGGTCACTGTTTGCGATACAAGTCAGGGACCGCATCGGGGCACCATCTATATCAACTGGAGTGACCAGACTAACGGAGTTGATAATACTGATATCTGGCTGGCAAAAAGCACAGACGGCGGTAATACGTGGGCAGGACCAATACGTGTGAATGATGATACAACAGCCACACAGCAATTTTTCACATGGGTAACGATTGATCAGGTTACAGGCTATTTATGGTTTGTCTGGTACGACCGGCGCAACTATCCCGATACCCGCACCGATGTGTACATGGCCTGTTCGAAAGACGGCGGACAAACATTTGAAAACTTCAAAGTAAGTGAAACACCATTTACTCCGACATCTGCGGTTTTCTTCGGTGACTACACGAATATTACTGCACACAATGGAATTGTGCGTCCCATCTGGACCAGACTTGAAAGCGGACAGCTCAGCGTATTGACAGCTATTGTTGATACCGCATTGAGCATTGAAGAATCATTTTCAGTTCCTGATCCCGAGATTGAAGTCTTTCCGAACCCTTCCGAAGGCACATTCTGTCTGGCTTTCAAGATGCACACTGCGACACCATTCAGCGTTGAGTTGCTTGATATTACCGGCAAATTCATAACTAGTCTGCACGAAGGAATGACGCAGACCGGCCGTCAGATTTATTATTTCAATGCCTCGGATTACGGCCTGCAGAGCGGTGTATACTACATAGCAGTACGCAGTAATGAAAAAACTTTTTTGAAGAAATGGGTATTGGTGGAATAATGAATCAAATCTCAATGTCAAGCACTGAAGGGCAATGATCGCTGTGCAGCGCTTCTGGCCATATTTCAGCACCTTTCAGTTTTGATCGGAGCGATTCGGTAGCCATGATATAATCAATTCTCCAGCCCTTGTTGTTGGCGCGTGCATTGGCGCGAAAGCTCCACCATGTGTAATTGTGCGGCTCCTTGTTGAAATGCCGGAAGCTGTCAATGTATTCGTGACTCAGGAATTTTGTCAGCCATGCGCGCTCTTCAGGCAGGAAGCCGGAACTCTTTGCATTGCCAACCGGATCATGGATGTCAATGTTTTCATGTGCAATATTGTAATCGCCGCACAAAAGCAGATTGGGCCTTTCTTTCCGCAACTGCTGCACATAATCGAGATATCGGTCAAGCCATATCATTTTAAAAGCTTGTCTTTCATCGCCTGAAGTGCCCGATGGATGATAGACCGAAACGATACTCAGGTCGCCATAATCAGCGCGGATAAAACGACCTTCGTTATCATACTCCGGAATACCCATGCCGGCTACAACATTATCCGGCTGAATGCGGGTAATGATTCCAACACCGCTGTAGCCCTTCTTTTGCGCACTATAAAAATAAGTTTTATATCCGAGCGCTTCAAATTCCATCACCGGAATCTGGTCGGGCTGCGCTTTGGTTTCCTGAATACATACCACATCTGCATCGCTCTGGGCGAGCCATTCCAGAAACCCCTTGCCGATGGCGGCACGGATTCCGTTGAGGTTATAGGTGACAACTTTCATGATTATTTTTCTGGTAATAATTTTTTCAATTCCGTCTGATTGGTGATTTTCAATACAGGGTACAGGCAATATTCCTTGTCGCGGTAAACCGTGTGATTGTACACCCAGTTCATCTGCAGCCACTGATTGGATGCAAATGCCGGATCGCTTTTTTTCAATGCTTCAAACTCCGCTTTCAGTGCGGGATTTTCAGTAAACATTTTTTCAGCCATTGGTTCAAGCACATACATTTCGCCGTATTCCTTCTGCTCGAAAATGGCATTGAAGAATCCCCATTTCAGGAAACTGTCTTCCGATGCTGCATCGAGCAACCATACCAGCACTTTTATCTTTGGTTGCTTTACAAGAACGAGTGCCGAGCCCTCAGGAATAATGACGGTTGTATCAAATTCCATGATATTGTATTCCGGTCTGAAACGTCCTTCGTAGCTAGTTCCCGGAAACTTTACATTGTTCAGTTTTGATGCCGCAACGTTTATTTCTGAATTGCCTGAAACTGCTATAACACTGATTCCATGGAGCTTTACGCGTTCAATAATTTCTGTCCATTCAGCAGGTACAACATAAGCTAATGGCAGTCTGATACTGTCGCTTACAAACACTTTCCCGAACAATGGAATTTTCCAGGTCACAGGTTTTGTGTTGTCGTATTTGTAATACACGCCGCCCGTGATGGTGCTTTTGATGGTGTCGAATTCCATTCCCAGAAAGTCAATGATGGTGCTGTCTTTCATACTGGTTTCGAGACCAATCGGAAAAGGTTTTGTGAGAAACTCATCTGAAACGCGCTCCTGATCTGCACCCCGAAGCATCGATTTATAACTTTCGCGATTTTCAGCCAAAAAAGTAAATGTGTGAAGAATCATTCTCAATGTTGATTCTACCCGTACTTTATATGGCTTCAGCATGTGCGTTTCAATAAGCAGACAAGGTCTGTCGGTAAGAATGGTATAACCATGCGACAGCATCGGACGCGATCCGTATGTGAGAAGTCCACTGCGTGGGTTGTGCCATTGGCGGAACGCCACATAAGGGAATATCGGCAATCCGTCCCGATTCATTTTATCGGTTACATACGGAACATACTTTTGGTTGCACCACAATGCCACAACCTGATTCAAGGTTTGAAAAGCATCGAGGCCATAGGTTACGGCATACTGGTAATCCGCGCCATCAGTGGTATGGCAGTCGATTAGAAAATCCGGATCGATTTCGTTGTACAACTTTAGCCATGCCTGCATTTCAGGTGCATCGGCCTTCATGAAGTCGCGGTTCAGATTCAGGTTCTGCGCAGTTGTGCGCCAGCCCATCTGCTCCGGTCCGTTCTGATTGATGCGGTTGTATGGCCCGAAACGCTTGAGTCCGTCAACATTGAAGCATGGGATGAAAAGAATACGGACATTCCGGAGCATTGGTTTCATCTCAGGTTTCGTCATGAGGTCGCGCAGAAAAAGAAATCCTGCCTCGACGCCTTCTGGCTCCCCCGGATGAATTCCGGCCTGAATCCACAACGTGATTTTATCCGTTGTTTTCACACCATCATCAATCATGAGGTATGGCAAATCATCTCCCTGAGCCGATTTTCCGAATGACTTAAAAACAACTTCACTATACAATGAATCAGTCAAACGACAATACTGAATGATTTCATCATACGTCATTGTCACATTCTGACCTTTCGATTCATAAGGAATGGAGAAGGTTTTGGTTTGCGCATCAACATGTGATGCAAACAAAAAAAACAGAGATATTATTAGAATGAGTTTCATACAATTTCTTTTCTTTCTTTTTCTGAAAGTATCGAGTCAATCTATATTCATGGTGGCACATGTATTTTTGCCAGTTACAGCAATAATCAGAATCATTTTCATGCCACCAGAGCCATATACGACCATATTACTGACGTCAGGAAAATGGTCTACGGCTTTCCTGAACACATTTTTCAGAGGTCGCATTTTTTTGACAATTTTGAATTTCATCATTATCGAAGCACGATTTATTGAACACCTTTCATACTCAGATTGATTCTCTTTCGCGGTTTATCAACCTCGAGAATACGGACTTTAACTTTCTGATTCAGCTTAAGAACTTCGGAAGGATCGGCAATGAAGCGGTCTGCAATCTGGCTGATGTGTACAAGCCCATCCTGATGAACGCCGATATCGACAAAGGCTCCGAACTTTGTAATATTGGTAACAATGCCCGGAAGTTCCATACCCGGAATCAGGTCGTCAATGCTGTGAACATTCTGATCAAATTCAAACATCTCAAATTTTTCACGCGGGTCGCGGCCTGGCTTCTCAAGCTCTTTAAGAATATCATTGATGGTCGGCAGTCCAAATTTTTCAGTGATGTAATTCTGTGGTTTTATTTGCGAACGAAGCTCTTTGTTTTGTATCAGATCGTTCACAGTGCAATTGAGATCCTTCGCCATTTTCTCAACAATGATATAGCTCTCGGGGTGTACAGCCGAGGCATCGAGCGGATTTACAGCATCCTTGATGCGCAGGAATCCTGCGGCCTGTTCAAATGCCTTATCGCCAAAACGCTTCACTTTCAGCAAATCTTTTCGTGCTTTGAAAGCTCCTTTTTCCTTTCTGTGTTCAACAATATTCTGCGCCATGGCCGGACCAATTCCCGAAACGTAAGTCAGAAGCTGCTTGCTGGCAGTATTGAGTTCAACACCAACGCTATTTACGGCACTCATGACTGTTTCATCCAGCTTTTCCTTCAGCATGTTCTGATCCACGTCATGCTGATACTGCCCCACTCCGATGCTTTTCGCATCAATCTTCACCAACTCTGCAAGCGGGTCCATGAGCCGTCTTCCGATGGATACAGCCCCGCGCACCGTAATATCATAATCCGGAAATTCTTCGCGGGCCACATCGCTGGCAGAATAAATGGAAGCACCTGATTCGTTGACTGCAAGCGCGATTACAGGTCTGTTGAAATGGATGCGCTTGATGAAAGCTTCTGTTTCGCGGCCGGCAGTGCCGTTTCCAATGGCAATGGCTTCGATTTTATAAGCTTCAACCAGATGATCGATTTTGTTCAAGGCCTCTTTCACCTTGCTTTCCGGCGGATGCGGATAAATGGTTTCGTTGTGCAGCAGATTTCCCTGCGGATCGAGCACTACCACCTTGCATCCGGTGCGGAAACCCGGATCGATGGCCAGCACCATTTTCTGTCCAAGCGGTGATGCAAGCAGCAATTGGCGCACATTGTCGGCAAACACGGCAATGGCTTCCTTATCGGCTTTTTCTTTGTAAAATTTTCTCACCTCTGTTTCAAGCGATGGCTGCAATAAACGGTTATAACTGTCATCCACCGCTTTCTGCACTTCTTCGGCAATGTCGTTTTTTGCTTTCACGATATGCCTGTCAATCAATCCCAGAGCCCGTTCTTCGTCCGGTTCGACTGACACGCGCAGGAATCCTTCATTTTCTCCGCGGAAGATGGCCAGGATACGGTGCGAAGGGGCTTTTGCCAGGGGCTCGGAAATGGAAAAATAATTTTCAAATTTTGCACCGTCAGTTTCTTTTCCCTTCACCACTTTGGAATAAATCACACCTTCGCGGATAAAGAGTGCACGCAGATCAGCACGGACACGGGCATCTTCGCTCACCCATTCTGCAATGATGTCACGGGCACCTGCAATGGCTTCCTCTTCGCTGGCCACGCCTTTTTCTTCGCTGATGAAATGACGTGCAGCTTCCATGATATCAAAAGGACGCTGATCGAAAATCCGCTTTGCCAGCGGCTCCAGGCCTTTTGCAATGGCCACGGTCGCGCGGGTTTTACGCTTAGGTTTGTATGGCAGATACAAGTCCTCGACCTCGGGCATTGTCATCGCATTCCTGATTTTCTCTTCAAGTTCAGGTGTCAGTTTTCCCTGCTCGTTTATGCTTTCAAGTACGGCTGCTTTTCTCTTTTCAAGCTCAGTCAACTGATGCAGACGGGTTTTAATGGCCAGAATCTGAACCTCATCCAATGTTCCTGTCATTTCCTTGCGGTAACGTGCAATGAAAGGAACCGTAGCGCCTTCATCAAGGAGTTTAATGGTATTGGCAACCTGAATGGGTTTCAGACCCAACTCAATACAAATAATATCGGTGAAAGATTTCATGTTTCAAAAATAGCAATTTTCGCCTGAATACGGTTAAAAGAGTGAACAGATTTTATCTGATTGAGTGCTAATTCAAAATTCACTTTGGCTATATCCATTACATTTTTCATATTTATAGCCATTTTGATTCAGATATTTTGCTTTTTCGTGATTTCCTTGTATATTTGCAGCCAAAGTAAATTACATGTGTGATATTGTAGGCAGAGATGAAGAGATAGAAATCATGCGCGATCTGGAGCAATCGCGCGTTTCTGAATTCTTAGTTGTATATGGCCGGCGGCGCATAGGTAAAACATTTTTGATCCGGGAACTATTTCAGGATAAGTTTGTCTTTTCTATGACCGGAATTGACAATGTAAATATGACACAGCAACTGATGAATTTCAATCTGACGCTTCGGCAGCACGATGCCAGCGTGGAATGGGAGCCAGTTAATTGCTGGCTGCTGGCATTTCAGCAATTGAGAGCCTTTCTGGAGAAATCGAAAAAGAAGCGAAAAATAGTTTTCATAGATGAATTACCCTGGTTCGATACGCTGCACTCTGACTTTATTCAAGGGTTGGAACATTTCTGGAACAGCTGGGCATCGGGGCGGAAAGACATTTTTCTGATTGTAAGCGGATCGGCTACATCGTGGATGATCAATAAACTTATCAACAACCGCGGTGGTCTGCATAACCGAGTTACACAGCGCATTTGTCTGGAACCATTTACCTTGGCCGAATGCAGCGAGTTTATGAAAAGGAAGAACGTCCATCTTGATCAGTATCAGCTTATTCAATTATATATGGTGATGGGCGGTGTACCTTATTACTGGGATAAAGTAACCAAAGGGAAAAGTGCGTCACAGATTATTGAGCGCGAATGTTTCAGCCGCAACGGCTCGCTGAAAGAAGAATTCAACAATATTTTCAAATCGCTTTTCCGGCAGCACCAGCGGCATGTAAGCATTGTAAAAGCACTGGCCACCAAATCGAAAGGACTTAGCCGCGACGAAATTTCAAAACTGTCGGGCATATCAAACGGCGGCGGCCTCACACGATTATTGGATGAACTGGAAGCATGTCATTTTATCACACGCTACATTCCGTTTGGCCGCGTTAGCCGCGACAGCCTGTATCAGCTCAACGATATGTTCAGTCTTTTTCATCTCAGATTCATGCAAACATCCACCAAAAAAGATGCAGGTAACTGGCTGAAAACCATTGATAGTCCAAAGCACCGGGCTTGGTCGGGATATGCGTTCGAGCAGGTTTGCATGCAACACAGTGCGCAAATAAAAAAAGCGTTAGGTATATCGGGCATTGAAACACATATTTCGTCATGGCGCAGCAGGAGCGATGATTCGGGTGCACAGGCAGATATGATTATTGATCGCCGCGATCAGATCATCAATTTGTGCGAGATGAAATTTTCGGTGAATCCGTACATCATCAATAAAAAATACGCAGCAGAACTCAGCATGAAGGCCGGGCGTTTCCGGTATGACACAAAAACAAAAAAAGCCGTGCATATTGTTATGCTCACAACGTTCGGCGTAGCCAATATGGAACTTTACGGCGGCATTGTTCAGCATAACCTCACCATGGATTGTCTGTTTGAAAAAGCGTAAGTGTACGAGACGCAAAATAAACCAATCTTTTCAAAGAACTGAAAATACTTATCTTCGCAATGAAATAACGCAGCCCTATGAGCGACCAACTGAAGAAAAAAAGACAGATACCAAGTACCTACGTCATTGTTTTTACGATAATCCTGATTGCGGCTGCGGCCACCTGGCTTGTTCCGGGCGGTGCTTTCGAGCGCGAAAAAGTGATGGTGAACGGCGTCGAACGCGATATCGTTGTGCAGGGTTCGTATCACGAAACCGAGACCAATCCTCAGAGCTGGGAAATACTGGCGTCCATTTACGATGGCTTTGTCGATAAGGCCGACATCATTGTTTTCATTCTTGTGATTGGTGCGTCATTCTGGATCATCAACACTTCCAAAGCGCTCGATATTGGAATTATCAAGTTTCTGAAACGGGCTGAGCGACTTGAAAAATACAAGCTCTTCAGAAAAATGGGAATCCGGAATATTCTTATCACGCTTATCATGCTCATGTTTTCGATATTCGGAGCCGTTTTCGGCATGAGTGAAGAAACAATTGCCTTTGTAATTATTTTTGTGCCGCTCGCCATCAAAATGGGCTACGACAGCATTGTTGGTGTGAGTATGTGTTTTGTGGGTGCAGCACTGGGTTTTGCAGGAGCGCTTTTCAATCCGTTCACCATCGGTATTGCACAGGGAATTTCGCAGCTGCCGCTGTTTTCAGGACTTGAGTACCGCTTCTTCATGTGGATTGTGCTAAATATATTCGGGATCAGTTATATTCTTATTTACGCAAACAAAATCTACAAAAATCCACAAAAGTCCGTTGTGTATGAAACCGACCAGTACTGGCGCGACCGGGCTGCCGCAGATGAAAATCCGGTTGAGACCAAAGCCGGCATCACAGCATGGATTACGTTTATTATCATCACCTTGTCGTTGATCGCTTTCTGGATAAAATATCCGGTCACTGATATAACCGTTGGTACTTTTTCAGTTACCATTCCGGCATTACCTATTCTCACATTTTTATATATCATTCCCGCCATCTGGCTTCTGGTGCGCAAAAGCGTACAACTGTACATTCTGCATATTATGTTGTTTACTACCATTTCGCTCGTAATAGGCGTGCTGGGTTTTCACTGGTACATCCGCGAAATTGCAGCGCTGTTTTTCGGAATGGGCCTCATGGGCGGCATTGCGGCTAATTACCGGCCCAATGAATTCACCAAACATTTTCTCGATGGAGCGAAAGATATTTTTTCAGCTGCACTGATTGTCGGTCTTGCAGT